>Ga0307412_10002542_pt1 | contig 10140 bp, 10 predicted proteins | sample DK1Cmetagenome_3_FD_203823 | JGI IMG/M metagenome (GOLD analysis project Ga0307412, IMG submission 203823) | Maize rhizosphere microbial communities from greenhouse at UC Davis, California, United States - DK15-C-1 | ecosystem: Host-associated > Plants > Roots > Rhizosphere > Soil | place: USA...
CCATCTTGTCCATGATCGAGTCGCAGGCGTCGATGCATGCCGCGCAACCGATGCACTCCATTTGCAAGCCATCGCGGATATCGATGCCGGTGGGGCAGACCTGCACACACATCTGGCAATCGATGCAATCGCCCAGGCCAATATCGGGGGGATTCACCTCGCGTTTGCGGGGCCCGCGAATTTCGCCACGGGCTACGTCGTAGGAGATGGTCAAGGTGTCCTTGTCGAACATCACGCTCTGGAATCGCGCATAAGGGCACATGTGCATGCACACCGCCTCGCGCAGCCAGCCGGCATTAAGGTAGGTGGCCCCGGTGAAAAACAGCACCCAGAACAGGCTGACGCCTCCGATTTGCAAGGTCAGCAGTTCCTCGGCCAGCGGACGGATCGGCGTGAAATAACCCACGAACGTAAGGCCGGTGAGCAGGCTGATGGCGAGCCACAACGTGTGCTTGGCCGAGCGCCGCAGCAGCTTCTTCAAGCCCCACGGTGCAGCCTGCAGTTTGATTCGCTGGTTGCGCTCACCTTCGGTGATTTTTTCGACCCACATGAAGATCCAGGTCCACGAGCTCTGCGGGCAGGTGTAGCCGCACCATACGCGCCCGGCGAACACGGTAATTGCAAACAGGCCGAACGCGGCGATGATCAGCAGCGCCGACAGCAGGATGAAGTCCTGGGGCCAGAAGGTCGCGCCAAAGATGTGGAATTTGCTCTCCGAAAGGTCCCAGAGCACCGCCTGGCGATCGCCCCAGTTCAGCCATACCGTGCCGAAGAACAGCAGGAACAGGGCGCCGGCGCCGCTGATGCGCAAGGTGCGGAACAAACCGGTGAAGCTGCGGGTGTGGATCAGGTTGTCGGTGGTCCTGGATTTTATCTTCGTTGGCGTGGGGTCGAAGGTCTGGATCAACTGGACGGGGATTCTTTCGCTCATGGTCGGTCGCTCATCAGCCGCTATCTGGCCGGGGCACTATGACCATCTAACTGTTTGCATAACAGACTCAGGTGGCTTGATAAAAACCGGATCAGATGGTGCGGAGGCCTTGTTCTGCGACAGTTTGAAGCACCTTGGGGCTTTGTGCTTGGGATGGTGTGTATATCCGTTTTTGCGGTCACGGCGGCTGGCGGTTCCGCTCTTACACCGGGGGGCGAGAGCAAGAGCAAGAGCGGGGCATCAGCTGGGATCTATTTAGCTGAGCCACCGCTTTCGAGAGCAAGCCCACTCCTACATTGGATTTTCGCCAGCCATCCAATGCACGCCGCATAACCCTGTGGGAGCGAGCCTGCTCGCGAAGAGGCCGGTACACCCAACATCACCGCAAACTGACACACCGCCTTCGCGAGCAGGCTCGCTCCCACAGGAGAAACGCGATCCATCAGGAACCAGGTCGGCTATTAGGCCGCCTCGTGGTGGACGTTGATCTCGGGCGCCCCGTTAACCACGATGGCTGAACGCAGGCCTTGCGCAGTGGGCACCTCGGCATGGATGCCGAGGTAGCCGCGCAGGGCCATGGATGGCCCATCGCGGCGGGCCCACGGAGCAAGGCCGGAGTGAAGGCATGCCGAGCCTCGGCGAGGCACCGAGTGGTGGGGCAAGGGCGCTTTGGTTACTTTCGCGCCTTTCGAAAGTGACCCGCTGTAAGAGCGGAACCATAAGCCGCCGTGACCGAAGAAACGGATATGCACACTAACCCTAAATCAAGGTCAGATAACCGACCCCCCATCCGTAGCCTTCAAATTCTGCCGCCCATCAACCGCGCCAGCCACTGTCAGGGAATCGACCTCCGCTTCAGTCAGATAAACCCGCCCGCCATTGAGCTCCACGGCCGACATGGCCTTGTCCGGGTCGGTGATGATGGTCAGTTCGCTGGCCGGGCGTTGTTCCGAGCCGTTGGGCGTGTCGAAATGACAGGTCCGGTTGTCGTCGATACGTACAGTCATGGTACTGCTCCTTCCTGTATGCCTGAACGTTAGGCGCCACTCGATCCGCAGGGTTCTTCACGGCTGATCAGCGGTCGCACGTCTCGCATCGCTCGCGGTCCATCGTTTATCGAGCGAAGAGAGGACGTTACATGGAAGCGTGGTGGGATGAAGTCTGGGTGACTCTGCAAGCGGAATTCGCCGACATCACCGACGCCCAGCAAATGACCCGGGTGACGGTGCGCCTGGTGATGGCTGCACTGTTGGGGGGCATCCTCGGGTTCGAGCGTGAGCACAAGGGCAAGGCCGCCGGTGTGCGCACCCATATGCTGGTGGCCCTGGGCGCCGCGCTGTTCGTGCTGGTGCCGCAGATGTCCGGGTCCCAGGCTGACGCGATGAGCCGGGTGATACAGGGCGTGGTGGCCGGCATCGGTTTCCTCGGCGCCGGCACGATATTGAAGAATACCGATGGCGATATGAGCCACGTAAAGGGACTGACCACCGCTGCTGGCCTGTGGATGACCGCCGCCATCGGCGTCGCCGCCGGGCTCGGTCGGGAGGCAACGGCGGTGCTCAGCACGGTGCTGGCGCTGGCGATTTTCAGTGTGATGCCGGTGATTGTCCGGGCGCTGGAGAAGGAGGATAAAGCTTGACATCAGTCAGTTAAAATTCATGAGTGCTCTGAGTAGTCAAAATCCGTGGCAGCCTGGATGAATGCATCATCAAGTGTGTCGGTATTATATTTGTTCATGAACGCGGCGCCGTTATCAAAACGTTGGAACCGACGCTGGCTTATCATGTAAAAAAGGTCGCAATTATTTACAATTTCCTCTACTTGGTGAGATGAAACTAATATTGTGGTTCCCTCCCTGACCGCGCCCCGAAGACATCTCCAAATATAGTGCCGGAATTCTGGATCGACGCCAGCGGTGGGCTCATCTAGAATTACAAAGTCGGATGGAATACACAGCAACGTAAGAGCGAAAAACCAGCGAGTCTCTCCATAGCTGCATAGAGAGGATTTCTTATGCCATATCTCTTTATAGCGATTAACAATTTCGGGGCTCCATCTAGATAGTCTTTCCAGCGCTTTTGTTTGGCTGATAGGGTGATCGGATGAGAGGGTTGTTACCATTTTAAAGATATCGCGCATGCGGAGTGCAGGAGGCGTAGTGATTATTTGTGAAAGGTATAGGGTTTTTTTGAATGTATTTTCTATAGTGCCGTGTTTTATTTTTTTTAATTTGCAAATTATATCAAAGAGGCTGGTTTTTCCGGATCCGTTTGGGCCAAGTAAGCCGACGATCGAACCTCGTTGAATCTCCAGGTGTGCCTTGGATAGAATAAGTTTTTCGTCATAGGAAAGCTCGATGTTGTCGATGAGTAAATAGCTCATTAATAGCGACTCCATACTGGGTTTATTCTAAGGTAGTGTTTTGTGAGTTTGTAGGAGAGCCCGAAAGCCAAAATAATTAGCAACGAGCTGTATGGATTGCGCAGCCCGCCCTCAGTCATTAAGCGATAGGCAAGTGCTAAAGGGTTGGCGATATTCATAATGCTAGTAATTTTATCGGTGTCGTTCGCTCCCATCATTCCCAGAACCAACATGCAGAAAGAGAGTATAGAGAGGGTGGTGTTTGAGTTCTGGAAATTAATAGGAAGTAATGTGAGTAGCAGGCCTATCACGCAAAATAACATGAAAGATAAATAGAATCGTGTGACGATGATTATGAGCTCATAAAATTCATAATCGCCAAAGGCTGGGCGTGTAATGAGATAAAATACTGTGCAGTAAAGAATCGAGATAAGGGAGTAGGCTAGCAGGTGTGATCGAAGGAATAGGCTTTTAGCTTGTGCTGAGTAAATAAAGGATCTAATAAATCCGCTTTCTCTTCGGCCCACTATATAGAAAGAGAATCCGAACAGCGCAACACTGGAAGAAATATAAGCATAAAACCAGCTGGTGGTAAGGGTGTAGTCGCCCGTGAAGTAATTAAGATCCTGTCTTGTTGCAGCGAGCAAGTAGAAGAGCGCGCAGGGCGATACCATGATCCAAAAAAACGCTATAGGTTCTTTTAGTTGTTCTTTGACGAAAAGCCGAGAAAGTATAAGTGTCCGAATGTGCATGGCATTATCTCCTAAGGGAATGGAACCATTTTTTCTTTTCGGGATGGATCGATAATGTCAGAGAATCTTGACGAGTAACTGTTGCTAATGTTTATATTTTTTGAATTGTCCATGTGCATGAATAATGAGGGGGGTATGAATTTGCAACCTATATATGAACGGTTTTCTACTTGGATGGGGGCTGTGTAGAGGTAACCTTCTATGTTTTGGTCGGCTAGGGTTTGCAGTAGACCGCTAAGATCAAAGGGATGAAGATTTATTTGTGCGCTTTGCGCTTTCCAGACTGAGCCCGAGGAGGTTATCTCTGTAAAGGTTTGATAATTGTTGCATTGCATGAAATGGCGTAGATAGGAGTCGTGTATATGATCGATACCTATGTTGAGTTCAGCAAACAGATGCATATATCTGAACGTTTGCCATAGCTCATAGAGGGATTTTTCTATCGCCTGCGCCTTCGTTTCTGCGTACGACATACCTGTGCAGTACCTGACATTTTTATTCGGGTTGCTGTTTCCGTAAATGCTGATAATGCATGCGCCAGGGAAGCTATCGTCGGAGATGTCGATTAGAGATAGTTCCCCTCGTGCTAATAATATATTGTATAGCCTGAGTGAAGTGCTGTTCTTGGTCTCTGCTATTACTTCAAGGGGGTTTAGTATTCTTCGGTATTTTTTTGTTAGCCAGAATCGAAGGAGAAACTGGCGTTCAAGTGTCTCCTTAACTGCGCCAAGAAGCGCGCTTTCATAGTTGCTGTGAAAACTGCAGCCGCAGGTATCACGGCTAGGGTAGATGTCATTGTCTCTATCATTGCCGTAGTAACTGAGCGAAATGCAGATTGTGGGAATTTTACATGCGGAGCAGTCAGAAATTCGAATAGCGTCGCTCATGTTGAAAACATGGTTCGATAAGGCCTGCGTGGTGTTTCTTTTGGTACGAGTTTGACCAAATGCCTTAATGAATTTTCTGGCTTCAACGGTGCCCACAGCTCTTTCAAGTGTCATGGTGGTGTTGGAACTTACTTCAAGATAGAAGTGGCGTCGTTCAAAGTACTCGCCGATTGCGGTTGTTAAAGCGGCGGAGGCGCCACCGATTCCTGAGCCGACAGTTAGCCAGTCGTCACTGACTTCGACACTAAAAGGAAAGTCGAAAATGCAGGGTGGCTGGTACCAAAGTTTCGTAGGGTAGGTTGGGTTCTGGCTGTCATTATTAATTTTCATTATTTACCTATGAGATGGACGCAAGCGGGATAAAATAGCGTTGGGTTCAGACCGATGGATTTACACAGCATGTTGTCTGAGAAGCCTGACCACTGTCTGCTTTTAAGATGTAATTTTTTACTGTGTAAGTCGACTAGCATGTACATTGATCCGGCTTCCATCATTGCCAGTCTGTATCCCCTGTAACGGTACTTAAATAGAATTTTTGGCATGTGTATCACGTAAATTATTGCTAGGCTTGGAGTTCCAATCCCGTGCGCTAGCGGCAATATTGATTTTTTTAGCTTGTCCGTGTCGAAGTTATTTTGAACTACCTCAAATTTTTTTGAATTTGGAAGTAGGTGTAGTATTTTGTCCCCGCTTGGCCAGTCGTTTTGAGTGTTTAATGAACAACAAAATACCTCCACGGGGTAGAGCGCCCCAGCGCTAGGGTATCCGCGGTTGTGGGCGGTCGAGCTTTTACTAGTAAGTGGGCTCAAGAGCTCTAGCACTTTGTCAAAAGGCGTGGCAGCATCTTTGAAGTAATTACAGGAAGGGTTTCTGTGGAGTGGGCTGGTCTCGTCGAAAGAGCCAATCTCTATATCGTTAAGTGTGATGTCTAAATCTGGATAAAGTTGAAGTTCATTGCCGGTTAGGTTGTGGAGATCCTGAACTGATAATTGGTGAAGCTGGGCGATGTTTTTTACGGAGTCATGAATAATAAAATTGCCCTTGGTGTGGAAGTTTAATACCTCGTCGATGACCTCCGCATGGGTGAATTTTAAATAGTAATCATGAGGGATATTTTTCATGTCAGGTCCTCAAGCAATCGCAAGAGTGCCAATGTGAGACAATTTCTTCGGTAAGGGTCCCGGTGTCCAAATCGACAGAGGTCGTACTGACGGCATTGTCCTGAAAGCGGCGGCCTACGTCGTACTCCGTGTGGAGGCTGATTTTACGTAGGATGGCGCCCGCAGCTAGGTTTCGCTGCAGTAAGTTAAGATGCTGGGAAGGGGACGCGATATTTTGATCGTGGCAGAATCTCATTAACGCTGTCCAGTTGTTACGTGAAGGGTTACGTTGTTCGTAATTTAACTGACGGTCGATAATGCAGAAATGACATGGATTACCCAGCTCATTTATATAGGGTTGGCCAACATGAAATATCTTGCCAGTTAGATAACTTACGGAGATTGCGCTGGCTGGAGCTAGGCGAATCAGCTTGAAGTATAAATTTTTAATTCTCGAGTAATCGTATTGCATGTTAATAATTTTAATGAATTTAGCGCCATTTTTTGATTCCTCGATTAATGCGCTGTCGTTGTAGAAGAATGCGTACTCGGCGTTTAGCTCTTGACTGGCTATTGCTTCCAGCTCACCTTTTACTGGCCAGTCGTGAAGAATTATTGTTTTTTCGTAGTATGGATTGTCTGGTGCGGCTTTTAAGTTTATAGCGCTTTCTAAGAAGTGCTTGGTGTTTTTTGTTGGTAGTTTGTTGTTTGTGAATATTTGATTCAGTTCGTCAGTGTCTATTGATTTTTTTCCTGTGGCTTTGAGTTCGATTAAGGCTGCGTGTGATCTTTTTGAGGTTATTTTTGTGGCGCCGCAGTCGGATATCAGTAAAGTGTTTTTTTGAAGGCGAAGCAGGTTATAGTCTATGAAGGTCAGCTGCATTTTTTGTCCTCAAGGTTCCTCCACGTAATGGAAGGAACCTTTTCCTCTTAATAATATTTTAAAGAGTGCGCTTGTTTTTTAAGGCTCACATCCCTCTTGAACCACCCGTGCCGCCGCCGCCAGTGCCGCCAGCTCCGCCACAGCCTCCATTACCACCACCGCTGCCGCCACTACATCCACCGCCACCACCACATCCGCCACTTCCACCACAACCTCCCGCACCCCCTGAGCCTCCGGCAACTTCAGGATTTGTTCCCGATTTAAAGTTGTTGTCGAAGTTGAAGATAAGTTGGCCTAGCGGGTTTCTTAAGCTTGTTTTCATTTTGGTTCTCCATAAGTAGTGTGCCACGTTTTTTCGTGACAGTTCATATGTAGAGCTATATGTGTGACAGCGCAAGAGCTTGATTTTTGTTCGCAAGAATTATCTCTCGCAGTCCTAGGAAATGTCTGTCAAGAGAATGTAGCTATAGCGGGATGGGGAGGGCGCGGTTGATCAATCGTTTTTTTCTTATAAATAATAAAAAATAGAAGCCAAACAGCTGGTTAGCTGGTGACGGAATAGTTAGGTTCAATAAAATGGATGTTTATAGATATAGGACGGTTCTTACCGGTTATTTCCCGTGTCAGTAATGTTCTGTTACTAAGTTCTGGCGGCAAACTGTGGAGCTAGGTTCGGTTCACCGCCCGGTTCCGCATCTATCCTTAAAATCAAACCCGCTCCGGCGGCGCCTCGCTCGGTGGATCGCCCTGGGGCGGCTGCGGGTCCAGCGGCGGGTCTTTTTCTGGAATCGGCTCGGGGTCAGGACCCGGTGGCGGCAGGTTGGGGTCGTCGATGTTCGGATCGGGTGTTTCGGCCGGGATGGGAATGTTCATCGGGTCGGGCCTCCGGGACGCAAGTGGCTTGAGTCGTGCTTGTCTGGTTGACCACCACTTGACGGGTTTGATTCCCCGGTGCCGGCCAGCAAATCCCGCTGAACTTTTGGTCGCCGGTCCGGTTCGGAGCTTAAGTGAGTTTAATCAGGGACCCGTTGGGCCTTTACCGCCACAAGCGCGTCCATGGGGCGTAAAAGGAGCGATGCTCGATGACTGCCGAACAGCCGACCGACTTGGAGTACAACCCGCATTTACCGTTGTCCCAGGCCTTGTTGTTGCCGCGTATTGCGATTGAAGACACCATGCCGGTGATCGACGGCGGGCAGTTCGCCGCCAAGGCCCTGGCCGGGCAGGACGTGACGGTGACCAGTAAAGTGTTTGCCGATGGCCACGACAAGTTGGCCGTGCGAATTCGCTGGCGTGCGCTGGACGATGACATCTGGAACAGCGAGGTCATGACCGAGCTGGGCAACAACGGCTGGCGCGGTCAGTTCACTGTGCCGGCCGTGGGACGCTATGTGTTCTGCATCGAGGCGTGGTTCGACCAGTTCGCCAGCTTCCGCTATGAGCTGGAAAAGAAATATGCCGCCGGGGTGCCCATCAGCCTGGAACTGCAGGAAGGCCGCAATCATGTGCAACAGGCCGCTGAACGCAGCGACGGCGAATTGAGTGAACAGCTGGCGGCGTTGCACCATGAGCTTTCGAGCCTGCTGCCGCAGGAACAGGTGACGTTGTTCCTCGCGCCGCGCAGCGCCGACCTGATGTCCCTGGCCGATCATCGGCCCTACCTGAGCATCAGCCCGGAATATCCGTTGGACGTGGAGCGCGAGCGGGCCGAGTTCGCCAGTTGGTACGAGCTGTTTCCCCGCTCGATCACCGACGATCCCAAGCGCCACGGCACCTTCAACGATGTGCACTCGCGCTTGTCGGTGATCCAGGACATGGGCTTCGATGTGCTGTACTTCCCACCGATCCATCCCATTGGGCGTAGTTTTCGCAAAGGGCCGAACAACTCCCTGACCGCCGGTCCGGACGATCCGGGCAGCCCTTATGCCATTGGCAGCGAGGAGGGCGGACACGAGGCGATTCACCCACAGTTGGGCACTCGCGAAGACTTTCGGCGTCTGGTCGCCGCAGCGGCCGATCATGGCTTGGAGATTGCCCTCGACTTCGCTATCCAGTGTTCCCAGGACCACCCTTGGCTCAAGCAGCATCCGGGCTGGTTCAGCTGGAGGCCGGACGGCACGATCAAATACGCCGAGAACCCGCCAAAGAAATACCAGGACATCGTCAACGTCGATTTCTACGCCGCCGATGCCATCCCCAGTCTCTGGATGGAACTGCGGGACATCGTCGTCGGTTGGGTCAACGAAGGGGTGAAGATATTCCGTGTCGATAATCCCCATACCAAGCCGTTGCCCTTCTGGCAGTGGCTGATCGCCGACGTTCGCGCCCAACACCCAGAGGTGATCTTCCTCGCGGAAGCGTTCACCACGCCGGCGATGATGGCGCGGCTGGGCAAGGTCGGTTATTCCCAGAGCTACACGTATTTCACCTGGCGCAACACCAAGGCCGAGCTGGCGACGTATTTCAGCGAACTCAATGAATCGCCCTGGCGTGAATGCTACCGGCCGAATTTTTTCGTCAACACGCCGGACATCAACCCGGCGTTCCTCCATGAATCGGGACGTGCGGGTTTTCTGATCCGCGCGGCGCTGGCGACGATGGGCTCGGGGCTGTGGGGCATGTATTCAGGTTTTGAATTGTGCGAATCGGCGCCAGTGCCGGGCAAGGAGGAGTACCTCGACTCGGAGAAATACGAAATCCGTCCTCGGGATTTCACCGCGCCGGGCAACATCATTGCCGAGATCGCCCAGCTCAACCGAATCCGCCGGCAAAACCCGGCGCTGCATACGCACTTGGGCCTGAAGATCTATAACGCCTGGAACGACAACATCCTGTACTTCGGCAAGCGCACGCCAGATGGCAGCAACTTCATCCTGGTGGCCGTGAGCCTCGATCCGCACAACCCGCAGGAAGCCAATTTCGAGCTGCCGCTGTGGGAGATGGGCCTGCCCGACGACGCCCAGACCCAGGGCGAGGATTTGATGAATGGTCACCGCTGGACCTGGTATGGCAAGTACCAGTTCATGCGCATCGACCCGGCGTACCAGCCGTTCGGGATCTGGCGGATCAGCGTCGCGTAAAACAAAAGCGAGCGGATGAAGTGCTTTTGTGGCGAGGGAGCTTGCTCCCGCTGGGTCGCGCAGCGGCCCTCTAAAAGCGATGAGCGCTTCGCACTCAAGCGGGAGCAAGCTCCCTCGCCACGTACGTCTCGCCAGCCAGCTCAACG
>Ga0307412_10002547_pt1 | contig 10128 bp, 8 predicted proteins | sample DK1Cmetagenome_3_FD_203823 | JGI IMG/M metagenome (GOLD analysis project Ga0307412, IMG submission 203823) | Maize rhizosphere microbial communities from greenhouse at UC Davis, California, United States - DK15-C-1 | ecosystem: Host-associated > Plants > Roots > Rhizosphere > Soil | place: USA...
GCGCTGGGACGCCAACAGCAAGAGCGGCGAGTACATGCTGATCGTCGCGAACCGATTCGTGATCGAGATCGAGGGCGGGGCAGCGAGCATGGATGAGCTGAAGTCCACGCTTGTCGCCGGAGTCAATCTCGCGGGCCTCGAAGCCGCCGCCGCCGCTCAGCCGAGGCCGCCCGGCTGAAGCCGCAAAAACGAAAGCCGGCCCGGGGCCGGCTCTCGCATCGGAGTCCGTTCCGGATCACTCGGCCGGGCGCAGGGTCACTTCGCGCACGTACGTCGTGCCGAGATACGTGCGCATGTCGAGACGCGGCTTGATCATTTCCGCCTGCTTGTCCTCGTCGGGCGTCGCGAAGTGCGCAGCGGCGATCGCCTCGCCCTTCTTGTCGTTCTCCTCGTTGTAGTCGAGCGCCTTGGCGTAGTTCGGGAAGAGCGTGCAGAAAAGCACGTCGTAGTCGTTCGGATCCTGCGGCGCCTTGACGAACGTCTTGTAGTCGAGGATCAGTCCCTGCTTCTTGGCTTCGATGTTGAGGGGCTCGACGTGGGTGCGAATGTACTTCAGGTACGGGTCGAACTGGCCGGAGGCCGTCCGAAAGGCTTCGCAGGCCCAGACCGGGCCTTCAGTCCAATGCTCCTGCGCGGCTGCATTTGCCGACGCGAGCGCCAACGCCACGGCCGCGAGGCCGATTCGCTTCATCTTCATGGTTTCTCCCTGTCTTATTGTGGTCCCCGCCGACCGGCGGGGCATGACGAGCATTCTACGCTCATCCGGGCGTCGTCGCCGGGCTCACCACGCGACGCCGTAATCTTCGCCGTGGTTGCTCGACCCACCCCAGAACGTGCCCTGGACCGGGTCTATCAGTATCGCGTTGATCGGGCCGGAGGTTCGCGAGGCATAGTCGGCCTTGTAGCCACGCGCCTTGAGGTCGCGGCGCACCCAGTCCGGGATCGTGTCGTTGAGCGTCACGCGTCCGGGGAAGATCTCGTGCATCCCGAACGAGTCGCGCATCTGGTAGCTCGTGAAGTTCGGGGCCTCCGCCGCCTGCTGCGGCGTCATGCCGAACTCGACGACGTTCAGGAAGAACTGCAGCAGGTTCTGGTCCTGCGTGTCGCCGCCCTGCACGGCGAAGGCGAGCCAGGGCTTGCCGTCCCTGAAGGCCAGCGAAGGCGTCAGCGTCACGCGCGGGCGCTTGCCGGGCTCGATCACGTTGAACGGATTCTCCGCCGGGTCGGTGACGAACATCTGCGCCCGTTGGCTCATGCCGATGCCGGTGCGGCCCGCGATCACGGCCGGCAGCCAGCCGCCCGAAGGTGTCATGGAGACGAGCCAGCCATCCTTGTCGGCGGCGACCACCGACGTCGTGCCGCGGTAGAAGGAACCCGTGACGGGATCCGTCGCCGCGGCAAAACGCGCGGCGTCGAACTCGGGCAACAGGGCCGCGCGCTGCTTCAAGAGAACGGCGTACGGGTTCGTGCCGCCCTGGAAGGGATAGGGGTCGCCGGGGCCGATCGCCGCATCGTTCGCCGCGGCGGGCGAGATCAGCGCCGCGCGCTCCTTCGCGTAGTCCTTCGACAGGAGGCCCCGGATGGGCTCCTCCGGCGGGAAGTACGGGTCGCCGTAGTAGAAGTCGCGGTCCGCGAAGGCGAGGCTCATCGCCTGGTAGACGGTGTGGATGTAGTTCGAGCTGTTGTAGCCCATCGCCTTCAGGTCGAAGCGCTCGAGGATGTTGAGCGCCTGCAACATCGCCGGGCCCTGGGTCCAGCGATCAAGCTTGTAGACCTCGATGCCGCGATAGGCCGTGTGGCGCGGTTCCTCGAGCCTCACGCGCCAGTTCGCGAGGTCGGCCTCGGTGAACTGTGCGCCTTCCTCGCGCGCCCCGCGCACGAATTCCTTCGCGATGTCGCCGCGGTAGAAGCGGTCATAGGCGGCCTGCAGGGCTTCCTTGCGCGACTTGCCGGCCTTCAGCGCGGCGGCTTCCGCGTCCACGAGCTTGCGGAGCGTCGCCGCGAGGTCGGCCTGGCGGAAGATCTCGCCGGCGACCGGCGCCTCGCGTGGCTGCCCGGCATGCGGCAGCATCACCGCCTTCGCATAGGGCCACTGGAGGATCGATTTCTTCTCGGCCTCGATGCGGTCCGCGGTCTCTGCATCGATCGCATAGCCGTCGGCGAGATCGATGGACGGGCCGAGCACCTCGGCCAGCGATAGCGTGCCGTACTCGGCGAGCATGACGATGAGCGCGCCGGGCGTGCCGGGGGTCACGGCCGAGAGCGGCCCTTCCTCCGGCGGATACTTGTAGCCCTTGTCCTTGAAGAACTCCGCGGTCGCGCCGGTCGGCGCGACGCCGAGGCCGTTGATGGCGATGATCTTCCTCGTCTGCGGGTTGTAGATGAGTGCCTGCGTCTCGCCGCCCCAGGAGAGCACGTCCCACATCGTCGAGGTTGCCGCCAGCATCGCGCAGGCCGCATCGACCGCGTTGCCGCCGTGCTCGAACATGCGCGCGCCCGCGGTCGCGGCGAGTGGCTTGCCCGTGATCGCCATCCAGTGCGAGCCGTGCAGCGGCGGCTTCTGCGTCTTCTCCTGCGCATGCGCCGGGCCGGCAGCGGCCAGAGCGAGCGTCGCTGCGAGCGCAGTCGTGCGGATGGCGGTCTTCATGGAAAAACGTCTCCTCAGATCAGGTCCTTCACGCCCTCACGCTCCTCCAGGAGCTCCTTGTGCGTCGCGTCCATGCGCTCGCGGCTGAACTCGTCGATCGCGAGGCCCTGCACCACCGCGTACATGCCGTCCTTACAGGTGACGGGGTACGAGTAGATAACGCCCTCGGGGATACCGTAGCTGCCGTCGGACGGCACGGCCATGCTGACCCAGTCGCCCTCCGGCGTGCCGAGTGCCCAGTCGCGCATGTGGTCGATGGCGGCGGAGGCGGCCGAGGCCGCGGACGAAGAGCCGCGCGCCTTGATCACCGCGGCGCCGCGCTGCTGGACGGTCGGGATGAACTCCTCGCGGTACCACTTCACGTCCACCAGGGACTTCGCCGGCTTGCCGTCGACGGTGCAGTGCGCGATGTCGGGGTGCTGCGTCGCGCTGTGGTTGCCCCAGACGATCATGCGGCGGATTTCGGTCACGTGCTTGCCCGTCTTCGACGCGAGCTGCCCGAGCGACCGGTTGTGGTCGAGCCGCATCATCGCCGTGAAGTTGCCGCGCGCGATGTCCGGCGCATTCGACGCCGCGATCAGGGCGTTCGTGTTCGCGGGATTGCCGACGACGAGCACGCGCACGTCGCGGCTCGCGGACTCGTTGATCGCGCGGCCCTGCGCCGAGAAGATCTGCGCGTTCGCGAGCAGCAGGTCCTTGCGCTCCATGCCCGGCCCGCGCGGGCGCGCGCCGACCAGCAGCGCGAAGCCGCAGTCGCGGAAGGCCGCCTTGGCATCGTCGGTCGCGACGACGCGGTTGAGCGTCGGGAATGCGCAATCCGTCAGCTCCATGACGACGCCGGCGAGAGACGGCAGCGCGGGCGTGATCTCGAGCAGGTTCAGGTTGACCGGGCGGTCGGTGCCGAGCATCTGCCCGGAGGCGACGCGGAACGCGAGCGCGTAACCGATGTGTCCGGCGGCGCCGGTGATGGTGACGGTGACGGGCTTCTTCAAGCAATGCTCCGGGGTGGCCGCAAGGGGGTCGTAGTGTACGACGCGGCAGGGGGCATTTTCGCTAGCATGCGTTCCATGGCCGAGGGCGAGGCGCAGATCCATCCCGGCGACACCGACGAGTTCGCCTGGCAGGCCGCGGACAACCCGCTGCCCGAGGCCGTCGACGTCGCGGTCGTCGGCGGCGGCATCATCGGCGTCTCGACGGCGTATTACCTCGCGAAGCAGGGCGTGTCGGCCGCGGTCTTCGAGAAGGGCCGCATCGCCGGCGAGCAGTCGGGCCGAAACTGGGGCTGGGTGCGGCAGCAGGGCCGCTCGCCGGTCGAGCTGCCGCTCATGATGGAAAGTCTCGGCCTCTGGAAATCGCTGCCCGAGGCGCTCGGCGAGGACATGGGCTTCGTCCAGCGGGGCACGCTGTACCTCGCCGAAAACGAAGCGGACCTCGCGGGACTCGCCGAATGGCTCGCCGTCGCGCGCGAGCACGGGCTCGACACGCGCATCCTGCGAGGCGCGGAGCTCGTCGCGCTGTTCGCGGCCGGCTCGCGCTGGGCAGGCGCGATGTACACGGCCAGCGACGGGCGCGCCGAGCCGTCGCGGGCCGGGCGCGCGATCGCGCGCGGTGCGAAGGCCGCGGGTGCGCACGTGCTGTCGCGGACGGCGGTGCGCGGCATCGAGACCGCGGCGGGCCGCGTCAGCGGCATCGTCACCGAGCACGGCCGCGTCGCGACGCGCGCCGTCGTCTGCGCCGCCGGCGCCTGGTCGCGGCTCTTCTGCGGCTCGCTCGGGATCCGCATCCCGCAGCTGCCGGTGCTGAATTCCGTGGCGCGGCTGCCGCCCGGGCCCGAGCTCCTGCCGGGACAGGCCTGGTCGCCGGCGGTCGCCATCCGACGGCGCGCCGACGGCGGCTACACGGTGGCGCACGGGCATTCGTCCGTGCACCCGTTCGTGCCGGCGAGCTTCCGCGAGGCCTTCAAATTCCTGCCGGCATTCCGCGCGAGCCCGGAATCCGTGCGCTTCCGGCTGGGCCGCGAGTTCTTCTCGGCGCTCGCGACGCCCTCGCGCTGGTCGCTCGACGCCGAGTCACCTTTCGAGCGCGAGCGCGTGCTGAATCCGGCGCCCGCGGCGCGCGAGCTGCGCGAGATGCGCGCCGCGCTGGGACGCTGGCTGCCGGAGCTCGCAGCGCTGCCCTACGTCGAGACCTGGGGCGGCATGATCGAGACGTCTCCGGACGTGCTGCCGATCATCGCTCCCAGCGAGGCCATCGGCGATTTCTACGTCGCCACCGGCTTCAGCGGCCATGGCTTCGGCATCGGCCCCGGCGCCGGTAGACTGGTCGCGGGGATGGTCTGCGGCACCGCGGATTCCGCCACCCTGGCGCGATTCCGGCTGGGCCGCTTCTTCGACGGGTCGCCGATCGTACCGGGGCCCGCGATTTGACCGGGGGGACGGCGTTGAAGGCGAAGCGCTACGACGTCGTCGTCATCGGCGGCGGGCACAACGGGCTCACGGCCGCGTTCTACCTCGCGCGCGCCGGTCTCGCCGTCCTTGTCCTCGAGCGGCGCGCCGTCCTCGGCGGCTGCGCGGTGACGGAGGAGATCGACGCCGCGAAGGCGCCGGGCTGCCGGGTCTCCACCGCTTCCTACATGGCGAGCATGCTGCGCCCCGAGGTGATCCGCGACCTCGCGCTCGACCGCCACGGCCTGCGCATGGTTGCCGCGGAGCCGACCGTGCAGTCGGTCACGCCCGATGGCACGGTGCTCGCCTGGTGGAGCGACCACGCGCGGATGCGGGCGCTGCTCGAGAAGTTCGCGCCGGCCGACTGCGAGCGCTTCCTCGCGATGGAGGGCCGGCTCGCGGGACTCGCGCGGCACCTCGAGCCGCTCTTCATGCAGGCTCCGCCCGACATGCAGCGCGAGGGCTTTGCCGGCTTCGGCGAGATGCTGAAGCTCGCGCTCAGGTTCCGCGGCCTGCGCGCCCGCGAGATCCCGGAGCTCGTCGCCTTCTCGACCGGCAGCCTCGGCGAGTTCCTCGACCGCACGCTCGAATCTCCGCACCTGAAGTCGCTGATCCTCGCGAACAGCCTTTACGGCAAGCACGGCGGACCCTACGACGCCGGCACGCTGTTCGGCCTGCTGTTCCACCTGTTGGGCGGCGGCGCCGAGTCGAAGCAGGGCTTCGTCGGGCACGTGATGGGCGGCATGGGTGCGATCACGGCGGCGATGGCCGAGGCCTGCCGCGGCGCGGGCGTCGAGCTTCGCACCTCGGCCGAAGTCGCGTCGGTGCGGATAGCGGGCGGACGTGCGAACGGCGTCGTGCTCGCCAACGGCAGCGAAATCGACTCGGGCCTCGTGGTCTCGAACGCGGACCCGAAACACACGTATTTGAAGCTCGTGCCGCCCTCGGCGCTCGATCCGGAATTCGTCGCCGCCGTGCGCGGCATCAAGATGGACGGGCCCTGCGGCAAGTTCAACCTGGTGCTGTCCGAGGAGCCGCGGCTCGAGTGCGAGGAGCCCGGCTCCGACGCGCTGCGGCGCGCGCAGTTCACGCTCGTGCCTTGGCTCGACGGCGCCCAGGCCACCTACGGCGAGGCGCGCCGCGGACGCATCGCGGACGAGCTCTGGATCGACTGCCTCGTGCCTTCGCTCGTCGACGACTCGCTCGCGACGAAGGGCAGGCACGTCATGACCTGCTTCATCCAGTACCTGCCGTACGCGCTTTCGGGCTCGGACTGGAGCCTCGAGCGGGAGCGGCTCGAGTCGCAGCTCATCCGGCAGATCGCGCGCTTCGTCCCGGCCGTCGGCCGGTCGGTGGTGGCGCAGCGGCTGTACTCGCCGGCGGATCTCGAGGCGACCTTCGGCATCACCGAAGGCAACATCTTTCACGGCGACCTGCGCCCGGACCAGCTCTTTTTCATGCGGCCCGTGGCCGGCCATGCGCGCTACGCCGCGCCGATTCCCGCGCTATATCTCTGCGGTGCCGGGACGCACCCGGGCGGCGGCGTGACCGGCGCGCCGGGCCACAACGCGGCGCACCGGATCCTCGGCGACCTGAAGCGGGACCGCGCGTTGCGGCGCAGCCTGTCCCCGTGAGGAGCTGAACGATGCTGCGCAGGATCCCGGTTCGATGGCGAATCCTGGCACTCCTGTCCGTCGTCGCCTTCGTTAACTACTTCCTGCGTAACGCCTTGTCGTACGCGGCGCCCAGCATCCGGACCGAATTCGGGTTCACCAGCGCCGAGCTCGGCTGGATCCTCGGCGCCTTCAATATCACGTACACGTTCCTGCAGGTGCCGGGCGGCATCTTCGGCGAGAAGCTCGGGCCGCGGCTCGCGCTCGGCAGCATCACGATCACCTGGGGCGTGCTGACCTGGCTCACCGGATTCGTGCCGAGCCTGATGGCGGCTTCGGCAGCCGGTGTCCTCATCTCCCTCGTCGTCGTGCGCCTCCTGGTCGGCGCCACGCACGCACCCATCTTTCCGGTCCAGGCCGGCACGGTCGAAGGCTGGTTCCCGCCCGGCCGCTGGGCGCTGCCCAACGCGCTGACGAGCACGGGCCTCTCGCTCGGCCAGGCGATGCTCGGCCCGGTCATGACGGCGCTGATCGTCGCGTACGGCTGGCGCTGGACCTTCTACGTGCTCGCGCCGCTCGGCGTGGTGGCCGGCGTCTGGTGGCTCTGGTACGCGCGCGACAAGCCCGCGCAGCACCGCGCGATGACGCGCGAGGAACTCGCCTTCATCGATGCGGGCCGCTCCTCCATGCCGGCGTCCCCGGCGGCGCCGGGCTCGATCCGTTCCGCCCTGGCCAACCGCGACATCATGGTCCTCGCGGTCAGCTACTTCTGCCTCAACACCGTCTTCTACACGTTCTCGTACTGGCTCTTCACGTATCTCGTCGAGTCGCGCGGTTTCTCCATGCTGGAAAGCGGCTGGCTCTCGACGCTGCCGTTCATCACCGGCGCGGTGTTCACGGCCATCGGGGGCGCCGTGTGCGACGCGCTTTGCCGCCGCTATGGCGGGCTGCGAGGTTGCCGGGTCACGGCAATGTCCGGCCTCGTGCTCGCGGCGGTATTCCTCGCCGCCGGCGTGTTCGCGCCCGACCCCTACGTCGCGGTCGCGCTCCTCTCGCTCTGCTTCGGCTTCACGCTCTTCACCGACACCTGCTACTGGGCGGCGGCGACCTACGCCAGCGGCGAGCACACGGCGAGCGCCACTGGCGTCATGAACTTCGGCGGCAACGTGCCCGGTCTTCTCGCTCCGCTCTTCGGCTTCGCGGTCGACAACGCGGGATGGGTTCCGACGATCGCGAGCGGCTCGGTCTTCGCGTTGATCGGCGCGGCCCTTTGGCTCTTCGTCCGCCTGCAAGGCGCCCCCGGAGCGACACGATGATCGACTTCCCCAGGCGGCATCGCGTCCCCTATCACGGCAGGTTTCGGATCGGCGAATTCGACACCGGCCCGCCCAAGGGCAGCGGGACTGAAACCAGGCTCGAGAACGAGCTGAAGCAGTCGGTGGACCGGCTCGACGAGCTGCAGCGCAAGCTCTTCGCGGATCAGCGGCATGCGCTCCTCGCGGTGTTCCAGGCGATGGACGCCGCCGGCAAGGACAGCACCATCCGCAAGGTGTTCTCGGGCGTGAACCCGGCCGGCTTTCGCGTGCACGCCTTCGGCCGGCCGAGCGAGCTCGAGCTGCGGCACGACTTCCTTCAGCGCGTCGCGGCACGCCTCCCGGAGCGCGGCAAGATCGGCATCTTCAACCGCAGCCACTACGAGGAAGTGCTCGTCGTGCGCGTCCACCCCGGCGCGCTGGCGGCGCAGAACCTGCCCGAGGCGGGCGGCAAGGGATTCTGGGAAGCGCGCTTCGACTCGATCCGCGAGTTCGAGCGGCACCTCGCCCGCAACGGCACGGTGGTCGTGAAATTCTGGCTGAACGTCTCGCGCAATGAACAGAAGAAGCGCCTGCTCGAACGCATCGAGGACCCGGAAAAGAACTGGAAATTCCGCCTGGGCGACCTCGACGACCGCGCGCTCTGGGACGATTACCAGGCGGCCTACGAGGCAATGCTGCGTGCGACGTCACGCCCGTACGCGCCCTGGTACGCGATTCCCGCCGACGACAAGGACTACATGCGCGCCACCGTCGCGCGCATCCTCGTGGAGACGCTCGAGTGCATGGACCCGCGCTATCCGCGGCTCCGCGCGGCGCAGCGCAGGGAACTGCAGCAGGGACGCAGGCGCCTGCTCGCGGAGTGAGTCCGCGCGGTTGTCACTCCCTGGGGTGATCCCGCAGGTAGCGCTCGACCCAGCCCGGATACGCCTTCTCGAGGCGCGCGAGCTGGCGGTCTGCTTCGACGTCCTTGCCCTGGGCGCGCAGCTTCTCGATGTAGGCGTACCAGGCTTCGGGGGTCTTCTCGTACGGCGGCGGCCTGATTCGCGTCGTCGCAGGCGGCTCCTGCGGGGCGTCCGCGCGCCGCGCCTCGCGCGCAGACGCGACGACCTGCGTGAGCTCTTCGCGCCCGGTCTCGTGCGATGCTTCAGCCAGCACCGGTTCCGCAGCCTGCGCGGCGGGCTGCGCCGGCTGCACGGGAGCCGGTGCGGCCGTCGGCTCCAGATCCCCAGGCATCTCGTTCGCCGCCTGCAGTTCGCGCTCCGGACCGCCGATCCGGGGACCGGATCCCGCGGAATCCGCGGCGATCGCGGCATCCGGATAGCCATAGTCATCCGTTTCAGCATTGCTGTCCGACTTCGCGCGGCGCGTGCCGGCCGCTGCGGGTGCCTGTCCCGGCGGCCGCGCGGCATCCGCGTCTTCCCGCTCGACGAGGCGCGCGTGGATGGTGCCGCCGACGCCGCGATCGGATTCGCTCATGACCGGCACGCGCAGCGTGCCGAACTGCGACTGCACGACGAAGACGGCGAGCACGAAGCTTGCGACGAGCGAGGCAGGCAGCCACCAGCGCCGCCCGCGCGGCGCGAGGTCGCGGCGCGCGGCCGCGCGTATGCGTGCGTCCGTCGTCTCCGGCGGGCGGTCGCCGTCTTCGGCGAGCAGCTTCCGCCAGGGCTCGCGCGGGAAGGGCGTCGTGTCCTCTTTCTCGTCCATGTCCTCTAGTCCGGTGCCTCCGTGCCGAGCGACTGCTTGAGCCGCGCAACCGCATATCGCAGCCGGCTCTTCGCGGTTTCCGGATTCACGGCGGTCGCCTCGCCGATCTCCGCGATCGAGAGCCCGCCCTCCACGTAGAGCAGGAAGGCGGCGCGCTGTTCCGGCGGCAGCCGCTCGAGTGCGGCCGCGAGCCGCGCGGCGGACTCGCCTTCGAGCGCCGCCGAGAGCGGCTCCGCGGCCGGATCGTCCGGCGCCCCGAGCACCGCATCCTCATTCGCGGTTTCGCGCGCACTGCGGCGTCCGCTCCGCCGCCAGTGATCCATGCAGCAGTTGTGCGCGATGCGATACAGCCAGGTCGCGAACCGCGCTTCCGGCCGGTAGCTCTCGCGATGCGCGATCAC
>Ga0307412_10002548_pt1 | contig 10119 bp, 8 predicted proteins | sample DK1Cmetagenome_3_FD_203823 | JGI IMG/M metagenome (GOLD analysis project Ga0307412, IMG submission 203823) | Maize rhizosphere microbial communities from greenhouse at UC Davis, California, United States - DK15-C-1 | ecosystem: Host-associated > Plants > Roots > Rhizosphere > Soil | place: USA...
GCCATTTGGGGGCCACGCCTTTCAGTCGTTTCCTTTTGGCCCCCACCGTGGCCCCCAGAACCGCCTGATTAGAGGCGAGCATTGACGAACACTGGCGGCTAGGCCAGTCAAGTTTATGGCAGATTTCTGGTAATTTTTCAATCGTTCGCGGGCATTTGCGAACAGGGGAATGGTGCCGCTTAGGTGACTCGAACACCTGACCCCATCATTACGAATGATGTGCTCTACCGGCTGAGCTAAAGCGGCCTGATCCTTGGGGGCCGCTTACCAATGTCCGTGGCGTCTGACAAGTCGCGATATGGGCGCCGCGCGCCATTCCTGCTTTTTGTGAACACTGCGCCGGGCGCCCTCCGCGCCGGGGCAACGGTTAACGTCCGCGCAACATTGATTCACCCGATATTTACCATCGCCGTGCGAGACTCGGGGACGCGAACAGGATTATTTCGACGGGACCGGCAATGGACAATCCGCTTGGGCATGAGGCCGCCCATAATCTGGAAGATCTGGATTATGCGACGGAAGATTCGGCGATAGAAGCCCCGCCCCAGATCGGCAGCGACGAGCGCCGCTTGCATGTGCGCGCCTATAATTACTGGGCCTCGCTGCTTCAGGACCGCCGTTTCCCCTCGATCGAGGATCTGGAGCCGGCGAATATCGAGGATTTCGCACCCTATAGCGTGCTGCTGGACTTCACGGCGGGCATCGAAAACCCGGCTGTCGCCTATCTGGGCAGCGCCCTGCGCCAGGAATGCGAGATCGAGGGCGACATTCAATATATCGGTGACGTGCCGAGCCGGTCGCTTCTGTCCCGCCTGACCGACCATTATCTGCAGATCATCGCCAATTGCGCGCCCATCGGATTTGAGGCCGAGTTCCTGAACCAGCGCGGCGCGGAAATTCTCTATCGCGGCATCTTGATGCCCTTTTCCTCCGACGACGACACCATCGATTTCGTCTATGGCGTCATTAACTGGAAGGAAATCGCCGATCGCAGCCTGACCGACGAGCTGGTGCTGGAAGTGGGTCAGGCCCTGCGCAGCGCCCCGGCAAAGACCGCTACGGCCCCGATCTGGGCCGATGGGCCGTTCGCCGCCCTGCCCGAGCCCGTGTCGCCAGTCGAACAGGATGGTGAGCTGGTCCTGGCCGAGCCGGATGCCGACGCGCCGCTCGCCGACTGGCTGGCGCTGGCCCGTGATTATGCCGGCGAATCGCATGTTCAGGAAGGCCGCAGCCGCAGCGCGCTTTATCGCGCCATCGGCCTCGCCTACGATTTCGCGCTGGTCGCCCGCCGCTGTCCCGAAGATTATGCCGAACTGCTGGAGGATGCGGGCATCAAGGCGCAGGCGCGCGCGCCGATGACGCCCATCGTCAAGCTGATCTTCGGCGCGGACCATGACAAGACGCGCCTTGCCGAATATGCGACGGCCCTGGACCATGCGATGGCGGCCGGAATGGAAAGCGGCGCGCTCGGCGCGTATCTGGAGACCTATCCGGGCGGGCTGAAAGCGCTGGTCCGTGACGAGCGTCTGGCGAAGAAGAAGGAGCGGCCGGCGACTGCCAATCCGGTCCATGAAGCCCGCAGGAAATTGTGCGCGGCCCTCGCCATCGCGCCCCAGGACATTGCGACCGACGAGGACGGTCTGGCGGTGCTCATCGGCCGGCGCGAAGCGGATGGCAGCCTCTCCATCGTGGCGGCCGTCAATGGCGATCCGGCGCTGACCGACCGAGTCGTGCGCACGGCCGCGGCGTGAGGGGCGAAACGGCGCGGGGATAAGGGCACGGCACGATCTGTTATGAAATTGCCGCAATTCGAAACTATGTTGCCAAATTCAGGTTGAGGGACGGCACGGGGACTGGGTATAAACGGGCCATAATAATAATGTTGGAGCCGGCACCCGACAGGCTCCTGGACAGGATGAACCCCGATGGCCACCAAAGTCGCCGAATCGAACGCGAATCCGATTACCCTTGCCCTCCAGGCCGCTTTATTGGGCGGTACGCTACCGGGCGAAAATGAAGGCTTCGACGAAGAGGCGCAGGCAGAGGCCGCCAAATTCCTGACAGGCGCGATCCAGCTTCGCCAGCCCGGCGAGCCGGTTATTGCCGTCGAAACATTGACCGGGGCGGACGGCAAGCGGCTGATGCGCCTGGCCATCATCAATGACGACATGCCCTTTCTGGTCGACTCGGTCGCCGCCACCCTGTCGGCGGAATCGATCGCCATCCACAGGCTGATCCACCCGCAGTTGCGCGTGGTGCGGGACGCGGACGGCGTCCTGGCGGAAATCCTGCCCCCCGACAGCAGCGGCGCGCGGCGCGAATCGCTGATCTATGTCGAGGCTGACCGCACCGACGCCAGCCATCGGCGGACCCTGACCGACGAGCTGCGGCACACGCTGGCGCATGTACGCGCCGCCGTTACCGACTGGCCCAAAATGCAGGAGGCGATGCGCGCCGATGCCGACCAGCTGCACGATGTGGAGGGCGCGGCGCTGCTGCGCTGGTTTCTCGACCGCAATCTGACGCAGCTTGGCCATGAATTCCGCACGCGCTCGGGCGACCGCCAGGATCCCCTTGGCATCTGCGCGGTGGCGGGAGATCCGATGCTTTCGCCGATTTCGGTCGATGCGGCATTCGCCTGGTTCGAAGAAGGCAGGCCCGGTCCGCTGATCGTCAAGTCCAACCGGATTTCGGCCGTCCATCGCCGGGTGCCGATCGACCTCATCATCCTGCCAGTGCGCGAAGGGCGGGATATCACGGCCCTTTCCATCCATGCGGGGCTGTGGACCAGCTCCGCGCTGAGCGCCCCTCCCGAGAAAATCCCCCTGCTCCGCTCCGCGCTTCTGGGGCTGATGGAGAAGTTCGGCTTCGATCCCAGCGGCCATGCCGGCAAGGCGCTGACCCACGCCATGACCGCCCTGCCCCACGACCTGTTGATCGGGTTCGACCGGAAATCGCTCGAAGATGTCGTGCTGACGTCCATGTCGCTGTCGGACCGGCCCAGGCCCAAAATGGCGCTGGTGGAAAGCCCGCTTGCGCGGCACCTGTTCGCATTCGTGTGGCTGCCCCGCGACGATCTGTCCACTGGCCGTCGCGTCGCCATCTCTGAAATGCTTGAGCGTGCGGCCAATGCCCGGCTGTTGAGCTGGACAATCGCATTGGAAGAAGGCGGCGTCGCACTGATCCGCTATGTTCTCGACATACGCGAGGGCGGACGGTTGCCGGATGCCGGGGGGCTGAACCGGCAGCTGGAAGAAATGGTTCGGGGCTGGGTCCCGGCGGTAGAGAACGCGCTGGCCGAAATGGGAGAGCAAAGCCGCGCGGCCGCGCTCGCCGCCCGCTATGCGCCCGCCTTTCCCCTTCCCTATCATGCCGGCGCGGGACCCAAGGAAGCCGCGATAGACATATTGCAGATGCAGGGCCTTTCGGGACCAGACAGCCGCGTCGCCCGGCTCTATCGCAATGGGGACGATGGCGCCGTGCGCCTGCGGCTGAAGCTTTACAGCCTGGAACCCATCATCCTGTCGGACGCCGTGCCCGCGCTGGAAAATTTCGGCTTCCGCGTGGTGGAGGAATTATCGACCCCGCTTGGCGAGGGCAAACTCGGCCATATCCAGAAATTCGTCCTTGATCTGCCGCCCTGTCTGCAAGCGGACGAGGTGCTTGCCAGGCAGGCAATGGTGCAACTCGCCATCGCCGACGTGCTGGAGGGCGCGGCGGAGAATGACCGATTCAACGAACTGATCATCGCTGCGGCGCTGGATCCGCGGGCGATCATCCTGTTCCGTTCGATCTTCCGCTATTTGCGCCAGACTGGCCTGTCCTATGGCCTGGCGACCTTCGTCGATGCGCTGCGGCGTGAGCATCCCATAGCGCGCGACCTGGTTGCCCTGTTCGAGGCCCGGCACGATCCCGCCGTCGCCAGCAAGGACGCCGAGGCATCGAAAAACCGCGCCATCGACCTGGCGCTCGAACAGGTGTCGGCGATTGACGAGGACCGGATCCTCCGGCTGATCCGCGCCGTCATCACGGCAACGCTGCGCACCAATTTCTTCGCGCCGGCCGCTGCCGAGGCTTTGGCGTTCAAACTGGACAGCGCCCAGGTGCCCGGCCTTCCCGCGCCGCTGCCCTGGCGCGAAATCTGGGTCTATTCGCCGCGCGTCGAGGGCATTCACCTGCGCGCCGGCCCCATTGCCCGTGGCGGTCTGCGCTGGTCCGACCGGCGCGACGACTTCCGCACCGAGATACTGGGCCTCATGAAAGCGCAGCGGGTCAAGAACGCCGTCATCGTGCCCACCGGGGCCAAGGGCGGCTTTTTCCCCAAGATGCTGCCCGATGCGGCCACCGACCGCGATGGCTGGCTGGCCGAAGGCACCGAAAGCTATCGCATCTTCATCCGCACGCTTCTGTCTGTCACCGACAATATCGAGGGCGGGAAGGTCGTGCATCCCGAAGGTGTAGTCACCCATGACGGCGAGGATCCCTATTTCGTCGTCGCTGCGGACAAGGGTACGGCCAGCTTCTCCGACGTCGCCAACGCCATTGCGCTGGAGCGGGATTTCTGGCTGGGCGACGCCTTCGCCAGCGGCGGCAGCCAAGGCTATGACCATAAGGCGATGGGCATCACCGCCCGTGGCGCATGGGTCAGCGTCCAGCGTCATTTCCTGGAAATGGGCATCGACGTGCAGAAGGAACCTGTGCGCGTCATCGGCTGCGGCGACATGTCGGGCGACGTGTTCGGCAACGGCATGCTGCTCAGCCGGGCGATCAAGCTGGTCGCTGCATTCGACCACCGCCACATCTTCCTCGACCCCGATCCCGACCCCGCCGCAAGCTGGCAGGAGCGGCAGCGCATGTTCAACCTGCCCCGCTCCAGCTGGGACGACTACGACAAGGCGCTGATCTCGCGAGGCGGCGGCATCTTCCCGCGCAGTCAGAAGAGCATAAAGCTATCCCCCGAGGTGAAGGCGCTGCTGGACGTCGATCAGGACGAGATGGAACCCGCGCAGCTCATTTCCGCGATATTGACGGCACCCACCGATCTGCTCTGGTTCGGCGGCATCGGCACTTATGTGAAGGCGGCGGCCCAGAACCATATCGACGTGCGCGATCCGGCCAATGACCGGGTGCGCGTCGATGCCGAGCAATTGCGGGTCCAGGTGATCGGGGAGGGCGCCAATCTGGGCGTCACCCAGGCCGGGCGGATCGCCTATGCGCTGCAAGGCGGCCGCATCAACACCGACTTCATCGACAACAGCGCGGGCGTCGATTGCTCGGACAATGAGGTGAACATCAAGATCGCGCTCAACAAGGAGATGCGCGAGGGCCGCCTCAGCTTCGAGGAGCGCAACGCCCTGCTGGCCTCCATGACGGACGCGGTGGCGGAGATCGTGCTGGAGGATAACCGGCTGCAGGCGCTTGGCCTTTCCATTGCCGAAACCGGCGGTGCGGCCAGTCTGCCCTCCTATGTCCGCCTCATCGAAATCTTCGAGGGCAATGGCCGGCTTGACCGCAAGGTGGAGGGGCTGGCGAGCAATGAGGAGCTGCTCCGGCGTGTTCAGGAAGGGCACGGCCTGACGCGGCCTGAACTCGCCATCCTGCTATCGACGGCCAAGCTGGCGTTGCAGGACGCGATCGAACGCTACGATCTCGCCACCGATCCGGCCATGGCGAGCGAACTGGCGGCATCTTTCCCGCCGGCCATGCAGGCTGGGCACGCCGACGCCATCCAGAATCATCAGCTGCGCGGCGAAATCATTGCGACGGAAGTGGCCAACCGCATCGTCAACCGGCTGGGCATCATCCACCCCTTCGAACTGGCCGAGGAAGAGGGCTGTTCGCTGGCCGACCTTTCCTCCGGCTTCATCATTGCCGAACAGCTGTTTCATATCCCCGCGCTCTGGAAGGACATTGACGAAAGCCCGATGCCGGAAAGCGCGCGTCTTGTCCTGCTCGCCGAGATCGCGGGGGCCATGCGGGCGCAGATCGCCGACATGATCCGTTGCCTGCCGTCAGGCACACTGCCGGGCGAGGGCATCGCCTTGCTGCAGCCGGGCGTATCGCGCCTCGCCGAGCAGGTGGACCATCTGCTGCGGCCCGAAAGCGCTCGCCGCGCGGACGCCATTGCCGAACATCTGCTGGCGCTCGGCGCGCCCGAGCAATTGATCGGACGGGCGGTCGGGCTGTTCAAGCTGGACGGCGCGATCGGTCTTGCCCTGCTGGCGCGGCGGCTGGATATCGATGAAACCGACGTGACCCGCGCCTTCACCCGGCTGGGCGAAACGCTGGGCATCGACTGGGTGCAATCGACAGCCGCACGCATGCAGCCGTCCGATCCCTGGGAACGGCTGCTGGTGGCAGGTATCGCGCGCGACCTGCAGCAGGTCCGGCTGGATTTCCTGAGCGAAGCCAAAGGCACGAATATCGACGCACATGTCAGCAACTGGCTGACGGCCAAGGCGAAACGCGTCGAACAATATCAGGCGCTGGTCAAACGCGCCCGCGCCGCCCCCGCCCCCAATGTCGCCATGCTGGCGGAACTGACGGGACAGGCACGAGGTTTGATGGGGAAATAGGTCCGCCTAGAGTTTTTTGAACCGCTCATGCTGAGTAGCGGCTGAGCTTGCCGAAGACGCGTATCGAAGCACCAGGCCAGTCCTTCGATACGCCATTTCGACAAGGCTCTCCTGAGCGCCCGCCCTACGGGCAGTCGAAGGGCTCAATGGCTACTCAGGATGAGCGGTGATTCTGCAAAAAACAGAACAACCCTATCGCTTCTTCACAAACTCCGCCCGCAAGACCAGGCCCTTGATCCCTTCAAAGCGGCAATCGATTTCCTGATCGTCGCCCGTCAACCGGATCGATTTGATAAGCGTGCCGCGCTTCAAGGTCTGGTTGGCCCCCTTGACCTTCAGGTCCTTGATCAGCGTGACGCTGTCCCCGTCGGCCAGCAGATTGCCGACGGCGTCCCGCACTTCAACGCCGCCCGAACCAGCGCTGGCCGCAGCGTCGGCCGCACTGATCCACTCGCCCGTGGCTTCGTCATATACAAATTCGTCATCGGCCATATCTTGCTCCGGCTATTTCAGGGTGACGATGCCCACCGGCCCCGCTTTGTTGGACGGGTTGGATGCATTCGTCTTTTTCGGTTTCTCCGCCTTGGGCTTGCGGACTTCCCGGTTCGATCGCTTCTGGCTCTTGGCCATGGCATTTCCTTCATGGGCGTTATGCCCGGCGCTGGTCTAGTCGCTTTGCGTGTCAATAGCCCGCAAATTCGTGCCGCTCATGCGCCTGCTTCCGGCAAGGCCCAATCGATGGGACGCATTCCGTTGCTTTCCATGAAGCTGTTCGCTCTGGAAAAATGCCTGCATCCGAAAAAACCGTTATGGGCGGAGAGCGGAGAGGGATGCGGCGCTTTCAGCACCAGATGCCGCTCCGCGTCGACAAAAGCCGCCTTGCGCTGGGCATAGCTGCCCCAAAGCATGAAGACGACCGGTTCGGCCCGCCTGTTCACCTGAGCAATGACCGCGTCGGTGAAACGCTCCCAGCCCTTGCCCTGATGTGACGCTGCCTGCCCCATTTCCACCGTCAGCACGCTGTTGAGCAGCAGCACCCCCTGCCGCGCCCAATGTTCCAGATGGCCGTGGCGCGCAGGCGGGATGCCGAGGTCGCTCTGCAATTCCTTGTAGATATTGACTAGCGAGGGCGGTGTCCGAACGCCATTTTGTACGGAAAAGCACAATCCATGCGCCTGGCCGGGGCCATGATAGGGGTCCTGCCCCAATATGACGATGCGCACGGCGTCGAGCGGGGTCAGGTCGAGCGCCCGGAAATATTCGCTTCCCTTTGGAAAGATGCGTTTTCCCTCGGCCTTCGCGGCCAGCAGGAACGACCGCAGCGCATGCATATACGGACTGTCGAACTCGGCGGCGAGCGACTCAAGCCAGCTCTGATGCAATTTGACCTGGCTGTTCATCGCGCTCGTCTAGCGAGACGGGCAAGGGCCGTCATCCCAATAAATGCAGTGCCGCTGCATCGCGAGCGCCGCCAAAATAGCGGGCGAGGCACAGGTCGAAAGGACCGGCCGGCCGCGACATAGTGTCGAAAAGCGTGAGACTGGATTTCAGCTTCATGGCGTCGGTCCCGCCAAAAATGGCTTCAGCATCGGGCACGCGCAAGGCGTTGAGCGCCTCTGTGCATTCGCGAAGCCGCTCGCCGAGCAGCGGATGATCGAGATAGGCTCGCGCTTCATCGGCCCCGCCGATGGCATATAATTGCGCCATCGCGCTGCGGCCAAGACCTGCAATCTGCGGAAAGATGAACCACATCCAGTGGCTGGTCTTGCGCCCCGCCCTGATTTCCGCGAGCGCTGCGGCATAGGTGCCGGACTGGGCAGTGACAAAGCGTTGAAGATTGTAAGGATCAGACATCGCAATCCATGGACCCTGAAACAGCTTCAGGTGGACGGCGACGTGATGCCCTGATCAGAACTTGAAGGCGGTTCCGATGTAGACGGCCTGGCTATCCTGCCGGTCGTCGGTCAGGGGCGCAAGGCGATCCATCGGACCGCGGTAGCGCACACCCGCCTTCAGGTCGAGATTGCGGGTCAGCGAATAAGAACCCGCCAGATCCACCGAAATGGCCCCTTCGCCCGCGAGCGTCTGGGGCGATGTGGCGATTGGCCGCTCGCTGTCCACGCGAACGCTGGTGCTGAATTTCTTCTTGCCCGTCAGGCTGAAGCCATCGGCGCCTTCCACCTTGCTGTCGCTTGGTTCAAGCGCGACTGGCGGCAGCTCCAGCTTGCCCACCGAATCGGGCAGGGCGAACTTTTTCCAGCCCCGCGATACGCCCAGATTATAGGCGACAGGCGTGATCGAAAGAATGGACGGTACGCCGCGATCCTGGAAGCTGCCATTGGCGCGGACCGCAATGGTCACCGACCGGCTGCCGCTCATGGAACCGCTGGTCGGCGTGAAGCGGAAAGAGTGACCCGATGGCAGCGCGGCCTTGGCATAGCTGGCCACCAGCCGGGGATCGGCGTTGGCGGGGGTGAACGATCCGATGCCGCCCAGCTGGCTGAGCGAAACGGTCCGCGCATTCTCCGGCGCATCGAGCAGTCCCGCTACCGCCCCGATTGCAGGCGACAGCGCAAGCCCTGCTGCGGCAATAGCCACACCAGCCATGAGCAGATGTCCCCGAACCAGGCGCATGAGCGCGAAACTCCTCCACTGATTATTATTCGACCGCATATAGCACCAAAGACGCGCGGACCGCTAGTCCCCGGGAGTCGCATTTCCGCCGCTTTGTTGCAATTTGCACACATGTCCGGAATGCCATTCCATCGCCCCGCGTGCGCGACAGGCTTGCTCATGCCGCTGGAGCAACTATAGAAGCCGTGACACCTGTAGTTTTTTCAAGGAAAGCGCCATGCTTCGCCAGTTCGCCGCACCGGCCGCCCGTACACTTCTTCTCGTCGCCGGCCTGTCCGCGCTTGCCGCCTGCGGTGGAAAGCAGGAGCGTCCGAAGGCGGACCTGGCGGCATCGCGCGTGACCACGATCGGCGTCAACGCCTATCTCTGGCGCGCAAGCCTGGACACCTTGTCCTTCATGCCGCTGCTGCAGACCGATTCCAACGGCGGCGTCATCGTGACGGACTGGTACGCCAACCCCACCGCTCCCAATGAGCGGATGAAGCTGACCGTTTCCATTCTCGATCAGGATCTGCGCGCCGACGCGCTGCGCGTTGCCGCCAGCCGTCAGGTCAATCAGGGCGGAACCTGGGTCGATGCGCCGGTGCAGGCGACGACCGTGCAGAAGCTGGAAGAAATCATCCTGTCCAAGGCGCGCGACCTGCGCCGCAGCGCGATCGGCGGCTGACGCCCCCGCGCGACCGCAGGTTTTTGGGAGTAATTATGCAAAGGCGCTTCAATCCGCTTGAGGCCGATACCCGCTGGCAGAAAATCTGGGATGAGCGGCAGACATTCCGCGCGTCCGACGAAACGGACAAGCCGCGCAGCTACGTGCTGGAAATGTTCCCCTACCCCTCCGGCCGAATCCATATCGGCCATGTCCGCAACTATTCGATGGGCGATGTGCTGGCGCGCTTCCGGCGGATGACTG
>Ga0307412_10002552_pt1 | contig 10115 bp, 7 predicted proteins | sample DK1Cmetagenome_3_FD_203823 | JGI IMG/M metagenome (GOLD analysis project Ga0307412, IMG submission 203823) | Maize rhizosphere microbial communities from greenhouse at UC Davis, California, United States - DK15-C-1 | ecosystem: Host-associated > Plants > Roots > Rhizosphere > Soil | place: USA...
ACGGCAGCGCGACGGGATCACGGCTCGCGCCCCCCGGATCGAGCACCACGCCCGCCACGGCCGTCAGCTCGGGCGGGCTCCCGCCGACATCGGCCACGACGAGCCTCCCGAGCCCCTGCGCTGGCGCGACAAACCGGGTTGTCTTGGCAACCTCCGCCCGCACCAGGGGCGCCCGCATCGTGCAGCCTTCGGGCAATGCAAAGCTCGGCTGCCCGGGGCCCGTGCGCGCCGGCTTGAAGGTCCAGGGCACGGGCGGCGGCAAGAGACCCTCGACGACCTCGGGGACGACCGTCGGCGCGGGCGGAGCCGCATCGGGGGCTGTGCTGCTGGAGCTGCAGCGGCCGCAGCCCGCGGTGGCGAGGAGGGCGAAAAGGGCGAGGCGGCGCATCTTCACGTCACAACGAGCGGCGCAGGACGGGGTAGGGCTCGAGGCCCCCCACCTCGGTGAAGCCATTCTTTTCGAAGGCGCCCATGGGGCCGGTCCACAGCTCCTCGTCGACCACGGATTCGCGCGGCCTTCGGGGCAGGGCTTCGAGGGCGCGGGCGCCCCAGGCGGGGGCGAGCTGCACGGCGCCCGCGACGAGCGCGGTGGCGACGCCTCGCTTGCGCGCGGCCGGGTGCACGAGCGTGCAGCCAAGGAGGAAGACGCCCTCGCGATCGCCCTGGAAGACGGGGAGCTGCTTGTAAAAACGCCTCTCGTACGCCTTGCGCATGATGCGGGCGGGGGCGACCTTGAGCCAGCCGACGAGCTTGTCCTCGCCGCTCTCGGTCCTCGCGAGCGCGACCACGCCGCGGGCCTCGTCTTCGCCCTTGGCGAGCGCGGTCATGAAGTCCGTCGCGCTCTCGGCGGGCGCGTTGGCGCAGCGCTCGAGCCATTCGTTGTTGGTGCCCTCGAAATGCCAGAACCTGCAATAGCAGGGGCAGCTCGCCGCTTCGAAGAGGGCGCGCAGTCCGGCTTCGTGCTCGGGCCCGGCGGGGGCGGTCTGGTAGGTGGAGGTCATCGAGGTAGGGGAGGCGGCGTGAGGCCGCGCGCGGGTGAGATCTGCTCCCATGCGTGCGCCAGCGCAAACAGGCGCGATTCTTCGAGGGGCGGGGCGACCAGGTGAAGACCGACGGGCAGGCTCGGCGCGCCCTCTTTGGGCGCGGTGGGAGCGCAGGGGACGCTCAGGGCGGGCACGCCGGCGAGGCTCGCGGGGAGCGTGTAGATGTCGGCGAGGTACATGGCGAGCGGGTCTTCGGTGCGCTCGCCGAGCCGGAAGGCCGTGGTGGGCGAGACCGGGGTCGCGATGACGTCGACCTCCTTGAAAGCCTCCTCGAAATCGCGGCGGATGAGGGTGCGCACGCGCTGGGCGCGCAGGTAATACGCGTCGTAATAGCCGGCGCACAGGACGTAGGTGCCGAGCATGATGCGGCGCTTCACCTCGCGGCCGAAGCCCTGGGCGCGCGTCCTCGCGTAGAGCGCGCCGAGGTCGGGCGCGTCTTTCGCGCGCAGGCCATAGCGGACCCCGTCGTAGCGGGCGAGGTTCGAGGAGGCCTCGGCCGTCGCGATGATGTAATAGGTCGCGACCGCGTAGCGCGTATGCGGCAGGCGCACCGGGCGCAACTCGCAGCCGAGCCCCTCGATCCCGCGCAGGGCCGCGCGCACGCTCGCCTCGACCTCGGGGTCGAGGCCCTTGGCGAAATACTCCTCCGGGACGCCGATGCGCAGGCCCTTGACGTCGCGGCCGCAGGCGGCCTCGTAATCGTCGACGGGGGCGGCGAGGCTCGTGGCGTCGTGCGGGTCTCTGCCGGCGATGACGCGGAGAATGCGCGCGGCGCCGCGCACGTCGGACGCGAAGGGGCCCACCTGGTCGAGGCTCGAGGCGAACGCGAAGAGCCCGAAGCGCGAGACGCGTCCATAGGTGGGTTTGACGCCCACGGTGCCCGTGAGCGCGGCAGGCTGGCGGATCGAGCCGCCGGTATCGGACCCGAGCGCGCCGTGCGCGAGGCCCGCGGCGACGGCCACGGCGCTGCCGCCCGAGGAGCCGCCCGGCGTGCGCGTGAGATCCCAGGGGTTTCTGGCCGGGAAGAACGCGCTATTTTCGTTCGACGAGCCCATGGCGAATTCGTCCATGTTCGTCTTGCCGACGAGCAGCGCGTCGGCCCCGCGCAGGCGCGCGACCACCGTGGCGTCGTAGGGCGGGCGGAAGCCTCTGGCCGGATCGGCGCCGTCGCGGGTGAGGATGCGCGAGGCGGCCGTGGTCGGCACGTCGCGCGTGGCGAGCGCGTCCTTGATGGCGATCGGCACGCCCGCGAGGGGGCCGAGGGGCTCGCCGCGGGCGCGCTTTTCGTCAATGGCGCGGGCGGCGGCGAGGGTCTCGTCGCGCTGGACCGTGAGATAGGCGCCGAGCGCGGCGTTCTGCGCTGCGATGCGGTCGAGGACGAGGGTCGCGACGAGCTCGGCCTTGACCTCGCCGCGGGCGACGAGGTCGGCGAGGTCGGCGGTGGAGCGGTCGAGGGGGGAGGGATTTTCGCGCATCGGTCATCCCTCGTCGACGAAGGCGGGCACCTCGAAGCCGTCCTCGGAGACGCGCGGCGCCTCGCGGAGGGCGAGCTCGTGCGGCAGGCTCTCGTGGGGCGCGTCGGGCCGCAAAGGCAGGCGCTCGAGCAGGACGCTCGCCGTCGGCGCGACCCCGGATACGTCGAGCTCCTCGAGCTGGCGAACGTAGGCGAGGATGCTGGCGAGATCGGTGGTGAGGCGCTGGATCTCGTCGTCCGGGAGGTCGAGGTGGGCGAGGCGCGCGATGGAGCGGACCTCGGCCTCGTCGATGGGGCGCGCGGCGGGGCGATCGGAGGGCATGTGCGGTGCGGGGTGTAGCACATTCGCGCGCCCGCTCCCGCGCCCGTTTCCGCCCGGCGCGCGCCTCGTCGCCTCAGTGCACCGCGTACCGCTGGACGAGCCGCTTCGTCGAGCGCGGGGCCGACTCCGGCGGCGCTTCGGGGCGCGCCGCGCGCTTGCGCTTGCGAGCCTGGTTTCCAAACACCACGTCGAGCAATCGGTCGAACGGGTAGGGTTTCAGGAGCACCTCGGTGAGCTCGTCCACGGCCGCGCGCGGCATGCTCGTGCAGATGACGACCCGCTTCGGCACGCACCCGCGCTCCTTCATGGCGCGCAGGATCGCCATACACCGCGGCGAGCTGTCCGACAGATCGAGCACCGCGACGTCGAACGTCCTGCGCTCGAGGACAGCGACGGCCTCCGCGACGGTGCCGACCGTGGTGACGAGCGCGCCGCGGTTGCGCAGCAGCATCGCCGTCGCGGCGCGCAGCATGGGTTCTTCATCGAAGACAAGGATCGAAGGCACGTTGGTCATGGGCCCCCCCAGGGCAGTGCAAGCGGCGCCCTTCGCCCGACGGCCTGCACTGGCCGATGACATCGCAATCCACGTGCCGGACCTGAAATATGCCGCCTAGCGGCGTCGCCGGGATTACGACGAGTCGCCAGAGAGGGGATTCCCTGACCGTTTTCCGTTCGGGCGCGGGGTGCAAGTCCGCTCGGGGCGTGAGGGGGGCGCCTTCATGCGTGGACGCTCCCGTGTCGGTGCGCGGTTTCTACCCAGCCCAGGCTGCACGGATCGCATTCGTTCCGCGCGCCCCTGAGACCTTTCTTCACGGCACCCACGCGCCATTTTGCCGGCGCTCGATTGTCCGCGACCGCGCCCCCTCCTCGCGCTTCTGAGAGAGAGAAAATGCCCCTTTGGGGGCCCAGCTCACATCGAGCACCGTCCAATCAGAATGGAGGGGTTGTCGTGTTTTGTCGTTATGGTAAGTGCCCAGGCATCGCGCTCTTGACGCTGTTGCTCTGGGCGGGATGCACCCTTGAAAAATCGTCTCCTGTCGAAAATGCAGCGGTGGAATCCAGCGACTCGGACGCACTGCGCGAGGGTGCGTGCGAGGTCGACACACCGGCCGTCACGGGGCCGGCGCCCGCCCTCGAGGAAGCAAAAGGTTTGCCCGAAAGTCATCCCCCTGACGCATTCTCCGACGAGGGGTTGTCCGTCTTTGGACAGATCGTCGCCTCCACGGACCTCGATTGCGCCTCGGCCATCACGCTCGGGGAGCTCGTCACGTGCATCCGCGACCATATGCCACGCTCGGGCTCGGAGGGCTTCGTCGTGCCCACGACGGCCGAGAGGCTCGATTTCCGGGGCGTGGTCGGCAAGATGCTGAATGGCCATTGCGACTTCGCGCTGCCCGCGAGCCTGGCCGGGGCCATGCGGCTGCGCTCCTTCGAGGACGGGGACAACGGAAAGACCTATTGCGTGCTCATGGAGGTCGAGGACGCGAACGCCGACGGCTACGTCGATCGGGGCTGGGGCACCTTCATCGTCGACCCCACCGCCTCGCGCGAGCTGATTCACGAGGCCCCGCACCCGCTCGCCGACGCCGAGACCGATCTCGAGGCCGTCGAGATCTTCAAGGGCACCGATTCGCGTGGGTTTCTCCTCTGCGGGGCTCACCGCGCCGCCAACGCCGCCGCGAGCGGCTGCGACGCGAGCTACAAGGAGGCCGATTGCGCGCACGCCGTCGCGAACATGTTCCATCCGGCCGTCCTCGAGATCGACGCATTCTACGGCGCGCGTCCCCACACCCAGATCCAATGGCACGGCATGGCCACGACGACGTGCGCGAGCCTCGGCGCTTACGCCTCGCAAGGCCTCTCCAAGACGCCGCTCGCCGGGACGAACGTGCTCGCGCTCCAGAAAAACGCGTCCTTGCACAACCCGACCTGGGTCGTGGGCGTGCCCGGGGGCGGCGCGTGCGATCTCGACGCGACCGATAACGTCGGGGGGCGCTTTCTGAACGGCGTGCCGCTCGCGAGCGCCTGCGGCACGGACGCGACGAGCGCCACGGGCGAGTTTCTGCATATCGAGCAGCACATTGCGCTGCGCGTCGCCTCGGGCTGGATTGCGCCGGTCGCCGGGACCTTCCCCATTGCCTTTCCGACGCCCCCGACCTCGGTCACCGCGAAGCCCGGCGCGGCGCTCGTTGCGCTATCGTGGACCCCGAGCAATGGCGCGAGCGGATACGACGTCCTTCGCGCGAGCTCGAGCGGCGGCCCCTACGCTGCGGTGGCGACGGCCGTCGTGACGACGGGCTATTTTGACAAGTCCGTGAAGAAGGGCGTAACGTACCATTACGTAATCCGCGCGCGAAACCCGCTCGGCGTGAGCGCCCCCTCGGGCCCGGTGAGCGTGAAGCCGAAGTGACCGCGGCACCGCGGCCGCCTTGAAATGGACACGGCTCCCTGGTACCTTTCCAGGTTGTCCGTTTCAGCGAGGCCTGCGCTGTCGATGATCAACACTTCGCTCGTCGATCCCTCCCGCTGGCGCTCCTTCGAGCTCCTTCAGCGCGTAATCGATACCGTGCCTGATCCGATCTTCGTCAAGGATCGCGAGCACCGCTGGATCGCCATGAACGTGGGCTTCTGCAGGCACGTCGGTTACCCGTACGAGGTGCTCCTCGGCAAGAGCGACTGGGAGTTCTGGCCCCCCGAGCAGGCGAAGGTCTACTGGGAGCACGACGATCTCGTGTTCAACTCCGGCGAGGCGGACGAAAACCAGGAGCTTGCCACCGGGGCCAGCGGCATCGAGCGGACGATCTGGACCCGCAAGTACCCGATGCGCGACGACGCGGGGGCGGTGATCGGGCTCTGCGGCATCGTCACCGACATCACGAACATGAAGGACCGGCTCGTCGCCGCCGAGCGGCTCGAGATCGAGAACCGCGGGCAGCTCGCGCTCATCGAGGCGCAGCGCGAGATGCTCGCGAGGCTCGCGGTGCCGGTCGTCCGCATCTGGGAAGGCGTGCTTTTGTTGCCCCTGGTCGGCGCGCTGACCCAGGACCGGGCCGAGCTGGTGACCGAGAGCGTGCTCGACGCGATCGGGCGCGCCTCCGCCCGGTTCGTGATCATCGACGTGACGGGCGTGCCCCTCGTCGACACGATGGCCGCCGACGCCCTTCTGCGCACGGTGCGGGCGGCGTCGCTGCTCGGCTGCGAGAGCGTGCTCGTGGGCATGGGGGCCGCGACGGCGCAGACCCTGATCGGGCTCGACGTCGACCTCGGGCGCATCACGACGCGCGCGACGCTCGAGCGAGGGCTCGAGTACGCGCTCGGCCGGCTGTCTTATCGGATCGTCAAGGCGAAGGGCTCCAGGGCAAGCGGGACATTCACGTAGAAAAAAGATCACCTCGCGCCCGCCGTTGTGCCGGAAAGGTGGCCGCCTCGGGGGAGCGGTGATAATGCCGGGCCCGTCCGCGCCCCGGCCGGCGGGCAGGAGCCCAGCGGCTCGGGCGTACGTACCCAGGCGCATGGCCATTCCCGTCCTCTCCTCCCTCCTCCGCCACCGCCGCCGCCACGTCGCGATCACGGTGCTCACCGCAGGCGTCATCGCCGCGCTCTTGCCCCACCGCACGGGGGCTGGCGCGCGCGACCGCTCCGCCGCCGTCGCCGAAGAGCTCGGCAAGAGAGGCCTCTCGGTCAAGGCCGAGGACATCGCCTGGGTCGATCCGCCGCGCGGCGTCTGGGGCGCGCTCGGCGTGAAGAGCCGCGCCATCGTGCGCGCCGCGCCCGCGCCCGGCGAGCCGAACGATCTGTACCTCGTGCACGCCGCGCTCTCGCCCGAGGGCGTGCTGCTCGACGTGGGCGGCGCCTACAACCTCACCGAGACGAGCGGCGCCGACGAGGGCGCGCCCGTCGTGCGCGGCGAGCGCGTCGCCTACGTCGCCCGCCCCCTCATCGAGGGCGCAAGCCCCACGGTCCACCTGCTCGAGCTGTCCGGCCAGGAGAAGCTCGGCCCCGACTGGAGCGGCCTCGAGCGCCTGCAGAACGCGGTCACCAACGCGCAGCAGACCGGGCAGCTCCGCGGCATCGGAAAGCGCACCTTCGCCCTCGAGGCCCCCGAAAAGCCCGGCCCCGAAGGCTCTGCCGATGCTGCCCCCGAAGGCGAGAATCAGCCCGCGCAGCCCGAAGCTCCCCCGGCGCGCCCCGTCGACGTCGCGCTCGATGGCGACGCGCTCGTCGTGCGCGACGGCGACAAACACGCCCGCCTCGCGCTGGGAGGCGCCGAGGTCGCGCCCCCTCCGTGGCTGCGCGCCGAGACGAGCGAGCTTGCGCGCCCTGGCAACATCGTCACCTGGTCGGTCGATCGCGTGCGCGACGTCATCGGCGACGACGCCATGCAGACGATCAAGGCCGTCGCGTTCGCGGGCCTCGAGGTGGTGCTGCGCAACAAGGAGAGCATCACGGGCGACAACGCGGCCGAGGACATCGCCGCCGAGCTCGGACAGACCGCGCTCGCCGAGCCCACGCGCTCGGTCCCCACCGACCCCGAGATCGGCTGGCCCCCCGCGCCGCTCGAGCCCTGGATCACGCCCGCGCTCCCCGGCGAGGGCCAGTGGAACCTGCAGGACAAGGACCCGTTCATCCGCCGCATCGAGGGCCTGCCCCCCGCGTTCGTCACGACCTACATCCGGCCCGATCGCACGCGCAAGGTGACGCGCGTGTTCATCGCGGTCTGGGATCCGCGCCAGGTGGAGCTGCACATGATGGCCGGCACGGTCGAGCCGAAGGGCGCGACGGGCGAGGCGGGCCCGGGGCTCATCCCGCGCGATCCGGCCGTGATGAAGCGCGTCGTCGCCGCCTCGAACGCGGGCTTCCAGGCGCTGCACGGCGAGTTCGGCATGATGGCCGACGGCGTCGTCTACCTGCCTCCCAAGCCCTACGGCGCGACCGTGGCCGTCCTGCGCGACGGCTCCACGGCCTTCGGCACCTGGCCCGAGGATCAGACGATCCCGCCGAGCGTCCTCTCCTACCGCCAGAACATGACGGTCATGGTGCAGGACGAGAAGTTCAACCCCTACGGCCGCAACTGGTGGGGCGGTACGCCGCCGGGCTGGGCCGACAAGACGCACACCGTTCGCACGGGCATCTGCCTGACGCGCGAGAAGTTCGTCGCGTACTTCTACGGCGCCGACCTCGGCCCCGAGGGGCTCGCGCAGTCGATGATCCAGACGCGCTGCACCTACGGCATCGCGCTCGACATGAACGCGGGCCACAGCGGCCTCGAGTTTTACAAGGTGGCGCCCTCGGAGGAGATGGAGCCGCTCGGCAGGCCGCTGTCGTACGACTGGGAGGCCGAGGGCAGCGTGCCCGGGCTCGACGGCTGGAAGTTCCGCGGCCGCAGGTTCATCCGCGGCATGGGCCTCATGAACTTCCCCCGCTACATCAAGCGCGAGGCGCGCGACTTCTTCTACATGACCCTGCGCCACGTGCTGCCTGGTCCCGGGCTCGCTCCCGTCGCGCAGCCGGCCGTCGAGGGCGAAGGCGAGTGGCGCGTCAAGGGCCTGCCCCAGCACGGCTTTCCCTACGCGCTCGCCGTCACCGATCTGCGCATCGATCCGGCGCGCCCCGACGTGAAGGCGCGCGTGGTGAAGATCGATCCTCGCACGCTCGCCGCCGCGCCCGCAGCGGGCCCGAAGCCCGCGAAGACCGTGGCCGTGCTCGACGCAGGGAGCGCCGACGCCGCGGGGCCTTCTGCGCCCTCGCTGTGGTACTCGACCGCGGCCTTCTCCATTGCGCCCGAGCCGCCCGTGCAGGGCGCGATTCGCCTCGCCACGGGCTCCGGCGCTGGCGCTCCCGCCGTCGCCGCGGCGTGCGTGAGCGATGAAGACGGCATGCTGCTCTACGCCGAGCTTTCGCCCGCGCCCGCGCAGCCTTCGCCCGCGGACGGCAAGAAGCTCGACGAGCTGCTCGCGCACGCGGGGTGCTCGTCACGCATGATGCTCTCGCGCTCGATCAGCCTCACGCTCGGCGGCGATACCGACCTCGCAGGCGCGGCCGTTCATCCGCCCTCCGGCCCCGGCGCGGTTCGCCTCGTTCGCGCGGAAGCGCCCGGAGGACGTCGCTTCATGGAGGACACGCCGGTCGTTCCGTTCAACGTCTGGTACCCGCTGCAGCAAAAGCGCATCCGTTACTTCAAGCGGCCTCAGAAAGCGGAAGGCGAGGACGCCTCCTCGAACTGAGCGGGCTGAGCCGTACGGACAACCCAGCACGATTGTGGCGCCGGCCATGATCCCGGCCATTGTTCCCTGGCCGGAGGGGCCCTGAGCACGACTTGGACGGGGAACAGCGATAGAAAGAAACTCGCGAAGGGCGAGCTCTCTGAGTAGGCTCTTCCCAACCGATCATCCCGTTTCCCGTGCTTACGCCGGGGCGACGAGCGCATCGCTGCGCGAGACCTCTACTCGCGACGTGCGAGATGTGCGAAGGAGATTGAGAAGTAGCCGCGGCGGGACCCGCCGCATCTCTCGGAGGAATGGCAGAACATGGCCGATGACAAGGGCAGCGATCTCGACGTCTTCGAGGGGCTCGCAAAGAAAGCCCCTCGCAGCACCGCGCCGGGGCTGACGCCCCCGCCCCCGTCGAACGCGGGTAAGCGCACGCTGCTCGGGGGCGTCGGGCCCGTCCCCCTGCCGCCCCCGCCGGGCAGCGCCGCCGCTCCATTGCCGGGCGCGCCTGGCTCGCTCCCGCCCCCGCTCACGTCGCCCCCGGGCGCCCGTATCTCGGCGCCGATGCCGCCGCCTCCTGGCGCCATCAGCACGCCGCTGCCGCCGCCGCCTCCGGGCGCCGCCGTCAGCACGCCGCTTCCGCCGCCGCCGCCGGCCACGAGCGCGCCGATGCCCTCGGCCGTGCCGCTGCCGCCGCCTCCTGGCGCCGCGAGCGTGCCGCTGCCGCCGCCTCCGGGCGCGCCTGTCGCGAGCGCTCCTCTGCCCGCTCCGCTTCCGCCGCCCCCCGGCGCGGCCCCCGCAGGCGAGACGGCCAAGAGCGCGCCTCCGCCCGGCGGCAAGGCAGCCGTCGACATGGACTGGGACGACGAAGAAGAGTCGACCCACGTCTTCGACGCGAGCAAGGGCGATCCCCAGGTCCCCGGCGGCCCGCGTCCTGCCGGAGGCGCGCCCCCGGTGAGCGCCGCCGCTGCACTGATGTCGAGCTCGGGAGGCGCCGCGCGCGCGGTGATGCCCTCCGCGCCTGCGGTGCAGCTCCCGGCGCCCTCGATGCCGCTGCCGCCGCCGGC
>Ga0307412_10002553_pt1 | contig 10114 bp, 2 predicted proteins | sample DK1Cmetagenome_3_FD_203823 | JGI IMG/M metagenome (GOLD analysis project Ga0307412, IMG submission 203823) | Maize rhizosphere microbial communities from greenhouse at UC Davis, California, United States - DK15-C-1 | ecosystem: Host-associated > Plants > Roots > Rhizosphere > Soil | place: USA...
CCTGCGCCTGCTGCGAGAGTCGCCCGTGGTGGCGTACTTCGTCGCCAAGGGCAAGAAGGGCAACGCCTTCGGCATCATCGAAGCCCATTTGCAGGATGCGCAGACGTTGCTGCCGTTGGTCTATCCGGTCACTACGGAAGTACTACCGGCGCCATTGTCCTATGAGCAAGTGATCGCCGATTTCTACGACACCGCCGCCGAGCAATTGGCCGTGCACCTGGATGCCGGACGCGACGTGGCAGTGATCTGCGAGGGCGACCCGTTCTTCTACGGCTCCTACATGTACCTGCACGATCGTTTGGCCGAGCGCTACGATGCCGAAGTCATCCCGGGCGTGTGCTCGATGCTCGGTGGTGCCTCGGTGCTCGGCGCGCCGCTGGTCTATCGCAACCAGAGCCTGTCGGTGCTTTCGGGCGTATTGCCCCACGAGGAACTCAAGCGCCGCCTGGCCGACGCCGACGCCGCCGTCATCATGAAGCTGGGGCGCAATTTCCCCAAGGTTCGCCAGGTGCTCCAGGAGCTGGGCATGGACGGACGGGCGCTGTACGTCGAACGAGCGACCATGGCCAACCAGAAGATCGTGCCGTTGGATCAAGTCGAGCCGATGTCTTCGCCGTATTTCTCGCTGATCATTGTCCCTGGCGAACGGTGGCAGGGATGACTTCAACCGTTGCGGCAATTGTCATTCTCGGCCAGGGCAGCCTGGCGACGGCCCGGCGAATCCAGCAGCGTTATCCCGAAGCCTTGATCCACGGCCTTGCCGGCCGGGTCGAGGGCAGCGACCGGCAATACACTGAGTTCGGCGCAACATTGCGCGAGCTCTATCAGCAGGACATGCCCATCATCGCCCTGTGCGCGGCGGGCATTGTCATCCGTACCCTGGCGCCGCTGTTGCTGGAAAAAGGCGCCGAGCCGCCGGTGCTGGCGGTAGCCGAGGATGGCAGCGCCGTGGTGCCGCTGTTGGGCGGCCTGGGTGGGGTGAATACCATGGCCCGAGAAATCGCGGCAGCGCTGCAAGTCGCGCCGGCCATCACCACCAGCGGCGAATTGCGTTTTGGCACGTGCCTCCTCAATCCGCCAAGCGGCTACCGCCTCGGCGACCTGGAGCAGGGCAAGCGTTTCGTCAGCGACCTGTTGGCCGGTGAGCCGGTGCGCATCGAAGGCGCAGCGCCGTGGCTGGATCAGGCGCAGTTGCCACAAGATGAACAGGCACGGTTGGCGATTCGTATCGACAGTACGGCGGGAGTGCCGGCGGTGAACGAGTTGCGCATTTATCCCCGCAGTGTCGTGGTCGCGGTGAGCGCCGGCGCGACGGATGTATTGACCTCTATTGAGCAAGCGCTGGCCCAGGCCGGACTCGCGATGCAATCGGTGGCGTGCCTGTTGGCGGCGGACAGCGACATGGTGCGCTCCGAGTTGCAGCAAGCTGCGTCGGTCCTGGGCGTGCCGCTGCGCTTCGTTACGGCCAACGGCAGTGTGGCGCAGTGGCTGGGCGATGCGATGGGCCAACGGGTATCCCTTCAGGTTTCCGGTGACGTTGCCATTGCCGTGGCTGCACAACCCCTCGATCCGCAACGGATCGGCCGCCCCCGCGGGCGCTTGGCGGTGATCGGGCTTGGCCCCGGCGCGGCCGAGCTGATGGTGCCGGCCGTACGCGCCGAACTTGACCGTGCCAACGACGTGCTGGGTTATGAGACCTATGTGCGCATGGCCGGCCCTTTGCGTGCCGACCAGGTGCAACACTGCACCGATAATCGTGAAGAGATGCAGCGCGCCCGACATGCGTTCGAGCTGGCCGCCGAGGGGCGATCCGTCGTGGTGGTTTCCTCGGGCGACCCAGGCGTATTCGCCATGGCGGCGGCAGTACTCGAAGCGCTACATGAGTCCAGCGATCCGCGCTGGCACAGCGTCGACCTGCAAATCCTGCCGGGCGTCTCGGCCTCCCTGGCCACGGCCGCCCAGGCCGGCGCACCGCTGGGGCATGATTTCTGCGTGATGTCGTTGTCGGACAACCTCAAGCCGTGGTCGATCATCGAGAAGCGCCTGGACCTGGCGGCCGAAGCCGACCTGGCCCTGGCGTTCTACAACCCGATCTCGCGTTCCCGCCCGTGGCAATTGGGGCGGGCACTGGAGATTGTCGCGCAACATCGGACTCCCGAGACCCCCGTGGTCTTGGGGCGCGATATCGGCCGGCCGGGCCAGACCCTGCGCGTCACCACCTTGGGGCAACTGACCCCAGAGCAGGTCGACATGCGCACCATGGTGCTGATCGGCTCCTCCATGACCTGCGTATTCCCCCGCGCTGAAGGGGGTGAGTGGGTATACACGCCGCGCTGGTATGGTGACAAACCGCTTTGATGAACCCGGCGGTCTGTTCGGACCGCCGTCACTTGGATATTTGCGATGACCATGGCTATTGCGCGCCGCCTGTTAAGTTGATGTGATGAAATTGTTTTAATCGTTGGAGTGTTCGGTATAAGTGCTTGGCTTGTAACAGTGGTTGTAGTTTTATTTGGAAATTGTTGGGCGGGTTTGTTAGTTGTGTGTTGATAAAGAAGTGGGTTATTTTCTTTTTCGTTTTGAACTTAAGTGATTATTTCTGAGGGGTGTAACTTTGCCTGGGATAACTTTGCTCCTGGGCGCGGTTAACAAACTCTAATGTTTGATTGTCTGTCGGTTATCCGGCCAATCGCCCCGGTTGTTCATCTACAATAAATGGATGTGTTGTTAATGAGTGAAGCTAAGTTTTCATCGGCGGATAGTTACGCCGATTTCGTGGGTTTGTTGAAGCTTAAAGACCTTGAGCAAGCATTGATTTCATACAAAGGCACTGATCAATATGATGCGGTGCTTCGTTATTACTTCGGTTGTATTGCGTTGTTGGACTCCCCGCAAATGCTCGAGCCGCTGGGCTTGCTCAAGCAAGCCCTGGGAACCTTGCAGGGCGCCAGCCTACGGCGTCGTGCGACGGAACCACCGTCGAGTTCCGGAGGTGCCGGGGACGCAGACGTTGCACAGATCTACAACACCCTGGAGCGCTTCGAAACACGCCTGCACAACAGTATTGAGCAGTTGAAACAGCCCGCCACCGAAGTACCGAAGACCCTGCATTTCGTCTGGCTTGGCGGCGGTGTCGGGGAAATTCAACGTGACTACATCACTGTCTGGAAACAGGTGATGAGTGCGGAGGGTTATCGCCTCAACCTTTGGCATGACAGCGATGCATTGCTCGCCTATGAAACCAATCGGATCATCGTCGAGGCCGCCAAGGCCGATGCCATGCTCCATGGCGCGGAGAACAGTGTCGATGGGTTGGCGCTGGGCGACCGTTATGAAGAACGCGCCATCGTTCTGAAACAGCAGATGTACGCGCATATAAAGAAGGCCGTGAAAAACGGAGGCAGCGCCGATGAGGCGAGAGTCGATTTGCTGGTGCGGGCCTATGGTCAGGATAAGGCTCGGCTGATGGCCCTGAGGCACGCCAATCGGCTCAGCTTCCAGACGCTGGCTGGAGATCACCTGGCCCTGCGCGACCTGGCCAATGGTGAAGCGCCCCTGCAGTTGAAGGACATCTACGAGCGTGAAATCAGCTTGCGCGGCAACTTTGCCGCAGCCTCCGATGTGGTGCGCATCGAAGCCCTGTTCGCCGAGGGCGGCAGTTACACCGATGTCGATAACCTGCCGCCATTGTTGGAAGAGTTGGGCGAGGTGGACATCCGTGAATTCCAGGAGGATGCGCGCCTGGGGGTGCTGCAGTTGATGCTTGATCGAAACCCCGAGTGGATGCCTGGCCGGCAGGCGCTGCGTGGCCAATACACGAACTACGTTGAGATGATCCCGTCGGAGCATCGCGGGGCGCTCGAGCGTTTCGCCAATAGCCAACCCAGGTTGGATCGTGTTTTCCGTACGCCGGTGGAGCGTCTTGCGCGCCCGGACGAACTGCGAGCGGTTGCCATACGGAGTTCCTTGAGTAACGCATTCCTGATGGCCCACCCTAGGGCCGCGATGCTCCAGGCCGTGCTCGATCGGTTCCGGCTCAATTACGAAATCGTCGACGCCACCGCGCGCCTGGCCGATGAGCAAAACGTTGCCCTGACCGATGTCGAGGCCATGAGTGCGCTTGCAAAGCAGGCGGCCACGAAGGCGCTCGGTGCTTTTCATGAGCTGGCGCCGAAAGTGGAAATGGCCGCGATTTTTCTGGTGGACGCTGCCGCCACCTACTATAGCGACGGCATTCGCCCCCAGAGTGAAGTGACGATCTATCTGACCGGCCCCAGCGCCATGTGCGAGGGGATGAGGGCTTTTCTAAGGGCGCATTTCACGCCTGGCATCGCTGAAAAATGGGAAGCAGCAGCTGCCATTCCGGACTTCGCTACCGTCAATCGGGCCACCGAGGAGGAGCTGGACCATTCCTGGAAGGACAACGAGAGCGACGTCGGGCAGTGGCTCGAAAACGAAAAAAAACGCTGGAAAGAAGGCCTGTTCAAGGCCCGTTATGCGGGTGAGATGGCAGAGCTGCTCAAATATCGCACCCTGAAGTTCAACGAAGGCTGGCCGGTGATCGAGGGCCGCCACGTGTTATCCACCGACCTGCTGCAGCACCTGGCCGATGAGTTGGGTGAGCCCTTCAAGCAGGCGATGAGCCGCCGCCACAGCGGTGTGGTGACTTTCGGGAAGGCGATCCCCCTGGGCTTTGATGAGCGCCAGTCGATCCTCGCCCCAAGCCTTCCTGTCTCGCCCCCTGGGTCGTTGAGCGATTCACAGACGCAACAGTTGTCTACCGCTGAACTCTTGAACCGGCTCGCCGAAGGTGGTTTTCACCTCGGTCACTTGAGTCCCTTGCAACGTCTGCAGCTGGCTGCGTTGATTGGTGCCGGGGCGGCGGACAATCGCACTTTCGATGCGGCGCGTCCGAGGCTGGAGAACCTGATCAATACGTTTAGGACACCTGGCACCGCTGGGGGGTACGCGACAATCGAGCGCATGTTATATCAGCAGCAGGCGCCTGCATTCCTGGCCGGACTCGCCAGTGCGGCCGAGTATCCATCGAAGCATGACGAAACAGCACTGGCATTGAAGAAAGTCGCGCTGCAACAGCCGCTGACACTGCGCCAGTGGGGCGAACATGTGGCGCGGATCCAGAAGGCGGCGAAACTGGAATATCGTGTTCAGATCCTCGAGCGCATCGGTGTCGTGCTGGACGGTTTTGAATCCGGTACGGTCAAGCTCGTGCCCCAGGATTTATTACTTGATGGCGAGGGCGACCGGGTGGGCGGCCGTTGTTATCCCCTTGCCCTGGCGATGGCGGCAGCCCTGTCGGAGGGCAAGGCTGCGGCCAATACGTTGCGAGAGCGATTTTTCCTCGGGGTTATCGAGCCAGAGGCAAGCGATTCGGAGTCTTTCCTGGGGCTGATGGAGTCGTTGCGTGACGTGCAGGTGGATGATGTCGGCCGCGCGCTGGCACGTTCGAACTTGGACGAAGTGGCGCGGATGCTGGAGACCAGGTCCACCACCGCTACGTTGATGCTCAACTCGGACAATCACGCCATGCTGGTAGCCAAGACGTTTGACAGCGAGCGGGATACCTATCACTTCTACGATCCGAACTTTGGCGTAATTGAATTCGAAGACTCGACCGTGTTCAAGCAGGCGCTGGAACAGTTTTTCCTCAAGCAGGGCATGGCTCGTTATTACGCCGCGTATGGCGATGCGGCGCGTCCCACTTTCGACCTGGTCGAATTGGATGGCGCGCGAGTGTCGAACCTGTCATTGCCCGGCGCAATGAAGGTCTCGCGACTGCTGAAGCCGGGCGCATTGCCTGGGCAGTCGTCCGTCCCTTTAAAGCAGCGAATGGCCAGCGCCCGAGGGCAATCACTCCAGAAAAATCCTCGGCTCGGCAGTTGCCTGTCGGCACTGGATGGCCATTGGTTGGCGCAGCAGATCGCTGAGGTAACGGCCCACTTGGAGCAGGCGAACGCGCTGTCCCCGGACCTTGTGCCGCTGTTCGATACCTTGGAGGTCATGCCGGATGGGTCGTTCCAGATGCACATGGTTGATCCCGTCCATCCCGAGCGAGCGATCAAGATAAACACTCGAGACCCCCGGCTCCTGCGGATAAAAAGCTACGTCTCGGAGCTGTTTTCGACCTTGGCCAATCGTTTTGCCGTTTCAAGCGATCCCTTGGAAGTGGGCAGCGTCCATACCCTGAATGCCGGTTTTGCCATACAAGCGTTGATGAACGCTCTACGGGAGCGGGAGGACGCTGGCCGTCGCCTCAGCTGGGCGGTCCGGCTGCATGCCTATGTCAATTACGCGCAGCTGGTGCATGGCAATGTCGTAGATATTGCGGGGCTGGTGACATTGGTCCGGCAGGCGCTGGCGGAAGAGAAGTTGATCGCCCATACGGTCGCACCTGTGGTCAAGGCCTCGGTGGGGGTCAGTTTGAACGAGGCGACAGGGGGGCTGCTGCAGTTGGCGAATGTCGGGTTCGACATTTATCAATTATCCACGGCACAAAACGAAGTTGAACGGACTCAGTTTGGTACTCAACTGGCTTTCGACTCGGCCAGCCTGGCGTTGTCGGTCGGCGCTTATGTTGCCGGCGCCACGACGGTGGGAGCGGTGCTTGGCGGTGCCTCGGTAATACTTGGAGGATTGGCGGTGGGCGTGGCAGCGGTGGCTCAGGGGTTCGCCGTCATTGCCGAAGAGGCCAAGCAGGTCGGGCTGTTTTTCGACGAAGTGGCGAACGCTCATTTTCACGCCTATGAGTTCAATACCGCCCATGGCACCTGGATGCCACGCCCCTCGCTGGTCGTCCAGACCGTGGATCTGACCAAGGGCTTAGTTGCACTGGACAGCCCCAAGCTCTATCCGCTGTATGATCATTTCGGTGTGCCGTCATTCACTGACGATTACAAGCGGGCGATCGACATCCGTCAGGAGCTGAACCTGCCACGTCAGGTCCGCTTCACACCGGACGCCGGCCAGGCCATCCTGCTGCCCTGCACACCGCAAACCTGCTATCGCTATGAATACAAGGCGCTGCCGTTTGCCAACCTACGGCACGATACCGGTTTCGACATTGCACGGCGCCTGGAGAAAAAGAAAGCGAACGGATGGCTGTTTCTGTTCTCTTTCTATTCGTTTCCGAGCGAGTACATTCTCCATCGCCTTTTCAACCCGGACTATCGTCCAACCGCAATTGAAGTATTACTCGACAAGACCGATCGCTCGCTGGTGGTGCCTGTTCTGCCAGCCAGTTGGCATGGAAAAATCTCTTATCGGATCCAGGGGGCCGGCAAGCGATGCACATTGCTGCTCAATCCGGGGGTGAGCCTGACCCTCGAAGCGTCGCGCACGCTGGACTCAACGTGGGTGCTGGATGCCTCATGGGCTCAGCAAAGCGATATCAGGATCGACCGTTACGGCAAGTTGTTTATCGGCGATGTCCAAGTGGCGTTCACCGGGACGGGACGCCATAACGTCCTGCTCCGGGCCGCCGACCAACGAATCTTCCAGGTGGATCTGTTCACAAAGCAGCTCAACGTCGTCGAAGATACGGAGCCATCGGGCATGGATCGCCAGGCATTTAGAGAGCACCTCAAGACCCTCGCTCGACAGCACCGTCTGGTGATGCCCTATACACCTGTCCACGACTACCAGGTTCCTTTCGAGAAACCCGGAGAGCCCCGATACATTACGGCTTGGTACGACGCCAGGGAGGATCGCTTCCTTTACATTCGCGATGAAATACCAGGAGCCGATGAAGCGGTGCTGGGGGCGGTGGCGGGTGGCTATGCCTGGTTCTACAACCCGCGGGATGTGAGGATCTGGCAGGTCGACGCGACCACCGGGTTGTTGATCCGATACTACTGGCTCTGGGGTTCACTGAGCGCGACTGCCGTTATTGAAAGCATCGAGGCGGACGCGCAGGGCGTGATCCACGTCGTTCAGCAAGTGACCCGCCCGGGCGGCGGTGGCTGCGAGGCGGCTTATGTCATTCATGAGGGGCAGTTGCTGCTCAGTTCAATCATCAAGAAGTTGGATACCGAGTTGGAACCGCTCCTGAGCGCCAGCGAGTTCCTGGGCGATTGGGCACAAGTGCTTGGCGACGGTTTTGTCTATTCACCTTCCTTCGCTGGCGAACACACGTTTGATACCGTCACCTGGCAACCGGCGCCCTTCGTGTCGATCTGCTGGAAGATCGACGATACATCCCGGGACATGGCCTGGGTTCGTCGCAGCGATCGCCTGGTCATCCGTCCCGTGCCAGGACCGAAGCATCATCGCGGCTGGCCCGACTCGATCAAGAACATGACCGACCTGACATTGCTGCCGCTGGCGGAGGAGGACGACATCTTCATGATCTATGACCGAGGTAGGCAGGAATTGTGTCGCAGGCAGCGGACCGTGGTGGCGGGCAAGGCAAGTTGGACGACCCGATGGACACAGGACGAAAAGCTCCAGAATGTCATTGCTACCGAGGACGGGTACGTCATGCTGATGTCTGATGGCCTGTTTTTCAGCCTGACCCGCCGAGGTGCTCCGACGCTCGGTGGGGTAAACGAACATTGGTTGAAGGACCGGGCGCATTGGTGGTCCGCATTGCAGCCATTGGCTCAGCGGTACACGGCTGAACGGTTTGCCGTTGTCGGTCTGAGCAATGCCGAGGGGCACGGCAAATTGTGCGCCTGGTATATCGGCGACAGGCTGTTGCTGGCTGATTTGGGGCTGGCAAGTGAAGTCCGCCTGCTGGCTGTAACGCCTGATGGCGAAGCCGCCTGGCTGTTTGATGTCTCCAAGGGTGAAGTCTACCGCCAGGCGTTTATCGATCCGCAGGAACTGGAGGCCGCGTTTGGTCAGGGCTCCCGGTTGCTGCAGGCTGGCGCGATACCGGTCGCAAAGCGTGAGTGGAAGTCTTGGCGGTTCGCTGAACTGTCGGTCGAAGGGCCGGGGCTGCGAGGCGTCAGCGTCGAAGGCGTTGTGGTCGCACTGCGCGACCATGAACCGGTGCGGATCGTTGGCGTCAACCAGGAGTGGGTCACCCTGCAAGAGGGACGGGAACAAGAGGGGCTGGAGCAACTGGCGACCCAGCCGTCCTGCAGCGCTCTGCTGACCGTGGAAGAGGCCGGGAACCTGAAATGGTTTGTTGCGCAAACGGGACGCATGATCCGCGTTCCAAAGGCCGCCATTCCCCAGTCCTTCGAGGTGTTGGGAACCCAGCGGCAGACCAGCGTATTGCTTCACGAAAGCGAGAACGGGAAATTGCTGACCTTTCCGGGGGCGGGACAAGTGGGAACGCTCAGTTACGCCCAGCGTGAGGGCGAAGTGTTGGTTGTCGAGGGCCAAGGGATGAGCATCGACAATCTCTTGCCGCTGATACCGGACGATGTCACGACGCTGGTCTTGCGCATGGGCCAGGGTGCGGTAAGTTACCGGCTGTCCAGAGCGGCCTGGTTGCGGGTCAACTCGGTGATCCTCGATTGTCGACATTCATTGGCTGGGGCGGCGCAGACTCCTGGCAAATTGATCTGGGAGCTCGATGAGCCTGACGAACTGCTGTTGGACCATGTCGATGAACACTTGGTGATTATTGATTCGAACAGCGGACACGGAGTGATTTTCCGTGAAGCGTATGCCAAAGGTTTCGAATTCAGTCGAGAAATCATGCTCGGTTTTGGTGGGAATCAACAGTACGCGGTCTCGACATTGATCACGCGCTTGGGCGATTTGCCAAGTGCCCAGGGCGCAATCACGCTCAAGGAGCTACTGAAGGAGCTGTCGCCTGCGGAGACCAACCTGGTGAGTTGATCTCTCGTTGATTGATAGGCGGGAAAAGGGTTGCAGGTTATGCACCTGCAATCCTGGAAGCCAGTCGTTCAAGAGCGGTCTTTTTGCAATGTAAATCGCCTCATCAAACTTTCATCCAGTTTCTTTTTGATCAAGGCTCTTTTACTGTCCAGTTCGCTTCTGTCCAGTTTCAGGTATGCCTTGCGCTGGATGATCCTGGCGGAGTGCTTTTCCCAATTCCAAAACAGGAAGTTGCGCCTTCTTACGTCGACGCTCAACTCAAGTTTAAACAGCGCGATATGGAGGTTGCCTCGTGAATCGTAAC
>Ga0307412_10002555_pt1 | contig 10111 bp, 6 predicted proteins | sample DK1Cmetagenome_3_FD_203823 | JGI IMG/M metagenome (GOLD analysis project Ga0307412, IMG submission 203823) | Maize rhizosphere microbial communities from greenhouse at UC Davis, California, United States - DK15-C-1 | ecosystem: Host-associated > Plants > Roots > Rhizosphere > Soil | place: USA...
ACATCCAGTCCGAGGTTCTCGATGAAACCTGCCGCCGACACGAAACAATCCAGCAAAGGGGCCGAGCCCAACTCTCCCTGGATCTTGTAATCAAAGCCGGGGCCAGCCGTGGCATTACCGGCCAAGGAGGCCAGGACCCGCTTGGCCTCCTCATAACTGTCCAGCCATATCAATGGCTTACGACAGAAAGCTTGAAACAGGGTTCGCTTTACTGCCCATTCGGCACGCAGGCTCAGCTTGGCCCCGGGTCGACTCAACTGAGCGTTTTCCCGCGGATCGAACCCCAGCATCACCCAAGCGTCGAGGGCCGGGATGTAGCCATGGCAGAAAAACCTAGATCCGTTGATTTCAAACCTTTCTCGCTTGGGCTCAACGCCTTTGATAGGCCAGGCGCCCGCACGAAACCATAGGTCTTCGATTGCGTCGCTCAGCGCTTCGTCGCGCTGGGCCGCCAGCTCGGTGACGGCCATACGCTTCTGCACGTCAGGGTGATCGCGCTCCAGCTCCTTGAGTTGCAGGGCGTGACGGGAAAGCGATCTGATCAGCTCACGGAAACGCTCATCACGCTGGTAAAGCCCGTGGTAGCAGGCATTGAGTTGCTGGCGCTGGGCATCGTTGATGCGTAGATCGAACGGATTAGCCTGGGCATCCTCGTCGTCCGTCCCCGTACGATGGCTCAGTGTTTCAAAGGCCTGGAGCCGTTCGAACCCCGGCAGGCTGCGAACCATGGGCAGGATACGAGAATGGAAGGTTCGCACCAGATCGCGTGCCTCCTTTACGCTGATCGCTCGCCCCCAAAGCGAAAAGACCGAGATGAGCTTCTCGATGAAATCCTTGCGCGACTCCCGGGTAAACGTCACCACTGTCATCGAGCCCAGCTCGAACCCCAGGTACTGGGAGAGCAGCACGATGCGCAGCACCAGGGTAGTCGACTTGCCCGCGCCCGCCCCGGCAATGACCGAGGTCGTCGGCGTATCGCTGAAAATCATTTTCCACTGGGCATTGCTGGGCTGTGCATGGGCCGGCAACAACCGGGCAACGTCGGCCTTCATGCGTTTTTTCAGGTCGGCCGTCAATGGCAAGCGCCAATCGTCGAACAAGAGATCATCGACCTTGGGCGCCGGATGGTCCGTGCTTCGCGAATCGCGGATCAACAAGACTTGGCGACCTTCTTCCAACCCCTCGGCCTTGCCTTCGCTGAAACCATAGTCAAACCCGGCAGTGTGGCCGCTGCGAAAGCCATCGGCCTGGCCGTGCAGCCAGGACGCCCGGTGCTGGGCGCGCAAGCGTGTCAGGCCGTGGCCAAAGAAACGCGCAGCCAGGCGCTTGAACCAAGGCATCTGGGCCAACGGCAGAAGATCGGGGGGAAGATCAGGACGGTGTTGCGACACGCTGAAGACTCCGCTACTCAGAACCATGGCGACTATGGTGTCTGGATTTAACAGCGGATTCCAGCCAAAAGCTTTTAATTCATGGATTTGGACGATGAATTGAAAGTGGCATGGCAGGTTGGCATCGCGATGATCAAGGGTGGTGATTCGCGAGTGGGCTTGCCGTCACACCCGGATCTGCATCGCTGCAAATGCCGGGTGGAAGCGATGAAGACCGTCCGGTTACTGCCCGGAAATGGCGCCATCCACCAGCGCCTGCGCCTCGACGACCAACTGTTTCAGGTGCTCGTCGCTCACGAAGCTTTCCGCGTAGATCTTGTAGATGTCTTCGGTGCCGGATGGACGCGCAGCGAACCAGCCGTTCTCGGTCATTACTTTCAAGCCGCCGATCGCCTGGTCGTTGCCCGGCGCATGGCTGAGGATGTTCTGGATCGTTTCCCCGGCCAGTTGGGTGGACTGGACCTGATCCGGCGACAGCTTGCTCAGTAATGCTTTTTGCTGCGCACTGGCCTTGGCGTCGACGCGCACCGAGAACGGTTCGCCCAACTCGTCGGTCAGGCCGCGATAGGCCTGGCTTGGATCACGGCCAGTGCGGGCGGTCATTTCCGCAGCCAGCAGTGCCGGGATCAGGCCGTCCTTATCGGTACTCCAGACGCCTCCGTCCTTGCGCAGGAACGAGGCGCCGGCGCTTTCTTCGCCGCCGAAACCGAGGGAACCGTCAAACAGCCCATCGGCAAACCACTTGAAGCCCACCGGGACTTCATAGAGGCGCCGCCCCAGGCGCTTGGCCACGCGATCGATCAGGCCGCTGCTGACAACGGTCTTGCCGACGGCAGCGTCGGCGCGCCATTGCGGGCGGTTCTGGAACAGATAATCGATGGCTACCGCGAGGTAGTTGTTCGGCGCCAACAGCCCACCGCTTGGGGTCACGATGCCGTGGCGGTCATGATCCGGATCGCAGGCGAACGCCACGTCGAAACGTTCCTTCAGGCCGATCAGGCCTTGCATCGCGTGGCTGGAAGAAGGGTCCATGCGGATTTGTCCGTCCCAGTCGACCGTCATGAAGCGGAAAGTCGAGTCCACGTGCGTGTTGACCACCTCCAGATCCAGGCGGTAGTGCTCGGCTATGGCCGGCCAGTAGCGCACGCCCGCACCGCCCAGCGGGTCGACGCCCAGGCGCAACCCGGCATTGCGGATGGCATCGAAATCGATGACGTTGACCAGATCTGCCACGTAGGTATTGAGGAAGTCATGGCGGTGGGTCGTGTCAGCCTTGAGCGCCTGCTCGAGGCTGACACGCTTGACGCCGGCCAGTTGATTGGCGAGCAGCTCATTGGCCTTGGCTTCGATCCACTTGGTGATATGGGTGTCGGCCGGGCCACCGTTGGTTGGGTTGTATTTATAGCCCCCGCTTTGCGGCGGGTTGTGGGATGGCGTGATGACGATGCCGTCCGCCAGCCCCGTGGTACGGCCACGGTTGTAGCAGAGGATGGCATGGGAAACCGCCGGTGTCGGTGTGTATTCGTCACCCTCGGCGATCATCACGGTCACGCCGTTGGCAGCCAGCACCTCCAACGCGCTGGCACCCGCCGGCGTCGACAACGCATGGGTATCGATACCCACGAACAATGGCCCGTTGATGCCCTGGGCCTCACGGTACAGGCAGATCGCCTGGCTGATGGCCAACACGTGCCATTCATTGAAGCCCAAGTCGAACGAACTGCCCCGATGGCCCGATGTGCCGAAAGCGACGCGCTGGGTGGCAACCGAGGCATCAGGCCGACCCGTGTAATAGGCTGTCACCAGTCGCGGGATATCGATCAACAATTCTGCCGGTGCCGGCTTACCCGCAAATGGACTGACTGTCATGCAAAAAACCTCGGAGTGGAGTGGCTCGAAAATGGATGCAGTTTACTGACAGTTCGACCGCCACGCGATGGGTTCGATCCATCGCACTGCGGTCATGACTGTTCGAGCCTCAGAGCGTCGGCCAATGCGCAAAACGCAGCGTCTGGGTCGCTCACCCCGTTGAATGCATGGGTCAAGCGCAGATTCTGCCCATACAGCCCCTGGATGCTGAACAGCTCCCCTGGGGCAATGACAATGCGCCTGGCGAGCAATCGCTGGAAAACCCCACGCATATCCGCTTGTCGCGATGACCGCGCCCACACCGTTGCGCCCCCCTCGGGCTCGACCCATTGCAGACAGTCCCCCAGCCGATCGCGCATCAGTTGTGTCGTCGAGGCGGCGCTCTCGCGCAACAGGCGCCGCAGCACCAGCAGGTGTTGGTCTATGCGACCGTTTCCATACAAGCGAGCGATCGCTTTCTGGCGGATCGGTGACAGACGAAACGCTCGCAGCAGAAAATATCGCTGTAGCTTCAACGTCAATTGCCGTGACAACACGTAGCCGTAGGGCGCCTCGGGGCCTATGGTTTTTTCAAATGTGGAATAGACAATCAGCCGGTCTGGGTCGAGCAGTTCCCGCAAGGGCGTATTGCCTGGCTCGAATGCAAGATCGGTATAACTGTCGTTTTCCAATACCCAGCAGCCGCGCAGGTCAAGCAGATGGGCAATGGCCTGGCGGTTGGCTTCGCTTTTCAACGTGCCCATGGGCATGTTCAGGACTGAAGAAAGCACCACCAGTCGGACGGTTTCGGTCGCCAGCAGTCGTTCCAACTGGTCGATATCGACGTCGCCGCCCACCAGCAGCGGAAGCTCGATGACCTTGATGTCAGCCGCTTGCAGCAAACGCAGCACCGTCCAGTCACAGGGCGATTCGACAAGGACCGTATCACCCTTGAGGGCCAACACCGCAATCAGAATTTCCAGGACCCCGCGCAGATCAGCGCCAATGTAGACATCATCAGCATTCCAGCACCGGGCCGGCGATGAGGTATAGCGCGCCGCCAGCGCCATGCGCAACTCCTGTTCCCCCCAGGGTTGCGACGGCATTTGCGACGTGCGCGGATACTGGCGCAGCAACTCGCGCTCAAGCAATAGAAGTGGACTGTCCAGTGACTGCAACGATGCCGGCTCATCGGCGCTGAGCACCAGCATGCCTGGCCGGCGCGCGTTGACGTACAAGGTTTCGAGCAAGTCGTCTCCGTCGCCCAGGGCGGTCACGCAAGGCACTGGCAAGGCGTAATAGCCGGATTTGGCGACCGAATAGACCCTGCCCTCCTTTTCCAGCAAGGAATAGGCGTACTGAATAGTGGAAATGGACACGTTCAGTCGCTCAGCCAACTGGCGCAACGACGGCAACCGTACACGGGGATCAGCGCCCAGCTCATTGATCAGGTTTGTCAGGTATCGATAGACCGCCTGGTAGGCGAAATCGGTTTCACGACTTCCCTTCATAATGCGAGACCAGCGAAACATGCCTTTACCGGCCGTGCCGGGACGGTGGAAACGAAATCCCTCAAACCTGGCTCCTCAGCGTCGCGCCGAGCGTTCGCACAGCTCGTCGACGTCCTGCCCGTCCTCGTCCTGATCGAAAATCCCGACAGTCGAATGGCGAACGGCCGCCGACACAGTTTCCTGCTCGGTACAGGCGATGGGGGTCCGGTACAACGTGCGAAGCATGGGAACCGACAAGCCGCTCACTTCCGTCATCCATTGCTCCACCTGGTCACCTCCGGTGCCACCCTGCAACGCCTTGTGCAGCTCGGGCATCCCCACCAGCATGCCGGGATGACAGCAGCGCAGGTAGTGCTCCAGGCCCACGCCGCTATCAACAAAGGGCGCGTACAACATGCACACCAGTTGCGTTTCGTTGATCCCCAGGACTTCACTCACTTCGGCGGCGGCCTTGGCGCGACGCTCGGGTATGGCCGAAGGTGAACCGAACAACTCCTGTACCTGCTGGCAGACATGCATCGGCATTTGCTTGCGATGCATGATCATGACCGTGCGCTGGACATAGTCGCCATAGCCGGTCTCGTAGCTACGCCCTTGCAGGTAACACGCCTGCAGGCCGTACAGATGGGCCGACAGATATGGGCTGAGGTACTCGTGTTCGAGCGTCGGCGCGACGAGCGCATCGGGGCGCACCCTTAGAAACTCGCTGAACAAAGCCCAGTTGCTTTCTTCGAGCCGCTCGCCCATCAAGTCGTCGATGCTGACGTGCCCTATTCGCCGACAAGCCTCGAAATGCCCTTCGGGCCGCCATGGCCCCAGGCAATCCTGCCCATAGAAGCGCCGGAACAGCTCACCGCCCAGATTATCGAGCTGTGCGAGGAGCCCATCGAAACCACTGCTCGGATCAACGACCTGGCCGATCTTTCGGGCGACGCGATGAAGCCCCGTCATGAACTGCCTTTGCTGGCGTACCGTATCGCTGGTGACCCAGGAGTCGACGCCCGCCTCCCAACGCGCCATGTTCCTGTAGAACTCCGCCATCGCCAGGTAACCGTCGTCGCCCAACCCCAGGAGGCTGTCAGCCGAGCGCAGGTGTCCGAACATCAGCAGGTCCACTCGATTGGCCGCGCGTCCTGCAGCCGATAGCGGTTTCCTGTGATTGAATGGCAGCACCTCGCGATTGTCCGCCATCAACAGCTCGACCCGGGAATCGTCATAGACGAACAGCGCGCTGTAGCAGCGATGGATGTTTTCCAGGGTAGCTTGCGAAGTCTCCCCTATTCGCGGGGTGACAATGCGCAGGTTGAACGTAGCCGGGTGCCGCCCAGCGATGCTCAACTGCGCCGCCCGAAGGGCCGTGAGGACATAGAAGCCTTCCCGGCTGCCGTTCTGGACCATCAGCACGCGATAGTCGCCAATTCGGTCAATGCCGCCGGCGGCCACGATCAAACGCTGGATCAAAAGCTGCAACGCGGTGCGTTCCGCGCGGGAATAGAAGTCCAGCAAGCGTTGCAATATCTGTTGATATACGTAAGTCATCGCCTGCTCATGAATTGCACTCATAACCATTTACCTGGAAATATCGATTGTCGGCGTGATTGCACGACGGGCCTGCCGAGATGGATGAATTTGTTATTGCAAACAGTATTAGCTGCAAGTTTAATTCTTGCCTCTAGTAATTATTTGATACATATGCAAGAGTCATCCTACCTGTCCAACAAGTCTCTCCCAAGGCCCTTATTTCATTGGGGAAAACTGAATAAACGGCGCGTCCTAGGAGATTTCTTACAGCGTCCCACAGACAATTAATACAGAAAATCAGGAACGGCCCTATCCATATTTCGTCGTTGACTCTGCCCGATCTCTTCTGATGCCCACGAATAGAATTAGAGCAAGCAAGGACGACTTGAAACTGCACTTGGGGGTGTGACCCGACTGAACGCCTGTATCGCGTCATGACTTCTTCCTTGAGACTGAAACAAGCGTTCAATTATCAAGACTTAAATAATGATTAGAAGATACAGATTGACAGCAAAAACCAGTTCAGTTGGTTTTGCCGATCACTTATGTCAGGAAACAGAGGGCGGCCGGCTTGAGGCTGCGGGCCAAGGCGTCATTCGCCAGGCGACCGCGAGCGGCGAACAGGACAGGCAGGAGCAAAGAATGGCCGGTTTGGCCGCAGACCGCGCAAGAGCCGTTAACAATGACTCTTGCGCAAAGGGATGGATCAAGCAGGATCGACTACCTGAAGGGCAACACGTTCACGGCAAGGGCACTCGCCCATGTAACGGTGGGCCTCAACGAACTCGGAGAACGGGAAAACCCGGGTCTTGAGCGGTAGCAGCACCCGATCGGCGGTAAGCTGATTGATATCGCGCAACGCGCGCTGCAAGGCCACCTGGTCCTGCACAATCCCCAGCTCCGGCTTACCGGTGAAATTGCCGATGCAGTGCACAAAGAACTGAATATTCTTCTGGAAGGCCGCGCATGCGGGAAATGGCGTCTGGTTGCCACCTTGCAAGCCATACAGCACCAGGCTGCCCCGCGGTGCCAGCACATCACCCAGCAGCGACATCTGTGGACCGCCAAGACCGTCGAACACCACGTCGACTCCACGGTTGTCCGTCAGCTTGTTGATTTGCATCAGCAAGTCCTGTTCTTCGGTGACGATCACCTTTTCAGCACCGAGCGACACCAGGTATTCACGCTCATCCGCTGTTTTGGTCGCCGCGATCACCCTGACACCCAAAGCCTTGCCCAACTGCACGAATGATGGGCCGGCGCAATGGCTGGCGTCGGTGACCAGGGCAAATTGCCCAGGCTTGACCCGCGCCAGGTCCATGTAGGCGAAATAGGCGATCAACAGCGGCGTGTAGTGCACGGCGGCCTCGATCGGGCTGAGCACGTCGGGATAGCGGGTCAGCGCGGTGCGTGGCAGCACGATGACCTCGCCATACACCGGATAATCGTTCGGGCTCTCTGCGGGGAAGCTGGCGACCTTGTCACCCACCGCCAGATCGTCGACCCCGTCGCCGACGGCGGTGACCACGCCGGCCATTTCATGGCCAAGCCCTGACGGCAGGCGCGCCTGGGACGACGCCAGGTTCTGGCGCCACAGGGTGTCATACCAACTGATGCCGATCGCTTCAACGCGGACCTGCACCTCTCCCGGCGCAGGAACAGCCGCCGCATGCTCTTCGCATTTGAGCACCTCGGCACCGCCAAACTTGTGAAAACGGATCGTGCGGGACATCGCAAACCTCGTCAAAGTAACCTCTAATGCCATGAACTCTATCCGGGCTTTGTACCCAAGACCATCAGTGGCTATTAATAGTCGACATGCCTGTCATTGATTCCGCAGCAAGAATACCGAACCACTCCTGTAGGACTCATCCCCAAGAAAATGCATTTATCCGATGCAGAGCACCAGCCTTTCCCCGTAAGATTCATGCCGGCCATTGTTCTCATATGGCCGTCCACGTCAAGCTTGCCGAATCTGCCAGGACCCCAGATGAATCGTAATGACCTGCGTCGTGTCGACCTGAACCTGTTGATCGTGTTCGAAACATTGATGCATGAACGCAGTGTGACCCGCGCCGCCGAGAAATTGTTCCTCGGCCAGCCGGCCATCAGTGCCGCGCTGTCACGCCTGCGCAGCCTGTTCGACGACCCCTTGTTCGTCCGCACCGGGCGCAGCATGGAGCCAACGGCCCGCGCCGTGGAAATCTTCGCCCTGCTCTCTCCGGCCCTGGACTCGATCTCCACGGCAGTCAGCCGGGCGGCAGAATTCGACCCCGCCACCAGCACCTCGGTGTTTCGCATCGGCCTGTCGGACGACGCCGAGTTCGCCCTGCTGCCCATGCTGCTCAAGCGCCTGCGGGCCGAAGCGCCGGGCATCGTGCTGGTGGTGCGCCGGGTCAATTACATCCTGATGCCGGGCTTGCTGGCCTCCGGTGAAATCTCCATCGGCGTCAGCTACACCGAAGACCTACCGGCCAACGCCAAGCGCAAGGTCTTGCGGCGCAGCATGCCCAAGGTGCTGCGAGCCGACACCGCGCCGGGAAAACTGACCGTGGACGAATTCTGCGCGCGTCCCCATGCCCTGGTGTCCTTTGCCGGGGACCTGAGTGGGTTTATCGACGAAGAGCTGGAAAAACTCGACCGCAAGCGTCATGTGGTGCTGGCGGTGCCACAATTCAACGGATTGAGTACGCTGTTAGCCGGCACCGATATCATCGCCATCGTGCCCGACTACACCGCCGACGCCCTGACCGCCGCCGGCGGCGTACGCGCCGAAGACCCACCCATACCGGTGCGCAGCTTCGAACTGCACATGGCCTGGCGTGGCTCTCAGGACAACGACCCTGGAGAGCGGTGGTTGCGGTCGCGGATTCAGATGTTTTTTGGCGACCCCGATAGCCTTTAGCGGAAAATCCACAAAACGCCACAAAACAACTCAATAACAAGCGGCTACAGCGGCAGTCAGCCCACTGCCTCTTCAGCGCTCACGGGGTATAACTACATGTTCCTGTCAGCCTCCGATCCCTCTGACGTCAGATCCTTCTCCGGCCGTAAACGACGAGATGCGCATGTTCAACGCCGCAACGATGTGTCCGCCGCCGTCAGTCATGGGCGATCAATCGAAATCACCTGACACGCTCAAAGACGATATGAACCTTCGTCCCATCGGGGCGCCGAAAGTTTTCCACCATCCGGTCGCCATCGACCTTCAGTTGCAGGTCATCCTGCGTACGCACGGCGCCCACCCAGTTTGGAAAAGTAGACCCTTCGACGGTGTTGCCCGTGAACTCGCCATTCTGGTTAACGGTATATCGTCCAAAGAAACCTATGCTACCCGCCATGGCCGCGCGATTTTCCTCATCGGTGCCTTCGCCGCGCACGTTGGAGCGAAACGCCGGCACGCGTGGATCAGTGAGCACTTCAACAAATGTCAATTCTGGTGTGAAAACGAGCCAGCCATGAGGATTGGGGCCATAAGCATTTGAGCGGTTGCCCTCTCGCTCAACCGTTGCGCTGACCACGCGCCACGTGCCGACCAACGAGTTTTCCGCGCCCGCGAAGGCCGTGGAGAAAACCGAAAAGGCAATGACCGCACCTACTCCCAGTACCTTGTTTTTTAGAGTCATCCGTATCACCTTCCATTAACCGTAAGGACGCGATGAAGAATAAAAACTTTCATGCCCTGGTCCAGATAAGTGCCGGGCGTAGGGGGTACGTCTTTTCTTCGTCCTCGACAATGAGCAGACGCATCAAGTGACTCCTCGTGGAAACGGGGGCAACGTGGAGAGTCTAGACAGCAGAGGTGTCTGGAGGCTGACCGCTTGCTGACACTCCTGTCAG
>Ga0307412_10002556_pt1 | contig 10109 bp, 6 predicted proteins | sample DK1Cmetagenome_3_FD_203823 | JGI IMG/M metagenome (GOLD analysis project Ga0307412, IMG submission 203823) | Maize rhizosphere microbial communities from greenhouse at UC Davis, California, United States - DK15-C-1 | ecosystem: Host-associated > Plants > Roots > Rhizosphere > Soil | place: USA...
GACGCTGGCGGGGCGACAGGTGGCGGGGTTGGCGCAGCGGGATATTCGGTGGCTGAAGGCGGATGGGATCCTGACTTTCTGATCCATGCTGGCTGCGTGGCATGACAAATTTGTCACTGCTTGTAGCATCTTGAAGCAAGTTGTGTCACATGGTGTAACGCCAATGTGAACAAAATTGACGAATTTGGTTGGTGCGAGCGGGAAAACCAGGTGGCACGGATGCTGCGGAAGGTACTGCGCTCCGGGCTGGTTCCCGGGCTCACTCAACCAACCTGGAGTTTTTCTCATGAACGTTCGCAAGATTGCCCGCCGCGCACAGGCCGGCTTCACCCTTATCGAATTGATGATCGTTGTGGCGATCATTGGTATCTTGGCTGCTGTGGCTCTGCCGGCGTATCAGGACTACACGGTTCGTGCACGTGTGACTGAAGGCTTGGGCCTCGCGTCCGGTCTCAAGCCCACCGTTGGCGAAAATATCGCTGCACTCGGCGGCACAATTGGCGTTGGCTCCTGCAAGGGAATCGACGACATCACCGCCAGCACCACTACGGGCCATGTCACTTCGTTGACCTGCGCAGACGCTACGGGTGTGATTTCAGTTGGCATGGACGCAACCGCAAAGTCGGTGGCATTTACGTTAGTCCCGACTGTTTCGGCGTCTGGTCCCGTGACTTGGCGTTGCGTCACAGCAGTGTCGGCCTCGCATAAGTACGTGCCCAACGAATGCCGTAACGCAGCCTAAATCACCCAATCTAAAAGCCGCCTTCGGGCGGCTTTTTTGCATCCGCTCATAGATTTTTTCGCGGATCCGTAGCACGTAAGGACCGTGGGCGATTGGACTGCCAAACTCCGTGAAAAATGAGATTGAAGGTCAGATTTCAATTGAGTCAAACTGATTGCGACGACTCGTAGTTTTATCTATTCGGCAGCGCAACAAATCGGCGCCCTAATAAGACAGGCCACGCGCTACCTTCAGGCCGAATTGATAAGACCGTCTGCACAGGGAGTTCTAAGAGGCGAATTCGAAATTTCGGGGATGCAGGGGTTCATGCGAGATGCAGTGGATTTTACTAGGCCCACTGTATAGTTCTGCGCGGCTACTCAAGGCATTCGCGGAGTTTCCGGTAAGGGTGGCCGCCGCAACCCTTTCAACAAGTCCTCTCTCTGCACATAACAACCATCGCGCATTGCAAAAGTCCGGGATCGAGCGTGCCCATTTGCGCTGTGTTGTTTGGACTGCCATTTGTCGTCCCGTTCACCGCCGGTCCGTCCATCAACCTAGTGCAACTCCTCGCCTCGTGGTTGTGTGTGGGTCTGCTCGCATTGAAGGGGCCAGTCGCAGACCCCCATCGAATACTTCTCGTGTGGCTCGGCACGACGGCGATTGCCATTTTCCCCAGGAGCAGCCCGGAACTTGGCGCGGGGATTTTATTGGCCAGCGGTGCAGCCGTTGTCGCGATCAGCATGGCCGCATACGTTGGCGCCGGGCTGATTCGAGAGGACTTGCGAGCCCAGCGCGCATTGGCTCTTGGCCTCCTGATCGCCGGACTCATCAACGCCGCAATCGGCCTGCTCCAGTACTACGGCCTCGCGGAGCCCTTTGCCCCATGGATCACAGAACCGGGCATCGGTCGAGCCTACGGAAGCCTACGCCAAAGAAACCAGTTCGCCACCTTGCTCAGCATGGCGCTGATCGCCGCGCTGTGGCTGCATGCCGGCGGTCGCGGCGTATGGCGCAGACGCTTGTTGATGGGCGCTTCAGGCCTCTTGACCGTAGGGCTCGCCGCATCGGTGTCGCGAACCGGGCTGCTGCAGCTGCTCCTCATCGTCGGACTGGCTGCATTCATGGCTCGCCGCGAGCGCCGGGCTGCCAAAGCAGCCAACGGCGACTCCGTGTTCCGCCTGCCCTCACCCCTCGCATTGCTCGCACTGATCCCTCTGTACCTCGCAGCAAGTTGGCTGCTGCCGCTCCTGGTTGGCGGTGAAGTCCAGCAAATGTTTGGGCGCTTGCGCCAAGGCGCATTGGCCGGCGAAAGCAGACTGAATCTTTGGAGCAACGTGCTGACGCTGATCTCGCAGCGCCCTTGGCTCGGATGGGGCTGGGGCGAACTGAGCTACGCGCACTACAGCACCCTGTATGCGGGTCCGCGCTTCCCTGTACTCCTCGACAACGCCCACAACCTGCCGTTGCACCTCGCCGCGGAACTCGGCATTCCCGCTGCGCTGCTGATCTGCGGCGGTTTTGTCTGGATGGTGATTGCAGCGCGGCCATGGGCCGAACGCTCTCCGACGCGACTGATGGCCTGGGGCTTGCTCGGCGTCATCCTGCTGCACAGCCTTCTCGAGTACCCACTTTGGTACGGTCCGTTTCAGCTGGTCTTTGGCGTCTGCCTCGGCATGCTGTGGCCGCGGACCCGTGGCAGCGGCAACGAATTGCCGCAACTTCCGGTCCGCAATCGCGGTTTCGCCGCGTTTGTCGGGGGACGCAAGTGGCTGACCCTCGCCGCCGTCACGCTGCTCGGCTGCCTGGGTTATGCCGCCTGGGACTACACCCGCATCAGTCAAATCTATTTGCCGCGCAGCGAACGCCTGAGCGTCTACCAGGACGACACGCTGGCCAAGCTGCAAGGCTCCTGGCTGTTCGCAAGCCAAGTGAAGTTTGCCGAACTCACGCTGACCGATGTCACCCCCGCCAATGCGGAGCGCATGTACGAAATGGCCCGGTCGACGGTCCATTTCTCGCCCGAGCCCCACGTGGTCATCAAGCTGATCGAAAGCGCGCAGCTGTCCGGCCGCCCCGACGAAGCCCGAGCCGAGATCGAACGGTTCCGCATCGCATACCCGGCCGCGTACGAACTGTGGCTCAAGGGCGAGCGTTGATTTCGCCGGCGCCTTGAGCCGTCATTCATACAGGTCAGTCGACGGTTGGAATCTCGCGCCAGTTAAGCAGGCGCAGCGACATGCTCTTGGGTGGCCTGAATCCCACGTTTCTCAGATTTCCGACGACGTCGCCGGTGATGAGGCGCGCCCTTCCATCGACACCGACAAATTTCAGGTCCGTGACCGCAGTGTCATAGCTGACATAGGCCGTGCCCGCGGGCTCCAGGGCGGACTGTCCGCTGCCGAAGTCGATCGCGTACACCCGGCTCTTGCCTGAAGGGCTGCATGCGTCTCCCGATGTCGACAGCGTGCTGAATGCCACGATGCCCGAGTAAGCCGTCGGGCTGGACACCAGCCGCAACGGCACGTTCGATTCCGAACCCAGCTCCATGTACCAACCCATTGAAGTGGTCGAGAGCGCCACGCCGTCCGTCAGGCTGGTCAGCTCCGTCAGGTCGGCGCGCGTGATCGGCGTGCTCACGGGATTAAACGCGTTCGCATTGCCGTCGAGGATCGCGTAGAACGTTTGCGCCTGTGACGTGTTGATGTCGGTCGAGTCGAGCAGGCGACCGGTGCCCACCATCACGTACCGTTTCTTGGTGAGCGGCTGGATTTCGATCAGCGGTTGTGTCGTGATCGCCTGCGGCGTGCCGGTGCCGCCTGAGGTGGCGCTGGCACTTGCGAGTGTTGCGAGCTTCACAGGCGCCGGATACGAACCGGTGGCGGTGCGCGCCATCGAGACATCGAAGCGCCAGAGTTGACCGTCAAGGTCGCCGGCATAGATTGCATCGGCGGTGCCGTCGGAAAAGTCTCGAATGAACGCCGATGCTTGCGTCAACCCGTTGGATGCGGAACCGGTTGCAATTTTTTGCAGCAGCGCGCCGGTCCTGGGGTTCAGGATGTACAGGTAACCGATCCCGTCGCTGTTGTTGTAGCCCGACGTCAAGACCACCACCCAGCCGTGCTTTTTGGTCTTGATGACCATCGGCTCGCCGAAGCTGTAGCCCATCGTTGCGTCCGTGAACTCCCACAGGACCTTGCCGGCAACGGTGCTCTCGCTGGTCATGCTGAGCGGGTCGGTAACGTCGATCGCGTAGAAGGACTTGCCGCCCTTGCCCAGTCCGCCGATGAGCACCGAATGCCAGTCGGAATTGGCGCTCGATGTCGTCGTGAAGGTCCCGCCCGAATAGTTGAAATCGATATCGAACACCTTGGGGGTTGCGTCGACGTAATAGCGGTGAAGGTAATTGGGATTTCCCAGCTGCGCCAAGCCATCGACTGCAGGGGTGCCATTCGGCCCTTGAAAAAGCGCGCCCGGAATGTAGGCGAATCGCTCTGTACCGACCCCCGTGCCCGTCAAGCCGCCATTGAACGCATGCAGCATGCCGTCGTTGGAGCCGACGTAAACCATGGTCGGGCGCGATGCCTTGGCTGTCTTGAATGCCGCATAGCCCAGGTTGACGGCGTCCGAGTAGTTCATGGAGGGCGGTCCGACCGGTGTGACCTTGGCACCCACGATGTCGCCGAGCAGGAGCGCGCGCTGCCGGTATGGCTTGGTGGCGTCCGTGGAGGTTTTCTCGTTGCTTCGATCCCCGCGCAAGTACTTCAGGTAGTTCGCACTGTCATCGCCGCTGGCGACATAGGTCGTTCTCAGGCTCGACAACAGCGTGGCGCCGATGCCGCCAGTGCCGCTGCGGAAGGGAACGGCTGCCGTGCCATTCCAGGTCACGACATTTCTGCCGGTGTCCCATCCCGTTCCGGCGAGCTGCGTTTCGAGCGTCGTCGAACTCTGCCATTTGACCGTCGAAGAGGGCGTGCCATCAGCAGCAAAGGTGATCTGGCTCGCCGACAGTACGCCGGTCCACGCGCCGGCGTCGTACTGCGACGCATAGGAAGCAGCGCCAAGCGAAGAGACTTGAACCGTCGAGAGAGAGAACGAGGTGGTGTAGGCCTTGATGGCGTTCGCAATGCTCTCGAATGCCTTGGTCAGGCCTGAGACCATCGTGTCCGGACGACCAGCGGTGAAATAGTTGTCTGGCTTGTCCTGCACCGTGGCGGGGTTCGTGCGCGTGTCGGTCAGGGTTTCGCCATTGGTGGACCACCATGCCTTCGGAATCGTGCCGACGTCGTCGGCGTAAGGCTTGAAGTCGGTTGGAACCTTCAGGCCGCCGTACTTGGCTGCAAGGTAGAACTGGTTGTTGGCCTGGAAGGCTTGCTCGAGCACGTCGACCCAGTAGGTCTGCACGGTCTGCTTTCCGATCGTCTGGCGCTGGTCGGCGACTTCCGGTCGGATATCAGTGGTATTTGCATCGTAGGCGAGGCCCGCAATGTAGGCGGAGTTGTCCCGGCCGCTGTAGCTATTGGTGTTGCCGATGTTGCCCAGGCCTTGCAGGTTCCCGACCTTGTTGGTGGCAGTCACCGCATTCACAGTGTCTGTAGTGAAGTCGGGCGCGGCCGGCTCGCGGGTTCTGTAATCCGTATTGCCCGGTACGTTCTTGTCCACGTGCGTGTAGATGTCGCCAATGCCGAGGACGAAGTTGCGCTGGCACGAATACTGGATCGGATCGACCCAATTGGTCACCACCGGAAAGCCATCGAGATAGACCTTCTTGGTATTGGCATCGGCGCCGCCCATGTCGCTCCAGGAAGAAATGTTGCCCAGGTTCTTGTAGTACCGGAGCACGGCGTAGTACATCTCGCTGACCGGGTCATAGCTCTTGTAGTTGCCCGGAATGAGCTGCCCGAACTTGTTCAGGTAGTTGATGACGCCGCTGTCATTGATCGGAACCCTGGTCGCAGTCGTCGTGGCCGTTGCATCGGCGCTGTTCGGATTCTGGAAGAAGATGCCGGTTGTGTCGCTCCACTCCTTTTGAGTGTTGTCGACGTTGGGCAGACCTGGAACGGGCTGATTCGGACCCACGAACTTCTGCCCTGCACGCATGACCCCGCCGTCGCGCTGGTCGCTTCCGTCATTGAGGTAGCCGAAAGCGCTGAAACGCATCTTCTGCGAATACTTCTGGATGAGACCTTCGGGCTTGTAATTGCTTCCGTAGGCCTTGCAGTTGGCCTCGACCCCAACCGACGCATCGCACACCTTGACGCGCATCGTCAGGTCGTAGACGCCGTTCGCGGCAATCGCATTCTGATAGGGGGTGGCGCCGCTGGCATCGTTCGGGCTGCCGTCGATCGGATTGGTGAATTTCCTGAAGACGCCGGGCAGCGAAGGTGTTGCCCACAGCAGTCGGATCTCGGCACCGCTCGTGCTGTCGTAGTGCTGCAGCCGTACGCTGAAGCTCTGCCCAGCGTTCATTGAGATCGTTTGGGTGGTGGTATCGGTCGTCGATCCGTGATCAGTCCAGTTGTTGATGTAGCGGTTGTTGTTCGAGAAGTTGTTGGTTCCGCTGGTATCGATCCAGAGGCGAACGCCATCGTCGGAGACGGTCCGGAAGACGTAATTGCCGCTAACCGGCACTTTGAACGTACCGCTGAATCGCGTTGAGAAGCCGTCGGCGTTCACGCCGGTGGCGGGACTGCCAGACCAGGCGTAGTCCGCGGTTGCATTGTTGTCCGTTACGACGGCATTCCCGCTGACACTGGTGTTGTTGAAATATTCACCCTTCATCACCTGCGTGGGAGCGATGGTGAAGCGCATGCGAAAACCCATGCCGTTCACTCGCAGGAGCATCTTGGCCTTGTTCGCATCGGTCAATGGCGTGGCGCCCACGCTGTCTGCGGCGGAGATCGAGCGATCGTTGAAAAGACCCTGGCCGGAATGCCAGCCCTTCTCGAGGATGGTGTTACCGGCTTCGTCGACGACCCGGCGCCCGCCGGTCATTGCCCAGCGGAACGGGTCGATGGTGGCCGTGCCCGCCCAGTTCAGGAAGTTGCCGCTCCATTTGTCGTCGTTGGTTCCCGTGCATGTGCGATTCGTTGCCATGGCTGCGGGATAGAAATAGCTGGTGTCCCCGGTGGCCGTGCTGTTGGCGGTGGCGTCATACCTGTACAGGTAGCACTTGTTCGGATCGAAATATCCGAGGAACGTAGCGGCGCTCGAGTAGTTGTCCGTGTGCGCGGTGCGCGAGGCCGTCGGCCATTCCACAGACAGCGCCAATGCCAAGTTGCCTGGAACGTCGGAGGTCGAAAAGATCGGCTGATCCGCGAGGGTCGTGGCGGATGCATACAGCGTTGCGCTGAGTGCGGCAGCAACTGCTGCAGCAACACCGACGCGCCGAAGTGCGCCCGAGAAAGAACTGAATTCGGGTTTCATGGATGCGCCTTGCTTGCGTTACTCAGGATTGGTGAAAGAGGTCTGCATGAAGACCTGCGTGTCCCGGGGGCCGTCCACCCGAATGCTCAAGCGGTAGATCGCCGGAACCGGCGCGGGCAGATCGTCCTGCGCGCGCTGGCTGCTGCCGCCGGTGACCTGGGTGTTCGAGGGGGTGTAGACGCAGCGAGCTTTGCCAAGCGTCGCAAAACTGCCTGCCGTGTTGCACAGACGGTCGATGACGTAACGTACCTTCACGTCCGAGGTTCCTCCTTCGATATCGGCGCCCGTCGGTGCAAAGGTGTTGCCAGCGACATCGGACCCGGTGGGGCCGCTTCCCTTTTTCATCAGCACTTCGGGAATGCCTCGGGCGTTGGTCGTCAACTCGATTGCGCTGTAGTTGGCGGAAGGCAAGCTCGCGGCTGTTTTGGAGGCATTGTCGAGCGCTCCACCCGCCGTGAATGCCGTCATGACTTTGGAGACGGCCAGCTCGCCCTGATTGAGCAGGTCCCGCTTGAACGCAAGGTTCCCCGCGCCGGCCAGAGACGTATCCATCGACCGCATGACGGCCACGCCGCCGGCGAGCAGGACCACCAGGATGACAAGGCAGAAGAGCAGCACGACGCCGCGCTGCCGCGTGCGACCGGATCGCATGTAGGTTTTCTTCATGACGTGGGAAGCAACAGCATGTTGCGCAGTGGGATCGTGGTTTCTATGACGCGATAGCGGAAGTGCTGCTCGGGTTCGCTCAAGTTGACGGTGCGACGAAGCGCCGTTTCCAGATCCTCGAACATGCTGAGCGAGGTGGGCGACACGACATCTTTCTCGGAGAGGGCGCTGCGCATGACCAAGCCAACGCGAACCGCAACGATTTTTCTGATCGTGTCCGGCGTTGTCATGGCTGTGGCAATGGCGTAAGAGCCGGTAGGCGCAGTCCACGAATCAACCTTGCCGTCGTTGTTGGTGTCAAGGCCATACAGCGCATGGAGCTCGACCACGCCGTCGGCCAACGCCTGCAGCGCTTGTGCGTCGCCTCCAGCATCTGCGCCGGTGCCGGCCATGCGCATCAGGTCGTAGCTGAACAAGGTCCGGTTGTCGCCCACGCCGATGAGCTGAAACTGAATATTGTTGGCTGCGGCGTTGCCCAGCGTGGTGACGTAGGCGGATCCGCTCGCAGCGAGCGTCGCAAGCGACGTCGTGGGGCCGCTCGAGGTGAAGTACGTTCCCCCGAGCGGAAGCGTTTCGTTGCCCGCGGTATTGAACGCAGTGGCATCGGTCACATTGACTTGTTCGATGAGGCAATCGGTCGTGCCCTCCTGTGTCACGAGCACGATGTCGTTGTGGCCAAGGCCCACGGTGTTGTCCAGGCGCAGGTTGTTGGTGCCAGGTATGCCGGAGCGCACCGGGCGAGGGACATCGCCGGCGGCGGCATTTCCTCCCATCACCACAAGGACGTCCGAGCCTGATGACGACTGGCCTTGCGCAATCAGCAACGGAGCAAGGTAGAGCTCGCCGGACCCGCCCAGGACGCCCGCGAACGGCGCGGGAAAGGCTGCGCCTCTCGGCAAGATGGTCGTCGCAGCTGCACCGACTGGCCGTGCCGCGCTGAGCTTGCAGCCGAAGGCGCCAAGGTTCCAAGCTTGGGTAAAGCTCGAGCCAGCGCTTCGCAAGACGCGGTCCAGGACATAGGCGCCGAAGGCGCCGCTCTGGCCCATATCGTTGGTGGACGTGGTAGTTCGCTTGTGTGCTTCGCCGATGCTCACCACGCTGGTCACGGCCAGGGTGACGATCAAACCGATGGTCACGGCGACCAGCAGCTCGATCAGCGTCATGCCGCGCGCGCGCGCAGCACCAGAGTGCGTCATGTATTTCATGTGGGAGGCAGGGTGACCCGGGTTTTGAGCTGGCTTTTGGCCTCGCTGTCGCGGCGTTGCGGTGCTTTCCATTTGATGAGCACGTCAGCGCTGTTCGTGATGCCGGCGACGGCCGTCACGCTGACCTCCCCGTTGGGAAGGCCGCCCTTGCTTTGATCCTTCACCCGCGCTTCCCAATCCGAGCCGGCGCCGGTCGCCACGGTCACGGACTTGCTGATCCACATCGTGGTTGCGATCTCGTTGGCGATCAGGGCGGCGCGGTTGCGATCTTCCGCATCGACAGAAAGGCTGATGGCACGCGCCTGCAAGCCGATCAAACCCAGCACGCCGAGCGAAAACAGCAGGATGGATACGAGCACCTCAAGCAGGGCGACGCCTGTCTGCCGGCGCTGGAGAGTTCGAAGCTTGGAGTTTCTGGTCATGGGCAGCCGTCCGGTTGACCCGACGAAAGGCTTCTGTTCGGGTCGCAGATGCGAACCTGGCCGCCGAGTGCGACCAGTACCCGCAGGGGCCGATCGGCGCCCGGCAAGGTGACGTCGTATGTCGGGGGAATCGACGCGGCATCGCAACTTGTGCTGCCGGAAACCTGGGTATTAGAGTTCGCGACCAGCCGGCCCATCGAGTTGAAGCAGACGGCTGCCGGCCCGGCGATCTGGACATCGGAGCCGACGGCTCCGAGAACGCCGGACGCAACGAAGACGCCATCGTTCTCGTCCGTCAGCAACTTGACTACATTGATCGACCAATTGCGGCCATCGTCTGCGGCAGCCAAGCTGGTCTGCGGGGCCGTGCTGTTTGTCAAGGAAAAAACCACTTGGCGGCTGCGTCGCAGGGCTTCCGTTTGCGCTTGGCGCAAACCGTTCTGAAGCGAGTCCGCGACGGTTCGAATCTTGTTGTTCCGGATCCAGGCCCCCATCGACGGAACCGCCAAGGCCATGAGGATGCTGAGCAACGTGATCGTCACCATCAGTTCGATCAGGCCGAATCCGGAGTAACGGTCGGGGCGCGGCATCAGCACGAGCCTTTCTTCATCACCCAACTCGAAGTGCAGCCACTCCAGCCGGCGACGCCGCTGACGGTGCTGGCCTTGA
>Ga0307412_10002557_pt1 | contig 10109 bp, 9 predicted proteins | sample DK1Cmetagenome_3_FD_203823 | JGI IMG/M metagenome (GOLD analysis project Ga0307412, IMG submission 203823) | Maize rhizosphere microbial communities from greenhouse at UC Davis, California, United States - DK15-C-1 | ecosystem: Host-associated > Plants > Roots > Rhizosphere > Soil | place: USA...
CGAAACCTCGGCGCTCGACCAATCCTTGGCATCCTTCCCGTCGACCTGAACGAATTTATCGCCGTACCGCAGACCCGCCTTTTCGGCCGGAGTATTCGGGATCACCGACTGAACGTAAACGCCGTCCCGATGCTGAAGGATCGAAACGCCGATACCGTAAAACTGGGATGATTGCTCTTCGTAGAGCTTGCGAAATTCCTCGCGGGTGAAGAATGAGGAATGCGGATCAAGCGTCCAGAGCATACTCTGGATCGAGGTGTCCGTGATCTTTTCGTGGTCGACGCCGCCGACGTAATTCTTGTCGATGATCGCGATCGCCTCGGTGTAATCCGAAACGACCTTTTCCGGCGTCACGTTCTGGCTGCCCGACGCGGACGGGAGCTTCCCGAAAAGGCCGCCCGCCACCGCCCCGATGATCACCAAGGCTATTGCCGCAAATGTAAATCCCTTATTCATCGCAAAGCTCCGCAACTACAGACTATAGCATATTTAGAGGCCTCGTTCGGGCCGCGGGGTTGTCGGCAAACTGGCGAAAAATGCCATACGCCGCGGTCGACGGCAGATTTACTTTTCGGTCCACAAACCTTAACATTAGTGTTTTTTCCGATGCCGCCCGAGCTATCTATCGTCATTCCAGCATTTGAAGAAGAGTCGCGCGTCGGCGGTTCGATCACGACCATTCTCGATTACATCCGTGCCTCGGGCATCTCGGCCGAGCTGATCGTCGTCGACGACGGCTCGAAAGATCAGACCAAAGCGACCGCCGAAGCGGCGTTTTCGAGCTCCGACGGGGTTCCCGCCCGCGTCATCAGATACGACGAAAACCGGGGCAAAGGTTTCGCCGTCCGTACCGGCCTCGCTGCCGCCACCGCCAATATCGCGCTTTTCACCGATGCCGACCTCTCGACCCCGATCGAAGAAACGGCAAAATTGACCGATCCGATCCGGTGCGGCGAGTTCGACGTGACCTTCGGCTCCCGGGCGTTGGACCGTTCGCTTATCGGTACGCACCAGCCGTGGCGACGTGAACAGGGCGGAAAGGTTTTCAACCTGCTCGTCCGCACGATGACCGGTATGCCCTTTTGGGACACGCAGTGCGGGTTTAAAGCGTTCAATATGAAGAAATTTCGCCCGCTGCTCGACGTCATGCGGATCGACCGCTTCGGTTTCGATGTCGAGTTCCTCTACGTCGCCGACCACCACGGACTTCGGCTCAGGGAGATCCCCGTCCGCTGGGACCACGACGAGAGAACGAAGGTTAGCGTATTCCGCGACAGCCGCCGAATGTTCGGCGAGGTACTTCAGATCAGGAGAAACGCGAAGGAGGGTCTCTATGACGACGACCGCGAGGCTTAACGTAAACATCGACCACGTGGCCACCATCCGCGAGGCCCGCAAGACCATCGAGCCCAACATTGTCACCGCTGCGGTCATATGTGAGCAGGCCGGAGCGAGCGGCATCACCGTTCATCTGCGACAGGACCGTCGCCATATTCAAGACCGCGACATCGAGCTCTTGCGTGCCGTTTTGACCACCTATTTGAACGTCGAGATGGCCGCGACGGACGAAATGGTCGATATCGCACTGCGCACGAAACCGGACGCGGTTTCGCTCGTTCCCGAAAACGCCAACGAGGTCACCACTGAGGGTGGGCTGGATATTGTCGGCAATTTCGACCCGGTCAAAAAAGCAATCGATTCGCTGCGCGAAGCCGGGATCTTCTCCAGCGTTTTCATCGACCCTAACCGCGAGCAGATCGACGCCGCCAACAGCTGCGGTGCTCAACAGATCGAGATCTGCACGGCGGAATATGCGGATATGACTCTCGCGGGAAGGGCTGTACATGGGGCGACGGCCGAGAAAGCTGTGGCCGAGACGGAAAGGATCAGGATCGCCGCGGAACATGCCGCCGCATCGGGCATGCACGTCGCCGCCGGTCACGGTTTGACGTACCGAAACGTCGGTGCCCTCGCGGCGATCCCGGCGATCACCGAGTTCAACATCGGCCACAACATCATCTCCCGCGCGGTTTTTGTCGGGTTGAGTTCGGCAGTGAAAGAAATGATCGAGGCGATAAGGCAAAAATGAAAAAGGCCTCCGATTCGAGGAGGCCTTCTTGTTTAAAGCTCGTTTCCTTTTTCTTCCGGGTCCTCGACGCCTTCGGCCGTTCCCGGCGTGCGCCCCGGATCACCGGTTTTATACCTGCCGCTCTCAACCGCCACGGTCCCGGCCGAGACGCCCTTCTCAGCGTTCAAGCTCTGCCGCCAGGTGTCACCGTTATCAAGGCTGTTCTCGTCCTCGAGCAGCCCGTCTTCGGTGATCGACGAGTTCGCCGCCGGGTTCATTTCCTTATTGTTTCCCCAATCCCCCGTGTCATTTGCCATCTTTTTGCCGGTCGAATTGTCCATAAATACCTCCATGTTTGAGGTAAAGGTCTGCAACGACCGTGCCTTGGTCGTTTCGACCCCAAAATCACGCCAAAACGGCCTTTAGGGCCTGTCCGGTGTAGGATTTTCGAACGCGCGCGACCTCTTCGGGCGTCCCCTTCGCGACGACCCGGCCGCCGCCGCCACCGCCTTCCGGCCCGAGGTCGATGATGTGATCGGCGGATTTGATCACGTCGAGGTGGTGCTCGATCACGATCACGGTATTGCCGGTGTCGACCAACTGCTGCAGGACGTCGAGGAGCTTATGGACGTCGGCGAAATGCAGGCCGGTCGTCGGCTCGTCCAAAATGTAGATCGTCTTCCCGGTCGCCCGTTTCGACAGCTCCTTCGCCAACTTGATCCGCTGCGCCTCGCCGCCCGAAAGCGTCGTCGACGACTGCCCGATCTTGATGTACCCGAGCCCCACGTCGAGCAGCGTCTGCAGCTTTTGCTTGATCTGTGGGATGTTCTCGAGCAGCGGCAACGCATCCTCGATAGTTGTGTCCAGAAGGTCCGCTATCGACAACCCTTTGTACTTGACGGCCAGGGTTTCGCGGTTGTAGCGTTTGCCGCGGCAAACGTCACAGGTCACGTAGACGTCGGGGAGAAAATTCATCTCGATCCGCTTCATCCCGTCGCCCTCGCAGCCCTCGCACCGCCCGCCTTTCACATTGAACGAAAACCGGCCCGCCTTATACCCGCGGGTTCGCGATTCCGGCAGCATCGCGTACAGTTCACGGATGGGCGTGAAAAGGCCCGTGTAGGTTGCCGGGTTCGACCGCGGCGTGCGGCCGATCGGCGATTGGTCGATCTCGATGATCTTGTCGACGAGCTCGAGCCCCTCGATCTTATCGTGTTCGAGCGGGTCGGCGGCGGCGGATCTGTAAACGTGCCGGTAAAGTGCGGGGTAAAGAATATCCTCGACCAGCGTCGACTTTCCCGAGCCCGAAACGCCGGTCACGACAGTGAAAATGCCAAGCGGGAATTCGACATCGATGTTTTTCAAATTATGGGCCTTGGCACCGACCACCTTAATACGGCTTCCGTTGGGCAGACGGCGCAGTTCCGGAACCTCGATCTTCAGCTCGCCGCTTAGGTATTTGCCGGTCAACGAATCGGCCTGCGTTTCGATCTGCTCGGGAGTGCCTGTCGCGACGACGTCGCCGCCGTGCGTGCCGGCCAGAGGGCCGAGATCGACCACATAGTCCGCGTGCTCGATCGTTTCCTCGTCGTGCTCGACGACGAGCACCGTGTTGCCCAGGTCGCGAAGCTCGTGAAGGGTCTCGAGCAGCTTTCGGTTGTCCCGCGGGTGCAGGCCGATCGAAGGCTCATCGAGCACATAAAGAACCCCGCGTAGCTGTGACCCGATCTGCGTCGCCAACCTTATCCGCTGACCCTCGCCGCCGGAAAGCGTGGCCGAGGGTCGGTCGAGTGTCAGATATCCCAGGCCGACGGCTGACAAAAATCCCAGGCGATCGCGGATCTCTTTCAAGACAAGCCCGGCGATCTTCTCCTCACGCCCTGACAGTTTGATCGATGCCACGCGGTCCAGCGATTCGTCGATCGGCAGCGTTGTGTAATCGGCGATCCCGAGCCCGCTCACTTTTACCGCGAGGCTCTCCGGCTGCAGCCTTTGACCGCGGCAGACCGGGCACGGCGCAGGAGCCACGAGCTCCTCCAACGCGAGCTTCACTTTGTCTGACGGCGGGTTCTCCATCCGGTCCCGCATCGTCCTCAAAGCGCCTTTCCAGTCGTTTTCGTATTTATAGCTTCCCTGCCGGAACGTCAGACGCCGCTTCGTGCCGTTAAAGAAAGCGTCGCGGATGTCGGCCGGCAGCTCGTTGAAGGGTGTATCAAGAATTTTTTTCGCCTCGGATACTGTTTTTTTCTTTCCCGAGATCTTGGCCTTGACCTTTCCGATCAGCGAATCGTCGGGCGGCTCGAGCTTGTCGCCGTCGGTGAACTTTTCGACGATCGCGTTTAGGGCCGATTGAAGGAACTTCGCCCCGGCCTTGTCGGCGTCACCGAGGAATACCATTTTTCCCGCGGGCCGCGACGGATCGGTCACGATCTTGTTCGCGTCGATCTCCATCACGGTCCCGAGACCCTGGCAGCGCTTGCAGGCGCCGTAGGCGGAATTGAACGAGAACGACCGGGGCTCCAACGCGGCGATGTTGATGCCGCAGTTGACGCACGCCATCCGCTCCGAATACAGCTTTTCATCCCCGTCGACGATCGAGACGAGGACCGCACCGTCCGTCAACCGCAACGCCGTTTTCACCGATTCGGTCAGCCGCTCGCCGATGCCTTCCTTCATCAAAAGGCGGTCGACGACGACCTCGATCGTGTGGTTCTTCCGCTTGTCGAGCAGGATCTCTTCGTCGAGCTGCCGAAGCTCGCCGTCGATGCGGGCTCGAATGAATCCGTCTTTGTGCAGCTTTTCCAGCTCTTTTTTGAACTCACCTTTGCGGCCCCTAACGATCGGGGCGAGGATCATCACCCTTTCGCCCTCGGGCAAACTCTGGATCCCGGCCACGATCTGCTCCAGCGACTGGCGCGTGATCGCGGCCCCGCATTGATGACAATGGGGCTGCCCGATCGACGAAAACAACAGGCGAAGATAGTCGTAGATCTCCGTGACCGTGCCGACGGTCGAACGCGGGCTTCGCGATACGGTCTTCTGCTCGATCGATATCGCAGGGCTGAGCCCTTCGATCGAATCGACATCGGGTTTTTCGAGCTGGTCGAGGAACTGCCGCGCGTAGGCCGAAAGCGACTCAACATAACGTCGCTGGCCCTCAGCGTAGATGGTGTCGAAGGCGAGCGACGACTTTCCCGAGCCCGACAGCCCCGTGATCACCGTAAACTTGTCGCGCGGGATGTCGACGCTGATGTTCTTGAGATTGTGCTGGCGGGCGCCGCGGACCGCGATCTCCCTAATGCTCATTTCGTCTTACGGATAAAAAATCAGACTATTGCCGAAACGATTATTTTAGCAGACCGATAGGGTAGGAAGCGAGTACGAACCCGCGCGAAGCCCGTCGCATCATGCCCAAGCCCGCGCGTGAGCAAGGGCGATATGCCAAGCCCGGAGCAACAACACATTCCGCATATCGCCCTCCTTCACGGTCGGGCTTGTGCATGTGTCGTCGCGTAGTCGGTTTAGCCTAATTTTTCGTTAACTAACGTAAATATAGCCGTCGCGATGCTGACGACAATGAAGGTCGCGATGGCACGCCAGACGGCATCGGATTCGGTGAATTTCCAGATCGCGAGGATGCAGAGGACCGTGCAGGCGACTAGCGAGACGGTGATCACGACGAACGCGATCCAGCGCACGACCTGCGGGTTGACGACGCCGCGGGTTTCGCTCTTCAGCTTGACGACGACGTCGGTATCGTCTCTTTCCATTTCGGAGATTATACCAAAGTCGGAAAGGCAATTGCGTAAGCGGCTTACGCATCGGCGGCACGATTATTGCGAAATAGATTTTTTCAGCTTCGAATGTGTCCGCGGTTAGTACAAGGGGATATAGGTGCCTGAACCCAACAAGAATCTTGCGATCGGAATTGCGGCCGGCCTCGGTGCGGCCGCTTTGTTCGCCGCGTGGCGGACCGCGAGCCGCCGTTACAACTTCCAGGATAAGGTCGTTCTTATCACCGGCGGCTCGCGCGGACTCGGGTTGGTTTTGGCTCGCGAATTCGCCCTTCATGGGGCGAAACTCGCGATCTGCGCCCGCGATCGCGAAGAGCTTTCTCGCGCGGCCGACGACCTTGCAGCGCGCGGCGTGGACGTGTTCGACGCGGTCTGCGATGTCGCCGACCAGGCACAGGTCGAGCAGGTTGTCGCCGACGTAAAGGCGCGTTTCGGCCGCATCGACGTCCTCGTCAATAACGCCGGCATCATCAACGTCGGCCCGCTCGAGACGCAGACCCAAAAGGATTTCGAAGAGGCGATGCAGATCCATTTTTGGGGCTCGTATTACATGATGAAGGCCGTTTTGCCCGACATGCGGCTTCGTGGAGAAGGACGCATCGCCAATATCTCGTCGATCGGCGGCAAGATCGCCGTGCCGCACCTCACACCGTACTGCGCCAGCAAATTCGCCCTCGCGGGAATGTCGGCCGGTATGAGCGTCGAGCTCGCGAAGGACAACGTTTTCATCACGACCGTCTATCCGGGCCTGATGCGCACGGGCAGCCACATAAATGCCCGGTTCAAGGGGCAGAACGAAAAGGAATACGCCCTTTTCAGCATAATGGACGCATCTCCGCTTTTTTCGGTAAGTGCGGAAAATGCGGCACGGCAGATCGTTCGGGCGATCCGCGGCGGCGACGCGGAGTTGATCATATCGCCGCAGGCCAAGCTCACCGCAAAAGTAAACCACCTTTTTCCGGAATTTACGCACGGCATCCTGGCGATGACGAACCGGCTGCTTCCCCGCGGAGGCGGCATCGGTTCGCAGGACGTTTCGGGCAAGGACAGCGAGTCGGCCGCTTCGCCCTCGATATTGACCGCCCTCGCCGACGCCGCATCGCGACGCAACAACGAGCTAAGACCTAACGAAAGCATTTAACGGAGGACAACGATGCACAATACTCGACAGAATGAAGGCTCGATCACCGAGTTTCTTACCGATTTTTCGCCAAACGTCGGCGGAGCCGAACGCGCCGTCTCGGCCGCCGCGGGCGGCGCCCTTGTCGCTTTTGGACTTAAGCAGGGCGGCGCGATGGGGACGCTGGCGACCGTACTCGGCGGCGGCCTGCTATTCCGCGGCGCCACCGGCCACTGCCACGCCTATGACGCGATGGGCGTCAATACAGCCGGCCAGGGTGAAGGCTCGAAACGTTCGCTCTACGGCCGCTCGCTTTTCTCGGGCCGCATTCACGTCGCCAAGGCGGTCACGATAAACAAGTCGCCCGCCGAACTTTATCAATTTTGGCGAAACTTCGAGAATCTTCCGCTCTTTATGAAACACCTCGAATCCGTGACCAGGTTGGACGGCAACCGCTCCCACTGGAAGGCCAAGGCCCCGCTCGGCACCAGCGTCGAGTGGGACGCCGAGATGACCAGCGATGTCGCCAACGAGCGGATCGGCTGGCAGTCGGTCGACGGCTCGGACATTGCGAATTCCGGCGTGGTCGAATTTCGCCCGACCGTGAACCGGGGCACCGAGGTGAAGGTGACGATGATCTACGAAGCCCCGGGCGGCAAACTTGGCGAATGGGTCGCCTGGCTGTTCGGAGAGGAGCCGAGCTTCCAGGTCAAAGAAGACCTGCGCCGGTTCAAGCAGCTAATGGAAACCGGGATCATCATCACCACGGACGGCCAGCCGTCCGGGGCCGAACCGATGCCGGCCAAAACGATGACCGCACGCGCGTAAGGGTCAACTAAAGGCGAAAACACGACTGTCAGGAAGTGTGTCAAAACACTGCCGACCCGATTTTCGAGGAGTTTAAAAAGGGAGAACAAGGGAAATGAATGCACTTTGCTGGTACGGAAAACACGACGTGCGGGTCGAAAATGTAAAAGACCCCGAGATCCTCAACCCACGGGACGCGATCCTCCGCGTAACGGCCACCGCCATCTGCGGCTCGGACCTGCACCTCTATAACGGTTACATCCCGACGATGGAAAAGGGCGACATCCTCGGGCACGAATTCATGGGCGAGGTCGTCGAGGTCGGCGCCGATGTGAAAATGCTGAAAATCGGCGACCGCGTGGTGGTGCCGTTCACGATCTCGTGCGGTAACTGCTTTTATTGCAAAAAAGAGTTGTGGTCGCTATGCGACAATTCGAACCCGAATCCCGGGATGCTGGAGACACTGACGGGATACTCGGGGTCATCGCTCTTCGGATATTCGCATATGTATGGTGGCTTCGCGGGCGGGCAGGCCGAATACGTGCGTGTGCCGTTCGCGGACGTCGGTCCGCTCAAGATCGAGAGCGATCTGCCGGACGAGAAGGTCCTCTTCCTCTCGGACATCTTTCCCACCGGTTTCATGGCCGCCGAAGCGTGCGACATTCAGGACGGCGACACGGTGGCGATCTGGGGTGCGGGGCCGGTCGGGCAGTTTGCGGTAAAATCGGCGTTCATGCTGGGCGCCGAGCAGGTCGTCTTGATCGACCACTACGTCGACCGGCTGGAACTTGCCCGCCAAAACAACAACGGAAACCTTTACACGATAAACTTCGACGAGGAAGAGGTTTACGACCGCCTGTTGGAATTGACCGGCGGGCGCGGCCCCGATTCGTGCATCGACGCCGTCGGCCTCGAGGCGCACGGCACGACGCCGGACGCCCTGCTGGATTACGCCAAAGCATACACGTATCTCGCGACCGACCGGCCGCACGCGCTCAGGCAGGCGATCTACTGTTGCCGCAAGGGCGGGACCGTCTCGGTGCCCGGAGTGTACGGCGGGTTCCTCGACAAATTCAATTTCGGTGCCGCATTCGCGAAAGGCCTGAAATTCAAGATGGGCCAGACGCACATGCACAAGTATATGCCGCGGCTCCTCAACGCCGTCGAGGAAGGTCAGGTCGACCCGACCTTCGTGATCTCGCACCGGCTCAAATTGAGCGAAGCGCCGCTAGCATATGACCGTTTCAACACAGAGAAGGAAACGTGGCGGAAGGTGGTTTTGACGCCGCATTGATCGCGGATAAATTAATGCACCTGGCGGCCGTCGAGATATAGGGTCTCGGCGGCCGCACTTCTATGCGAACTCGACGACCGCGATCAAGGCGGTGATAGTGATCGCGACCCACAGCGCCAAACCCTGTATCAAAGGCCGTGCACCGACGCGGCGGATAGCTTCCCGGGAAAGGCCCGCGCCGATCAAAAAGAGGGTCACGGTCATCCCCGCCCGCGCCAGATTCACGATCGATTCGAAAACGCTCGGCGGGAATGATGTCGGCGTGTATGAGCGGATGGCCGTCGCCAACACGAAAAGAAGAATGAACCAGGGAAAGGTGATCTTCGTCGCGGTCACGGCTCCCTTTTTTCGGTAAACAAAAAGGAAGAATAGGGCGACCGGCGCTATCCATAAAGCTCGGGCGAGCTTCACCGTCGTCGCCACAGACAATGCCTCGGTACCGTATGCGGCGGCCGCGCCGACCACCGAGCTCGTATCGTGGATCGCGACCGCCGCGAAAATTCCGAACTGGTCTTGCGATAGCCCGACACCGTGCCCGATAAGCGGGAAAAGAAAAAGTGCGACGGAATTCAAAACGAAAACGGTCGCGAGCGAAACCGACATCTCGTCGGGATCGGCGTCGATGGCCGGCGCGACCGCCGCGATCGCACTGCCGCCGCAGATGGCGGTGCCCGACGAGATAAGTGTTGAGGTCTTGTCCCGGACGCCGAGTGCCCGCCCTACGATATACCCCAGCACCAGCGTGCCCATGATCGTCGCGATAGTAAAGAGAATTCCCTGCCGCCCGGCCCGGTAAACCTCTTTAAGATTCATCCCGAAACCGAGCAGAACGACCGACGCCTGGAGAAGATATTTTGTCGGCTTCCCGTTTAACTCCGGAAACGGACTCCCGATCGTAAAGGCGAGAACAAGCCCGAGCGCCAGCGCCAGCGGCGGCGAGCCCAGCGGCGTGAGAATGAAAATAACGAGGAGAACGAAGACGACCTTACGCCAGGTCATAAGGCCGCATCACCTCGCTTTACCCTG
>Ga0307412_10002558_pt1 | contig 10107 bp, 12 predicted proteins | sample DK1Cmetagenome_3_FD_203823 | JGI IMG/M metagenome (GOLD analysis project Ga0307412, IMG submission 203823) | Maize rhizosphere microbial communities from greenhouse at UC Davis, California, United States - DK15-C-1 | ecosystem: Host-associated > Plants > Roots > Rhizosphere > Soil | place: USA...
GACAGCCGGTGTCGGTGCCGGTGGCACGTTCGGTGCGAGCGTCGTGCAAGCGGATGTGAACCAGCCGAGTGCGACGACCAGCGAGCCGGACGCGAGACGTGTCGGTGCGAATCGTCGGGGCATCAGCTGCGTTGTCGAACGGCGATGCCCGCTCGATAGGCGGGCATCGCACTCGGCCTCGACGGCAATCCCCGTACCCGGCGTGCGCTGCGTGATAGCGTCGCGGGCGCTTCGATCCCAGCCTGAACGCCGCCCCGTTTGCCGCCGATGAGCCGAACTTCCAAGCGCCGGATACCGGCGTTCCTGAAGCACGTCGGCCCCGGCGTCGTCACCGGGGCCGCCGACGACGACCCGTCCGGGATCGCGACCTACACGCAGGCCGGCGCGCAGTTCGGCACCGGCGTCCTGTGGACCGTCTTCCTGACGCTGCCGTTCATGGTCGCGATCCAGCTCGTCAGCGCGCGCATCGGCCGGCAGTCGGGGCGCGGGATCGCCGCCAACCTGAAGCGCCACACGCCGCCGGCGTTCCTGTTCGGCATCGTCGGGCTGCTCCTCGTCGCCAACACGATCAACATCGCGGCCGACATCGCCGCGATGGGCGAGGCGCTGCGACTCGTGGTCGGCGGCGGTGCGCACTTCCACGCGGTCGTGTTCGGCGTGCTGACGCTGCTGCTGCAGATCTTCGTGCCGTACCGGCGCCTCGCACCGATCCTCAAGTGGCTGACGCTGAGCCTGTTCGTCTACGTGGCGACCGCGTTCACGGTGCGCATCTCGTGGGCCGCCGTCGCCCATGACCTCGTGGTTCCCCAGCTGCAGGCGGGCCCCGCGTTCTGGACCATGATCGTCGCGGTGTTCGGCACGACCATCTCGCCGTACCTGTTCTTCTGGCAGGCTTCGCAAGAGGTCGAGGAGCTCCGCCTGAGCGGGCACGCAGCGCGGGCCGACAGCCCGCGCGCGACGCGCCGCGCCGTCCGCCGGATGCGGCTCGACACGATCGTCGGCATGGTGTTCTCGAACGGCATCGCCTTCTTCGTGATGCTGACGGGTGCCGTCGTGCTGCACGCCGGCGGCATCACCGACGTGCGTTCGGCAGCCGACGCCGCACAGGCGCTGCGGCCGTTGGCCGGCGATCTCGCGTTCGGCCTGTTCGCCGCCGGCATCATCGCGACCGGGCTGCTCGCGGTGCCGGTGCTGGCCTCGTCGGCGGCCTATGCGGTCGCCGAGGCGTTCGGCTGGACCGACGGTCTGGAGCACCACTGGCGCGAGGCCAAGGGTTTTTATTCGATCATCGTCGTCGCGACGGTGGTCGGCACGGCGCTCGACTTCTCGCCGATCGACCCGATGAAGGCGCTCTACTGGAGCGCCGTGATCAACGGTGTCGTCGCCGTGCCGATCATGGTCGCGATGATGCTGCTGTCGGGCAAGACCGAAGTCATGGGGCCGATGACGGTGCGCCGCAAGACGCGCGCTCTCGGCTGGGGCGCGGTCGTCGTGATGGCGGCCGCGGTGCTGCTGATGGGCCGCGACCTGCTCCGATAGCCCGCCGCAAATCTTGCCGTTCGCGCCGGGGTGGCGCTTCGGCGCTCGCTCAGTGGCTCGGCGCCTGGCTGCCCCAGAGCTCCTTGATGCGGGCGTCGCGCCCGCAGCTCAGGCGGTAGTAGTTGTAGCGGACCGGGTTCTTCTTGTAGTAGTCCTGGTGGTAGTCCTCGGCCGCGTAGAACGGCCCGCCCATCCCGACCTCGGTGACGATCGGCTCCTTGAACGGCTTCGACTTCTCGAGCGCCGCCTTCGAGGCCTGGGCGACGCGCAACTGCGCCGCGTCCTGCGCGTAGATCGCCGTGCGGTACGGGCTGCCGGCATCGCAGAACTGGCGATCCTTCGTGGTCGGGTCGATCGTGCGCCAGAAGTGCTCGACCAGCTTCTCGTAGCTGACCTTCTTCGGGTCGAACACGATCTCGACCGCCTCGGCATGGCCGGTGTGCTTGGCCGACACCTGCTCGTAGGTCGGGTTCGCCACGTTGCCGCCGGTGTAGCCGGAGGTCGTCGACAGCACGCCGTCGACCTTGTCGAAATCGGACTCGACGCACCAGAAGCAGCCGCCGGCGAAGACCGCCTTCTGCGTGCCGGCGGTGGCCGCGGGCTGCGTTGGTGCCGCGGGGGTGGTACCTTGAGCGAACGCTGCGCCACCGACGGCGAACAGCAGCATGGCGGCGAACAGGCGCCGCGTCGAAGAGAGCGTTTTCATGCTGACACCGGGACGAAATTGAGGGCGATTCCATTGTTGCAGTAGCGCTTGCCGGTCGGCGGCGGTCCGTCGTCGAAGACGTGCCCCTGGTGGCCTTCGCAGCGCGCGCAGTGGTACTCGGTGCGCGGCAGGAACATCTTCAGGTCGGTCTTGGTGCCGATCGCGCCCGGGATCGGCGCGTAGAAGCTCGGCCAGCCGGTGCCGCTCTCGAACTTCGTCTCCGACGTGAACAGCGGCAGGTCGCAGCCGGCGCAGTGGAAGCGGCCCTTGCGCTTCTCCTGGTTCAGCGGGCTCGTGCCGGGCCGCTCGGTGCCTTCCTTGCGTAACACCGCGTACTGGTCGGCCGTCAGCTTCTTCTTCCAGGCGTCGTCGCTGAGGCGCAACGGCTCGACCTTCGGCACGACCGGCGAGGGCCCCTGCGCTCCGGCGAGCCGGGGCGCGAGTCCGAGGAACGACAGGAGGGCGAGGAGGTTGCGTCGTGTCATGGTCGTGGTCGTCGAGAGAAACTGTGAGCGTGGGTCGGCCGGCAAATCCGAACCTTACGGGCCGGCGCTCGCCGCAGCGGATTGGAGCGCAGAGCGGGCGCTCGGTTCAATCGGTCGGGACGGCGATCAGTCGCGGCCGCGCACCTCGCGCTCCCACAGCCGCTTGGCCTGCTCGAACAGCGGCACCGACGGATCGAACGCGGCCGGCTCGCGCGCGCGGCGCAGCCAGGCGGCGGTGTCGTGGTGCTCGCCCGGCAGCGCATCGGCGCGGAAGCGCTCGAGCCAGCCGCGGACCTCGCCGTACTGCTGCAAATGGGCGCGCCGTGTCCAGGCCAGCGCGACGAGGTCGGCGTAGCCTTCCTCGCGGCGCGACTCGGCGAGCGCCGGCTTCGGTTCGCCGTCCCCAGCGGCGTCGTTCGACGGCCGGCTGAAATCGGACGGCAGCGCGTTCCACTCGCCCTGCACATAGCGCCAGCAGTGGCCGATCTCGTGCGCGAAGACCGCGCCGACGACCGCATCGAAGGCGGCCTGCGGGACGCTCGCGACCAGCGCGGTCGCGCCGGCGTTGCCGCGCATCGACAGCACCAGCTTGCAGCGGCCGTCCTTGATGCCCATCGCGACCGGCGAGGCGTCCGGCTCGTCGCTCGGCTGAACCACGATGTCGACCGGCAGGTCGGCGCCGCGGGCATAGCGCACCACCGACATGCCGGCGGCGATCCAGCGCGTCTCGGTCTCGGTCAGGCGCGCATCGGCCCATGCGGACGGTGCAGCGAGCATCAGCATCGCAACGCCAAGTGACTTCAGCATGAAACGCTCCCGTCGATGAACCCGAGCCCTCAGTGGACGCCCGACCAGGCGACGCGAAGCGAGGAATAGCAGGGTTCGCGTCAGCCAGATGAGTGACGCGCCAACGGCGGTGCAGGAACGCGTGGCGGATGTCACGGAAGCAGGATTCGCCGGCCGAAGGCAGCGTCGCGTCAGGTCGGAGAACGGCTCAGGGAAGATGGGATGCGAGCCGATGCAGCGACGCGGCCGCTCACGGCGTCGGCAGCGCGCCTTTCGGCCACAGCACCCACAGGCGCAGCGGCTGCTTCATGCGGCCCGCTTGCGCTTCGGCCTCCGCGCCCCAGCCCCAGAAGAAGTCGGCGCGCACCGCACCGCTGATCGCGCTGCCGGTGTCCTGCGCCATCACGACCCGGCGCAGCGGCACGTTCGAGAGTGGCTCGGTCGTGTCGAGCCAGGCGATCGTGCCGTACGGGACGCTGAGCGGATCGACCGCGATCGAGCGGCCCGGCGTCAGCGGCACGGCCTGCGCGCCTTTCGGTCCGAGCTGCGGATCGGGCAGCGGCTCCTCGCGGAAGAACACGAAGCGCGGGTTGCTCCAGAGCAGCTCGTTGATGCGCCGCGGGTGCGTCGACGCCCACTGCCGGATCGCCGGCCACGACGCCTGCTCGAGCTTCAGCTCGCCCTGCTCGACCAGCCAGCGCCCGACCGAGCGATACGGCTGGTCGTTGTGGCCGGCGTAGGCGACGCGCACCAGCCGCCGCGTGCCGTCGGTCTCGTTGATCTGCAGCCGGCCCGAGCCCTGGATCTGCAGGATCAGCGCGTCGAGCGGATCGGCTACGTAGGCGAGCTCGCGCCCCTTCAGGGCCTGCTGCGCGGCCGGCAGCGTGTCGATCTGCTGGCGCGTCCAGTACGGCCGGCGCGTCGCCAGGTCGGGCGGCGGCTCGTAGAGCGGAATCTGGAAGTTGCGGCGCGGCACGCGCGACGCCTCGACCAGCGGCTCGAAGTAGCCGGTGATCAGCCCTTCGCCGGCGCCGTCGGGCGACTCGACGCGGAACGGCTGCAGGCGTTCCTGCAGCCATGCGCGCGTCGCCGCATCGTTGAAGCCGGTCGCACCGTCGGCGCGTGCGCGCTCGCAGAGCGGCGCCCAGCCCGGCGGCGGACGGTCGCAGCCGCGCTGGAACGCCGACCAGAGCTCGGCGCTGCGGTCCTTGTCCCAGCCGGGCAGCTCGCTCCAGCTCGTCGGCATCCAGCGCGAGCGCGCGCGGGCGATCGGCTGGGCGACCGGAGGGCTTGCGGCGGTCGACGCCGGGGGCGTCGACGGTGCGGCGGTCGACGGCGCGCCGGGCGACGCATGGGCTGGTGCGGTCGACGCCTTCGGGTCGCGGCTCTCGAGGGGTGCTGGCGCCTGGGTCGGCGTCGACGAGCAAGCCGCGATCCCTAGAATTCCGGCAGCGAGCAGGCTCGCTGCGCATCGAAGGACGATCGACATGTGGCTCATTCTGCTGGAAGCATTCGGCGCGCTCGCGGTGCTCGTGCTGATCGTCTGGTGGACGATGTTCTCGGGCCGGCGCAACGGCGAGCGCAAGTGAACGGCGCGGCGGGCTGACGGCCAGGCCTCGCGTCGCTGCGCGAGGGGTGCGGTGTGGCGTCGAGCCGGGTACCCAGAGCGCCGACTATCGAGCGAGCGATCCGGCTGCGAACGCACGGCAACGCGGTGCCGTACCCCGAGACGAAACCCGGATCAGTGCAGCGACGACGCGAGCGTCAGGCCGAACTCGCCGATCGGCGCGTCGAACGGGTGCGCGTCCTCGGTCATGCAGAAGAAGGTGCCGCGCATCGTGCCCTGCGGCGTCGCGAGCCGGGTCCAGCTCGTGTATTCGAAGCTTTCGCCCGGTTTCAGGATCGGCTGGTGGCCGACCACCGCGAGGCCGCGCACTTCCTCGACGTGGCCGTTCGAGTCGGTGATGATCCAGTGGCGCGCGATCAGCTGACCGGTGATGTCGCCGCTGTTGCGGATCGTCACCGTGTAGGCGAATGCATATTGGCCGGCCTCGCTGTTCGATTGCTCGGGCAGGTGGCGGACCGCCACGGCGCAGGTGAATTCAGGCTTCGGCATGCCGGCATTCTAGGGACCGGACATGCCGCCGATGGCCTTGCCGCGCATGGCCTTGTCGTGCGCCGCGGCTCGGCCGATCGCGGTCCAGACCTAGAATCCGCCGACCTCCGAGGCCGCTCCGCATGCCGACCTATCGCATCGCTCCCAGCATCCTGTCGGCCGATTTCGCGCGGCTCGGCGAGGAGGTGCGCACGGTCATCGCGGCCGGTGCCGACTGGATCCATTTCGATGTGATGGACAACCACTACGTGCCGAACCTGACGTTCGGTCCGATGGTCTGCGAGGCGCTGCGCCGGCATGCGAAGACCGCCGACGGCGCGAAGGTGCCGATCGACGTGCACCTGATGGTCGAGCCGGTCGACGCGCTCGCGCAGGCGTTCGCGAAGGCCGGCGCCGACTTCATCAGCTTTCATCCGGAGGCGAGCGCGCACGTCGACCGCACGCTGCAGCTGATCAAGGATGCCGGCTGCCAGGCCGGGCTGGTGTTCAATCCGGCCGCCTCGCTCGATGTGCTCGAGTGGGTGATGGACCGGCTCGACCTCGTGCTCGTAATGAGCGTGAACCCGGGCTTCGGCGGGCAGAGCTTCATCCCGGGCGCGCTGAAGAAGATCGAGCGCATCCGCGCCTTGATCGAGCGCAGCGGCCGCGACATCCGGCTCGAGGTCGACGGCGGCATCAAGACCGACAACATCCGCGCGGTCGCCGACGCCGGCGCCGACACCTTCGTCTCGGGCAGCGCGATCTTCGGCCAGCCCGATTACCGTGCGGTGATCGACGCGATGCGCGCGCGCCTCGCGAGCTGACGCTGGAGATCCGCCGGCCGTCTTCCGTTCGCGCGCCGGCTTGCGATGACCGCCTCTCACGATTCCCTGGAGCGGGACCGCCGCCACGTTCAGGGTCACGGCCATGACCACGGGCTCGAGCACGAGCACGAGCAGGAGAGCCGCGGTCACGCTCATGCCGCGCGCGGGCATGCGGGACACGACCACGGTCATGCGCACGGTCCGGTCGAGCCCGGCGACTTCAACCGCGCCTTCGCGGTCGGCATCGTCCTCAACCTGGTGTTCGTCGCGGTCGAGGCGTTCTACGGCTGGAAGGTCGACTCGCTCGCGTTGCTGGCCGATGCTGGCCACAACCTGAGCGACGTCGCCGGCCTCGCGGTCGCCTGGGGCGGCGCGCTGGCGGCCGGGATGCGGCCGGACGCGCGCTACACCTACGGCAGGAAGCGCGCGTCGATCCTTGCCGCGTTCGCGAACGCGGTGCTGCTGCTGGTCGCGATGGGCTCCCTGGCGTGGGAGGCGCTCGGCCGCTTGCGGGTGCCGCAGCCGCCGGCCGACGGCGTGACGCTGATGGTCGTCGCCGGCCTCGGCATCGTCGTCAACCTCGGCACCGCGCTGCTCTTCCTGCGCGGCCGCCACGGCGACCTCAACGTGCGCGGCGCGTTCCTGCACATGGCGAGCGACGCGCTGGTGTCGGCCGGCGTCGTCGTCACCGGTGCGCTGGCGCTGACGTTCGGCTGGTCGTGGCTCGATCCGGCCGTCAGCCTGGCGATCGCGCTCGTCATCGTGCTCGGGACCTGGAGCCTGTTCCGGCAGTCACTACATTTGCTGTTCGACGGCGTGCCGGAAGGCATCGACCTCCATGCGGTGCGCCGCGAGCTCGAGGCGCTGCCCGGCGTCGACCGCGTGCACGACCTGCACGTCTGGGCCACCGGGACGACCGAGACGGCGCTGACCGCGCACCTCGTGATGCCGCAGGGCCAGGCCGACGACCGCTTCCTCGAGGACGCGACCCGGCGCCTGCAGACGCGGTTCCGGATCGGCCATGTCACGCTGCAGGTCGTGCGCGAGCCGTTCATGGCGCTCTGCGCCGGGGCGAACGAGGCGGCGCCGGCAGCGCGGCGCGACTTCGCGGCGAACGAATCCGATCGAACAGGGTCGACTGCACCATGAAGTTCAAGGACTACTACGAGGCGCTCGGCGTCGAGCGCAGCGCGACGCAGGACGAGATCAAGCAGGCCTATCGCAAGCTGGCGCGCAAGTACCACCCCGACGTCAGCAAGCTGGCCGACGCCGAAGCGCGTTTCAAGGACATCAACGAGGCCAACGAGGTGCTGCGCGATCCGGAGAAGCGCGCCGCCTACGACCAGATGGGCAGCGGCATGCACGCCGGCCAGGACTTCCAGCCGCCGCCGGGCTGGGACGCCGGGTTCGAGTTTCGCGGTCGCGGCGACGAAGCCGGCGGCATGCCGCCCGACTTCGACGCCAGCGAGTTTTTCGAGGCGCTGTTCGGCCGCCATGCGCGCCAGGCGGGCGGGCGGGCGCGCGCCGGCCGCCAGGCGAGCGGCGAGGACCACCACGCGAAGGTGCTGATCGATCTCGAGGACGCGTACCGCGGCGCGCGCCGCAGCATCGGGCTGCGCGTGCCGACCGTCGACGCGCAGGGTCACGTGGTGCTCGAGGAGCGCCAGCTCGACGTCAACATCCCGAAGGGCATCCGCGCCGGCCAGCACCTGCGGCTGGCCGGGCAGGGCGGACCAGGCCTCGGCGGCGCGCCAGCCGGCGACCTGTTCCTCGAGATCGAGTTCAACCCGCATCCACGCTTTCGGGTCGACGGCCGCGACGTCTACCTCGACCTGCCGCTCGCGCCGTGGGAAGCGGCGCTCGGTGCGACCGTCGACGTGCCGACGCCCGAAGGCCAGGTCCAGTTGACGGTGCCGCCCGGTTCGGCGGCCGGTCGCAAGCTGCGTCTGAAGGGCAAGGGGATCCCGGGACAGACGCCCGGCGATCTCTACGCGGTGCTTGCGATCGTGCAGCCGCCCGCGGATACGTCACGCGCACGCGAGGCGTACGCCGCGATGGCGAAGGCGTTCGAAGGTTTCCATCCACGCACCTGACGAGGCGAGAGCCATGAAGACAGCAATCGAATCGGTGCTCGCCGGCCGGGTGGTCGAGGAAGAGATCCACCTGACCCTGGTCGAGCTGTGCCACGTCTGCAACGTGCCGGAAGACCAGGTCCGGCACTGGGTCGGCGAGGGCGTGCTCGAGCCGCTCGGCGAGGCGCCGCACGAATGGCGTTTCGCCGGCGCCGCGCTGCGCCGCACCCGCGTCGCCACCCGGTTGACGCGCGACTTCGAGCTGAACCCGCCCGGCGTCGCGCTCGCGCTCGACCTGCTCGACGAGATCGAGTCGCTGCGCTCGCACCTGCGGCGGCTCGGCGGCGGGGGGGTGCGATGAGGGCGGCGCGTGAGTCGGCGACGGCGCACGGCGGGTCGGGTGTCCGCGCTGCGGTCGCGGACAGGGGCTTGGCCGGAGGCAGCCGCATCGGCGCGCGGTTGCCCGTCATCGATTCAGGGCTGCCTCGCCCGGCGCGACACGCGATCGCGCTCGCCGTCGTCGTCGCTGTGCTGTCCGGTTGCGCCGGCATGGGCGCGCGGACGCAGGTCGCGGCGGCGAGCGGCGGCTTGACGGCGCCGGCCACGTCTTCTGCGCCGCTGTCGCGCGAGCGGATCGCCGAGATCGTCGCGAGCCCGGACCGCAGCGCGGCGGACCGCACCAACGACCAGCGCCGCAAGCCCGCCGAGATGCTGGCATTCATCGGCGTGCGGCCGGGCAGCGTCGCGCTCGACCTCAGCGCGGGCGGCGGCTACACCACCGAGCTGCTGGCGCGCGCCGTCGGCCCGACCGGGCACGTCTACGGGCAGAGCGCGCCGCGCAATCCGGCCCGTGCCGGGCCGGCCGCGCCGGAAGGTGGCGCGGCGGCATCGGCCACCGCCGCCACGGCGGCGCCGCCCGCAGTGCCGGCGCCGAGCGCCGCGGCCCCGGTGCGCACCTCGGCGATGGCGCTGGCCGAACGCGCGAGCAAGCCGGCCACGCCGAACATCACCGCGGTGGTCCAGCGCTTCGAGGAGCCGGTGCCGGCCGCGCTCGCCGGCAAGGCGCTCGACCTCGTCACGCTGATGTTCAACTACCACGACCTCGGCCATCTCGGCGTCGATCGGGCAGCGATGAACGCGGCAGTGTTCCGCGCGCTGAAGCCGGGCGGCGTCTACGTGATCGCCGACCACGCGGGTCGGCCGGGCACCGGCATTTCCGAGTCCGGCACCCTGCACCGCGTCGAGGAAGCGTTCGTGCGCAGCGAGGTCGAGGCGGCCGGCTTCAGGCTTTTGGCTGCCGGCGAGTTCTTGCGGAACCCGCGGGACCCGCGCGACCGGAACGTGCCGGAGCCGCCTCAGCCGAAGGACGAGTTCGTGCTGAAGTTCGTGAAGCCGACCGGCTCCTGACGACCGGCGCGGTGAAGGCCGCGAGCGCAGCGTCGAACAGCTCGCGGCGCTCCTTCGCGCCGGCCATCGCCGGGCCGTTGACGGCGCGTGTGATGTCGTCGATGCGCTTCGCGTCGGCGAGCGCGTTCAGCTTGCCGGCGTTCCAGAACCAGCCGGCGGTCAGGCAGGCATCGAGCGGCTGCAGCACGAGGTC
>Ga0307412_10002559_pt1 | contig 10104 bp, 8 predicted proteins | sample DK1Cmetagenome_3_FD_203823 | JGI IMG/M metagenome (GOLD analysis project Ga0307412, IMG submission 203823) | Maize rhizosphere microbial communities from greenhouse at UC Davis, California, United States - DK15-C-1 | ecosystem: Host-associated > Plants > Roots > Rhizosphere > Soil | place: USA...
CTCGGCCTGGTGCAAAGCCTCAGCCGCCCGGCCGGCAACCTGACCGGCGTCGCTTCGTTCAACGTCGACCTGAGCCCGAAGCGGCTGCAGATCCTGCTCGAGGTGATCCCGCCGGCTCGTCCGGTGGCGGTGCTGGTCAACCCCACCAGCCCGACGACGAACATGCAGCTGACCCGCCTGGAAGCGGCCGCGCAGGAATTGAAGGTGCAGGTGCACATCGTGCGGGCCGCCGCCGAGGCCGACTTCGCCGGCGCGTTCGACAAGATGCGCAGCCTGAACGCGGCCGGCCTCGTCGTCGCATCCGACACCTACTTCGCGTTGCACAGCGAGCCGCTCGCCGCACTCGCCTTGAAGCACCGGATGCCCGCGATCACGCAGACGCGCGATTTCCCGATCGCCGGTGGCCTGATGAGCTATGGCGGCAATTTCTTCGAGTCGCACCGCATCGCCGGCCTCTACACGGCTCGCGTTCTCAACGGCGCCCAACCGGCCGATCTGCCGGTGCAGCAGGTCAAGGGCTTCGAGTTCTTCGTGAACCTGAAGACGGCGAAGGCGTTGCGGGTGACGATCCCGGCGAGCCTGCTGGCGACGGCCGACAAGGTCATCCCCTGACCGGCGAATCAGCGGCGACCTTCGATCGGGTCTCCGAGATGTCATCGATGGCGCCGCAGGGTACGCTCGAGCGTCCGCGTCGAGGTGCGGCGAAGGACGGGCCTCGAGCGATCTGAAACGGGAGAGACGACGATGACTGCGAACCCATCCGACGACCTGCTCGTGGAGACGCGCGACGGCGTCGCGGTGCTGACGATGAACCGCCCGGAGCGGCTGAACGCGCTCTCGAAGGCGCTGGTCGAAGGCGCGATCGCCGCACTCGAGCGCTGCGCCGACGACGCGGCGGTCGGCTGCATCGTGCTGACCGGCGCTGGCCGAGGCTTCTGCGCCGGCGGCGATGTCACCGCGATGGGCGACGCGTCGGCCTACGCCGAGCTCACGATGGAGCAGCGGGTCGACCGCCAGCGCGCGATCCACCGCTTCTCCGGCCTGCTGCACGCGATCCCGAAGATCACGATCGCCGCGATCAACGGGCCGTGCGCGGGCGCCGGCCTCGGCATCGCGCTCGCGTGCGACCTGCGCCTCGCCGCCGACCACGTGAAGCTGACGACCGCGTTCGCGAAGGTCGGCTTCAGCGGCGACTTCGGCATCACCTGGCCGTTGGTGCGCACGCTCGGCTCGGCGAAGGCGCTCGAGCTGCTGCTGCTCTCCGACGCGATCAGTGCCACGGAAGCCCAGCAGCTCGGCCTGCTGAACCGCGTCGTGCCGGCCGCCGAGCTGGTGACTGCGACGATGGACATGGCCAACCGCATCGCGCGCGGTCCGCGCATCGCCTACCGCTACATGAAGCAGAACGTCGCGGCGGCGGCGATCGAGCCGTACCAGGCCGTGCTCGACCGCGAGGCGTTCACGCAGTGCTGGACCGGCAACACCGCGGACCATCGCGAAGGCGTCGCCGCGTTCATGGCCAAGCGCGCGCCGCAGTTCGGCGGAAGCTGACGGCGCGACGAAGATGCTGCGCATCCGCCAGATCGTCTTCGCGGTCCGCGACCTCGAGGCCGGCCGCGCGCAGCTGACGGCGCTGCTCGGCCTCGATCAACCGTTCCGCGACCCGGAGGTCGGCGTGTTCGGCATCGACAACGCGGTCTACGCGCTCGGCGACCAGTTCGTCGAGCTGATCTCGCCCGTCGAGCACGGCACCGCCGCCGGCCGCGCGCTCGATCGCCGCGGCGATGGCGGCTACATGCTGCTGCTGCAGACCGACGACTTCGAGCGCGAGCGCGCGCGCATCGAACGGCTCGGCGTGCGGACCGTGTGGACCGCCGATGTCGCCGACATTCGCGCGATGCACCTGCATCCGAAGGACCTCGGCGGCGCGATCGTCTCGGTCGACCAGCCGCAGCCGGCCGCGGCCTGGCGCTGGGGCGGGCCGCGCTGGCGCCCGCAGGGCGGACGCGCCGGCCTGCAGCGGATCGTCGGCGTGACGATCGCGGCGCACGACCCGGGCGCGATGGCCGCGCGCTGGGCCGAGGTGCTCGGACTCGCCGCGCCGCTCGCCATCGACGGCGGCCATCGGTTGGCCCTCGACGACGGCCAGGTCGATTTCGTCGCGACGACGGACCGCGAGGAAGGCATCACCGGCTGCACGCTCGCAGTCGTCGATCCCACGGCGGTACTGGCGGCCGCGCGCTCGCTCGGCTTGCCGGCCCACGGCGATGCGGTCGAAGCGTTCGGCGCGCGTCTCGTGTTGCGCACGGCATCAGGATGAGGCAGGCACAGCGCATGCAGCGTCGACGCCGCGGCCTGCTGATCGCAGCGTCGACCCTCGCGCTGGGCCCGGCGGTCGTTGCGCAAACCGACGTGCGCCGCCATGTCGCCTACCTGTCGACGACGACCGCGGTCGCGGCCGCGCCGTTCCTCGATGCGTTGCGCGCCGGCCTCGCCGAGCTCGGCTACGTGGAGGGCCGCAACCTGCGCATCGAGCCACGCTATGCCGAAGGCGACTTCGAGCGGCTGCCCGCTCTCGCCGCGGAGCTGCTCGCGCTCGACCCCGAGGTGCTGGTCGCGACACAGACGCCGGGCGCGTTCGCGGCGAAGCGCGCCACCCAGCGTGTGCCGATCGTGATGGTCGCGGTCGGCGACCCGGTCGGCGTCGGCCTGGTGCAGTCGCTCGCCCGGCCCGGCGGCAACGTCACCGGCGTGACCAACATGACCGGCGAGCTCGCCGGCAAGCGGCTCGAGATCCTGAAGGAATCGCTGCCCGGCACGCGGCGCGTGTCGGTGCTGTACAACCCCGACGACCCGGTCGCGATGGTGCAGCGGCGCGACGTCGAGACGGTCGCACCGCGCCTCGGCGTCGAGCTCGGGCCCTTCGTCCCGGTCCGGCATCCGGACGACCTCGACACGGCGTTCGCGAGCATCGGAAGGAGCGGTGCGCAGGCCGTGCTGCGGCTGGTCGATCCGGTCTACGTGCCGCTGCGCAGCCGCACCATCGAGCTGGCGGCGCGCCACCGGATGCCGGTGATGTACGCCTTCTCGGCCGACGTCGAGGCCGGCGGGCTGATGGCCTACGGCGCCGACAACCTGAACGTCTACCGCCGGGCCGCCGTGCTGGTCGACAAGATCCTGAAAGGCGGCAACGCCGGCGAGCTCGCGGTCGAACGGCCGACGCGCTTCGAGCTGGCACTGAACCGTCGCACCGCGCAGGCGCTCGGCCTCCGCTTCGCACCGAACATGCTGCTGCGCGCGGACCGCGTGATCGAGTAGCGGGACGGTGCCGTCACGGCGGCGGCATCCGGGCAGCGGAACCAGCGCTCCTGCACCGCATCGAGCGAGCGTCGCGCCAGGTTTGTCCGCACCGCGCCGCGTGGTCATCGGGGTCGGCTAACCTAGCGGCGACCTGCAAACCATCCGGACGATCGCATGGCGGCACCTCCAGACCACGGCACCGAGGCCGGCACGACGGCGCGCACGCTGGACCTCCTGCAAGCGCAAGTCAACGCGGCGCGCATCGAGCTGGCCGGGCTGCGCCGCCAGCTCGCCGAAGCGCGCGAGGAATTCAGCGGCTTGCGCTCGACCGAGATCAAGGAGGCGGACGGGCGGTTGGTGTCCGCGGCCTTCCATGCCGACACGGTTGCGCAGACGGTCATCAGCAGCCTCGACGAGCTCACCCGCCACAGCCAGCACGACGAGCTGACCGGTGCGCCGAATCGCGCGCTGATGCTGGACCGCATGGACAGCGCGATCGCCCTGGCCCAGCGCCGGGCGACGCGGGTCGGCGTGCTGTTCGTCGACCTCGACCGCTTCAAGCAGATCAACGACACCCACGGGCACGCGGTCGGCGACGAGGTGCTGCAGCTCGTGACGCGCCGGCTGGAGGCCGCGGTGCGCGACTCGGACACGGTGAGCCGGCACAGCGGCGACGAGTTCGTGGTCCTGCTCGCGGAAATCTTCAGCGCGCACGACGCGGTGCCGGTCGCCGAGAAGATGCTCGCGTCGCTCGCATTGCCGGCGCGGATCGGCGGCCACGACCTGCGCCTCTCCGCGAGCATCGGCATCGCGCTGTACCCGGAAGACGGGGCCGATGGCGCGACGCTCATCCAGCACGCCGACGAGGCGATGTACCGGGCCAAGGGTCGCGGCGCGGGCGGCTACGAATTCTTCGCCGAAAAGCCGTCGTCGCTGCCGCAGCCGAACGCCGAAGTGGATGCGGCGGTGCACCTTCCGAAGCGCGCCGAATCGCTGCTCGCCCGCCACGAAGCCCGCCTGCGCGAGCTGTCGGACGCGAACCGCGAGCTGCTGCATACCGCGCAGATCGCGCAGAAGCTGCAGGCCCACGCCGAAGAGGCGCACCGCAAGCAGATCAACTTCGTCGCGATGGCAGCGCACGCGATGCGCACGCCGCTGTCGGTGCTGCGGATGACCGCGGCGACGTTGCCGCGGCGCGCCGCCGACTCCGACTCGTCCGGCAGCCACGAGGTGCTGAAGCGCCAGACCAAGCACCTCGCGCGGCTGATCGACGACCTGCTCGACGGCTCGCTGATCGGCGGCGGCGAGTTCAAGCTGGATTGCAACGACCTCGATGTCGACTCGGCCGTCAGCGCGGCCGTCGACGTCTGCCGACATGCGATCGATACGCGGCGCCAGCGCCTGCGCGTGCAGCCCTCGACCACGAAGGCGATGGTGCACGGCGACCCGATGCGGCTGGCTCAGGTCTTCAGCAACCTGCTGAACAACGCATCGCGGCGGTCACCCGAAGGCGGCCGCATCTGGCTGACGACCGCGTCGGTCGGCACCGAGGCGCACATCTCGGTGACCGACGAAGGACCGCCCCTGTCACCCGACAAGCTGCCGACCGTCTTCGACATGTTCGCTCTCGATGCGCAGGCCTCCGCCGACGAGGCCGGCCTGGGGATCGGGCTCGCGGTGGTCAAGGAGCTCGTCAAGGCGCACGGCGGCAGCGTGACGGCGAGCAGCACGAGCAGCCAGCCCGGCGCGCAGTTCCTGGTCAAGCTGCCGTTGCTGAGCGCGCGCCGATAGCGCGGTGGCTGCGGCGCGGCGCGCCGCCATGGTCCGGCCTCAGAGCGGTCGGACGTAGGTGTCGGGGACCTCGTTGGCCGACCAGTTCCAGCGCTGGTTCGGGGCCGGCGCGGTGAGGCTCGGCAACGAGCGCGCATCGCGCAGCAGCGGCACGTCGAACGCGTTGCGCGGGCGCTCGCCGGCGAGGAACGGCTTGGCGGTTGCGCTTCCGACGTTCCGGTTGGTCGCCTTCTTGGCGGGCGCTGCCTTCTTTTCCGCGCCGGCCGTGCCGGCGCCGGCCGGTGCCATGTCATTGGCCACGACCGCGCCGCCTGCAGTCACGAACAGGGCGGCAACCAGAGTCTTGATGGATGAGTTCATGGTCGGTCGGCGATGCGCAGGAAGGTCTGCCTTGCGTCATCGACCGATCGGTGCAGGACATGAGCGGACGGGGAGGTTCTGCAGCATGCGGAAGTGACGCATTGCACATCCTCTCGACCTCGCGAACACTCTCGGCATCTCGATCCGCCTTCCAACGACACAGAGCCACCCGACCCATGCCGACCATCGCCAACCACCTCCAGGCCTTGAACGCCGCCGTCCTCTCCGACACGCTCGACAGCCTCGGCCTGATGCAGCAGGCGATGAAGCCCTTCATGCGCCCGCTCGACGACACGCTGCAGCTGATCGGCCGCGCGCGCACCGGCCTCTACATGCCGATGTACTCGCTGCCCGAGCGCGGGCAGAACCCCTACGAGGTCGAGATCGCGCTGGTCGACGACCTCGCGCCGGGCGAGGTCGTCGTGCTGGCGTGCGACGGCCCGACCGAGCGCATCGCGCCGTGGGGCGAGCTGCTGTCGACGGCGAGCGCGGCGCGCGGCGCGGCCGGGTGCGTGACCGACGGCCTGGTGCGCGACGTCCGGCAGATCCGCGAGATGCGCTTCCCGGTGTACTGCGGCGGCATCGGTCCGCTCGACACCAAGGGCCGCGCGCGCATGGTCGATCGCGACGTGCCGGTGATGTGCGCGGGCGTCACGGTGCGCTCCGGCGACCTCGTGTTCGGGGATGTCGACGGCGTGGTCGTCGTTCCGCAGGAAGTCGAGGAGGAGGTCGTGCGGCGCGCGCTCGACAAGATCTCGGGCGAGAACCAGTCGCGGGAGGCGCTTCGACGGGGCGAGAAGCTTGCCGATGTGTTCGGACGGCTGGGCATCCTGTAGCTGCCGAGCCGACGGCCGCACCCTGCGCCGATGCGACCGCGCGCTGCCGCGATCAGTCGCGACTGCGGCGAGAAGGCAGCGACCGCTGCGCTGCGCCGCGGGGTGCCCTGAAGAAGCCGCCTGAACGGCTCGTTCAGCTCGACGGGCGCCAGACCGCGAAGAACGACTTCACCTTGGTCCAGGTCGACAGGCGCTCGTCCGAGACCGCGTCGAGGAAGTCGGACAGCCGCTTCGACTTGACGATCGTCGCGAACGTCAGCGCCACCGTCAGGATCAGCACCAGCATGAAGAACAGCGTGCGCGTCGTCAGGGGTTGGTCGGCCGCGGCGATCAGGTTCATGCCGAGAAATCCGGTGGTGATCGTGCCGATCAGCCCGAACACCGTCACCACCGTCAGGCGCACCACCGTGTTGGCCTGCCGCCGCAACGCATCGGCGTCGAGGTACGTGTTCATGTCGCGGATGCGCTCCTTGACCTCGACGTAGAGATCGTCGATCTCGAGGTGCCGGGTACACATATGGAACAGGGCCTTCACGTGCGCCTGCTCGCTGACCTCGTGGAACCAGTAGCGGTGCGTGAAGCCGAGAAAGCTGACGTAGCTCAGCCGGATGTGGCGCTTGAAGCGCTTGATGCTTTCCGGCTGGCTGATGTCGAGCGCGTTCAGCGCTTCGGCGAGCTGGTCCGAGACCATCAGCAAGGTCGCCTTCTGGAAGTGCGCGATCAGGAACAGCAGGAAGTGCTGGTGCCGGAACTGCGCCAGCACGCCGCGGTCGTTGCAGCGGTAGAACTCGCTCTGCGCATCGCCGATCGCGATCAGCGCCAGACCCGAGCACAGGTAGCGCGTGTTCGGCGCGGCGCCCGATTCGGCCCAGAAGCGGTCGTAGCAGAACTGTCGCTCGAAGTCGGCCACATGGGTCTCGGAGTACGGCAGCGGTACCTCGTTGCCGGGAATCGCCTCGCCGCCGCCGGTGACCAGGCCGAGGCGGATGAAGTCGCTGCGCGTCAGCAGGCGCGGCTCGTCGACGGCGAGGTACGCCATCATCGGCATCCGGTAGTACTCGATCTGCCGGAAGCGCAGCACGCCCGCGGTGCGGGAGTGGTGGTTGACGAGCGGCGCCAGCACGTACTCCCAATGCTCCGCGATGCGCGGCGCGCGGTGCTCGGCGAGGTGCGACAGGAAGGCATCGCGCTGCTGCACGTCGCTGCGCGCGAGGACGACGCCGTTCGCGTCCAGCCACTCGACGCCGGCCAGGCAGTGCAGCGCCTGGCTGCGCGCGTCCCAGCCGGCCGGGTAGGCGCGGCCGAAGCGGTACATCAGCTCCTGCGCGAGCGGCAGCGGCAGGTCGTCGGCCGCCACCTCGACGTTCAGCAGCACGATGTCGACGCCGTAGAAGAAGTACAGGTCGACGTGCACCACCTGCATCGTCACCGGCGCATCGCCCGGCCTCGGCACGATGCGCACCGCGGCGATGTCGCGGCGCCGGAACACGCGCATCGGCGAGCCCGTGGTCGCATCGCCGCTGCCGCGCTGGTCGCGCCCCTCTCCGTACAGGAAGCGCTGCACGTACGGCAGGAAGCTGACGAACTCGTTGTAGTGCCGCTCGTGGAAGCCGCGCACATCGCCGTTGTATTCGTCGAAGTGCTCGCGCCAGGGCGACGCGTCGCCCATCTGGCGCAGCAGCTGCCACGGGGCGCGGCGCCGGACGTCGTCATCCGCGATGTCGGCCGGGATCAGCCGCAGCGGCCATAGCAGGACCTGTCGCAAGTGGCGGACCGTGATGCCCTGCAGGTGGCGGGCATCGGCCGGAAGACGGGCTTCTTGCAGCATGAGGCAGTGTAGGGAGCGACGACATCCGCTGGCAATTGCGGACCGCCGCAAGGTCACGGGCGTGCAACGGACCCCGACGACCTCGCGATCGGCGGCAGCTCAGCGCAACACGGTCAGGATGAAGTCGCGGTCCGCGGCGCCTGGCAGTGCGCCGGATGCGGTCGGGCACGTCGCGGTCGTGCCGGTTCGGACCGCTGGCGCGAAGAGCGTGTAGCCGGTGCGCCGGCCGACCAGCTCGCCGTTCGCCAGGTCGAGCACCGCGAGCGCGCTGCCGGCGATGCCGAGGCGGCGGTCGTCGGCCGTCGATGTGTCGTCCCAGCGGATGCCGTAGCGCGCCTGGTAGCCCTCGATCTCGTCGCGCTGCAGCACGAAGCCGTACACCGCGGGACCCGGCTCTTCGCCGCTGGCACGCCGCAATTGCTCGATCTCGCGGCCGTCGCGCCAACGCGCGACGCCGATGCCGGCGCGATAGCGGTAGAGCGCGAGGTCGCGCGGGTCGAGCACCTCGACCCAGGCGAAACCGTTGGTGTGGCGCGCGGCCTCGACGGGGTTCGACGCGGCTCCGAAGCTGACGCGCAACAGGCGCGCGACGCATTCCTCGAACGTGCAGCCGGGGTCGTACGCATCGTCGTGTCGGTAGCGGCTCGAGAAGGCCACCCCGGCCAGGCGCAGCGGCGGTGCCAGCCAGGCGAGCCCGTCGGCGGCCTCCGCGGAGACCGCGATGTGCCGCCGCTCGTCGCCGACACCGTGGCACAGCGCGTCGAAGCGCTGGCGCGCTTCGTGGGCCGTCATTGCCTGATGCCGATCGCCGAGTTCCGCGCGCAAGCCGAGCAACACGCGGCCGATGGCGAGCACCGACAGGACGACGAGGCCTGCTGCAAGCCAAGGCCGCACGCTTCCCGTCGAAGCCGCACGCTGGCGCTTCCGCACGCCGGGTCGATCGCTTTGCAGGAAGTGCGGCATGCCCATGGTTGCGCTGGCCGGTGCGCTTACTCGATCACCCGATCGGCGCGCAGCAGGAACGACTTCGGCACTGCGATGCCGAGCGCCTTCGCGGTCTTCAGGTTGACGACCAGCTCGAACAGGGTCGACTGCTCGACCGGCAGACCGGCCGGCTGCGCGCCGCGCAGGATCTTGTCGACGAACAGTGCCGAGCGCCGGATCTGATCGGCGAGCGACGTGCCGTAGGTGAACAGCGCGCCGGCTTCCGCCAGCTGCGCGCGATACGCGATCACCGGCAGGCGGCTCCGGCTCGCGAGCTCGATGACGCGGGCGCGCTGGTTGTAGATCAGCGGCGAGGTGCCGGTGTAGATCGCGTCGACGCGGTCGGCGATCAGGCGCTCGACCGCGGCATCGACCGACGCCGGATTCGACGCCTCGGCGACCGACATCGCGATGCCGAAGCCCGCCGCCGCCGGCTCCGCGGTCTGGCGCTCGAACGTCGTCGTCGGATCGGTCGCATCGCCGAGCCAGCCGATGCGCTTCAGCTTCGGCAGGAGCTCGCGCAGCAGCTGCAGCCGCTTCGGCGCCAGCGATTCGGCAAAGACGCAGATCCCCGTGACGTTGCCGCCCGGCTCCACGAGGCTCTTCACGAGGCCGCTGCCGACCGGGTCCCAGACCGCGCCGAACACGATCGGCACCGTGTCGGTCGCACGCCGCGCGGCGACCGCGGCCGGCGTCGGCGGCGCATAGATCAGCTCGGGCCGGCGCGCGACCAGCTCGGCGGCGAGTCGCGGCAGGTCCTGCTGCTGGTCGTTCGCGTAGACGCGGTCGTAGGCGATGGTGTCGCCTTCGATCCAGCCGAGCTGCCGCATCTGGTCGAAGAACGGCTGCAAGGTCACCTCTTCGCGGCTCGCGGTGCTGGGCGCGAGCACGCCGACGCGGCGTCGGCCGCCGGACGCGCCCTGCGCCATCGCAAGCGGCGTCTGCGCAACGAGGGCCAGACACGCAGCCAGGATCAGACCTCGACGCTCGTTCATGCGAGAAAGA
>Ga0307412_10002560_pt1 | contig 10102 bp, 7 predicted proteins | sample DK1Cmetagenome_3_FD_203823 | JGI IMG/M metagenome (GOLD analysis project Ga0307412, IMG submission 203823) | Maize rhizosphere microbial communities from greenhouse at UC Davis, California, United States - DK15-C-1 | ecosystem: Host-associated > Plants > Roots > Rhizosphere > Soil | place: USA...
CCCAGGCTGCCCCTTGCCGCAGTTGAAGGCGCCACCGAGGACATAGGTGTCAGGGTTGCCAACGGCCTCCATCGAGCGCCAGAAATCGGTCGTCGTGGCCTGATAGGCAACGTCCTTTAGCTGCCCGGCCAACCGACCCTTGTCGATCTTGAAGAACCGTTGCCCGGTGAACTGGAAGTTGTAGCGCTGCATGTCGATCGACCAGGACTTGTCCCCGACGATGTAGATGCCCTGGTCCACATCCGAGATCAACTCCTCTGTGCTAGGGCCATTCGGAGCCGGCTGAAGGGAGACGTTGGGCATGCGTTGCATGGCGATGTGGCCCGGGGAGTCGGCAAACGCGCACCCGTTGGAACGGCCGAACCCCTTCTCTGCAGCCATTTGCCGATTCAGCTGGTAGCCAACCAGGATGCCGTCTGAGATGAGATTGAACTGCTGTTGACCGACGCCCTCATCGTCAAAGCCGATGGTTGCCAAGCCATGATCAACTAGCCGATCGCCGGTGACATTCATGACTTCGCTGCCGTAGCGCAGCTTGCCAAGCTGGTCGAAGGTGGCAAAGGAAGTGCCGGCGTACGCGGCCTCATAACCCAGCGCCCGATCCAGCTCCGTGGCGTGTCCAATCGACTCGTGGATGGTCAGGAACAGATTGCTGGGATGAATGACGAGGTCGTAGTGGCCGGCTTCGACCGATGGTGCAGCCACTTGAGCCGCCAATAGCTCGGGCATCTCGGCCACCTCGGCATCGAAGTCCCAGCCGCTTCCCGTCAGATACTCCCAGCCACGGCCGGTTGGTGGCGCCAAGGTGCGCATAGTTGCGAAACCATGATCACCGACATTGACAGCGGTTAGCTGGGCCTGAATCCGGGCCCGCTGCTGGGTCGTGGTGGTGCCGGCGAGATTGGCGAAATACTTGTTTTCGTGAACGTAGCCGAGCATCGCATTGGCATGATTGACCCCGGGCCCGGCGAGTAGCGCTTCGTTGAGTCCTAGGACGCGACCAGTCTTGGTCGCTTCGTCGACCTCAAAAGGATCCACGTCGTACGCCGACACCCAGATGCCGTCGGCGTAAACCTCCTCATCGGCCAGTTCCACTGATGAAGGAGTCAGTGGACGGGAAACCTTTGCTGTGGTGACAGCCCGCTCGGCCAGCCGGACAGCTGCGTCGTTCGCCAACGTGATGTCGGCTGCGAACCCCCAGACACCGTTGTGGACAACGCGGACCGACAGTCCGAGGACCTGGCTGTCGGCGCTGGATTCCAGAGCATGATCACGAAAGCTCCGGTAGGCGAAGCGCAACCGCTCGATGCGGACTTCCGCGTGACTGCAACCCAGATCCTTGGCCTTAGAGAGTGCGGCGTCGCTCAGTGTCTGTAAGGGCAGCGCAAGGAAGCTGTCATCGAGATGGGGCATGATCGCAGCGTAATGGGTGTCTAATTGCTCAGGCGCCCCTCGGCCGCCGCAGCGCGCTCTGCAGATTAGACACGGATCGCGCGCCGCTGTGATGAGGAGGAGCGAGGGACATGGTCTTCGTCCCGGAGCGACGACGAAGTCGGCGGCTACAAAGCGAACATCGCAGCGAGCGAAGCGGGCCATTAGACACAGCGAGCGCAGCGAGCGGAGCAGTCAGGCAGCTCGATCTAGAGTGTTCGACGTGACCGTCGCAGTCCGTGTCATCCCGTGCCTCGATGTACACGATGGCCGAGTCGTCAAGGGCGTCAACTTCATCGGACTGCGGGATGCGGGCGATCCGGTGGAGCTAGGGGCGCTCTATGACGCCGAAGGAGCCGATGAGCTGACCTTTCTCGACATCTCAGCATCGGCTGAGGGCAGGGAGACGACGCTGGAGGTGGTGCGACGGACGGCCGAGACCGTGTTCATTCCGCTGACGGTGGGCGGCGGTGTTCGCACGGTCGACGATGTGAACGTGCTGCTGCGCGCCGGCGCCGACAAGGTGGCGATCAACACCGGCGCCATCCGCCGCCCGGACGTGATCGGAGAGATCACTCGGCGGTTCGGCAACCAGGTGTTGGTGCTGTCAGTGGACGCTCGTCGCGCGGACTGGGCGCCGTCGGGCTTTGAGGTGACGACGCACGGTGGGCGGACTGCCGCTGGTCTAGATGCGGTCGAATGGGCGCGCGGTGGTGTGGAGCAGGGCGTAGGTGAGATCTTGCTGAATTCTATGGACGCAGATGGCACAACCGACGGCTTCGACCTGGAGATGATTCGGGCGGTACGCGCCCAGGTTGAGGTGCCGCTCATCGCATCTGGCGGAGCTGGGCAGGCGGCGCACTTCCCCCCGGCGATCGCCGCAGGCGCCGATGCGGTACTCGCCGCAACCGTCTTCCACTTCGGCACCTTGCGCATCGCTGAAGTCAAGGCGGTAATCGAGGCAGCCGGTTTTCCGGTACGCCGCCCCGCACTTGCTCCGACAGCGAGACACTGAGCGCATGCCTGCGACGAAAAGAGTTGTCTGGCTGCCGTACGCCAGCATTGAGGAAGCCGAACGGCGACTCGGCGGAATCCCCGAGGGTATCGATGTCGATCTTTATCGCGCCGATGGTGACGGCTGGCCGGATTCGATCACCGAGGTCGAGTTCTACGTGTTGCCGTACATGAAGGGCGAGGAGGTTCTGGACCGAGTCGGCGACATGAGCCGATTGCGGGTGATCCAGACCCTCACTGCGGGGGTGGAGAACTTCCTGCCGTACGTCCCCGAGGGTGTGACATTGTGCAATGCGGCCGGAGTGCATGACGCCAGCACTGCGGAACTTGCTGTTGCTCTGGCGCTGGCAAGTGGTCGCTCCCTTGATCACTTTGCGCGCAACCAGACAAGCGGAGTCTGGGTGCCGTTACGGCTCGGCATATCGCTGGCCGATCAGCGGGTGTTAATTATCGGGCACGGTCACATCGGCGCCGCGATAGAGCGACGGCTGGCCGGCTTTGAGATTGCCTCGGTGACTCGAGTAGCGCGTCGGCCCCGTACCGAGCCGGTCCTTGTGCACAGTGTCGAGAAATTGCCCCGGTTGCTTCCCAACGCAGACGTAGTTTTCCTGGTGGCACCGCATACCCCGCAGACTGAGGGGATGATCGGAAGCAAGGAGCTCGCGGCGCTGCCTGATGGTGCCCTGCTGGTCAATGTCGCGCGAGGCAGGCTTGTCGACACCGCAGCGCTGCTGGCCGAAACTTCGACGGGCAGAATCCGGGCGGCACTCGACGTAACCGACCCTGAGCCGCTGCCACCCGAGCACCCGCTGTGGCGTACGCCAGGGGTGCTGATCTCACCTCACGTCGGCGGGGCCAGCACTGCCTTTTTTCCTCGTGCCGATCGACTGATAGCGGCCCAGCTGGATCGCTTCGCTGCTGGCGAGGAACTGGAGAACATCATCAGATGACGCCTCTTGAGACGCCTGAGTCCCATGCCGTCGACCCTCATTGCATTTTTTGCAAGATCATTTCTGGGGAACTGCCCTCCCGACGGATTTATGAGGACGATCGGGCTGTGGCCTTTCTCGACATCGGCGCCTGGCACCGCGGCCACGCCTTGGTTGTCCCGAAACGGCATGTGCCCGACATGATCAACGGACCGGGTGCGTTCCAAGAGATCGCTCCGGCAATAGATGCTGTCGGAAGGTTGCTGATGGATCGATTGGCCGCTGATGGGCTGAATGTGCTGTCTTCCACCGGCCAGGTGGCAGGGCAGGAAGTCTTCCACCTGCACGTCCACGTCGTGCCGCGCTACGCCGACGAGCCTGGTCTGGGCCGGTTGGTGAATAGCGGTGTTGCGTCCGATGCTGAACTGGATTCGGTGTATCGCCAGATTCAGGCGGGCGCGTGAGCCTGCCGACCCGTTCGGCACCGGCAACATCATTACCGATCAGCCGGCGGCTAGCTCGCGCGGCAGTAGAGTTTCTGCCGCCGTTCGGCGTCGCGTTGTTGATCTTGCCGTTCATCATCCAGTACGGAAAGTTCGTTCCTTGGCAGCCGTCGACCATCGACCTGCAGGTCTACGTGTACGCGGTCAAGGACATGCTGGCTGGCAAAGACATCTTCGCGACCACGACGCCGTTCTGGAATCTCTACTTCATCTATCCACCGATTGCGGCGATCTTGATGACCCCGCTGGCCTTCGGCCCCTACGTGTTCTGGCAGGTGGTCTGGACCGGCGGCCTGGTTTGGGCTCAGCAGTCGGTGCTGAAGCGCTGCGGCGCTCCCCGGGGCTGGAGGCTTGGGCTCATTGGCATTGCAGTGGTACTCGCTGTGGAGCCGATCCGTACAACATTGGGGTACGGCCAGGTGAACACCATCCTCGTGGCATTGGTGGTTGCCGATCTGCTGCCGGATGCGCCTGGCGAGCGGAGGCGCATTCCGCAAGGCACCTTGATCGGCTTGGCGTCCGCGATCAAGCTCACACCGGCGCTGTTCGTGATCTTCGCCTTATTGATCGGCAAGACACGCGTGGCGATCATCGCGATCATCAGCTTTGCCGTCTTCACCGGGATCGGCGCAATCTTGCTCTTCCGCGAAACACTGGTGTTTTTTGGTGGGTTGTCCGGCGGTGAAACGCGTACCGCCTCGCCGCTGTACGCCGGGAACCAGTCGCTGCTTGGTGTGTTTTTCCGGCTCTGGGACTCCTCGCGTACCACAACTCTTGTCGGGCTAGCGGTCTCTGGAGTGTTGGCAGTGCTGGGCTGTCTGGTGGCTGCCGATTGGTGGCGAAACGACGAAAAGGTCTTCGCCGTCGCGATCGTGGGGCTCACCACGTGTCTGGCGTCTCCGCTGTCCTGGACCCATCACTATGTGTGGATTCTTCCCATGGCGATGGCCGTCTTGTCCCCGGGCGTGCCTCGGTGGGCGCGGTATGTCGGCGGCTCCTGGGTGGTTTGGGTCTGCATCTGTCTGCCGCTCGCTGTGCTTCCGTATGGCGGTGGACGAGAGCGACAGTTCGACTTCCTGCAGCAAGTGGTTGCCAACTTAGGCCCTTTGCTTGGTCTAACCTTGTTGGTCGGTCTTGCCTGGCAGCTGCTCGGGAAGACGCGTCTTCAATTAGCATGAGCTGGGCCCCGTGTCAGGGCGGGGGCGGTAATGGGGGACTGTCGAGCCGTGTCCGTGACCAAGCCCGTGTTCGCCGACGAGACCGGACGGCGGGCCATTGTGCTGCTATGGCTGGGCCGGGTCGTCGTCACGGTCTCGGTCATTCTCGGCGCGGCAATCGCATTTACCCTCACGACGCACATTGCCCTTCCCGGATTAGATGGATTGGTCTCACCGACGCTCAACGGCAGCCAGCCCGACATCGCAGTCCCCACCGACCCAAGCACGGTGACTGCTTCCGATGCAACGCACTTGTCCACTGGCGCCTCCGACCCAACCACGACGATGCAACGAGCAAGGACAGCGGACGGTCCGTCGCTTCGTACGAGGTCAGCGGCGGTTGCGACCCGCCGCGCGGTGAGCAGTTCAACAGCCACGAAGACAAGGCCGTCGACGACCTCGCCTGCTTCCCCAGCACGACCGACGGCAAAGCCGCGAAGCTCTCACGCCGCGTCACCCAGCACGGCGGTTGGCCAGAAGAGCAATCCAACCCCACCGGGTCAGACCAAGAAGCCGGTCCGCTGACCAATGGATGCCCGAGATCGACGCGCTACCCCGCGTGCACACTGGGCACTTCTGGGCGTGCTGACGATTCTGATGATGCTCTTCCTGCTGTTATCGGGGCTCGTCAACGGCCAGGCCGGGGAAAGCGGGCAGAACCCGTCATCCCGAGCGCTGCCCGGGCACGTGCCAGAGGCACTTCATGGCGGCGGCCCCATCATCGACCCGTCTGATCCTGAGGCGGCTGGCCGTCGCGTCGCTGACGGGCACGTCGTCCTGACGTTCGACGACGGCCCGTCGAAGTGGACCGAGGAGATCTTGGACGTGCTAGCCGCTCGGAAGGTGAAAGCGACCTTCTTTCTCGTCGGTGCCCGCGCGGCGGACCGCCCGGATCTGGTGAGGCGGATGTATGCCGAGGGTCACGAGGTAGGAGTCCACACATTTACTCACGCCAACCTGGCCAACGTCTCGCCACGCCGGCTTCAATTCGAGCTCGACCAAACGCAGCTGGCTATCGCCGCTGCGATCGGCCAGACGACCAACCTGCTCAGGCTGCCGTATTCATCGAAACCCGAAGCCGTGCTGCCCTCGGACTGGCAGGCCATCAAGGGCGCCCAGAACTATCGTGTCGTCTTCACCGACCTCGACACCGAGGACTGGGCGAAGCCCGGTGTGGCTGCGATCGTGCAGGATGGACTGCCTAAAGGTGGTCGTGGTGCGGTTGTGATGCTGCACGACGGCGGCGGGGACCGATCGCAGACAATTGCCGCGCTCGGGGAACTGATCACCCAACTGCAGCACCGTGGGTACACCTTCGACACGGTCAGCTCCGCAGTCAACACGCCGCCGCCGTGGCATCCGGCGACGGCATCTCAGCGCCTGCAGGGATGGTTACTTGGCGCTGGGGTCCGCACCTCGGACCTAGTGGTCTGGCTGCTCAAGCTGGTCTTTGCAGTGTTAGCGGTGTTGGCGGTGCTGCGGACGCTGATGCTGGTGCTGCTCGCGCGACGCCACGTCCGACAATCGGTGCCTATAAGCCCTGCCCGCCGGGCCTGGCTGCCTGATGTCTCCATCGTCGTGCCGGCCTACAACGAGCAAAAGGGAATAGCAGCCTGTGTCCGCTCCTTGTCTGCCGCTGACTATCCCAACCTAGACATCGTCGTGGTCGACGACGGTTCCACCGATGACACAGCTGCGATTGTCGCAAACCTAGCGCTGCCCAACGTGAGGCTGCTGAGGCAGGCCAACGCAGGAAAGCCGGCGGCGCTGAACAACGGGATCCAGGCGGCTCGGCACGACATTCTGATTCTGGTCGACGGAGACACCGTGTTCGAGCCGGATGCGGTGCGGGCTCTGGTCACACCGTTTGCCCAGTCCGACATCGGGGCGGTATCAGGCAACACCAAGGTGGGCAATCGAGGAGGATTACTGGGCCGCTGGCAACACATCGAGTACGTGATCGGGCTGAACTTGGACCGGCGAATGTTCGATGTGTTGCACTGTATGCCAACCGTCCCAGGTGCAATTGGGGCCTTCCGGCGTGAAGCGCTCGAAGAGGTCAACGGTATCAGCGAGGACACGCTGGCCGAGGATACCGACCTCACTATGGCCATCTGCCGGGCCGGGTGGCGTGTTCTGTACGCGGCGGATGCCCGCGCCTGGACAGAGGCGCCGGCGAGTCTTGGTCAGCTCTGGCGCCAGCGGTACCGGTGGTGCTACGGCACCATACAGGCAGTATGGAAACACCGTGGGGCCATTCGGCAGTCCGGGGATGCCGGCAAGCTCGGTCGTCGCGGTTTGCCCTACCTTCTGGCATTCCATGTTCTGTTTCCCTTGCTTGCTCCGGTCATGGACGTCGCCGCCCTCTACGCGCTTGTTGTCTCCTCGCCCTCTCCGAGCCTGTTTTATGTCTGGTTGGGCTTCCTTGCGATGCAACTACTGAGTGCGGCCTACGCCTTCCGCCTGGATGGCGAGCGATTGCGTCCGCTGTGGAGCCTTCCGCTCCAACAGATCGCTTATCGCCAGCTCATTTACCTGGTGGTTGTCCACTCAATGGCGAGCGCCTTCTACGGTCTGCGGCTCCGCTGGCAGGTCATGCGCCGGACGGGACAACTGGACGCGGTTCCCACGCAACTAATCGCGGAGCCACGTCCTCGGGCCCTGAGATTCCCGGCGGTAGATTGACCGCCATGACCCATCAGAGTGTCGCGAGCGAGCAAAGTGACCCCATGTCGCCGGACGGCGTCGACGTCAAACCTCGCTCCCGCGTGGTCACCGACGGCCTGGAGGCCACGGGGTCACGGGGCATGCTGCGCGCAGTAGGCATGACCGATGAGGACTGGGCCAAGCCCCAAATTGGCGTTGCCTCCAGCTGGAATGAGATCACCCCGTGCAACCTGTCCTTGGACCGGTTAGCCAAGGCGGTCAAGGATGGTGTGCACGCTGCGGGCGGCTACCCGCTGGAGTTCGGCACCATCTCGGTTTCGGACGGCATTTCCATGGGTCACGAGGGCATGCATTACTCCCTGGTGAGCCGGGAGATCATCGCCGATTCGGTCGAGACCGTCATGCTCGCGGAGCGGATGGATGGGTCCGTGCTCTTGGCCGGATGCGACAAGTCGCTGCCGGGGATGCTGATGGCGGCTGCTCGTCTTGATCTTGCTTCGGTGTTCTTGTACGCCGGTTCGATTATGCCGGGCTATGTTGGCGACAAAGAGGTAACGATCATCGATGCCTTCGAGGCCGTCGGTGCATGCGTCCGGGGCCTGATCAGCCGCGATGAAGTCACCAAGATCGAAAAGGCGATCTGTCCGGGAGAGGGCGCCTGCGGCGGCATGTATACCGCGAACACCATGGCCAGTGCCGCGGAAGCCTTGGGCATGTCACTGCCGGGTTCTGCCGCGCCACCAGCCGTCGATCGTCGCCGCGACGGCTTTGCGCGTAAGAGCGGAATGGCCGTTGTCGAGATGCTGCGGCGCGGCATCACTGCTCGCCAGATCCTGACCAAGGAAGCTTTCGAAAACGCCATTGCCGTCACGATGGCGTTCGGCGGTTCGACCAATGCGGTGCTGCACTTGCTTGCGATCGCCAATGAGGCAGACGTCGACCTTACGTTGGACGACTTCGTCCGAGTCGGCCGCAGTGTGCCGCACCTGGGTGACCTCAAGCCGTTCGGTCGCTACGTCATGAACGATGTAGATCGAGTTGGGGGAGTGCCAGTGGTGATGAAGGCTCTGCTCGATGCGGGTCTGCTCAATGGAGACTGCCTGACGGTGACGGGCAAGACGATGGCTGAGAACCTCGCCGACATCGCACCGCCCGATGTGGACGGCACGATCGTGCGAGCCCTGGATAATCCAATTCATCCCACCGGCGGCATCACGATCCTGCATGGCTCATTGGCACCGGAAGGCGCGGTGGTGAAGAGCGCCGGTTTCGATACCGAGGTGTGGAAGGGCACGGCACGCGTCTTCGACGGCGAACGTGCGGCGATGGATGCCTTGGAGAATGGCACGATTGCGGCCGGCGATGTTGTCGTCATCCGCTACGAAGGACCAAAAGGCGGCCCCGGAATGCGGGAGATGCTGGCTATCACCGCAGCAATCAAGGGCGCCGGCCTCGGCAAGGATGTCATGTTGATCACCGACGGACGCTTCTCCGGCGGAACCACGGGATTATGCGTCGGCCACATTGCTCCCGAAGCGACCGACGGCGGCCCAATCGCCTTACTTCAAGACGGCGACGAGATCGTTCTTGATGTCGCGAACAGCCGGCTTGATGTCACGCTCGACCCCGCGGAGCTACAGCGCCGCCGTGAGACGTGGACCCCGACGCCTAGACCAATACCGCGTGGAGTGCTGGCCAAGTACGTCAAGTTGGTCCGCTCGGCCAACGTTGGCGCCATCTGCGGCTAGAACCCACGCGTGAGCCTACGAATTTCGGCCGAGGAGCGACGAGCCCGGCTGGCCAAGCGTCACCGGCTGTTGCCTCCTACCCGAACCGACGATTTACCACAGATCGCGGATGACCTGGTGGCCCTCCATTCCTCCGATCCTGTCACCGTGTTCCTTTCTGCCATGGCACGGATGGTTCATCCCTCGATCGAGGCGGTGGAGCAGGCGCTCTATACCGATCGCAGCCTGATCCGGCACCACGGCATGCGCCGGACGCTCTGGGTGGCTACTCCGGCGGTCGTCCGGCTAATGCACGCCGCAGCGACTCGCGACCTGCTGGCCACCGAGCGCCGGCGTACCTGCCAATTGCTGGCCGCCAGTGGAGTCGAGGACCCCGAACAATGGCTTGCCGAAGCCGAGGCGCAGGTCTTGGCTGACCTTCGGGAGCATGGCCCGAGCACTGCCCGCGAGATTGGCCAAAGAGACACCGCGTTGCGGCAGCAGCTGCATCTGGCGCCCGGCAAGGCGTACGCCGCGGTGCAGTCGGCCCATACCAGGGTCCTCTACATCCTCGGCTTCGACGGCAAGATGCTGCGAGGGCGACCGAGCAACTG
>Ga0307412_10002561_pt1 | contig 10102 bp, 11 predicted proteins | sample DK1Cmetagenome_3_FD_203823 | JGI IMG/M metagenome (GOLD analysis project Ga0307412, IMG submission 203823) | Maize rhizosphere microbial communities from greenhouse at UC Davis, California, United States - DK15-C-1 | ecosystem: Host-associated > Plants > Roots > Rhizosphere > Soil | place: USA...
CATGCGACGATCGTCGAGAAATCCTTGGCCTCGAGCCGGAATGGCGCGCCCACATGCCCCGCCTCGAAGATCGCGCTGCTCGCGGTCAGCGTGATACTCGTGCCGACCGCCACGCCGCTTGCCGTGACCGTGATCGCCTCATCGATATTCTGATCCCGGAACGGCCCGCTTTTTAGTGTCAGAGCGCCATGGGCGAAAGTGGCAGCGCCGGTGCGCGTCAGCGCCGCCAGCGGATAGGCGCGGTGCGCGATGTAGAGCCGGTCATAGCTCTGCTGCAGCGACAGGCTGGGCGCATCAGCCGCCGCATAGGGGGTGACCACCTCATAGGCGACGTCAGGCGCGGTTTCGATCCGTCCGCCATTGGTGAAGAAGCGGACCTTAGCCTCGCCCCACTCAATGACATAATCCTGCGTCAGGTTGAACCGGAAGGTCGAAAGCCAGGTCGAACTGTCATCGGCGGGACAGATATATTCAAAGCCCGGCCGCTTCACGATCGGCCCCTCGACCGTGGGGACGAAATTTTCGCAGGTTTCCAGGCCGATCTGGTAAACGGCCGTGTCCGACCGCCCCATCATCCGGGGTGACAGCTCGCCGCCATTAAAACTGTTGATGATGGACCGAATGACGCCCATCAGCGGCCCGGCCCCATGACGCTGCCGCCGCCCATCCGCGCCAGCTCCCAATCGGTCGGCTGATAGGCGATCTGGGGATTTTCGCGCGCGTCGACACGCTTGGCCTGCGCCAACGCATCCTCATACATCCGCAAGCCCGCCACCTTGTCATAGCTGCTGCCCGCGATCCGCGTGCCGATCTGGAGGGCAAGGCGGCGTGAGAAGGCGACGGCGAACAGATCGTCCCACAGCGCAGGCTCGGCCACGTCTTGCAGGAAGCGGATATAGACCGGACCCGCGCTGTTGCAGAGGATCGAGCGCCCCTCGACCTGGTATTCGCCGTCATCCAGGTTGAGCACTTCGACCAGGCGCAGGCTCTCAGAGGGCAGGGGGAAGGAATAACCCCAGGGATAGGGAACATCGTCGAGGGCCGCGGCCGCCAGTCCCTTGCGGACCATGGCGAAATTCCATGTGTGATCGCGGATCGCCGCCTCCCGGCACAGATCCCAGACGGCGGCGATCGTGCGCGCGATATGGCTGTCGTCCTCGGGCGTCGAAATCTGATCGTCCTCGCCGATCAGCGAGGCCGCCATGTTCGCGATGGTGACATAATCGGCCATCGCCCGCGCGCCTTACAGCTGCGGCCAGGCGGCGCGCTGGATCTGCTGCTCGAGGGCGTTCAGCATGATGATGGCTTCGCCCTTGGTCATTTTCGTCACATCGATGTTCAGCGACATCGTGTCGCTCTGTGCTTCGGCGCTGCCGGCGGCGACCGTGACATCCTTGGCGGTAAGGCCCGCGCCGCGCTTGATGGTGAGTTTGACGGTAGCCATGGAATTCTCCCGGTGGAGGGAAGGGTGCCGGGGCGGCTCGACGGACCGCCCCGGCTTTCAGCCGACGATGGTCAGGCCGAAATGGTATATTCGATGTCGATCCCACCGATGACGGCGGAGCCGATGCCGGCAGTTCCCAGCGTCAGCCAGAGATCTTCTTCTGCGGTGAGCTTCGCCTGCGCCCAATTTGCCGCCTTCGGCCCCAGATCGACGGGCAAATCCGTCGTCGTGAGCGTCTTGGCATTGACATATTTGGCCGGCGTGGCGGTCGTGCCGATCGACAGCGTGGCGGTGGCCAGACTGGTATCGGTGATACCACGGATCGCCTTGACCTTGGCGCCGATCGGCAGGCGTCCCAGATAAAGACGATCATTGGCGGCCTGTGCAGTGCCGGTCGGGAAAGAGGCGGTGATGACCCGCCGCTTGGCGTGGACGAGCCCGCCATCGGCAGGCTTGACGGGAAGCGTGCCATCAGCAACGCCGACCTGTTCGAGAGCATAACGATCTGCCATGTCCTAGTTCCTTGAAAGGACGAGCTTCGATGACGGGCGGGCGAACCCACCCGCCATGATCAGGCTTCGCTGTTGAGGATGATGCCGACCTTGCCGGACTGCGTGCGGGTCGCATTGACGGTCGAGCTGGCGAAATACTGCGAGGCGTAGCGCTTGGTCGCCAGCTTATCGCCACCGACCGCGAACAGCTCCTCCCAGACGACCTTGGCAAGCCCGTCCTTCACCCAGAAGGGGTTCTTGCGGTAGCCGCTGCCATCGACCGTTAGCGACGAGGCATCGAGCATCGGGTTGGAAAGCTCCATCTCGATGATCGTCCACCCGAGGATGCGGGTGAAGTTGCCCGTCTGCGGATCGATCTGGGCGCCCAGGCTCTTGAAGTCCTCGGAGGTGAGCTGGACATCCTTCAGCAGATCGTCCTGCTGCTCGGCCGTCAACACCATGAAGCGTTCCTGCTGCATGTCGTTGAAGTTCTGCGCGAGGATCTTGCGCGCCGAGCGCAGCTTGTCGAGGTTCATGCGCTGCGCACCGGCCGCGCCGCCAGTGGTGACCGGCACCGTCATGCCGCCGGCGAGCGGGGTCAGCGTGGTGCCGTCCTTGCCAGTGATCATGTTGCCGTAAAGCGCCGTCAGGCACTGATCGTCCCAATGGCGATTGATCGCATCGCGCTGGGCGATCATGTAGCCCGAACCGATGTTGATGTTGGTCGCCAGCGCGTCGTTGCGATCGACCAGGTCGGCGACATAGCTTTCGACCGGCTTCGTCACCCACACGCGATCATGCGGCGTATTGGTGTATTTCGTGTCGCCGTGACGGTCATTGCCCTTCTGGACCTTCACCGCGCCAAGAAAATCTTTCAGATCGACTTTCTCGCTACCCTTGGCATCCACAGGACCGGAAGCAACGGAATAGATCAGCGACTTGCGCTGCTGCAGCATTATTTCCAGATTGTTCTGGAATTTGGACTGTGCGGTAGTGTTGACTTGATCGGACACGACATGCCCTTTCGAAAATCGGAGTTGAGGCCAATTTGCGAAGGGCTTGCCGGCGGATGCCGGGCCACTCTATCGATTTACGCCCGCGATCGGCGCCCCGTCCGGGGAGGGCTCCGGGCCCTGAAGGGCTTGCCAGAGACTTAAAGGTTGGGGATTTGGATTTGTGGTAGGCAGACCCCCGAACTGCCTGAGCGCTTAAAATCTCAAAGCGCGACTCGGCTGTCAAGCACGCTTTCTGGCTTCCGCGTCAATGACATCATTCAGCCGGTCCCAGCGCTGCCGCTCGGGCGATCCGGGGATCATGATCTTGTCCATCATGCTCTGGTCCGTTTTCATCCGGTTGATCTCGGCCTGCGCTTCCGACGCGCTGACGCCGAACCGGCCCGTGCCGCCGGTGATGAGGGCATCCTCGGCCATGCCGCCGCCGATCTTGGCGAGGAATTTCAGCGCCTCATCGGATCCCCACGCTGCCTGCAGCGATGCGACCTTCCCGCGATCGAGGCCAAGGCCGCGCATCGCCGCCTGGCAGTCGGCCAGCTTCGCATCCTTGTCGGCGCCCCATTCCGCCAGCACCTTCTGGGTCAGATCGTCCTGCCGTTTGACCTCGGCGATATGCTCCTCGACCTGGTCGGCCACGAACGCATTCGCGACTGCCTCGAAGGCCGCCTTCGGGGTGCCACCTTCGAAAGCGACGCCGGCAAGCTTGCTGATCAGAGCATTATTAAGCTCAAGCCCGCCGGACGTTTCCGGGAGCTTGACCTCATAGCCCTCTGGACTTTCCGGCACGCCGATCGCCGACCGATACGCCGCCACGTCTTCGGGCGTCGCGCCCTCGCCAGGCACCTTGATGCGGCCGCTGTCATGCAGGCCCTTTTCGGCGAAGCGGTATGCTTTCACCAGGCCGTCAAGATCCTTGAACCCCTTCGCCTTGATGTAATCGCGATGGCTGGCCGTTTCACCTTCGCCAGCGTCTGCGGACAGGCTGGCATACCAGTCGGGATCGACGGTGCCCGCGCCACCATCGCCGCCGCCGTTTCCGCCGTCGCCGGCCGCACCAGAACCAGCACCAGCACCAGCACCAGCACCAGCACCAGCAGCAGAGCCGCCATCACCTGCAGCAGCGCCACCGTCGCCACCGCCATTGCCACCATCACCGCCGCCCAAAAGCGCCGCTGCCCCACCCACGTCATAATCCATCGTCGACCTCCATCATCATTTGGACCTGTTTTTCATCGAGATTGAGAAAATCGATCAGCCTCAACCACACCTCGCGACGGCCAGCGCGCCGCGCCATCACCAGCGGATCGGGCGAAAAGCCACTCGACTGCGCGAAGCAAAATTCCCGGAGATCGGCCAACACCGCCTGCGCGTCGCGCTTGAGCAAGCCATTGTCGCCGAAAAATGTCCGCTCGGCCGACGCCTGGGCGCCATCCTCCTCCGCCGGCGCTTCCGCCGGCGGCGCAAGGAATAGCCGCTTGAAGGCGCGCGACTGGACGATCGCGCGGAACCGCTTCATGTTGCGGATCTGCTTTTCGCTCATGCCGCACCCGCGATCTGGTTGCCCTGGGCCATATCCTTGTAGGCGCCAGCCACGGCTGCGAGCTGCTCGGCGGACTGCTGCTGCGCCTGTTCATCGGCCCGCGCCTTGCGCTTCGCCGCGACCTTCTCCGGCGTCGCGATCCAGCTCGGCCGCACGCCCATGACATCGGCCAGACCAGGCGCTGCCGTGTCCGTATCCACATGGTCCCATACACCCGGATCAACCTGCGCCATCGGCGTCATCGTCTCGATCCAACGCGTAAAGCCGGCCGCTTCACCGGCCCGCGCCATGCGGGAGAGGGGATTGTCGTAATAGACCATGGGCCAGGCTCCAGCCTCACGAACAACATCCGGGAAAGGATCAACCTGACCTGCCGCCATCGCGAGCTCGAGATCGCGCAACGTCACGGGGTTCTGCTTTTCGGTTTCGAACCGATCGGCATAGGGTTCGACCAGGGCGCCCTGTTTGGCGGCGATTTCCAGCACCGCCGTTGCCGATCGCTGCACGGCGCTGTCCTGGCGCAGCAGCATCCAAAAATCTTCGAGAAATTCCGTCCGGATGACGGTGCGTTCGCCCTCGAGCAGCTCCATACCAAGCGGCAGATCGCCGCCCTGGGGGATGGGCTGCACCAGCAGGCGACCCATCTGATCGACCAGGCCGGGATTAAGGCCACCGGGTTTCGTCTGCAGGCTGGTGATGCCGTCATCGTCATAGAATGCGAGTGCCGGATCAACCGCCTTGTGCCCGGCGCGCAGGATCGTCTGCGCCATGACATTGGCGCCCATGATCGAAGGGAGCACATTGCTGGCGGGCGACCGCCCATATTTCTCGCCGGGCGCTGTGTCGTGCCGCGACACGCTGATCGGCATGGAATGGAAACCACCGCGGTTGAGGATCCACCGCTCGCCCAGCGCGATATAGGTCGAGGCGATCGGCTTCGCTCGATAGTCGAGCCGGTCGGGCTCGATGTCGCCATTGGGGCGGACAACATGCAGGACTTCGAATTCCTCATGCGCCTTGTCGTTCTTGATGGCCTCGCGCATTTTCGGCGTCAGCCCGTCATCGCCGAACAACTGGCGCAGCTGGCGCGCCGTTCGCGTGAAGCAGCGCCGCACAGTGTCGACCGTGCCGGCGACATCGACATCGATGTAACATTCGTGCAGCGGTAGCGCGCGGTAGAACAGACCCTTGCCGCGCAGCTCGGCGTTCCACATTGGCGCGGTGCCATAGCTGCCCGTCTGCCGGAAATCCTCAAAGGCCGCCGTGCCGAAGCCTGCGCCGGGTCGGTAGCGGATCGCATAGAGCCGATCGCCGGCCGCCTCACACCAGCGACGGACCTCCGGCAGCTTGTCGAGATCCTTATCGGCGAACCGGATCTTGATATATTGCTCGCGCCGGGGAACCGTGATCGACCGCATCGCGGCGGCAAAGCGGCCCAAGCTCTGCACCGCCGTCACGTCGAAATTGCTCTGGCCGCGCCGGCTGCCCGCCGTTTGGTTCAGAAAGCCGCCCGCGCTGTTGGGATTGACCCGCTCCTCGATGTCGCGCCACATCCCCTCATAGGGGGCGCGCTCGGCCTTGTTGCGATCGAGCTCGGCGATCTCGCGCTTGACCAGCGCTTCATCCTGATTTTCGTCCATCATTCACCCCCATGGGGGCGGAGCGGCCGCCGATGCCGCCCCGCCGATCGATCAGAAAAAGATATCGTTCGACAGCTGGTATTTCTGGCCAGCCCCGACCATCAGCGGCTCCGGCCGCTCGGACCAGGCCACCTGCTTGCCGTCGAGCACCAGGGCGAAGCCCCGGACATGATAAGGCTGGCTGCCATGGACAGGGCCGTGGATCTCGACCGGCTCGCGAAGCATCAGGCCCAGCGCATGATCGGACCAGGCGTCGCCCTCGACGACGACGGGCGCCGCGCCGCTTTCGCGCTTGCCATCGCCGAACAGGATCTCGATCTTGTCGGCGCCAGCCATCGCGGCGCGCAGATCCTCGATCGACAGCCGCTCTTTCACCGGCCCGATCTTGCGCGGCTTGTCCGCCGACGCCTCGCCGCGCGACAGCTTCGCCGCCTTCTTGGTCGCGGCATCGAGCTTGCCCGTCAGCTCTGCAACTTGCGATTTCGCCTGTTCCAAGTCATCGCCAAGATTGTCGATGTGGCCTGCAGCTGATGCAAAGCCGGGATAGACGGCGTGAACCGTCGCCTTGAACAGCACGTCTTTCAGCTGCTGCGAGGGCGGCAGTTCCGCGAACGGCACAATGCAGGGATGGGTTTTCTTGTCGGCGTCCTTCACCTCGCCATAGACCCAGCCATCGGCGACCTTCTGCGCCATCCAGCTATCATGGCTGGCCGAGGCATCGACGTCGGGATTGGTCACATGAAACTCCACGCCCTTGACGGCGCTCTCACGCTGCCATTCCGGCGCGTCCGCCCAGGGTGCCTGGCTGTCGTCGCCCAGGGACAGGCAATAAGCTCGATTGATTTCGTGGGTTGCCTGCGCGGTCGCCAGCGCCGCCGCAGCAATTAAAATCGCTGTCATCATCGTTCCTTTCAGCTGCCGAGCGTCGTCTTGCCGCCAGCGGACGCCTCGGCGCCCCCGCTGCCGTTCAGGATGTCCGCCGCGCCACCCTTGCGCCGCAGCAGTTCATCATTTGCGTTGATCTGGGCCGCCGCATCGTCGCGCGTTGCCGTTGGCAGTGCGTTCGGCACCTTGCCGGGGCTGGACACCAGCCCGACCGCCTTCAAAATTCCTGTTGTGATCTTGCGAAAAAGCGCCATCCGAACCTCCTCAAAAACCGCGATGAACGTCGAAATCACTGTCATTCACGACGCGACGGCCAGCGCCGCGCGGATCCCGGCCGCGAACCTTCGTGATGACGTGATCGCCCTCGAGCGCCGCATATTGCTCGGCGTCGGCGACGTGGGTGTAGATCGTGTCGGCGATCTCTAGGTGGCCCTTGGTCTCACCCGTGCCGAGCTGGGATTTCTGATAGCGATAGCCGCCGCTGTGGGCCTTGATCAGATGGCGACAGGCGGGGTCGATATAATATCCCTCATGATCCGACTGCGCTTTCCAGATCGCCTCATTGCGCAACGACGCGGAATTGCTTTTCGCCCGCCGGATGGTGCCCAGGCCGATCGCCGCCTGGCAGGCCAGCACCCAGTCATGCTCATTGGTTTCCCGATCGTCGGCCGCGAACGCCGCCGGGTCGCACACGATCCGAACGTCATCTCGCGTGATGTTGGGGAAATGCTCCAGGGCAGCAGCGCGCACCCGCTTGCCGAACCCGGTGGCGCCCATTTTGAGCAGCTTTTTCTTGTTCTTGGGATCGAGACTGACCACCTCGCGTAAGGTGCGCAGCTGTCCATATTCGTTGCGCTGGGCGAAAACGGCGGCAGCGAACAGCCCCTGATCCAACCCGATGATCAGCTTGTACCGACGGTTCCACTGCAGGTCGCGGACGTGGCGGCTGAAAATAAACTCGCCGTTCACCGGCTGCCCGTGCATCATCGGCACCGGCTTGTTGTGCACCATGCGGTCGACATAGCCGGGCTTATGCTTGTTCGCCGCGATCTGGAGCATGTAATAGCCCCGGCCGTTGGGCAGATTGTGCAGGTTCTCCGCGTCCGGCTCCATGCCGCCAGGCTGCACGAAGGTTTCGATCAGCGGCCGCCCGTCGAGCGCGCTCTCCAGCAGCGCCATGTCGTCATCGGACAAGCCGTCCATCGCCTTGTCGAAGGCAAGCTCATAGGCGTGATTTTCGATGTCCGGCATGTTCATCGACAGGATGATTTGCGGATCGACAACACTCGACGGATCGAGATCGGAGAAGCGGCCGACGCGGCCCGTCAGGTAGGGCACCAGGTCGGCGGGCTGGAGATCCGCCTCATCGACGATGACAGCATTCACTTCCCAGCCGCGACAGGCTTCCTCGACCGTCTGGTCGCCGATCGCGCGGAACTCATATTCGATATCGACGATCTCGAGCACCCGCTCATCGGCCGCGCGCTTCGTGATTTTCTGGAAGTGGTGCGTGAAGGGCGCCGACCAGTTGAACTTGCCCTCGCCCTCGGGAACGACGTTGAACCAGCTCTTGAGCGTGGTGGATTTCAGCGACGGATAGCTTTCGCGCAGGATGCCGATGCGCGCCTTACGCACGAGCACGCCGCCCGGCCCCTTCGACGGCTTCTGCAGCGCCGCCACGCGCAGGCCGCACTGCAGCGCCGCCATCGTCTTGCCCGACCCCACGGGGCCGATGATGATCTTGATGAACGCACGCGAGCGCATGAACGCCTCGGCGATGGGGCCGGGCGAGGCGAGCCGCCGCTTCTGGATATCGCGCGTCGTCATTCGCCGCCCTCATCATCCATGCCGGGCAGGGAGATGAATTCGGCCTCGACGATATCGCTCACCTCCTGCGAGCTATGCGTCAACCCCTCGATGATCAGATCCGAAACGCCCGAGAAGGTCATATCGACGGCGACCGGCTTCTTGCTTTCGAGGTAGGGCATCAGCGCCTCGGCGCAGCGGATGCGGAGCGACGTAGCCTCGGCATAGGTCATCCGTTCCGTGACGATGTTGGGCCGCCCCGCTTTGGTGAAACTATGCACCTTGGGCTGTTTCGATGCCTCGATCAGCACTTCCTGCGGCGTCGACTGGATCTGCATCATCGTGATCGCGGGATGCTGGCCGAACTGCATGAGGTAGCGTGCGAAATCGTCCGTCCGCTTGTTGCGGGCACCGGCGGGCCGGCCGCGCTTCCGCTCGCGAGCCTCGCGTAGCACGGCCATCTTGCCAGCGTTCTGTCCGAGCGCCTGGCGCGCCTCGACCATGTCCTCGGGCGTCACGTCGCCGAGCAGGTCGAGTTGCTGCGCCTCCTCGGCCTGGGCGCCCTCGATCAGCCCCTTGGCCTGGTCGAGCATGTCAGCCGCGACTTTCCCCGTCCCGCGCTCAGTTGACATGGGCGCTTCCCCCGCTAGGCTGGCCCGATCGACGCAGCCCCCAATTGGCATTCACACCCCGGCCCGCCGCTGCATGGCGAAGGGCACGGAAGGCGCGATCCCCCGGCCCCGTTTCCGCACCTCCAACTTGGCGCCCGTTCACCGGCCCTGCATGGCAGGCAATTCGATCGTCGATCGAAATCTGAAAAATCGCGTCCGCGAGGGAGCTGGGTACCAGGCGCGCGGCACGCGGGGGGGCCACCCCCCCGGCGGCGGCGGCGCGCCGATCGGCACCGGCCGCCCCGACCAGGACGCGCCCAGCCGCGCCGCTGGTCAGCCTGCATAGCTTACGCCGAGGCTCGACAACCCACGCATTTCTGCGCCTTTCGCCAGACTGTTCCAACATCGCTGTTCCAACACGCGCCGAGCGGCACCCGGAAACCCGCAGAAAACCGCCATTCTTGGTCGAGCGCTGCGCCTGGTCGAGATCGGCCGATCCGCCCAGGTCGATCGACCCGCCGCCGCCCCGGCCGACCGGCCGCCGCGCGATCGCGGCCCCGAAAGTTTTCGCGCCGCGCCCGTCTATTTGCCCCCTGATCGGCAGGTCCGAAGGGCTGACATGAGCAGCGCCCGAATATCCGCCCGGTATTTTATTCCGGATCGACCGGATCG
>Ga0307412_10002562_pt1 | contig 10093 bp, 7 predicted proteins | sample DK1Cmetagenome_3_FD_203823 | JGI IMG/M metagenome (GOLD analysis project Ga0307412, IMG submission 203823) | Maize rhizosphere microbial communities from greenhouse at UC Davis, California, United States - DK15-C-1 | ecosystem: Host-associated > Plants > Roots > Rhizosphere > Soil | place: USA...
AATGTCACCCTGCAGGCCGATGGCGGCGTGCGCTGTGAAGACAATGGCCGAGGCATCCCGGTGGATGTCCACCCGACCGAGGGCAAGCCCACCGTCGAGGTAGTAATGACCATCCTGCACGCCGGCGGCAAGTTCGGCGGCGGCGGTTACGCCGTGTCCGGCGGCCTGCACGGCGTGGGCATTTCCGTGGTCAACGCGCTTTCCCGCAAGGTCGATACCATCGTGCGCCGCCAGGGCCACGCATGGCGCATCAGCTTCGGCAACGGCGGTGTCACCACCAGCCCGCTGACCCAGGGCGAGGAAACCGAGATGACCGGCACCAGCCAGACCTTCTACCCGGATCCGGAAATCTTCGAGACCACCGAATTCGACTTCGAAACCCTGCGTGCCCGCTTCCAGCAGATGGCGTTCCTGAACAAGGGCCTGCGCATCACGCTGACCGACGAGCGCACCCCGGTGAACGCCGAACCGGAAGCGGAAGTCGAAGAAGAGATCGAAAACCAGGTAGTCAAGCCACGCACCGTGGACTACCTGTACAAGGATGGCCTGCTGGACTACGTCAAGCACCTGAATGCCGCCAAGAAGATCGAACTGGTCCACGACGAGGTCATCGCCTTCGAATCCGAGGATGCCGCTCGAGGCATCAGCGTGGAAATCGCGATGCAGTGGACCAGCGCGTACGCCGAATCCGTGCACACCTACGCGAACACCATCAACACCCATGAGGGCGGCACCCACGAAGAAGGCTTCCGCGCCGCGCTGACCGGCCTGCTCAACCGCTACGCCAGGGATAACAAGATCCTGCGCGAAAAGGATGACAACCTCACCGGCGAAGACGCGCGTGAAGGCTTGACCGCGGTCATTTCGGTGAAGCTCTCCGAACCGCAGTTCGAAGGCCAGACCAAGACCAAGCTGGGCAACTCGATCGCCCGCGGCTTCGTCCAGGGCGTGGTGAACGAGGAGCTGGGCGACTGGTTCGAACGCAACCCGAACGTGGCTCGCGACATCATCCGCAAGGCCCAGCTCGCTTCCCAGGCCCGTATGGCTGCCCGCAAGGCCCGCGATAATGCCCGCCGCAAGTCGCCGATGGAATCCTTCGGCATGCCAGGCAAGCTCTCGGACTGCTCCTCGAAGAACCCTTCCGAGTGCGAAGTGTTCATCGTGGAGGGCGACTCCGCAGGCGGCTCGGCCAAGCGCGGACGCGACCCGCACACCCAGGCCATCCTGCCGCTGCGCGGCAAAATCCTGAACGTGGAGCGTGCCCGGCTGGATCGCGCATTGGGCAATGCCGAAGTCCAGGCGATGATCACCGCCTTCGGCACCGGCATCGGCGAAGAGTTCGACATGGCCAAGCTGCGCTACCACAAGATCGTGCTCATGGCCGATGCCGACGTGGACGGCCAGCACATCACCACCCTGCTGCTGACCCTGATCTTCCGCTTCATGCGCCCGCTGATCGAACACGGCTACGTTTTCCTGGCAGCACCTCCGCTGTACCGCATCAAGTGGTCCAACGCCCCGCACGACTACGTGTTCTCGGACAAGGAACGCGACGACGCGCTGCTCGCCGGCCAGACCTCCAACAAGCGCCTGCCGAAGGACAATGGCATCCAGCGCTACAAGGGCCTGGGCGAGATGGACTACTCGGAGCTGTGGGATACCACCATGGACCCTGAGTTCCGCACCCTGCGCCAGGTCACCATGGATGACGCCGCGGCCGCAGACGAAGTTTTCTCCGTGCTGATGGGCGAGGACGTCGAGTCCCGCCGAAACTTCATCCAGCAGAACGCCAAGGACGTGCGCTTCCTGGATATCTGATCGGCCGCGCCGATCGACTATCCACCGAAGACTTTTTGACTTATAAGGGAAAAAATTGAGCGACGAGCAAACCCCTGAGAACGAACCCATGGACGGCGAGGTCCTCGAGCCGATCCATGACGGCGGGCGCATCGACCAGATCGACCTGCAGACCGAAATGCAGCGGTCCTACCTGGACTACGCCATGGCCGTAATCGTCGGCCGCGCGCTGCCCGATGTGCGCGATGGACTGAAGCCAGTGCACCGCCGCGTGCTGTACGCGATGTACGACGGCGGCTACCGCCCGGAGCGCGCCTACAACAAGTGCGCCCGCGTGGTCGGCGAAGTCATGGGCCAGTACCACCCGCACGGCGATACCGCGATCTACGATGCGCTGGTCCGCCTGATCCAGGACTGGGTCATGCGCTACCCGCTGGCCCTGGGCCAGGGCAACTTCGGCTCGCCAGGCAACGATGGCGCCGCCGCCCAGCGTTACACCGAAACCAAGATGGCCCCGCTGGCCATGGAAATGGTCCGCGACATCAACGAGAACACCGTTGATTTCCAGGACAACTACGACGGCAAGAACCAGGAGCCAACGGTTCTGCCGGCCCGCTTCCCTAACCTCTTGGTCAACGGCTCCTCCGGCATCGCCGTGGGCATGGCCACGAACATTCCGCCGCATAACCTTCGCGAAGTCGCCGAGGGCGTGCAGTGGTACCTGAAGAACCCCGAGGCAAGCCGCGAAGAGCTGCTCGCCGAGCTGATGCTGCGCGTGAAGGGCCCGGACTTCCCATCCGGCGCGATGATCCTTGGCACCAAGGGCATCGCCGATGCCTACCGCACCGGCCGCGGCTCGATCACCATGCGCGCCGTGGTCAACGTCGAGGAAATCCAGGGCCGCACCTGCCTGGTGGTCACCGAGCTGCCATATATGGCCAACCCGGATAACCTCGCGGTGAAGATCGCCGAACTGGTGCGCGACGGCAAGATCGCCGGCATCGCCGATATGCGCGACGAGACTTCCGGCCGCACCGGCCAGCGCCTGGTCATCGTGCTCAAGCGCGACGCCGTGGCAAAGGTCGTGCTGAACAACCTGTACAAGCACACCGAGCTGCAGACCAACTTCTCGGCCAATATGCTCGCGATCGTCGACGGGGTGCCACGCACCCTGCCGCTGGACGGGTTCATCCGCCACTGGGTCACCCACCAGATCGAAGTCATCGTCCGCCGCACCCAGTTCCGCTTGAAGAAGGCCGAAGAAGAGGCCCACATCCTGCGCGGCCTGCTCAAGGCCCTGGATGCCCTGGACGAGGTCATCGCGCTGATCCGCCGTTCGGCTACCACCGAGGCGGCCCGCGACGGGTTGATGGAAATGCTGAGCATCGACGAGGACCAGGCCCGCGCCATCCTGGACATGCAGCTGCGCCGCCTGGCCGCCCTCGAGCGCCAGAAGATCCAGGATCGCCACGCCGAGCTCGAGCGCATGATCGCCGAATTCCAGGCCATCATCGCTTCTCCGGAACGCCAGCGCGAGATCGTTTCCGAGGAACTGCAGGAAATCGTCGACAAGCACGGAGATGACCGCCGCACCAAGATCCTCATGGGCTACGACGGCGACATGAGCGTTGAAGACCTGATCCCTGAAGAGGAAATGGTCGTCACCATCACCCGCGGCGGCTACGTCAAGCGCACCCGCATTGACAACTACCGCTCGCAGGCCCGCGGCGGCAAGGGTATCAAGGGCGCCAACCTGCGCGGGGACGATGTGGTGGAGCACTTCTTCGTCACCTCGACCCACAACTGGCTGCTGTTCTTCACCAACCATGGCCGCGTCTATCGCACCAAGTGCTACGAGCTGGCCGAGGCCGGCCGCGACGCCAAGGGCCAGCATGTGGCCAACGTGATGGCCTTCCAGCCGGACGAGCACATCGCCCAGGTATTGGATCTGCGCACCTACCAGGACGCGCAGTACCTGATGTTGGCGACCCGCAACGGCCTGGTGAAGAAGACCCGCCTAGAAGACTACGACACCAACCGCACCGCCGGCGTGATCGCCATCAACCTGCGTGATGATGATGAACTCGTCTCCGCGCAGCTGGTGAGCGAATCCGATGATGTGATGCTCGTCTCGCGCAAGGGCCAGTCGGTCCGCTTCACCGCCACCGACACCGCGCTGCGTCCGATGGGCCGTGCAACCTCCGGTGTGACCGGCATGAAGTTCCGCGAGGGCGACGAGCTGCTGGCCGCCGATGTGGTCCGCGAGGGCGCCTTCGTCTTCACGGTGACCAATGAGGGCTACGCGAAGCGCACCGACGTGACTGAATACCGCGTGCAATCCCGTGGTGGCTTGGGCATTAAGGTTGCCAAGCTGAACGAGGAGCGTGGCGAATTGGTCGGCGCGATGATCGTCGACGAGACCGATGAGGTCCTCGTGGTGATGGGCTCGGGCAAGGTCGTCCGCTCGGCCGCCGCGCAGGTTCCAGCCAAGGGCCGCGACACCATGGGCGTCATCTTCGCCAAGCCGGATAAGAAGGACCACATTATTGCGGTGGCCAAGAACTCTGAGACTGAGCTCGAAGAGAACTTGGAGGAAGATGCCGTAACGTTGGACGCAGAAAACACGATCGATCAGTCATCCACCGCGCCGGAAACCGAATCGGACGCCCAGGAAGATGACACCACTAACGGAGGTAACGCATGAGCACGCCCTCGACGCCACGCCCCAGCGGCAGTGCCCCGAAGAGCGAAGCGCCGCGACCTACCCAGGTAAAGCGTCCGGCATCAACTGGCACCGGTAGCCGCCCAGCCGCCGCAGGTGCCAAGCCAGCTGCAGGTGCCAAGCCGGCCGCCGGCCAGGCTCGTCCCGCAGGTTCCCGCCCGGCAGGCCAGCGGCCAACCGGCGCCCAGCGTCCGGCCAACGGCCAGGAGCGCCTGGTACGCCCGGCCCCAAAGGCCAAGGTGCGCAAGGCCCGCTTGCTGGTTTCCAAGGTTGAGCCATTCTCGGTCCTGAAGCTGGCCTTCCTGCTCTCGGTAGCCTTCGGTGTGATCACCGTGGTCGCGGCCGTTGGCATCTGGGCCCTGCTGGACCTGATGGGTACGTTCGACGCATTCAACCAGCTAATCCAGGACGCGATGGCTGAAGGCGGCTTCGACCTGCGCCAGAGCATGTCCCTTGGCCAGGTGGCTTCCTACGCGACGATTATCGCCGTGGTGAACGTCGTGGTCATTTCCGTTATCTCGATGCTGGGTGCGGTGCTGTACAACATCGCCGCTTCGCTGGTCGGCGGCGTCGGAGTGACCCTCACCGACGACTAGAAACACCCCTAGTCGAGCCCGGGTTTCATGCTGTGATGCATGACACCCGGGCTCGATTTGTATCTTCTGGAAATCCCCGGTAGAGTTTTATTTCGTTCCAAAGGGAACAAACAAAAGCAAGGGCGTATAGCTCAGGCGGTTAGAGCGCTTCGCTGATAACGAAGAGGTCCCAAGTTCAAGTCTTGGTACGCCCACGGAAACCTTGCTGGAGAGATAGAGGAAGTAATGAAAAAGTTCCTGGTTCTCGCAACGATTGCGGCTGCTGCGGTAGTCTTGGTCAAGAAAGCGAAGGCTTCTTCGGAAACAAAGGAAACCTGGCATCAGGTAGCCGATCAAGTTTCCTAAAGCTTTTGGGGCCTTAGCTCAGTTGGTAGAGCGTCTGCTTTGCAAGCAGAATGTCAGGAGTTCGATTCTCCTAGGCTCCACAAAAGAGAGTGGCGGAAAGCATCAGCTTTCCGCTAATTCTTTTTGATTGATCCTTTTGGGTTGGTCGGTGTGGAACACCAGATAAATAAATACGGGGCCTTAGCTCAGTTGGTAGAGCGTCTGCTTTGCAAGCAGAATGTCAGGAGTTCGATTCTCCTAGGCTCCACAGTCAAAGGACGGAAAGCATCTGCTTTCCGTCCTTTTTCGATCTCCGTGTTCTGGCTCTGCTAGCGGCTGATCCGCGCCATCCGCACATGCTGGTAGTGATCCAAGAGCTGTTCGCCGATGCTGAACCATGAACGATCCTGCACGCTGCGCAAGGCAGCGCTGGCAAAGGCCAGGCGCTTCGCGTCGTCGTAGACCAGGTCGCTGACCCGGCTGCGCAGTTCATTGAGGTTTCCCGGCTGGTACAGCCAGCCCGTGCGCGAAGAATCAACCAGATCCAACGGCCCTCCGCGGCCCACCGCGACCACGGGCACGCCGCAAGCCATGGCTTCTTGAATGGTCTGGCAGAACGTCTCCGAAGCTCCCGGATGGACAAATACATCCATTGAGGCCATGACCTCGGCCAGCCGCTCTCCCGAAAGGAATCCGGTGAAGTGCGCGGTAGGCAGCAAAGCCCGCAATTCGCTCTCTAACGGGCCAGAACCTACGATGACGAGCCTGGTGTTCTTCAAATCCGCCAAGGCCTTCAGATCGGCGACCTGCTTCTCTGCGGCCAGGCGCCCCACATAGCCGATGACCACCTCGCCATTCGGGGCCACCGCCGACCTGAATTGCTCGCTGCGGCGGCTCGGGGTGAACTGCGCGGTGTCTACTCCCCTGCCCGAGATCTTCAATCGGTCAATGCCGAGATCCTGCAGCTGGCGGTACGAGAAAGTACTAGGGACCAGCGACAGGTCAGCTGCGGTATGGATTGCCCGGACATGATCCCAGAGGCGCTGGGTCAGCCACGGCATCTTATAGCGCTCGGCATAGCTTGGAACTTCGGTCTGGTAGAGCGCTACGGTGGGCAGATTCAGTTCCTGGGCGGCGCGCAATCCCTGCCAGCCCAGGATGAAAGGGCTGGCCAGATGGACGACATCTACGCGTTCGCGGGCCAGGATCTTGCGCAAGCGCCCGACACTGGTGGTGGCAACCCGGACTTCCGGATAGCTCGCCAGGGGCATTGATGGCACCGTATGGATCGCGAAGCCCTTGTACTGGCGGGGAACGCCGTGCCCCGTCAGTTCACCAGCCAAGGAACCTGCTGGCGTGATGACCACCGCGTCGTGCCCGGTAAGCGCTATGTGGTCCAGCGTCTTGAGAATAGAGTTGGTAACCCCATTGAAGTGGGGAAGGAACGATTCAGCAACGATAGCAACCTTCACACTTTCAGCATGGGGATCAACAGTGACATCAAAGTAAATATGACTGGGTCAGTTCATTAACTTCTGTCTTCCCATTTTTGGTAAACAGCCATTGGTGGCAAGATACCGTAAGTGTTGAACGATAATTCCGGCGAGGTCCGCGGCGCGGCTGACACCGCAAAGATTGAAAAAGACTCGCGCATTGCCGTATTGCTCTTCCCCGCGCTGATCCTGCTCGGCGGGCTGTGCGGCATGCTGCTTCCCCAGGCATTCCTCGGCTTCGCAGGATGGATCAATCCCCTGCTGATGGTGATCATGTTCTGCATGGGCCTGACCCTGACCTTGCCGGATTTCTCACTGGTAGTGAAGAACCCGTTGCCGGTCCTAGGCGGCGTGGTTGCCCAGTTCGTGGTGATGCCGACGATGGGCTGGCTTGTTGCCAAGCTCCTGCATCTGGATCCTGCGCTTGCCGCCGGCCTGATCCTGGTCGGCTGCGCACCGGGCGGTACCGCATCCAACGTTGTCTCGTATTTGGCTCGAGGTAACGTCGCCCTGTCTGTGGCGATGACCTCGGTTTCAACATTGATCGCTCCGGCGCTCACTCCCTTTTTGGCGCTGTGGCTGGCTGGCCAGTACATGCCGGTTGATGCCGGCTCCATGGCGGTCAGCGTCGTGCAGATCGTGCTGATTCCGGTCATCCTCGGTCTCGTGCTTCGAATGCTGCTCAACCGGTGGGTGCTGAAGGTGACCGGAGTGCTTCCGTGGATCTCGGTCATTGCCATTACCTTCGTCGTGACCATCATCGTTGCCGGTAGTGCCCAGGCGATCCTGACTGCCGGTTTGCTGGTGCTGGTCGCGGTGATCCTGCATAACGGTCTTGGCCTGTTGCTGGGTTATGGAGTCGGCGTCTTGATGCGCGTACCCGAAGACGCACGGCGCACGATGGCTGTCGAGGTCGGCATGCAGAATTCCGGATTGGCTGGCGGTCTGGCCAAGCAGTACTTCACTCCGGAGGCGGCTTTGCCGGCTGCTGTATTCTCGGTGTGGCATAACTTGTCCGGAGCGCTCGTCGCCGCCTACTGGCGCCGTAAGAAGGCCCAGAAGGTCGAAATCTAGCAGATGTAGCTACGTATTCCATATGAGGAATATTCTGATTCTTGAAGGAATCAGCACGTTCGGCCTACCCGGAGAGGCCGCTGGAAAACCGGGGTGCCAACCACCGGTAATCTGAGTCAGTGACGTTACTACTCGCCCTGGTCGGGATCATCGGCATCTCGGCTTCCGGGCCCATTATCGCCGCGTTCCCCGGCGTACCTGTTTTATCAATGGCCTTCTGGCGCAATGGAGCTGCCGCGGCCGTACTCAGCGTTCCCGCCCTGCGGAAGAACCCCCGCGTTTATCTTTCGATGACCCGGCGCGAATGGTTCTTCACGGGCATTGCCGGACTGGCCTTGGCTTTGCACTTCGTGTGCTTCATGTACTCGATGCGGCTGACCAGCGTGGCAGCTGGTACCGCCTTGGTCTGCATCCAAGGAGTATGGATCGCCGTCTTCCAGGTAGTGCGCGGTGTGCAGTACCGGACTCCGGTATTCATTGGCATGGCTGTGTCGCTCGGCGGGGCGATCCTGATTACCGGATTCGACATGGGGCTGAGCTCTCAGGCACTGCTCGGAGACCTCTTGGCGCTGGCCGGCGGCGTGTTGGCCGCGGTGTACACGCTGGCAGGTTCGGTGGCGCGGCGGACGATGGCTACGGCGACCTACACCTCGAGCTGCTATGCGATCACCGCCCTGGCGCTATTGGTTCTTTGCCTGGCCACGGGGATGCCCATTTGGGGTTTTGATGCCCAGGGCTGGTGGGCCATCATCCTGCTGACATTGTGCGCGCAGATCTTCGGACATACAGCGATGAATCACTTGCTCAATGTGCTGGGGCCTTTGACGGTTTCCACGCTGATCCTCTTGGAGATCCCGGGCGCAGCCCTTCTGGCGGCATTGTTCTTGGGGCAGGTGGTTTCATTGGCCACCTACGGCGGCCTGCTGGTGATACTCGTTGGGCTTGCCCTCGTGATCCGAGGACAAGCCCAACCGAAAACTCGTGAGTAACTAGAATTTATTTGTCATCTTCGATGATCTCGCGGATTTCTTCGACGCTTGCTTCGCGAGACTCGACGGGCTGCTGCGGCTGTGCTGGCGCGGGTTCATTTTCCCAAGGATCTTCGATGGGTTTTGAGGCCTTCCAAACAGCCACCAGTAGCGCGACTATGCCAGCAATCAAGCCTACGGCTAGTACTTTTCCTGCTTTGCTCTTCTTGCTCATGCATTGCTCCAGACTGAAAGAGGATCTCGCTCTCCGACAGCTCAAGCCTATGCAGTTACAGCGCCTCAGACCAGTGTTTATCGGCAAGCCACCAGAGATTGTTCTAAATTTTCACTCAACGCGTACGTCAGTTTTTAGCGGCTCACGCCCTGATCATGGAACAATGTAGGCATGACCGCAAACGCAACTCATAAAGCCACGATTCACACTACTTTGGGCGATATCGTTGTCGATCTCTTCGGCAACCACGCACCTAAGACCGTAAAGAACTTCGTTGGCCTGTCGACCGGTGAGCAGGAGTGGGTACACCCAGAGTCCGGTGACAAGAAGACCAACACCCCGCTGTACAGCGGAACCATCTTCCACCGCATCATCTCTGACTTCATGATTCAGGGTGGCGACCCACTGGGCCAGGGCTTCGGCGGCCCAGGCTACCAGTTCGATGATGAGATCCACCCAGAACTGAACTTCAACGAGCCTTACAAGCTGGCCATGGCCAACGCGGGTATCCGCATGGGCCGTGGAACCAACGGTTCGCAGTTCTTCATCACCACCGTTCCAACCACCTGGCTGCAGGGCAAGCACACCATCTTCGGTGAAGTTGTCGATGCAGACTCCCGCAAGGTCGTTGACGCACTGAACGCTGTAGCAACCGATGGCCGTGACAAGCCACTGGAAGACGTCGTCATCAACTCGGTCGATATCGAGACCCTGTAGTAACTCACCGACGCAATACTTCGAGGCCCCGACGATCCACCCAGTGGTGTTGTCGGGGCCTCGAGCTTTAAGCACTCTCCCACTACACAAGGCAGGTACCGATGTCCCACGGGCAGGTAAACCCACAGGGCCAAGCAACTCCGACGTGCTATCGACACCCGCAGACG
>Ga0307412_10002563_pt1 | contig 10091 bp, 8 predicted proteins | sample DK1Cmetagenome_3_FD_203823 | JGI IMG/M metagenome (GOLD analysis project Ga0307412, IMG submission 203823) | Maize rhizosphere microbial communities from greenhouse at UC Davis, California, United States - DK15-C-1 | ecosystem: Host-associated > Plants > Roots > Rhizosphere > Soil | place: USA...
GTCGGCAACTGTACTGCCCTACCAGGTCGACGCCGTTCTCTATCTCGCGACGACGGGGCCAGAAGCGGAGCCCATACGCGAAGCGGCGCAAGCGCGCCTGGTCACGTTCATCAACCAGCGCCGGCGCCTCGGCGTGGAGATCTCCGAGTCAGCTATTCACGCTGCACTTCACGTCGAGGGCGTGCGAAAGGTGGTCTTGCACGACTGGGTCGATATCTCCCCCAGTGAGGCCGAGGCCGCGTTTTGCACCAGGTATAGCGTCACCGTCGGTGCAATGACATGACGAGCCTGTTACCGCCAAACGCAAAGCAGCTCGAGCAACTGGCGGCCGAGGCACTCGCCCAGATCGAGCGGGTACCGGTACCGATCAGGGATTTGCTGAATCCCGATCGGTGCCCGGTCCTGCTGCTGCCCTATCTGGCTTGGGCATTTTCTGTCGACCGCTGGGATAGCGAGTGGTCAGAAGCCACGAAGCGACAAGTCATCAAAGGCTCCTACTTCATCCACTCCCGGAAAGGAACGATCGGAGCTCTGAGACGTGTAGTCGAGCCACTGGGGTATTTGATCGAGATTGTCGAGTGGTTCAAGACCGTGCCTGAGGGCGTGCCGGGCACTTTCGCGTTAAAGGTCGGCGTTCTCGATACCGGCATCACCGAAGAAATGTATCAGGAGCTTGAGCGCCTGATTGACGACGCCAAGCCCGTCAGTCGGCACCTGACTGGGTTGGCGATCAGCCTGGAATCCCAAGGCGATTTGAATATCGCCGTGTCCCTCTACGAAGGCGACGAAATCGACGTTTACCCACCCGTTATGCGTGACATCGAAGTCACTGGCAGCTTCGGCGTGGTCGGGCGCGAACACACCATAGACACCTTGGACGTTTATTATGATTGATGCGAACTCGCAGTTTTTCGCGATCCTCACGAACGTGGGGATGGCCAAGCAGGCGAACGCCGACGCGCTCGGCATTCCCTGGCTGATCACGCAAATGGGCGTAGGGGATGCCAACCCGAACGGGCTGGCCGATCCGCCCAACCCGGTGCCCACGGCCGGGCAAACCAAACTGCTCAACGAGTGGCGCCGTCAGCCGCTGAATCAATTGCTGGTCGACCCCAAAAACCCGGCGGTGATCATCGCCGAGCAAGTCATTCCAGCCGATGAGGGCGGTAAGTGGATTCGCGAAATCGGTCTCTATGATTCGGACGGCGATCTGGTAGCGGTGGCCAACTGCGCACCAAGCTTCAAGCCGTTGCTGTCGCAAGGCTCGGGCCGTACGCAAATCGTGCGGATGAACTTCATCGTCACGAACGCCGGCAATATTCAGCTCAAGATTGACCCAGCCGTGGTGCTGGCCACGCGGTCTTACGTCGACACGGCGATCTTGGAGGTGCTGCCGAAGAACAAAACGCCGGGCCAGTGGACGCGGGTCAAGACTAACGACCGTGGAATCGTAGTGTCGGGAGACAACCCCGAAACGCTTGCCGGCATGGGCATCACCGACAGCTATACGTCGGAGCAGGTCGACGCGCTGATTGCCAAGGCCACCGCCATGCCGGTCGGCGCCATCGTGTCGTTCCCGGTCAACAAGCAGCCGGCCGGATTTCTGGAGCTGGACGGCAGCGTCAAGAGTGTCGCCGCTTACCCGGATCTGTCGGCCTTCCTCGGGACGGCCTTCAACAAGGGCAACGAGGGCGCCGGCAACTTCCGTCTGCCGGATATGCGCGCCGAATTTCTTCGCGGCTGGGATCATGGCCGGGGAATTGATACGGGGCGAGCCATTGGCAGCGCCCAGCTCGGCACGCTCGTGGTGTTTGACAGCAACTCTACCGGCGGCGCATCGGTTGATATCGCACGCGCTACGGCGGTCGAGGCTCAGGCGGATACCTATAAGGATTCGGATTATCCCAACGTCGGAATCTCTTTTACGACCTCGGGTGTGACCTACGGTCAGTATCCGTCGGGCGGCGGCGTGTCCCGGCCGCGCAACGTCGCGGTGATGTGGTGTATTAAGGCGTGGAGTGCGCCGGTTAACCAAGGCGTGATTGACGTCGGTGTTTTGGCCGATGAAGTGCGCAAGGCGACCGGGCGTTTTCTCGGCCTGCGTCGAATTCGTGCGACTCAGATTTACTGGTCGACGCCTGGAACCGTCAAAATTCGGGTGAAGGGACAGGGGGCAGGCGCTGCTGGCGGTGGTGCAGCATCCACCGCGACCGGGCAGGTTTCCGCCGGCTGCGGCGGCGGTGCGGGGGCGCCATTTGATACGTGGATCACCAGCGGTTTCGACGGTGTGATGGCCACGATCGGCAAGGGCGGCACCGGTGTATTAGTTGGTCCGGGTAACAACGGCGGGGCCACTTCGTTCGGATCACATGTCACCGCGCCGGGCGGTATCGGCGGCGGGTTGTCGGCGAACGTGGCGCCGCCGCTGTACCTCGGCCAGACCCCGAATTCACAACCGGCGGTCGGTGCGACTGTGAATAATGGGCAGGGCAAGGGTGGTGGTGGCGTCATTGGGCCAAAAACGGACTTTGTCGTATCTGGCGAGGGCGGCGCGAGTGAAATGGGGCCGGGGGGTAACTCAATCTCAACCAGTTCGCAGGGTGCTGATGCGGTCAACCCGGGGTCGGGTGGCGGCGGTGCCGTTGCGCTGCCTTCATACCCTGCGCATTTGCGCGGCGGTCACGGTGCTGATGGTTGGATCGATGTTGAGGAGTGGGCATGAGTATTTATGTGCGGGTCTACGGCGAGCAGGTGTTTGAGCTGATCGAGACTGACGGCGATATCACGGCGCTGTATCACCCTTCCATGGTGTGGGTGTGTGTTGACGGCATCGAGCCGATGCCGGCGGCGGGTTGGAAGGCGATAGAGGTCGACGGCGCTTGGCAGTTCTCGCCGCCGGGTTTGGCGGTAATCCCCCTCCCGCTCGCCGAAGTGATTGCCGCCGAACGCTTCCGTCGAGAGGGTACGGGCGTCGTGGTCGAGGGGTTGGCCATCGAGACGACCCGAGACAGCCAGGCGCTGATCGCCAGTACGGGATTGTCCGCCGTCCTCGATCCCGACTACCGCTGCAACTTCAAGACGGCAGACGGTTTTGTCGAAATCGGTGCGGCGCAAATCATCACGATTGCCAAGGCTGTGCGGGCGCACGTTCAAGCCTGCTTTGACCGCGAGTTTGAGCTGTTGCGCGCGATCGAGGCCGGCGAGTATCGAGATGAGATGCTGCTTGAAGGCTGGCCGGATGGGGAATCTTCAGTTTCCCAATCAGCCCCAACCTGATCGCTGAAACTGTCCCTGTGCCATTGACCATTACAACCCCGCGCGCTCGCCCGCCAGGCGCGCGCGCGTCACCCTGCGCTTCATCGTCACCCACGCGCAGGTTCTCCCCATGGCCACTGATTATCACCACGGCGTCCGAGTTGTAGAAATCAACGAAGGCACCCGCCCCATCCGCACCGTAGCGACCGCCGTCGTAGGCATGGTCTGCACCGCCGAAGATGCTGATCCGCTCGCGTTCCCACTCAATCGCCCAGTGCTACTAACCGACGTGCTTACCGCCAGTGGTAAGGCCGGTGTCAAAGGCACGCTCGCAAAAAGTCTCGACGCCATCGCTGACCAGGCCAGCCCGGTTACCGTCGTCGTCCGTGTTGCCGAAGGGCAAGACGCAGCTCAAACCACTACCAACGTGATTGGTGGTGTAACCGCCGGTGGTCAGTACACGGGCATGAAAGCCCTGCTGGCTGCAGAAGCGCAGCTCGGCGTCCGACCGCGCATCCTCGGCGTCCCAGGCCTCGACTCGTTGCCGGTGGCAACTGAACTGGTGCTCACCGCACAGAAGCTGCGTGGTTTCGCATATGCCAGCGCTTGGGATTGCGACACCGTCTCTGATGTCATTGCCTACCGGGAAAACTTCGGTGCCCGCGAGCTGATGACCATCTGGCCCGACTTCGTGAACTGGGATACCGCCCTGAATGCCGATGCGCCGGCGTCGGCGATCGCTCGCGCACTGGGTCTGCGCGCCAAGCTCGATGAGCAGGTGGGCTGGCACAAAACGCTGTCCAACGTGGCCGTAAATGGCGTGTCCGGGCTGAGCCGCGATATCTACTGGGATCTGCAGAATCCGGCCACCGACGCAGGCCTGCTGAACGCGGCGGACGTCACCACGCTTATTCGTCGCGACGGTTTCCGCTTTTGGGGCTCGCGTACTTGCAGCGACGACCCTCTGTTCGCCTTTGAAAACTACACCCGCACCGCCCAGGTGCTGGCCGACACCATGGCGGAGGGGCAATTCTGGGCGGTGGACAAGCCGATGCACCCGAGCCTGGTGCGCGACATTGTCGAGGGTATCAACGCCAAATTCCGTGAGCTGGTGCGCCTTGGCTACCTGATCGGCGGCGAGTGCTGGTACGACGAAGCGGCCAACGACAAGGACACGCTCAAGGCCGGCAAGCTGTACTTGGATTATGACTACACGCCGGTGCCGCCACTGGAGAACCTGGGGCTACGCCAGCGAATCACCGACCGTTACCTGGTCGACTTCGCCAGCCGCGTCAACGCCTGATATTCATTCATTCGCGCGGCTATGGCCGCGCCTTTAGGAGAGCGCCCATATGGCTCTGCCCAAAAAGCTCAAGAACATGAATTTGTACAACGACGGCGTCAGCTACGTCGGTGCATGCAAGAGCGTCACCCTGCCCAAGCTTGCCCGCAAGCTCGAAGCCTTCCGGGGTGGCGGCATGGACGGCGCGGTAAAGGTCGACTTGGGTCATGGCGACGACGGGATCCAGCTCGAATGGACCCTCGGTGGCTGGGATCTGACGGCGTTGCGTCAATACGGCGCAGTGTCGGCCAGCGGCGTGATGCTGCGCTGGGCCGGATCAATCCAGCGCGACGACACCGGCGAGGTTTCGGCTGTCGAGGTGGTTGTGCGCGGCCGGCACGAAGAGATCGACATGGGTGACTCGGAAAGCGGCGAAGACACCGAGCACAAGTTCACCACCACCTGCAGCTATTACAAACTGACTATCGATGGGAATGAAGAGATCGAGATCGACTTGCTCAACTTCATTTTCAAGGTCAACGGCAAAGACATGCTGGCGGAACACCGTAAGGCGATCGGCCTGTAAGCCAAGCCCTCCCAGCCGGCTCGGCCGGCCCCTATCTACTGAAGGAATATGACATGAGCACCGCCCAAAAGAACGAAGCTGCAGAAGCACCAGTGGTGAAGAATCCGAACCGCCCTGTCATCACCCTGGACACACCGATTGTCCGAGGATCGACCGAAATCAACGAGGTGACACTTCGCAAACCCGTCTCCGGTGAATTGCGCGGCGTTTCGCTGACCGATCTGCTGCAGATGGACGTGCTCGCGTTGCGCAAGGTATTGCCCCGAATCACCACACCGACCCTGACCGATCACGACATCGGTCTGATGGATCCGGCCGATCTGGTGCAGATGGCTACCGAGGTCGCAGGTTTTTTGCTGCCGAAGTCGGCGAAGGTGGATGCATCCCTCGTTGCGTAGACGACGCCATGGCGGACATCGCCGTGATTTTTCACTGGGGGCCCGTGGAGATGGATCCGCTCCCCCTGACCGAACTGATGGAATGGCGCGAACGCGCCCGCATGCGAAGTGGGGCGAAAGATGACTGACAAGCTGCGGCTGGAATTTATGCTGTCGGCGATCGACAAGGTCACCGCGCCCCTCAAGCAGATCAGCGCTGGCAGCACTGCGACGTCTCGCGCCTTGAAGGAGGCGCGGGATCAGTTGAAGGAGCTCAATGCCCAGCAGTCCAATATTTCCAGCTACACCCGCCAGCGCGAAGCCGTTCGCCAGTCCTCTGAGGAACTGGCAAAAGCGCAAGACAAATTGCGCGGCTTGCGTGAGCAACTGCAGAAGATGGACGCCCCGACAGCAGCCTTCCAGAAAGCGTTCGTTAATGCCTCCGCCTCGGTGGAAAAGCTGACCAACAAACACACGGCGCAGCGATCGGAGTTGCAGCGCCTGATACCCCTCATGAAATCAACCGGTGCGGACACCCGGAACCTCGGTACCACCGAGCGCCGCTTGAAAACCGAGATCGAGGCGGCGAACAAAGCCATCCAGACTCAACGAGAGCGTCTCGCCGCCCTTGCCAAGCAGCAGGAACGGGTCTCAAAAGCACAACGCAATTATTCCAAGGGAAGAGAGCTCGCTGGTAACGCAGCCGTCGCCGGCGCAAGTGCCGGTGCAGTGGGAGCGGCGACAGGCATGCCCATCCTCGGGATGATCAAGAACTACTCGCGCTTCGAGGACGCGATGGCAGGCGTTGCGAAGCAAGTCGCCGGCGCCCGTGACGATAACGGTCAACTCACCCAGACGTATTACGACATGGGGGACGCGATCAAAAAGATGTCCGAAACAATCCCTATGGCGACTACCGACATCGCCGCGCTGGTAGAAGGCGGCGCCCGGATGGGCATTCAGGGCAAAGATGACTTGCTGGAATTTGCGCGCGTCGCGGCGACTGCTGCAACTGCGTTCGAGTTACCGGCAGATCAGGTGGGCGAGAGCCTGGCGCGCATCGCCAACCTCTACAAATTGCCCATCAAGAACGTCAGTCAGCTTGGGGATGCCATCAACTACCTTGACGACAACGCAATGTCGAAAGGCGGCGACATCATCGACGTCATGCAGCGCACAGCGGGCATCACAGCGTCGGTCGGCATGTCGTTTAAAGACGCCGCTGCGTTGGGCTCGACATTCCTGACACTCGGGGCTTCATCAGAAATCGCTGCCACCGCTACCAACGCCATGATTCGAGAATTGGCTATCGCGACTCAGCAACCAAAGCGATTTGTCACGGGCCTGAAATCGATCGGTTTGGAGGCGAAAGCGGTTCAGGACGGCATGAGCAAGGACGCCACGGGCACCATTCAGAAGGTGCTAGAGGCCGTGAACAAGCTGCCGAAAAATCAGCAGCTCGGTGTGATGACCCAGCTGTTTGGCAAAGAGTATGGCGATGACGCCGCAAAGCTTGCGTCCAACATCGAGGAGTATCGCCGGCAGCTTGACCTGGTCAACGGCGCAGATAACGCACCGAAGCGCGATGGCTCGATGCAGCGTGAAGGCGACATCCGTGCGGACCAGTTGTCAGCCCGATGGGAGATGTCCCAAAACCGTATGTTCAACCTGAGCAGCGCACTTGGCGCCACTTTGCGACCAGCTCTGATTCAACTCGTCACCGGCTTCAACGGTGTCCTCGAGCGCGTTAACGCCTGGGCGACCGCGAACCCCGGGTTAGTGTTGGGCATTCTGAAAGTTGCCGCCGGCATTGCGGCACTATCGATCGGTTTCAGCACTGTGGCCTTGGCCCTGGCCACCACGCTTGGCCCTTTCCTCGCCGTGAGGTATGGGCTTTCCCTTATAGGGATCCGACTGCCATCCGTGATCGGCCTGCTCTTCAATTTGGGCTCTAAGGTGCTGCCCTTCGTGGGTCAGGCGTTTATGTGGTTGGGAAGACTGTTCCTGGTCAATCCAATCGGCCTGGCTATCACGGCAATTGCTGCCGCGGCGTACCTGATCTATGCGAATTGGGACAAGGTGAAGGCTTACTTCGCCGGCGCCTGGGCAGAGATAAAACTCGGCTTCAGCGGCGGCATAGCCGACATCCTGCGCACGATCGTCAATTTCAGTCCCATCGGGCTGTTCTACCAAGCATTCTCGGCGGTGATGAACTACATGGGCGTCGAGCTTCCGAGCAGGTTCACCGCGTTCGGAGGAATGATCATTTCAGGGCTCGTCAATGGCATTACCGGGGCGATGGACTCGGTTAAAACCGCGATCTCGGATGCTGGCAGCAGCACCGTGGACTGGTTCAAGGAAAAACTCGGCATTCACAGCCCCTCCCGAGTCTTTGCCGAGCTAGGCGGTTTCACGATGGCGGGGTTGGCGCAGGGCGTAAATGAAGGCCAGAGCGGCCCAATGGAAGCCGTCAAAGCCGTGGGCGAGCTCATGACCCAAGCGGGGACCGTGACCATTGGCGCGATTACAAACGCTGGTGCGGCTTTGAATCCGGCCGGCGCCGGTGCGAAGACGGAAAGCGGCGGCATGCTGGAATCAATCATGGGAGCGGGCAAGCGCCTGGCTCAAGTAGGCGCAATGGCGGTGGGAATCGGCGGAGCACAGGGCGCGATCGCCGTAGATAACCGTCCGCCGATAAGCACCGCCGCACAGCCAGCTGCAGCGCAAATGGCGCCAGAGCAGATCGTCATAAACATTCATCCGGCCCCAGGACTCGACGCCGCCGCGATCGCTCGCGCCGTCTCCGCAGAACTCGACAAACGCCAACATGCAAAACAAGCCAAGGGGCGCAGTGCCCTCTTTGACCAGGAGTAAACGGCAATGATGATGGCTCTCGGCATGTTCATCTTCAGTTTAGAAACCTTGGCGTACCAGGAACTGCAGCGGCAGACAGAATGGCGTCACGGCTCGACGTCGCGTATAGGCACCAACCCATCCCGCCAGTTTCTGGGCCGTGGTGAAGACTCAATCAGCATGCCAGGCATTCTCTTGCCGGCACTCGCCGGCACCCCGCTGAGCCTCGATACACTTCGCGCTATGGCCGATACCGGCAAGGCGTGGCCGTTAATCGAAGGTACCGGCAGGATCCTGGGCATCTGGGTGATCGACAACATCACCGAGAACAAGACTGTGTTCTTCCAGGACGGTGCGGCACGCCGCATTGAATTCACCATCGCGCTCAAACGGATCGATGATGGCCGCGTCGACCTGCTCGGCGCCGGCGTGAGCACAGCCGGCAATATCCTGAGGAACATCCTGTGATCGACCAAGCACTCAGCCGAGTAGACGGCTACCTGAGCGACGCGCAGGCCTCCATACGAGAAGCGAGAGCCTACCCTCGTCCGATCTGTCGGCTGGAGGTCGACGGACGTGACATCACCGCCGCGATCGAGCAGCGCTTGATGAGCATCGAGCTCACCGACAATCGCGGACTCACAGCGGACCAGCTCGACGTCACCCTCTCAGACCATGATGGACGCCTGGCAATCCCACCGAAAGGTGCAACCCTACGGCTATGGCTTGGCTGGAGCGACACCGGGCTGGTCGACAAAGGCACGTACACGGTCGACGAAACCGAGCACAGCGGTGCGCCAGATCAGTTGAACATCCGGGCTCGCAGCGTGGATCTAACTGCAGGGCTGAAAGCCAAACGGGAGCGAAGCTGGCACAACGAGACGATCGAGACCGTCGTGCAAGCCATTGCCGGTGCCTACGGCCTTGGCCCTTTGGTCAGCGCCGCGCTCAGCACCATACAGGTGGTGCACCTGGATCAGGCCAACGAGTCGGACGCGAATCTGCTTTCTCGCTTGGGGCAAGAGCATGATGCGATCGCGACGGTAAAAGCGGGCAAGCTGCTTTTCATGCCGATCGGCAACGGCACAACTGCCAGCGGCCTGGCGCTGCCACACATCACCCTGACCCGCCGCGACGGTGATCAGCATCGATTCCTGCAGGCAGAACGAGACAGCTACACGGGTGTGCGAGCGTTCTATTACGACGTGAACAGCGCAGAGAAAAAGGAGGCGATCTCCGGAGGCGGCGACAACATCAAGGATTTGCGTCACTCCTACACGGATCAGAAAAGCGCTCTGGTGGCTGCCCGTGCTGAGTGGAACAAGCTACAACGTGGAAGCGCGACGCTCAGTTACTCGCTGGCACGCGGCCGGCCAGAACTGACACCAGAGCTCACCTATTCGCTGATCGGCATCAAGCAGGAGATTGCGGACGTGGTCTGGTTGGGCGGAAACGTGAAACACAGCTTCACTTCGGATTCGTTCACCACCAGTCTTGAACTCGAGTCGATGCTGCCAGACGGGGACGAAGTAGCCGAACTGGCGGACGATAGCGGCGACTACACAGGAATTGTGGCGTGGTATCGAGACGGAAAAAGTGGTCAGCAGCAGAAGTTGAGCGAGGGTGATCAGAGCAAACCTAAGCGGTTGACCCACCTTTATGAGAGCAAGGCCTCAGCACAACGAGCGGTGGATAGAGAGTACAAGCGGCTGCAGGCCAAGAATGGGGCAGATGCCCC
>Ga0307412_10002564_pt1 | contig 10091 bp, 11 predicted proteins | sample DK1Cmetagenome_3_FD_203823 | JGI IMG/M metagenome (GOLD analysis project Ga0307412, IMG submission 203823) | Maize rhizosphere microbial communities from greenhouse at UC Davis, California, United States - DK15-C-1 | ecosystem: Host-associated > Plants > Roots > Rhizosphere > Soil | place: USA...
ACAATCCCAAGGGGCGCATTCTGGCTCAGGATGTTTTTGATGTTTTGAGGATCGAGAAAACGGGGGTAGAGCGTTTGGCTCACAGCCACAAGCACGAAGAGCACGAGGATCAACCCGTACCGCAAAGCGATGTCCGTGATTGAGGCTTTCTTGTTCAATGCCAGGGGCGTGTTGGCACGCGTGGTTGTCAGGGTGTCAGTCATGTTGATGCCTTTCTACGCCGAAGGCGCTATTCAAAACGAGATGGACTGAGAGGTCTACGCGTTTGGCGTCGATGTGGTCGACGAGACGGCCTTCGGACAGTACCACCACCCGATCCGCGAGGGCGCAAATCTCTTCCAATTCCGAGGAGACGATGATCACCGCCAGTCCTTGTTCCGCGAACCCGCGCAAGGCGTCCAGGATTTCGGCCTTAGCGCCGACATCAATACCTCGGGTCGGCTCATCGACCATCAGCACCTTCGGCTTCTCGAAGGCCCAGCGGCCAAGCAGGACTTTCTGCTGATTTCCGCCGGAGAGCGTTCCGACTGGAACCCCCAGCCTGCGACTATCGAACCCAAAGATTCTGGTTGCGACTGCGGATCGTTCATCCATCTTCCCATTATCGATCAAGCCGAAACGTGTTACGGCCCCGAAGTTGGGTAGGGTCACGTTCTCTGACCCCGAAAGGCCCAATACCAAGCCCTGATGCTTGCGGTCTTCCGGCACGAGAGCTAGTCCAAGGCGCCTTGCCGCTCTCGGCGTCCGTGGCCATGAGACGGGACGACCATCGATCTCCATTGAGCCCTTCGATCGCGGTTCAAGTCCCGCGAGCGCCCTTAGCAGGCTTGTTCGGCCAGAGCCTACAAGTCCGCCTATCCCGAGCACCTCCCCAGGCCGGACCTCGAATGTAATCTGCTCGATCGCCCCAGGAACCGCGCAATCCCTTACTGAAAGTACTGGAACGGCACCAGCGACGCGGAGTGCTGGACGCCGCTGATAGACGTCGCCCATGTCTTCACCGAGCATTGCCGTCACCAGTTGCGACTTGGTCCAGCTGCTTTTTTCGCGCGTTTCGATGAGGCGCCCGTTCCGGAACACAGTCACCGCATCGGAGATATCCAGTACTTCGTCGAGATTATGCGAAACATAAATTAGCGTGTGGCCCTCCGCTCGCAAATCTCTCATCACTCTGAACAAAGCTTCGCGTTCGGGCGGCGCAAGAGACGTCGTCGGCTCGTCAAACAGTATGATGCGGGCATCGGCTTGAATAGCCCGCAGGATCTCAAGCGTCTGTTGGTCGGCAACCGAGAGATTTCGGGCCTCCGCGTCAGCCGGGATGGAGACCCCGAGCCGAGCGGTGAGCTCGAAGAACCGCCGACGCATGGCCGCCTCGGACAGCAACCCGCCACGGGAATAGGGTTGACCAAGAAAAACATTCGCTACGGCGGACAGCGCCGGCACGATTGTCAGCTCTTGATAGATGGCCACCACGCCCGCGGCGCGGGCGCGGCGAGGGTCACCAAGTTCTACCGTCGTACCGGCAATCTGGATCTCACCTCCGCTGGCCGGAATCCGACCGGCGAGGATGCCCAGCGTAGTCGACTTGCCGGCACCATTCTGCCCGACAAAGGCGTGTATCTGGCCGCCGACTATATCGAGCTTAACAGGCTTTAGTGCGTCGATTGCTCCGAAGGACTTCCTGACATCGATTAATCTGATGGCAGGGGCATTGGTATCCACGGCATTCATGGTAGTGCTCCTCCCAGAGCGGTTACGGCGATTCCGGCGAATAAGCGGAGACGTTGTCCTTGGTGACAAGCCCGACCGCGCCGGCGGCCTGCCCAGGCAGGAGCCCGTGGCCGTCGTTCAGTATAACCCTCGGGACCTTTTTGCCCGCTCGCGCGTCGATGATCGCCTGAACGGCGGTTTCGGCAGCCGTCTCGCGATAGAAGCCGGTCGTTGCCTCGATGGCCCCTGACTTAAGGGCGTCCACCGACCACTCCGTGCCACCTGCTTCGTAGACCTTCACTTGCCCCTGCTTGCCGGCGGCCTCGATCGCGGGAACGGCACCCTTCGACATGTTGGTGTACGCACCGATTACGATGTTCAAATCCGGGTTCGCCTGCAACATCGTCTGGGTCTTGATCTGGTTGTCAGGCGGTGAGTAATCCGTACGATGGACAGCGACCACGTCGAAGTCCGGATGTGACGCCTTGACCTCCGCCAACGCCTTGTCGAAGGACACGGTGATCGGGTGAAGGTTTGGTCCGGTAAGAATGCCAACCTTCTGATGACCGGGATTGTCGGCAATTGCCTTTTCCATGATGGCCTTGAAAGCGCTCGGGGTCTCGTTGCCGCCAACGTATACAAGTGTACCCGGGGACCAAAGATCATCGCCTTCCATGGAAGACCGACCGCATGCTGTACCTGTGGCGTGCGCCACGAGCACGTTGGCCTCCGGTGCCTGCTTCGTGACCATGTCGCACACCTGGGTGCCTTCCACGGGAACGACTATCCAAGCATTGTAGCCATTGAACAGCGCAGTCTCCATCTGATTGAGCTGCCGGGCAACGTCAAAGCGTGCGTCGAAGACGTCATACGAGAAGCCGTATTTCTCCGCCATCTTCTTAACACCAGTAACCGTCGACTGAACCGCGCTGTTTGTTCCAATCTCGATGAACAGCGCTAGCTTGAGTGGCTTGTCGGTATCAACGACCACGGGTTTTTCCGCCCCCACGTCGATGGAAATCTCATTCGCGGCGGCTGACGATGTCGCCAACAGAAAGGCAAGGAGCCAGGCTCGTTTCATCTTAGTTGTCCTTTGCATTGTTTGTCAGGCTGCTGCCCCATTCGGCGACGGGCGTCATCCATTGAACCGTCCGCTCCGAAAGGAGATCGGAAAGGCCTTGTTCGTACGCCTTCCGATACGATTTTTCCGGTTCATCACGGTGCCACCGTTCCCTGCTGCCTGACCAGATTTCGTAAAGGACCAGACGATCCGGGATATCCAAATCGTCGTGAACGATCGTGTTTACGAAGTGCTCCTCACCACTCATTTCCCCGACAAGAGTGTAGAGGTGCTTTCGGAAAGCCTCCTTCTTGCCGGGTTTCGCATCAAAGGTAACGATCAGCACACACTGTTCATTTCTGTTACTCATTTGGACCTCACGGAGATTGGGGAACGTACTGACCGACATTGGATGCCGTCACGACGCCTACTTGACCGGCTTCCTGGCCGGGAATGAGACGATGTCCGTCGTTCATGACGGCTCGCGGAACTGTTTCGCCGTTGAAAGCTTTGACGAGCAGTTCGACAGCTGTGTCAGCTGCGGTGCCGCGGTAATATCCAGTCGTAGCGGAGATTGACCCCGACTTCAGCGCATCGACCGACCAGATGGTTCCCCCAGCCTCGTAGAGCCGGACCTTGCCTGAAAGGCCGGCCGCCTCGACAGCGGGCACAGCACCCTTCGACATGTTAGTATAGACCCCGATCACTGCGTCGAGATCAGGCGTTGCCTGCAACGTGGTCTGAACCTTCTGTTGGCACTGCTCCGGCGAGTAATCAGTGCGATGCTCCGCGACCAGGGTTACTTGCGGGTTGGCTTCAAGGAACTCCTTGAGCGCCTTGTCGAAGGCGAGTGTGATTGGATGCAGCGGTTGTCCGGTGAGCGCCGCGATCTTTTGCGGACCGGGATGATCAATGACCATCTGTTGCATCACCCGCTTGAACGAGTTCGGGCTCTCGTTACCGCCGATATAGGTGAGCGTGCCAGGCGACCACATCTTTTCGCCCTCTTCGGTCGAACGGCCACAAATCGACATGGTCACTACGGCAACAGGAATTCCAGCTTGCGGTGCCTGGCTGGCGGCCAGATCGCAAACCTGCTGGCCTTCAATCGCTGCCACGATCCAAGCATCATACCCGCCGATCAGCGCGTTCTGCATCTGGTTGACCTGACGTGCTATGTCGAACCGCGCATCGAACACATCCACGGTGATGCCGTGACGAGCGGCAGCTTCCTTCGCTCCCGTGACCGTCGACTGGACGGCTGTGTTAGTGGCCATTTCGATGAAAAGTGCGATCCGCTTCAAACCGTCCTTCTTGACTACGATTGGCTTGTCGCTTCCAACGTCGATCGAAACGTCCTCCGCATGCACAGCGCCTGCCAACATTGTCATAGCAGCACCTCCAAAAAGTATTCTCTTGGCGAAATTAAACTTTGTCATGATCTTATCCTCCCATTGATCGATCATTGCGCTGTGTAACCACCATCCGCAGCGATATCCGCCCCAGTGATGTATGATGCCGCCTCCGAAGCAAGGAAGGCGACGACATTCGCGATCTCCGCCGGACGTGCTTGCCGCCCTATCGGATGCGCTTTGACGAGATCGCGGACATATCCCTCAGGATCATCGCTCTCCGCCTGCGCCTGCATTGTCAGTTCAGTTCGCGTCGATCCGGGCAACACACAGTTCACCCGAATGCCGCGATCCGCATAAGTCATGGCGTCGCACTTCGACAAAAGCTGAACAGCGGCCTTTGTCGCGTGGTAGAGCGGGATATCCGCGTTGCCGATCACTCCATTTATCGACGAGACGTTCACGATTGTGCCAGGCGCATTATCTCCGAGGCAGTCACGTATGAACGCCCTGCTACAAAGAAAGGTACCTTTGACATTGACGCCGAACACACGATCAAAATCACCTGACGTTGCCGAATGCGTCGGCTTGCCAGAACCTGCGATGGCCGCACAGTTTACGAGAACATCAAAACGCGCCCCGACCATCCGCTTGAGACGATCCAGTGCATTACGCACTTGTTTCTCATCCTGAATATCAGCTTCCGCAAAAGGAAATCTGTCTGTCATCTCGTCTGCGGGTGCTGTTATGTCGATCACGCCGACGGTAGCTCCAAGCTCATGAAACCGATTGACAACAGCCGCCCCAATGCCTCCGCTTCCGCCGGTAACGATTGCCCGTCGACCTGCGAGCGACAACATCGGAACTTCCGGCAGTCGTGTGGTGCTAGTCGACGCCGGCATCATCATTCGATTTCCGGCTTGAAAGTTGAGACATTGCTGGTGTCGATCAGGTAGGGATCCGTCGGCGGCTTGCCTTCTACGAGTGGCTCACCGAGATCCCCGATCGCCCGCGAAAGGGTCTCTCCCTTGCGAGCTCGATCGATTGCTTTGACAGCGTTATAAGCGTTCGATCCGAGTCTGTTGGCGCTGGACAACGTCACCGTCCCATCCTTGATCGCATCAACTGCCCATGCGGTCGCACCGTTGTCGTAAATCTTTACCTTGCCAGAGAGGCCAGCCTGCTCGATGACAGGAACCAAGCCCTTGGCCAGATTTGAGAAGGCTGTGTAGTACAGGGTCATGTCCGGGTTGGCTTGCACCATTGGCCCGGCCTTCTCCAATGCGGACGGCGTCGAATAGTCAGTACGAGCGACCGCTACCACCTTGATGTCGGGGTACTTGGCCTGGAATAGTTTCAGCGCAGCTTCGTGGTTCTTCGTGATCGGGTTTAGTTCCGGACCAGTCAACACACCGAGCTTTTGGGGCCCCGGATTTTCGCGACCCATCCGATCCAGAACCTGGAAGAATGCCTGAGGAGTTTCCGCTCCACCTACGTAGGCTAAGGTTCCAGGCGACCAAAGTGCCTCGCCCTCGTTCGCCCCCCGACCGCATATAGACAACACGGAGACAACCACGAGCACATTCTTTTCGGGCGCATCCTTCGTAGCTACGCTGCACATCGTGTTGCCTTCAACAGCCTTTAGTACCCAGGCGTCATAGTTTCTGTTGAGTGCATTCTGCAGCTGGTTGAGCTGGGTCACGGCATCGAATTTGCCGTCGAAGACGTCGATCTGCCACCCTAGTTCCGCTGCGGCACGCTTCGCACCATCAATGCTCGCCTGCATCGCAGAGTTATTGGCTCCTTCCGAGAAGAAGGCGATCCGCAAGGGGCCTTCCTTCTTGATATCGACGGTGACGCCCTCGCCGACATCAATTTTTGCCGACTGGGCTGTCGCGGCGATCGGCAGAAGCGCGGCTGATGAAAGCATCAGCGCCGCCAGATAGTTCCTCACACTCATTTCAATCTCCTCCCTATTTGAATTCCGATTATTGCGCCGTGTATCCTCCATCGACAGCAATATCGGCACCTGTCACATAAGAAGCGAGGTCGGACGCCAGGAAGGCAATGACCCGCGCGATTTCGATTGGTTCGGCTTGACGCTTCATCGGATGAGCGTCGATAAGCGTACGGATGTATTCTGCTCCGGCCGGGCTAGCGTTCATCGCCGCCACGGTCATGTCGGTGCGGGTCGAGCCTAGAATGATTGCGTTAGACCGAATTCCCTTTTCGGCATAGGCAACCGCGTCACACTTGGAGAGCAGCCGGACCGCAGCCTTCGTTCCGTGATAAAGCGGAATGTCGGCATTCCCCACTACCCCGTAGGTCGACGAGATATTGACGATCGCGCCCGGCGCATTCGCTTCGAGCAATCCAGCGATTACGTATTTAGTGCAAAGAAAAGTGCCCTTTACGTTGACTGAGAACACCTTGTCGAAGTCCTCAGCAGTCGCTTCATGCGTCGGTGCGCCAGTGCCAGTGATGGCAGCCGCATTCACCAGCACGTTGGGCAAGCCCACCTGCTGAGCCACGTCTGCGACGGCGCGCCGAACAGCATCCTCATCGGAGATGTCGACTTTTCGATAAAAGACTGCGCCTTCAGGGGCCTGATCTTTTACATCGAATACAGCAACCTTCGCTCCCTCCGTTGCGAAAAGCGTGGCTACCGCGGAGCCAACGCCTCCGGCACCACCGGTTACGATCGCGACTTTGCCTTCAAGTACACCCATTCTAGGCACCCTCTCCCATCGATTTCATGATTGTCCTCTGGTTGCCGATAGCAGCCATCAACGTTAGACCGCCGTCGACAAACAAAGTCGTTCCGGTGGTGAAACCTGCGTTGGGCGAAAGCAGGTAGGCTATTCCCTCAGCCATTTCCGCTGGCTTACCCGGGCGGCCGAGCGGCGTTTCCGGTCTATGGCGGCCCATGATATCGTCACCCTCAGCTACGCCGATCATGGGCGTCGCCGTTTCGCCCGGGCCAATCGCATTGACTCGGATCCCATGCTGGGCCAGATCGATCGCCATGCACTTTGTCAGCATTCCTACACCGGCTTTCGACGCGCAGTAGGCCGCTCCGGACAGGAGTGGGATTGCTTCGTGGACGGAAGATACGTTGACAATCCGTCCCCCCGCTCCCTTCTCGATCATGTGTCGCGCGATTACCTGTCCGGCCACAAAGCTACCCGTCAGGTTGACGTCGATCACGCGGCGCCACTCTTCGAGGGGAAGCTCAGTGAACGGTGCAAATGCTAATGTACCTGCGTTGTTCACGAACGCGGAGACGGCACCAAAGCGCCCAATAAGTGTCTGCAATGCGTTCTCGATGTTTACAGGGTCATCGAGATGCATCTGGACCAATTCCGCCCGACGTCCTTCAGATCTGATCCTTCTTGCAGTCTCCTCGCCACCTTCGGCATTGAGACCGTACGTCAGCCCGACGTCGTATCCCTGGCGAGCGAGATATACAGCTGTTGCTCGTCCGATGCCCGAGCTTGCGCCGGTGACGATAACTACATCACGGTCGGTCATCAGTGCGCTCCGATCCCATCAAGCAAAGCGGCGGTATCCCAATGAAAGGGGCGGAGTTCCACGATGCGGTCATTCTTGATCCGAAAGAATTGCAGCAATGGCCAGTCGACCGAACGCCCGGTTGCGCGTGAAATAGCGTATACATGCGATCGGCTGACAACCACGTCCTCACCCGAAGGGTAGAACTGCGGATCGCGAACCTCTAGATGAGACCAAACTTTTCCAAAAGCCTCCATCCAGGCGCGAAAGCCCTCTGGCCCGCGCCACTCGCCGCCATAAGGAAGCGAGCTCGGTTGATGTAGGACGCAATCCGGATCGAGCGTGTCGGCGATCGGTCCAAAATCCCCGCCTCCGGGAGCGAGATAAACTGTCTCGGCGTCGTAGAAGCGTTGAAGTGTCGCGAATGCAGCGTTCCCAGCTGTCATTTTCATGCCTTTCGTAATCTTCGCACGATAGCCGAAACACTTGTTGGCTCCGTGCGGACACAGTTGCTCATGACGCCGCGTAGCAGCGCCTTTTCGCGGGCGGACTTCAGTTGCGGTCTGCCTAGTTCACTCGGCCTCGTGGTTCACGCCGAAGTCCGCTGGGGGTTTTGGTCCCCAAATATAAAAGGCATCGTCCGCGTCGTGATCGGCAGCGTTCCAATTCATATCTCGGGGGATGTAGTCCATGTCGCAGGAGTATTCCGCGTAGCTTCCCCATGGATCACGAACGTAGTGGAAATAATTGGACCCAAGCACGTGACGACCCAATCCCCAGCCTTCCGAGTACCCCCGATCAGCCATGTTCATAGCGCCGAGACCGACTTGATGGATACTGGGCACATCCCAGCTGGTGTGGTGAATGCCAGGCGCGGTCGAGCGTACGAAAGCGATCATGTGATGGTCACTGCCGTGCCGGCCGTGGAGGAATGCAATGTCACTGCCAGCGCGGTCGGAGAGCCCAAGCCCGAAGACCCGCGTGTAAAAGCTCACCGCCCGATCAACGTCGGTTGTGAAAAGAAGGATGTGGGACATACGCGAGGGCATTACTATCCCGGCGCTTGATCGTTTCGGCGCTCCGGCCACGCCAGGCTGCGACGAGTGAAACACTCCGTGCGATTTCTCGTCAGGCGAACTCTTCGCAGCGACCTTCAGCTCAATCAGCGTACCTTCAAAATCGCGAACCCAGATCCCGTTCGACTCCAGTCCACGCGGAGCATCTACCTGCCTGATCTGGTTAGCCCTGAAATGCTGCTTAAAGCGCTCGAGATCCTCCTCGTAGATCCCGAAGCTCAAATAGGTGAGCGCCTTTTTCTGGCCTTCGACAACCCTGCCCCAAACATGGTCGTTACCTTCGGTGAGAAGTTCCAATCCACCATCGCGCACGCGAGTGACAAGACCGAACGACTTGTGAAACTCGTCTGCTATCGCAAGGTCTGGGACGCTGAAGCTAAAGGTATCGAGCGAATGAACGCCAAGCATGCCTCCCACCGCTTCAGCACCCACCAATCCTCTGTTCGCTGTCATTTTCTCCTCCCCTCCCCCAGATCACACGGCGACTTGCTTCGCCAGATCCACTTCATCGACGATGGGGTTGGAAAGGACGCCGATGCCTTCGATCTCAACCTCCACCAAGTCGCCCGCCTTCATGTAGAGACTGGGCTTGCGTGAGTGACCGATGCCGGATGGCGTTCCAGTAACGATCAGGTCGCCGGGCCGCAATGTGATCGCTTCGGAAATTATCGAAACAAGAGTTGCGACGTCAAAGATCAATTTGTCTGTATTCGAAGACTGTACTATCTGACCGTTCAACCGAGTCTCGATGTGCAATCCCGCTGCCCCAGCTGGCAGCTCATCAGCGGTTATGAAGAATGGCCCGAACGCGCCTGTACCGTCAAAGTTCTTGCCGAGTGTCCATTGCGGCGTGCGATGTTGAAAGTCGCGGATCGAACCGTCGTTGAAGATCGAATAGCCAGCAACGTGGTCCAGGGCTTCGCTCTTTTTAATATGCCGTCCGCCCCGGCCAATTACGGCAACGAGTTCACCTTCGAAGTCCAGCGCCTGCGAGATGAACGGCCTCACGATTGAGGCACCAGCGCCAATCAGACTCGAATTGAACCGTGCGAATAGCGTCGGGTGGTCCGGCTGCTTGTAGCCGCTTTCTTCAGTGTGATCTGCATAGTTCAGGCCCACGCAGATAATTTTATCGGCGCCAGTGATCGGCGGCAGTATCTCTACCTTGGACAGGTCGATGGCCGGGAACTGTTCGAACCAAGAGAACGCATTGGCAAAGCCGTCCGGCTCATCAGCGATAATATCGAAGATGGAACCATACTGGCTGGTTCCGTTGACGGCACCACCGCGCCATTGATCGCCAACCATCACCGCAATGCCGACCACTATTCCGTCTTTATAAGACATAAATTTCATTTTAGGATCTCCTCAGTTGCCTTATCG
>Ga0307412_10002565_pt1 | contig 10089 bp, 7 predicted proteins | sample DK1Cmetagenome_3_FD_203823 | JGI IMG/M metagenome (GOLD analysis project Ga0307412, IMG submission 203823) | Maize rhizosphere microbial communities from greenhouse at UC Davis, California, United States - DK15-C-1 | ecosystem: Host-associated > Plants > Roots > Rhizosphere > Soil | place: USA...
TCCTAATCCGGGCCCGCGCCGGCCTCCTCCTCCGCCTCGTCGTTCACGAACTCGACCTCCACCGGGCGCGTGATCATCCCCGCGGCGACGCCGCGCTGCAGGAAGAGCCCGACGGCGTCGCGGCCGCGCTGGCCGTAGTCGAGCGTGAACTCGTTGACGTAGAGGCGGACGTACTCGTCGGCCCGCGCCCGGTCGAGCCCGCGGGCGTAGCGCAGCGCGTACTCGAGCGCCTCGTCGCGGTGCGCGAAGGCGTAGGCGATGCTCGCCCGCAGGTGGCGCGAGACGGCGCGCATCAGCTCGGGGCCAAGCTCTTTGCGCACGACGTGGCCGCGGAGGGGGAGGGGGAGGCCGGTCTCGCCCGACCACCAGGCGCCGAGGTCGATGACGAGTTGCAGCCCGCGCTCGGCGTAGGTGAGCTGCCGCTCGTGGATGAGGAGGCCGGCGTCCACCTCGCCGGCGACGACGGCCTCCTCGATCGCGTCGAACGGCATCTGCACGGCCTTGAAGTCCGGCTCGTAGAGGTTGAGCGCGAGGTAGGCGCTCGTGAGCGGGCCGGGGACGGCGATCTTCTTGCCGCGCACGGCGTCGCGGGCGATCGGCGCGCGGGCGACGAGGCGCGGTCCGTAGCCCTCGCCCATGCTCGCGCCGTGCGGCAGCAGGGCGTAGCGGTCGGCGAGGTAGGCGTAGGCGTGGATCGAGACGGCACTGACGTCGAGCTCGCCGAGCGCGGCGCGCTGGTTGAGCGATTCGATGTCCTGCAGCTCGAGCGCGTAGCGCACCCCGCCGGTGTCGATCCGCTCCTCGGCGAGTGCGAAGAACAGGAAGGCGTCGTCGGGGTCGAGGTTGTGGGCTACGCGGAGAACTCGGGATTCCATGGGACGGGGGCTTCGGTGCTATTCGAGGCTGAGGCGACTGGCTTCGCGGACGGTCCGCTCTGGGTACCAGGTACCTGGGACGACTACCCTTCGCGATCAGTCGGATTCAGGGACCCGGCACTGGGGACCGGTCCCCAGTGCCGGGTCCCCGGGCTAGTGCGGCATCGTGGCGCGGTAGCGCCAGGTACCCGGTACCCGACGCGGAACGGTCGAGACGTCCGTCGCCCGTCCCCTTCTACTTCGCCGTGCGCGCCTGCTGGAGCGCCCGGTCGATGTCGTTCCGGTGTCGCTGGTACTCCGGGAGGTTCTTGCGCAGCTCGGCGGGGGCGGCGGCGAGGAGGCGCTGGTGGAACTGGCGGGCCACCGCGGGATCGGGACTCATGCGGGCGGCGAGGGCGAGGGCGAGCAGGTGGTCCGGCTGCGCGCGGAGGATCGTGTCGGCCTGCGCCTTGGCGACGGTGAAGTTCCCCGACGCCTCGCCGATGCGGCCGAGGTCGTAGCGCTGGTCGGCGTCGAGATCGCCGATCATCTCGTAGGCGATGATCGCCATCGGGGCGAAGATCTGGAGGCTGTCGCGCTTGCCCTGCTCGTCGTAGCGCATGACGCGCTCGAACAGCCGCTCGGCGCGCTGCTCGGGGGAGAGTCCGGAGATGTCGGGGGCGCGGCCGGTCGCCGTCGGCTCGACGGCGCCGGTGACGGCAGCGGCCGGCGGCGCGCCGCGGTCGTCGAGTCCGGCCTGGGGGAGGGCGTTGAGCGGACCGTCGAGCGAGCCGCCGCGCTGGGCGCGGAAGTTCTGGCCGGCGACGAGGGCGACGACGGAGAGGAGGGCGATCGCGGCGACGCCCCACGGGAGCCAGTCGCCGGGCGCGCGTCCCGCGCCGGCGGCGGCGGTCTGTCGCCGCGGCGCGCCCGTCGGGCCGACGGCGGCGCCCGGGCCGGCGCCGACGGCGGTGCCGCAGCGGTGGCAGAACTTCGCCCCCTCGCTGAGCGCCGACCCGCACCCCGCGCACAGCGCGCCGGCGAGCGGCGCGCCGCAGTTCGCGCAGAAGTGCCCCGACGCGGGCGCGGCGCAGCGCGGGCAGGTGGTAGTAGTGGTGTCGGTGGTGTCGGGCGTCGAGGACATGCGGCAGAAGGTACAGGGTGTGGGGTGTGGCGTGTAGGTGTGGAACTACGGAACGGCGTGAGAGGTGAGATGGGCCGCAAGCCGTCTCACCTCTCACGCCGTTCGCAGTTTATCCACACCCCACACCCTACACCCCACAGCCTCCGTCAGCCGCGATGCTTCCCGCCCGGCTGCGAGATCCGCTCGACCGTGTCCTCGACCTTGGATTCGTCCCGCGCCTCGAGGGCGACGTCGGCCTGGGCGACGATGCCGACGAGGGCGCCGCGGTCGTCCACGATCGGGACACGGCGCACCTGCTCGCGCCCCATGAGGTCCATGACCTTGGAGACGTCGTCGTCGGGGCGCGCCGTCTTCGGGTTGCCGCTCATCAGCTCGCGCACCTCGACGAGGTCCGGGTCGCGCCCCTCGGCGACGAGGCGGATCGCGATGTCGCGGTCGGTGAGCAGCCCGACCAGCCGCTTGGTCCCCCCCTCTTCGACCACCGGCACGATGCCCACGTCCTCGTCCTTCATGAGCTTCGCGGCTTGCCGCACGCGCGTGGCGGGGGTGACGGTCGCGGGATTCCGGGACATGATGTCCTGAGCTTTCATGGGGCCTCCGTTGCAGGGGATAGGGGAGGCGAGCGGGGCAAGGGGCAGGCCAGTGGGCCCGGTTGGCACGTCGAGCGTCGGAGTGGAGACCGGAAGGGCGTGAATGGATTGCGAGGGGCGTGAGAGGTGAGACGAATAGGGCCCATCTCACCGCTCACGCCCTTCCGCCCCCCCTCGGCCGTAGCTTCTTTTGCACCATGCCAAAATCCCCTCCGCTCCACCTCGACTCCGACGGCGCGTCGGCGAAGGACGTGCTCGACCTGGCGGCGAAGCACAACGTGCGCTTCCTGCGCCTCCAGTTCACCGACATCCTCGGCGTCAACAAGAACGTCGAGATCCCGCGGTCGCAGTTCGAGAAGGCGCTGGCCGGCGACATCATGTTCGACGGTTCCTCGATCGAGGGGTTCGTGCGGATCGAGGAGAGCGACATGCTGCTCACCCCCGACCTGGCGACCTTCCAGGTCTTCCCGTGGGGGGACGCCGAGAGCCGCGTGGCGCGGCTGATCTGCGACATCACGACTCCCGAGGGGGAGCCGTTCGCCGGCGATCCGCGCGGCTGCCTCAAGCGCCAGATCGCGCGCGCCGCGGCGATGGGGTTCACGATGAACGCCGGGATGGAGGCCGAGTTCTTCCTCTTCAAGCCCGACGCCGACGGCCGGCCGACGACGGCGACGCACGACGTCGGCGCCTACTTCGACCTCGCCCCGGCCGACCTCGGCGAGGACGCGCGGCGGGCGATGGTGGACGTCCTCGAGCGGATGGGGTTCGAGGTCGAGGCGGCGCACCACGAGGTCGCCCACGGGCAGCACGAGATCGACTTCCGCTACGCCGACGCGCTCCGCACGGCCGACAACATCGCGACCTTCCGCTTCGTCGTGAAGCACGTCGCGCGGCAGTTCGGGCTCGTCGCCTCGTTCATGCCGAAGCCGATCTTCGGGCAGAACGGGAGCGGGATGCACACCCACCAGTCGCTCTTCCGCGGGAAGGAGAACGCCTTCTGGGACCCCAAGGCGCAGTGGGAGCTGAGCGAGGTCGCGCTGCACTACATCGGCGGGCTGCTGCGCCACGCGCGCGCCTGCTGCGCGGTGACGAACCCGCTCGTCAACTCCTACAAGCGCCTCGTGCCGGGCTTCGAGGCGCCGGTGAACGTCGCCTGGAGCATGCGCAACCGGAGCCCGATGCTGCGCATCCCCGACCGGCGCGGCCTCGGCACGCGCGTCGAGCACCGCGTCCCCGACCCGGCGGCCAACCCGTACCTCGCCCTCGCCGTCATGCTCGCCGCCGGCCTCGACGGCGTCGAGACGAAGGCCGACCACCGCGAGCCGGTCAACCAGAACATCTGGGAGATGAGCTTCCGGGAGAAGCGCCGGCTGCGGATCGACGACCTGCCGCACGACCTCAATGAGGCGTGCGACGAGCTCGAGAAGGACGACGTGATCACCGCGGCGTTAGGCGGGCACGTGGCCCAGCACCTGCTCTCGGCGAAGCGCCAGGAATGGCGCGACTACATCACGCAGGTCACGGCGTGGGAGCTGGAGGAGTACCTGGAGAAGTACTGAAGCGGACGGCGCGCACCGGCAACTGCCCAGGGCACATCGCAGGGATCGGGGGCCGGGGGTTCGGGGGCCGGTGCCTTCCACCTGCCTCCCTCTGTCTACCGCCACCGGACCTGATCCCTACAGCGCGTACGACTCCGTGGGACTGGGGTGGGTGCGAGGGCGTCCCGAGGGTGTCCTGAAACCCGGCACCCGGCACCCGCGCCGTGCCCAGGGCAGTTGCCAGGCACCGCCGTTCACTAGCTTCCAGACCATGCCCACGCGCATCCTCGACGTCGACATCGCCCACCCGCTTCCCGACGGCTGGGACGCGCCGGGGTACGAGGAGGCGCTCGTCCTCGTGCGCTGGCACGGGCGCGTGCTCTCGACGCTCCGCCTGCCGTGTGTGGACGGGCGGGTGCGCGGCGCGGACGTGCGGGCAGCAGTGGCCGACGACCGGGCGACGGCGGAGCGGCTCACCGGACACGCGCTGCGCGGCTGGCTGCTCGGCGGGACCGCCGGGCCGGCGTGGGAGGCGCTGCCGGCGGGTGCTCCGAGCTGGAGCGTGATCGTCTGCACGCGCGACCGCCCCGATGACCTGCGGCGGTGCCTCGACTCGCTGCTCGCGCTCGATGCGCCGCCCGGGGAGATCGTCGTCGTGGACAACGCGCCGAGCGACGACGCCACGGCCCGCCTTCTGGCCAGCTACGCGGCGCGGCGGGACGGACACCGCGTGCGCTACGAGCGCGAGGACCGGCCGGGGCTCAACTGGGCGCGGGCGCGCGGGGCGCGCGTCGCGGGCGGGGAGATCGTCGCCTACACGGACGACGACGTCGTCGTGGACGCCGGCTGGGTGGCGCGGCTGCTCGAGCCGTTCGCCGACCCGCGCGTCGCGGCGGCGAGCGGGCTCGCGATGCCGCTCGAGCTGGAGACCGAGGCGCAGGAGCTGTTCGAGCGCTACGGCGGCTTCTCGCGCGGACTGCGCCCGCAGACGTTCGACGTCCTCACCCTCGCGCCGGCCGCCGCCGGCCGCGCGGGCGCGGGCGCGAACATGGCCTTCCGCCGCGCGCTCGTGAACGAGATGGCGCTGTTCGACGTCGAGATGGACGGCGGCACGGTGACCCACTCGGGCGGCGACACGTACGCGTTCTACCGCCTGCTGCTCGACGGCTACCGGATCGCCTACACCCCCGACGCGCTCGTCTGGCACCGCCACCGCCGCGACCTCGCCTCGCTCCGCCGCACGCTCTACGGCTACAGCGTTGGCGGCTTCGCCTTCCTCACGCGCTGCCTCGTGCAGCACCGTGACGCCGAGGCGGTGGGGATCGCCCTCGAGTGGCTGGTGGACGACCACGTGCGCCTGCTCGCGCGCGTCCTGCTGCGGCGCCGCAGCGCACTCCCGGCCGGCCTCGTGCTCGCCTACTGGCGGGGCGTGTTCGTCGGTCCGGTCGCCTACTTCCGCAGCCGCCGGCGCGAGCGGCGCCTGCTCGCCTCGCCGCCGCCCACCTCGCGCGACACCGAAGCCGGGGAGCCCACGGGTCCGCGCGCGCTCGCCCCGTCCAAGGTCACCGGGCGGTGACCGCGACCAGCGCCGCCGCCCCCGCCCCCGCGATCGCCGTCGTTGTCCCGAGCTACAACCGGCGCGGGCCGCTCGAGCGCGTGCTGGAGGGGCTGGCCCGGCAGACGGCGCCGGCCGGCGCGGCGTTCGAGACGGTCGTCGTGCTCGACGGCGGCACCGACGACTCGGCGGCGATGCTGGAGCAGTGGGTGCGCGACGGCCGGCTCCCCGGGCTGCGCTGGCTCGCGCAGCCGAACAGCGGGCAGGCCGCCGCCCGCAACGCCGGCGCCGCCGCAGCGCGCGCGCCGGTCCTGCTCTTCGTGGACGACGACGTCGTCCCCGAGCCGGAGCTCGTCGCGCGCCACCTCGCGCGCCACGGGGCGGGGGAGCGGATCGCCGTGCTCGGCGACTGCGAGCTGGTGCGCGACCCGCGGCGCTCCATGTACCTGCGCTTCGTCTGGGGGTGGTGGGAGGACCTCTATCACACCCGCACGCGCCCCGCTCGCGCCGTTTCCTACCACGACTTCTGCGCCGGCAACGTCTCGCTGCGCCGCGACGACTACCTGGCGAGCGGCGGCTTCGACCCGGCGTTCCGCGGCTACGGCGGCGAGGACTACGAGCTGGGCTTCCGCCTCCTCGACCGCGGTGTGCGCTTCGTCCCCGACCGCGGCGCGCGAGGGAAGCACTACCACCGGCAGACGGCGGCCGGTGTGCTCCGCACGTCGTACCAGGAGGGGCAGGCCGACGTCCTGCTGGGTCGCAAGCACCCGGCGCTCCGCGGCGGGCTGCGCCTGATGTGGGACCCGACCGAGTGGAACCCCGACGAGCGCCGCTACACGGCGCTCGCCTTCACCGAGCGCGGGATGTCGCCCGTCGTGCTGCGGCTGCGTCTGCTCCTCCTCGCCCTCTACGAGCGCCTCGGCCTGAGCCGCCGCTGGCACCGGCAGATCTCGCTCCTCCAAGCGTACCAGTACACGCGCGGCGTGCGCGACGCGCTCGGCTCGCGCGAGGCGCTGCTCGCGTATCGCGCCGAGGCGCCGATCCCGCTCCAGGAAGTGGACGTCACGCACGGCCTGCCGGAGGAGCTTTCCAGCTTCTGGGTGCACGGGCAGAGCGACTTGCGCGTCACCGCGCACGGCGAGACGCTCGGCACGGTCCACATCCCGCGACCGATCCACGCCCCGCTGCGCGAGTACCTGGCCGAGTTGCTCGCGACGCGGTTCGCGACGCCGCTCTGGCTGATGTTCGAGCGGCGGGGGATCTCTCCCTTCGGCGCGCCGCCCGCCTCGCCGGCCGCGGAGGCGGCGCCGCCGGCCGCCCTGCCGTGACCGTGACGCCGGCCGCGGCGCGCCGCCCCCGACTCCGCGCGCTGGCGATCGCCGCCGCGCTCTGGCCGGCGGCGGTCGCCGCCACCTACTACGTCCCGGGGCTGGCGCGGTGCGCCGGCGTGCGCGTCGGCGCCTGCCAGCCGTGGCTCGACTCCTTCGACGGCGACCGCTCGCTCCCCTTCTTCGGCGAGGCGCTCCGCGCGTCGCTCGCCGCGGCCGGCGGTGCGGCGCTGCTCCTCGCCAGTGCGGTGCTGCTCGGCGCGGCGATCTGCCGCCTCGCCGGCTGGCGCTTCGCGGGGCGCGCCGAGGCGGTCGCGTATCAGGCCGCGCTCGGCATCGGCGCCTTCGCGTACCTCGGGCTCGCCCTCGCCACGCGCGGCTTCTACCGGCCGGGCGTGCTGCGCGTCGCCGTCGCGCTCCCGCTGCTGTTCGCCGCCGTGCGCGCGGCGCGCGGGCGCCGCGCGCGCGACCGGGCGCGACCACTCCGCCGCCGGATCGCGTGGCCGTCGTCCGGCGCCGACCGGCTGTGGGCGGCCGCCGTCGGCGGCTTCGCGCTCGTCGCGCTCGCCGGGGCGCTGGCGCCGGAGATCCAGTACGACGCGGTCTGGTTCCACCTCCACTTCCCGCGGCTGTTCCTCGAGGCCGGGCGGCTCGTGGACCTGCCGGCCGAGTACGTCTCGCTCTACCCGATGACGTGGGAGCTCTGGTTCGGCTACGGGCTCGCCGTCGGCGGCTCCGGCGCGGCGGTGCTGCTGCACTGGGCCTGCCTGCCGCTCGCCGCCGCGGCGACGTTCGCGCTCGCCCGGCTCGTCGCGCCGCGCGCGTCGCCGTGGCTCGCGGCGGCGCTGTTCGCGAGCGTGCCGACCGTGCTCTGGGAGGCGACGACCGCCTACCTCGACCTCGCGCTCGCGCTGCACGTCGCACTCGTCCTGCACGCGCTCGTCGCCTACGTCCGCACGGGTCGCCGGCAGTGGCTCGCCCTCGCCGCCGCGAACCTCGGCCTCGCGCTGGCGACGAAGCACCTCGCGCTCGTCGTCCTCGCGCTCGCCTGCGCGGGACTGGCGATCGCCCTCTGGTGGCGCGACCGCCGCGTCGGGCGGGCGCTCGCGCCGGCCGTCGCCCTCGGCCTCGCCGCGCTCGTCCTCCCGCTGCCGTGGTACCTGCGCGCCTGGACCGCGACCGGCAACCCGGTCTTCCCCGAGCTGTACCGCCTCTTCGGCGGGCCGACGGCGCGCTGGGACGCGCAGACCGACGCCGGCCTGCGCCGCTTCTTCGCGCGCTTCGGCTACCCGCGCACGGCGGCCGGCCAGCTCGCCCTGCCGTGGCGGCTGACGATGCACGCCTCGCGCTTCGGCGGCACCGCGGGGCCGCTGCTCCTCGCCCTCGTCCCGCTCGTCGCGCTGCGCCGCCTGCGCGGGGCGACGCTCGCCCTCGTCGCGTTCGTGGCCGCCTACGCCGCGATCTGGGCGTCGCCGCTCGCCAGCTTCCAGCTCCGCTGGCTGGTGCCGGCGCTCCCCGCGCTCGCCGTCCTCGCCGCGCTCGGCGCCGGCCGGCTCGCCGCACTGCTGCGCGTCGCGTTCGGCGGCGCGGCGCGGACGGCATGGCTCGCCCTCCTCGCCCTCCTCGTCGCGCTGAACGCGCCGCCCTTCACCTGGCTCCACATGCGCGACCATCGTGGCGAGTGGACGGGGTGGCTGACGCACACGCTCTATGGGCTCCCACTGGCCGTCGTCACGGGGGGCGAGCCGCGCGACGCCTACCTCGCGCGCAACATCCCCACCTACCGCGCCTGGCAGTGGGCGAACGACTCGCTGCCACCCGACGCGCGCGTCCTCGTCTACGGCGGCGGCGACCACCTCTACTCGGCGCGCGATCGGCTGACCGTCTTCGCCCCGACGGCGCGGGACGCCGCGTTCGCGCCGGCCGGCGAGGAGGACGCCGCCTTCCGTCGTCTGCGCGCCCTCGGCGTCACCCACCTGCTGGTGGACGAGCGCTTCCTCGAGACGAACGGAATGGCCGACCAGCGGTGGGACGAGTTCGCGCTGACGCGCCCCTCCACCCGCGCTGCGGCGTACGACGTGGTGTACCGGGATGGGAGGTGTACGATTTATCGAGTGAAGCACTGACGAGCGGGGCGCGGTCTGCGGGGCGCGAGCTGGTCATCCCGAGCGCCAGCGAGGGATCGCTGTACGGATCGAGCGATTCCTTCGCTGCGTTCAGGACAGGCCCCCGGTCGCTCCCGCTCCCTCGGGACGACGACGAAGGCCGCGTCCCGCGCCTCGCGTCACCGCCCCCCTCCTTTCATCGTCCTGTCAGGGAGATCCCCCGCCTCCCGCACCCGCCACACCATGGTCTCGCACCCCGTCGTCGTCGCGCTCGTCGCGCTCGTCGCGCTCGTCCCCGCCGCCGTGACGTGGTGGACGGGGGAGAGGCTGCGCCGGCGGCTGGACGACCCGGCGCTCCCCGAGCTGCTGATGCGGCGGCGCTCGCGCATCGCGTCGGTGTGGGGGGTGACGCTCGTCGCGCTGATCGCGCTCGACTACCGCAAGGCGGCGTGGTCGGTGCCGCTCATGCTCCTCGCGATGATCGCCGCTGGCCATCCAGCGCAGCGCGTCATGCTGCAGGAGAACTGGGGGCTCGGCGCCTACCTCTGGCACACGCTGCGCCGCCTCGCCGGCAGCGTCGCCTTCTGGGCGCTCGTCGCGTTCACGCCGGCGCTCGTCCTCGCGCCCGACACGACGCGCGGTGCGTACGCCGTCGCCGCCGGCCTCACGGTGCTGCTCCTGGTCTGGGAGCGGTACTACCGCCGCGTCTGGCTCGCCGCCTTCGGCGCCACGCCGCTCGGCGCGCGGCCGGCGCTCGACGAGCGGTTCGCGGCGGTCGTCGCGAAGTCCACCGCGCCGCCGCCGCGCCTCTACCGCTTCGGCGCGCCGGGCGAGCGCGCGGCCGGCGCCTACGCCCTGCCGGGCGTGAAGGGCGAGGGCTCGGTGGTGTTCACGGACGCGCTGCTCGACCTGCTCACCCCCGAGGAGGTGACGGCGGTCTTCGCGCACGAGGTCGCGCACCTCGAGCACTACGAC
>Ga0307412_10002566_pt1 | contig 10088 bp, 9 predicted proteins | sample DK1Cmetagenome_3_FD_203823 | JGI IMG/M metagenome (GOLD analysis project Ga0307412, IMG submission 203823) | Maize rhizosphere microbial communities from greenhouse at UC Davis, California, United States - DK15-C-1 | ecosystem: Host-associated > Plants > Roots > Rhizosphere > Soil | place: USA...
GCGGGTAGGGGAGAGCTATCCCGCGCCATCAGGCTTACGAGGAGAGCAGCATGTACAAGGCGCCCGTCGAGGAGATCGCATTCACCCTCAAGCATGTGGCCGGTCTCGGCCAGGCGATCGACGACGGCCTGCTTGGCGATCTCGGCGAGGATCTGGTCGATGCGATCCTTCATGAAGCCGGCCGCTTCGCATCCGATGAGATCGCCCCGCTCGCCGAGATCGGCGACCGCCAGGGCGCGCGCATATCGGATGGCAAGGTGACGACGCCGGATGGCTGGCGCGATCTCTACCGCAACTGGATATCAGGCGGCTGGAACGGCCTGACGGCTTCCGAAGACTTCGGCGGCCAGGCGCTGCCGCACATGCTGAATGTCGCGGCACTCGAAATGTGGAACTCCGGCTCCATGGCCTTCGCGCTCTGCCCGACACTGACGATGGGCGCCATCGAGGCTATCGCGACGCACGGCAGCGACACGCTGAAGGCGACCTATCTCCCGAAACTCGTCTCCGGCGAATGGACCGGCACCATGAACCTGACGGAACCGCATGCCGGTTCCGATCTCGGTGTGCTCAAGGCCCGGGCCGAGCGCCGCGACGATGGCAGCTACCGCATCTTTGGCCAGAAGATATTCATCACCTGGGGCGAACACGATGTAGCCGACAACATCATCCACCTGGTGCTCGCCCGCCTGCCGGATGCGCCGGCTGGTACGCGCGGTATCTCGCTGTTTCTCGTACCCAAGTTTCTCGTCAACGACGACGGCTCGCTCGGCGCCCGCAATGATCTCTTCTGTCACGCGCTGGAGCACAAGCTCGGCATCCACGGCTCGCCCACCTGCACGATGATCTATGGCGACGGCCGCTTCGGCGAGGAAAAGGGTGCCATCGGCTGGCTGGTCGGCGAGGAGAACAAGGGCCTCGCCTGCATGTTCACGATGATGAACAACGCCCGCCTCGCGGTCGGCATGCAGGGCGTCGCGATTGCCGAAGCTGCCACGCAGCAGGCCGTCGCCTATGCCCACGAGCGCACCCAGGGCAAGGCGCCCGGCTGGACGGGATCTGGCCAAACGGGGGGCATGAGCCCGATCATCGAACACCCCGATGTCATCAGAATGCTGCTCACCATGAAGGCGTTGACCCAGGGCGCGCGCGCCATCGCCTATAGCTGCGCCCACGCCACAGACATGGCTCACCGCGCTGGCGATGACAAAAAACACTGGCGGGAGCGCGCCGCCCTGCTGACCCCGGTCGCCAAGTCCTTCGCCACCGATGTCGGCGTCGACGTCGCCTCGCTCGGCATCCAGGTGCATGGCGGCATGGGCTTCATCGAGGAAACCGGCGCCGCGCGCTATCTCAGGGACGCCCGCATCGCCCCCATCTACGAAGGCACCAACGGCATCCAGGCGATCGACCTCGTCACCCGCAAGCTGCCGCTATCCGATGGCGGAGAGGTGAAAAGTCTGATCACCGAACTGCAAGAGATCGCCGACCGCGTGGGAGCCTCGAACGCCGAAAACTTCGGCGCCACCGTGAACCGCCTCAACGCCGCCATCACCGACCTCCAGGAAGCGACCGACTGGCTCTTGGCGCAGCTGTCAGCCGGCAACACCGCCGACGCGCTCTCCGGCGCCACGCCCTATCAGCGCCTGTTCGGCCTGACGCTCACCGGCTGCTATCTCGCCAAGGGCGCGCTCGCCGATGCTGATGATGGCAAGGCCGCCGATCGCATCGCGCTCTGCCGCTTCGCCGCCGAAAACCTGCTGGCCGAGACTACGGCGCTGAAGGATACGGTCGTCAACGGCGCCGCAAGCCTCGCCGCAGCCAGATCCATTCTCGCCTGAGGGACCCGATATGACCGACCACATTCTCGTCGAGCACCCCATTGATCATCCCGGCGTCCAGATCATCCGCTTCAACCGTCCGGACAAGAAGAACGCCATCACCCGCGCCATGTATTCCGCCATGACCGAGGCGCTGACCTCGGCGGACAGCAACCCCGACATCCGCGCCACCGCCTTCCTCGGCACCGAGGGCTGCTTTTCCGCTGGCAACGATCTCGGCGACTTCCTTGAAGTTGCGATGGGCGGCGGCATGCCGCGTGAGGTCATCGATTTCCTTTATGCGCTGGTGCGCTCGGCAAAGCCTGTGGTCTCGGGCGTCGATGGCCTGGCGATCGGCATCGGCACCACCATGCATCTGCATTGCGACATGACGGTCGCGTCCGCCCGTAGCCAGTTCCGCACCCCCTTCGTCGATCTCGCTCTTGTGCCCGAAGCCGCTTCCAGCCTGCTTGCCCCGCGCATCATGGGCGCCCAGCGCGCCTTCGCCATGCTCGCCGCCGGCGAAGCCTTCTCCGGCGATGAGGCGAGGGATGCCGGCCTGGTCTTCAAGCTCGTTGAGCCGCATCAGGTCGAGGCGGAAACGCTCAGCCTCGCCGCAAAGCTCGCCTCCAAGCCGCCCGAGGCGCTGCGCCTTTCGCGCGATCTTATTCGCGGTGACCGCGAAGAGATCATTGCCCGCATCGACGAGGAAGCCCGCCACTTCGCCACCCGCCTGCAAAGCGCTGAAGCCCGCGCCGCCTTCGAAGCTTTCATGCGCCGTTGAGGCTGCGGGAGCGTCGTCTCCAATAGTATGAATTTATGCATTTTATGGGTGAATTTGCCAAAGTAAAAATTTACTACAATTTAACGTACCGCATCAATTCTCGCGCCAAAACGAGGATAATGCTGTGAAACTATTTAAAAGTGCAGTGTCTTTCAGACAGGAAATCTCTGATTTTATTTTCATGCGCTCGCCGGATGCGTATTACGTACTGGAAGATGAGCATATCGTCGATTGCAACCATGCGATGGAGGTGATGCTCGACTTGCCGCGAGACAAGATGATCGGCATCCACCCGGCCAAGCTTTCACCGGCTGTGCAATCGGACGGCCGCCCGACCAGCGAAGCCGCCGTCGCCATTTTCGCCGAGATCAAGAAAAACGGCATGGCGCGTTTCGAATGGGATCACCAGCGCCTCGATGGCACGCCGCTGCCGGTTCTGGCAACGATCCTCCAGGCCAATATCGCCGGCCGCAACGCGCAGGTCGTCTTCTGGCAGGACATTCGCGACGTGGTGAAGATGCGCCGCCAGGAAGCCGAAGCCCGCAAGCGCGACGAGGCCAAGGCGGCCGAGCAGGCGGAAGTCGTTCGCACCCTTGCGTCGTCTCTGAGAAAGCTCGCCGCCGGCGACCTCGACTGTCTTCTGGATAATCGCTTCCCGAATGAATACGAAGGGCTGCGCCAGGACTTCAACGGCACCGTCGATCAGTTGGCTGGCATCCTCGGAAAGCTCGCCGTAAACGCTGAAACCATCCGCGCCACCACCGCCGAACTCAGCCGCGCCACTGATGATACGGCGCGCCGCACCGAAAATCAGGCCGCCAGCGTCGAGGAAACCGCTGCTGCCCTGAACCAGATGACGGCTGCCGTCGCCAGCACCGCCGAAAGTGCCGCCACCGCCGCCAGTTTCTCTGCCAAGGCCAAGCAGGACGCCGAGGAATCGGAAAAGATCTCCAACCAGACCGTCGCCGCGATCGACGAGATCGCCCAGTCCTCGAAGGCGATCAACCAGATCATCGGCGTCATCGACGAGATCGCGTTTCAGACCAATCTTCTCGCCTTGAACGCCGGTGTCGAGGCGGCGCGCGCGGGCGAGGCCGGTCGCGGTTTCGCCGTCGTTGCCCAGGAAGTGCGCGAACTCGCGCAACGTTCCGCCAAGGCGGCGAAGGAAATCAAGACGCTGATCGTCAATTCGGGCACGCAGGTCGAACGTGGTGTCGCGCTGGTGAGTGATTCCGGAAAGGCGCTGGGCGATATCATCGGCCACCTCTCGCACATCTCGCAGCTGGCAACGACGATCGCCGATTCCGCCCGGGAACAATCGTCAGGCCTCGTGCAGATCAACGCGGCGATCAACCAGATGGATGGCGCCACTCAGCAGAATGCGGCCATTGTCGAGGAAACCGCCGCCGCCGTGCACGGTCTGTCGGAGCAGGCCGGTGTCCTGAACGACCTGGCCTCAACCTTCCGCCAGCGCCGGGATGCGCCCGCGAAGATGCGTGTTGCCGCCTGATATTTCCGGCCGCCGCCGATTCCATCTTCGAGCAAAACGAGAGCCGCCACGCCCAGCGTGAGCGGCTCTTTTATTGTCGGGACGCAGTCAGAATGTTCAAAAAGTATTACTTTTAATCAAATTTTACCAATTCCCTTGTTTAGTGATCGGCAATGCATGACGCAGCACGGGCATGAGCGCCCGGCCCCTTTTCCGGCACAATCAAAGGCGCAGACGCCAGCGGATCGACGCCCGATCGCTGAGGCATGTCGGTCGGCCGCATTCGAGACAATGCTATGTTCAAAATGAAGATCAAGACGCTGCTTCCGGTGCTCTTTCTGTCCCTCGTCGCCATTTCCCTCGTGCAGGGCGCCATCGCCGCCGTCGCGTTGACCAGTCTCGAAGCCAATACGCGCGAGATCGGCGCCCAGAATATTCCGAACACCGAGCGCCTGCATGCCATCGTCACGACGCTGAACGACGTGCGCCGCAGCTATGCCGATTATCTGCTGGCCTCGGGCAAGACCGATTTCCGCAACGCCGAGACCACGCTGAAGACCCGCCGCCAGCGGCTGGCGGGCGCCATCGATGCCTTCGATAAGCAGCAGAAGAGCGACTACATGAGCCAGAACTTCGCGCGGCTGCAGAAGGCGCTCGATAACGACACCGCCGTCGCCGACAAGATCATCGCGCTCGCGCTCGACAACAAGCGCAGCCAGGCCAATTCGCTCTATCGCGGCGAGCTGTCCATGTCGGCCAACAACATCCAGACGCTGGTCGACGGCATGATCGCCAAGGATCGTCAGTCGACCGACGCCGGCCTCGTCTCTGCGGCCGGCAACTATTATGCCGGCACGGTCTCGATCGTCGCCGGTCTTGCCGTGGCGCTCGTTGCTGCCATCGCCGCCGCCTATCTCGCCTGGAAGCGCATCTCGCGGCCGATCACGACGATCGCTTCGCGCATGGCCGGCCTTGCCGATGGCGATATTGAGGCTGCCGTTCCCTACACCAACCGCCATGACGAGATCGGCGACATGGCGGCCGCCGTCTCCGTCTTCCGCGACAACGCTTTCGCCCGCCTCGACCTCGAACGCAGCGCCGAGGACAACCGCGCGCATGCCCGCGACGAGCGCGCCCGCAACGAAGCCGTCAAGGTACGCGAGGCGGCAGAGATCCATCATGCCGTCGAGGCGCTGGCCGGCGCTCTTGGTGCGCTGTCGGAAGGCGATCTCGCCCATCGCATCGAGCAGCCTTTCGCCGATCACCTCGATCGTCTGCGTAGCGACTTCAACGCCTCGGTCGCCAAGCTCAGCGAAGCGCTGGAAGAGGTCGGCCATAATGCGCATGCGATCGATGCCGGCGCCGGCGAAATCCGCAACGCCGCCGATGGCCTTGCGCGGCGCACCGAGCAGCAGGCCGCCTCGATCGAGGAAACGGCTGCGGCACTCGAAGAGATCACCACCACGGTAAAGGACACCGCTCGCCGCGCCGAAGAGGCCGGCAGCCTCGTGTCGCGCACGCGCGGCGGTGCAGAGGAGTCTGGCAACATCGTCCGCAAGGCCGTCTCCGCCATGACCGAGATCGAGCAATCCTCGCAGAAGATCGCCAATATCATCAGCGTCATCGACGACATCGCCTTCCAGACCAATCTCCTGGCGCTCAACGCAGGCGTCGAGGCCGCGCGCGCTGGCGAGGCCGGCAAGGGCTTCGCCGTCGTCGCCCAGGAAGTGCGCGAACTCGCGCAGCGCTCGGCCACCGCCGCCAAGGAAATCGAGACGCTGATCTCGGCTTCCAACGCCCAGGTTCGCTCCGGCGTCAGCCTCGTCGGCGAAACCGGCAAGTCGCTGGAGACGATCGTCGGCCAGGTGCAGGACATCAGCCGCCATGTCGACGCGATCGTCACCGCCACCCGCGAGCAATCGACCGGCCTTGCCGAGATCAACACCGCAGTGAACACCATGGATCAAGGCACCCAGCAGAACGCCGCCATGGTGGAGGAGCAGACAGCTGCAAGCCACGGTCTCGCCCAGGAGGCCGCCAAGCTGATGCACCTGCTCGGCCAGTTCAACCTGCAGCCCGGCAATCGCGGCACGGCGCGCCGCTACGCCGCCGCCTGATCGATCGGTGATATAAACGACAAAACGCCCGCGCATGTCGCGGGCGTTCTCTTGGGTAATTGGAAAGATCGGGGAAACCCGTTATCCATGCATCCGCTGACGCTCGGGCTGCTCCGCGATGAAACGGTTGTTGCGGGCCGAAAGCGGCTCCACCGGTAGAATATCGATGACATCGGCAGCATCGAATTTGCGCTTCATGCCGCATATCGTGGCAATCACGACGCCCCGATCAATATTGAAGGATGTCGCCAGGAAATTCCGTTCGTCGCCATGATCATCAATGGAAATAACAAACATATTATCCTCCGTGTATTATCCATTGATACACGCAGATTATTTATCATAGATGAATTTATAGATGAATTATATTTTGATGTTCCGGATGATCATTAGGAAATTCTGTTGAATTCCCGCTGCACTCACGCTCCTGGCAGGTGCAGCGGAAGCCAGGAAGATCAGCTCGCCTGCGGGATGCGGGCGATCACCTTGATCTCGAAATCGAAGCCCGCCAGCCAGTTGACGCCGACGGCAGTCCAGTTCGGATAGGGCGCTTCGCCGAAGGCGTTCAAGCGGACTTCGTTGATCGCGGCGAACTGGTTTTCGGGATCGGTGTGAAACGTCGTCACGTCGATGATGTCGTCGAAGTCGGCGCCGGCAGCCTTCAGCACGGCTGCGAGATTGTCGAAGGCGCGTTGCACCTGTTTCGAGAACTCCGGCTCGGGCGATCCATCCTCGCGGCTGCCCACCTGGCCGGAGACGAAGAGAAGATCGCCGGAGCGGATCGCCGCAGAATAGCGGTTGATCTCATAAAGCGCCTGCCGGCCGGCGGGGAAGATTGCGTCGCGTTTGGTCATATCATGCTCCTGTTTCAACAAGGCAAAGTCCAGGCGGCCGCCGTCGCGCCAAGGGCACGACACGTTGTAACGCGTCACCAGGATCTCTGCTCTTCACTCCCGGGTGCGCAAGTGATATACGCCCCGTATGTGAATATATGTTGGCGTACGCCGCGTATGTCAATGCGCATACGTCACGTATGCTAATTTATGGAGATGAGGGTGACGGCGAAAACGCGTGCTCAAATGGTCGAAGAAACCCGGGCAAAGCTCATCGAGGCCGGCCGAAAGGCTTTCGCCACAAAGGGTTACGCCGCCTCGTCGATGGATGATTTCACCGCCGAAGCGGGGCTGACGCGCGGCGCGCTCTATCACAATTTCGGCGACAAGAAGGGGCTGCTGCAGGCCGTCATCGACCAGATCGATGCCGAGATGCTGGTGCGCCAGCGCGCGGCGCAGGCCAAGGGGAAGACACCTTGGGAAGGCTTTATCAACGAAGGCATCGCCTATATCGAGATGGCGCTCGAGCCCGAGATTCAGCGGATCATGCTGCTCGATGGCCCCGCCGTGCTCGGTGATCCCTCGCAATGGCCGAACCAGACCGCCTGCCTGCGCACCAGCACTGAGACCATCGAGGCGCTGATTGCAGACGGCATCGTCAAGCCCGTGGATGCCGAAGCCGCCGCCCGGCTGATCAACGGTGCGGCGCTCAATGCAGCGCTATGGATCGCCGCGGCCGATGATCCGCATGCGGTTCTGGAAAAGGTCGTCGATGCCTTTAAGCATCTGGCTGGCGGCCTGTTGCGGGCCGCCAGCTGAGCTCTATCCGATAGCGGGAACGCCGGGCTTATTTCTCCAGCGTGGCCACCACCTCGACATGCGAGGTCCACAGGAACTGGTCGATCGGCGTCACCGAGGTGATGCGATAGCCGCCCTCGACGAGAATGGCGAGGTCGCGCGCAAGCGTCAGCGGGTTGCAGCTCACGGCGGCGATCTTCTTCACCGTGGAGCGGGCAAGCTCCTTGCATTGGAACTCGGCGCCCGCGCGCGGCGGGTCGAAGACGACGGCATCGTAGACCTTCAGCTCCGAGGTCATCAGCGGCCGGCGAAACAGGTCGCGGCGCTCGACGCTGACGGGCTTGATCCCCTGCGTGTTGCGCGCGGCGTGGTCGAGTGCCGCAAGCGGCTTGTCCTCGCTTTCCACCGCATGCACGCGGCCGATCCGCGCCAGCCTGAGCGAGAAGGTGCCCGTGCCGGCGAAGAGGTCGGCGATGCGCTTGGATTTGCCGACATGGGCAAGCACCAGCTCGGACATCGCTTCTTCCGCCGGCTTCGTCGCCTGCGTGAAGCTTCCCGCCGGTGGCGACACCTGGACGCCGCCGAAATCGAGCATCGGCTTCACCGGCTCGATCAGGATCTCACCATTGACGGAGACGCGCGCGATCCCCCGCATCGAGAGCACGGTCTCGGTCGCCTTGCGCCGCTGTTGGTCCGAAAGCTTCTTCAGGCCATCGGCGGCGATGTCGAGGCCGGTCGCCGTTTCCAGCACGGTGATGCGAAACGCCTCGGCATTGACGGCAAGTGCCGCGCCAATCGCCTTGATCGCCGGCAGCCGCGCGATGAGGCTTGCCGACGAGATGGGACATTCCTCGATATTGACGAGATGGTGGCTTTCGGCCTGGTTGAAGCCGATGAGCATCTCTTTCTCGGTCTTGCGCGCGGCGAATGTCACGCGGCGGCGCTCGCCGGGATGAGCGACCACGAGCTCGCCGACTTCAGGTGTCAGCCCCTTGGACTTCAGCGCGTCGATGACCAGCTGGCGCTTGAAGCTGCGATAGACCGCGTCGCCTGCGTGCTGCAGCGTGCAGCCCCCGCAGGTGCCGTTGACGCCATCGGGGCCGAAGTGCCGACAGTGCGGCTCCTGCCGGTCCGGCGAGGGCGTGGTGATCGACATGACCGTGCCCTGGCTCTTGACGCGCGCGATGGCGACCGTCTCGCCGGGCAGCGTGAAGGGCACGTAGACGGGGCCATCAGTGCCGTTGGCGATGCCGTCGCCCTGTGCGCCGAGCTTCTGGATGGTGACTGTTTCAGTGCTCACGGCTTGGTTCCTGCGAGTAGATATTCCTGGTTTCCGTCCCCGCCCGAGATCGGCGAGGGGATCAGCCCGAGGCCGGTCCAGCCCATGTCCTCGACGAACCAGCGCTCCAGTTCGGCGGCAACGGCGGGTGCGGTCGAAGGGTCCTTCAGCATCCCGCCCTTGCCGATCGCCTCGCGGCCGGCCTCGAACTGCGGCTTGACCAGCAGCACGGCCGTCGCACCCTGCTCAGCGAGATCGAGCGCCGGGGCCAGCGCCAGCTTCAGCGTGATGAAGGAAACGTCGGAAACGATGAAGGTGAGGGGATGGCCGATATCCTCGGCCTCAAGATTGCGCGCGTTCAGCCCCTCGATATTGGTCACATCGGGGTTTTCGGCAAGCCGCGGATGCATCTGGCCATGGCCGACATCGATCGCGGTCACATGCGCGGCGCCGCGTTCGAGCAGCACTTCGGTAAAGCCGCCGGTGGAGGCGCCGACATCGAGACAGTGATGGCCCGTCGGATCGAGCTTGAAGTGATCGAGCGCGGCCGCGAGCTTCAGCGCCGCGCGCGAGACGTATTCCTGCGCGGGATCATCGATCTCGATCGAGACATCCTCGCCGAAGACGGCGCCGGCCTTGGTGACGACCTTGCCGTCGACCTTGACGGTGCCGCGGCTGACCGCGTCGCGGGCGCGCGAACGGCTGGCAAAAAGACCCAAGCTGACGAGGAGCTGGTCGATGCGTTGTGTATTTTGATCGGACATGGCCTGTCCATGCCGGGCAATGCCATCAGTTGCAAGCCTTTTGTTGATTGCCTCCGCTGCGGCAGCCGTCCTCTGATGTCACATGGATCGGCGGTGCCTGCTCATCCGTTGACAGCAATGGGAAAATTAGCAGCCTCTAGCCAAGCGAAAAGAGACCTACAACCTGCGCTATGATGGCGTGTGACGACGAAGCGTCAAACGGGT
>Ga0307412_10002567_pt1 | contig 10087 bp, 14 predicted proteins | sample DK1Cmetagenome_3_FD_203823 | JGI IMG/M metagenome (GOLD analysis project Ga0307412, IMG submission 203823) | Maize rhizosphere microbial communities from greenhouse at UC Davis, California, United States - DK15-C-1 | ecosystem: Host-associated > Plants > Roots > Rhizosphere > Soil | place: USA...
ATGTTTGCTGATTTTGTAAATGCTTTTACAATAGGTAAAAACGAGTGTGTTGCCAACATTGGAGCCTCATCCGTAAGGGTGTAATAGATTTTTGATTTGTCTGACATTATACTGTTATTTATTATTTGATTTTTTAAGACTCACAAATTTAGTCAAAAATTAATTTTTTTAGATTAAACCTAAATAAGATTTTTCACTTTAAGAATTATTTAACCATTATTTGATAGAAAATCAAGTCTGATTTAAGTAAATTTGAAAAACTTAAAAATAAAATTATGTCAACGACTATTACTTTAAAAGGAAACGAAGTACATACAATAGGAACTTTACCGTCCGTAGGAACTCATATCAGGGACTTTGCACTGGTAGATTCCGGATTAAAAGTAAAAACACTTCAGGATTTCGAAGGGAAGAAGAAAGTTTTCAATATTTTTCCAAGTATCGATACACCGACTTGTGCATCTTCGGCAAGAAAATTTAATGAAGAAGCTTCGACTCTTGATAATACAGTGGTAATCAATGTTTCTAGAGATTTACCTTTCGCTTTGGGAAGATTTTGTGCTGCAGAAGGTTTAAATAATGTTGAAACTCTTTCAGATTTCAGAAGCAGTTTTGGAGACGATTATGAAGTGACAATCACAGATTCTCCAATGAAAGGTCTTTTGAGCCGTGCCGTAATCGTAACTGATGCCGACAATAAAGTGATTTATACAGAGCAGGTTTCAGAAATTGCAGATGAACCTGATTACAATGCAGCGTTGGCAGCATTAAAATAATTGAACAGAATAAAATTTTGTATAAGAAAGCCTTGTGAAGATTTTATTCGCAAGGCTTTTTCAGCAGTAAGAATAAAAACTCAACTAAAATGGTAAAAAGAATTGTTGCCAACATAAAAAGCAATGACCTGTCAAAAGCAGACTTGTTTTATCATGAAGTTTTAGGATTGGAAACTTTAATGGATCACGGCTGGATCAAGACTTTTGGAAATGATGAAGAAGCAAAAGTTCAGATAAGTTTTGCCATTCATGGTGGAAATGATACAGAGGTTCCCAACCTTTCGATTGAGGTGGATAATGTGGATGAAATCTATGAAAAAATGAAGCAATTCGGGTTTGAAATTATGTATGAAATAACCAATGAAGATTGGGGTGTCCGCCGGTTTTTTGTAAAAGATCCTTTCGGCAATTTAGTTAATATTCTTTCTCATCAATAAGTCAGTATTTATATGAAAGCAGAACAAATTATTCCTATTCTCAGAATTTTTGATGAGCAAAAAGCAATTGAATTTTACATCGACTGGCTCGGTTTTGAGATCGTCTGGAAACATCATTTCGAGGACAATACTCCGATATATATGGAAATTAAAAAAGGTAATATTACCTTCCATTTAAGCGAACATCACGGTGACGGAACTCCCGGAAGCCGCGTCTTCATCTGGGGTGAAGATATTAAGGAGTATCACAAAGAGTTAATTGATAAAAAATATAAATACAATCGCCCAGGTTTGGAGAAAACTTTTTATAATGCGATTTCCTTTACAGTTGATGATCCGTTCGGCAATAAAATTATATTTAATGAAAAGTTTGATGAAGAGAAGCATACGGATTTGGAGTTTTATTCAATTCATTAAATTTTAACCACAAAAGTCACAAGAGATTTTTTTTGAATTAAATTATTTTTAAGCATTCCAAAAGTTCACAAAAATGAAAAAGATTTTTCAAAATCTTATGTGTTCTTCTTTTAAGTTCGATTTTACTTAAAGTAACTTATGTGTTCAGATCTTTTGTGACTTTTGTGGTTAAATAATTGATCCAAATCATCAAAAAACCCATATATTAAAACTAAATTTACATATTAAATGAAACGTTCCGGAACAGCAGATTTACCCTTACACTACGGCAAAGTACCACCGTGGCTGTATGAGCGTATGTCCGTTCTCGGGCTTTCAATCATTGAAGTGATCTTAATGGATTACGGCAAAGATGAAGTTCTCCGCCGATTGGCAGATCCGTTTTGGTTCCAAAGTTTCGGAGCGGTGATGGGTATGGATTGGCATTCTTCAGGAATTACAACTTCCGTGATGGGAGCTTTAAAACGTTCCATTAATCCCAATTCGCAATCACTGGGACTCTATATTTGCGGTGGAAAAGGTAAGTTTTCCAGAGAAACACCTTCAGAATTGCTTAAAATTGCAGATAAAACCGGCTTAAACGGAACTGAACTTGTAAGAGCCAGCAAACTTTCCGCAAAGGTTGATAACACGGCCATTCAGGATGGTTATCAATTGTATTTACACAATTTTATTTTATCAGATAACGGAAATTGGAGTGTTGTTCAGCAGGGAATGCACGAATCCGATGGAACTGCAAGACGTTATCACTGGCATTCCGAAAATATAAAATCCTTTATTGAAGAGCCTCACACGGGAATTAATGGTATTTCAAGAGGAAGAATTTTAAACTTAACCGATTCCGAAGCTTCCGAAAACAGAAAAGGAATTCTAGATATTTCCCACACCGATTCTGCGGAAATTATGAGCGATTTTTCACGGTTAATTCTTCCTAATCACCACGATGTTCAGGCTTCTGATGTTGATTTGAGACGTTTAGGGGCACTTTTATATGTAACCCGCGAGCAGCAGCCACAGAATTTTGAAGATTTGTTGATGCTGGAAGGAGTTGGTCCACGAACGATGCAGTCGTTGGCGTTGGTGAGCGAAGTCATTCACGGTGCGCCTTCAAGATTCAAAGATCCTGCGAGGTTTTCCTTTGCTCATGGGGGAAAAGACGGGCATCCGTTTCCTGTTCCAACCAAAGTTTATGATGAAAGTATTGACATTATTAAAAAAGGAATTGAAAAATCTAAGCTTGGAAATTCCGATAAATTAAAGACTTTAAATAAACTTCACGACATCGTCACAAAAACAGAAAAAGACTTCACCCCGAATTTCGATATTCAGGAAGTTATTGAAGAAGAACGACAAAATTCATGGCGTTTCGGCGGGAAAACTGTGTTTGGAGATGCGCAGAAACCATCCAATCCGAAACCGATTCAGCTTTCTTTGTTTTGATTAATTTAACCGCAAAAGTCACAAAAGTTTTTTAGGCTTATTTTTAAATTAATTTAGGATCATTTAAAGTTCACAAAACCAAAAATCTTAGATTTTCAACATTTTGAATTCTTCTTTTTAATAAAAAAATTCAAAATAACTAATGTCTAAATCTTTGTAACTTTTGCGGTTAAAATAAAAATGTTTAATAATTTATAATCAATACAAACAGCTGACGATGCTTTTGTGTAAAGGATTACACAAGGCTCTATTCTTGTAGTTTATCATTTTGTTTAATATTTCCTTTATCATTTCCCATAAAAATTCTATTTTAGAGCTTCAAAAAAACATTGACTTGATGACGAACAAATCCTTAGAAATCTGCTATGATTTCCCATTTTTTCTACCGGAAGAACTTGAAGAAATATTTCAGGCTCATGAGAAAGTAATGTTCCAAAAAGGAGATTGTATCCTTGAAGAGGGAAAAACGGCAAATGAATATTACATTTTGGAAACAGGTTTGGCTCGCTCATTTGTTAATGATTTCAATGGAAATGATGTGACGACGCATTTTTTTGTGGAAAATGAAGTGATCATTGATGTTTCATCACTTTTTCAAAGAATTCCGACTCAGGAAAATATGGTTTGTATTTCAGATTGTGAATGTTGGAAGCTGGATTTCGATACTTTTCAAGAGTTATTTCATAAAATCCCGAACCTCAGAGAATGGGGCAGAGCATGGATGTCTCAGCAGCTTTTCGTTTACAAACAGCGTTCTGTAGAAATGTTTACGCTTTCCGCTACAAAACGTTACCTTAATCTTTTGGAACAAAAACCACACGTTATACAATTCGCACCCTTAAAGCAAATCGCTTCCTATCTGGGAGTTACAGATACTTCATTAAGCAGAATCCGTAAAGAGTTGGTCTCTCATCCGAAGAAAATTTAAATCTTGTCTTATGGCAAGTTGATTTTCATAGCAACATGGTAATTTTGGTTAAAAGTTTAACATTAAAAAAATTACAAAATGAAAATCAATCAGATTTATGTAAACCTTCCGGTAAAAGACGTTCAAAAAACAAGAGAATTCTGGACAAAACTTGGTTTTTCAATCAATGAACAGTTTTCAGATGAAAAAGCAGTTTCTGTAGTAATGAAAGAGGATCACATTTATGCAATGTTCTTAAATGAAAAATTTTTCAAGACTTTTACAGACAGACCTATTGCAAAAGGAGATACTACTCAAACCCTTCTTGCAATTGGCGTAGACAGCCGTAAAGAGGTTGATAATATGGTGAAAACTGCCATTGAAAACGGAGGCTCGAAATACAGTGAGCCACAGGATCACGGATGGATGTATCAAAATGCTTTTTCTGATCTGAACGGGCATCAGTGGGAAGTAATGTTTGCTGATATGTCTCAACTTCCGACAGAATAACTTTCAAAAATTAAACTAAACATTAAAAAATTACAAATGAAAATCAACCAGATTTATGTAAACCTTCCGGTAAAGGATATTCAAAAAACAAAAGAGTTCTGGACGAAAACAGGATTCTCTATCAATGAGCAATTTTCAGATGACAAGGCTGTTTGTGTTGTGATGAGCGACAACATTTATGTCATGTTTTTAACGGAAGAATATTTCCAGACTTTCTCTGAAAGACCAGTCCCAAAAGGTGATACAACGCAGGTTCTTGTCGCAATCGGACTAAACAGCCGTGAAGAGGTTGATCAAGTGGTGAACGCTGCGGTGGCCAATGGTGCTACTCAACATGAAGAGCCGCAGGATTACGGATGGATGTATCAGAATTCTTTCTGGGATATCAACGGACACGGATGGAATGTCACTTTTGCAGACATGTCCCAACTTCCAACGGAATAAATTTCTCAACTTTCCGCAGATTTTCAGGTTTCAGATTTTAAAATTAAAATTGTGAAATCATTAAGTCTATGGAATTAATCCAAAAATTATGAATAACGATATTGAAATTATAAAAGTTCAGACAACAAGCACTTATAAGGTCATTTTGATGAACATTGACGGCATTACCAACGAAGAAGCCATGGTTTTCCCGAATGGTGAAGCCAATTGTATGAATTGGGTTTTAGGACATTTAATTTACATAAGAAATCCTTTACTTAACATGTTGGGCGAAGATTCAATTTGGGACGGCGAAAGATTTTCCTGCTACAATAGAGGAGAAATTCCCTTAAACAGAAAGGATGAGTTTGTAACATTTGAAGAATTAAAATCATATTTAAAAGATTCCCAGGAAAAATTAGATGCAAAACTCAACAATATGGAAAGTTTTAATTCCGAACATATTAAAGATATTGCAACGCTTTCTTTTCATGAAACGTATCACAGCGGGCAATTAGGTTATCTGAGAAGAGTTCTTGGAAAACCGGGAGCAATAAAATAATCTCTCAAATTCTATGAATTAATTAAACTAAATTTTAAAATCAAATAAAATGGATATACCAAAATCAAACAAACTGGAAATTATTATACCTGCATTTAGAGGTCACAGTCAGAACTTTTTGATGGTTCTTGACGGAATTTCCGAAGAAGATGCTTTAAAAAGAATCGAAGGAAGGACCAATCACATCGTTTGGATGGTGGGTAACTTTCTTGACATGCGTTACGCATTAGGAAATATTTTCGGAATCAGTGAAGAGTTTGAATTTAAAGACTTTTTCTCTCAGGGAAAAACATTGAATGAAAGCTTGAAATATCCGACTTTAGAACAGCTTAAAGCAGACTTTCATAAAATTTCACCTCTTATTTACAACAAATTACTGGAGGCTTCCGATGAAGAATTGAATAATGCTTTTCCGATGGGAATGAACATTGATTTTTTCCCGGAAACAGTCCTGAATTTCGTAGGAATGTGCATTGGCCGTGAAGATTATCTGTGCGGACAGATCGGATTGATGCGAAGAATTCTCGGTTATGAAGGAATGAAATATGATTTCGATAAAGATTTAAAATATTAAGATGAATCTTGTTGAAAAAGGTCATAAATCGGTCAATGGAATAAAGATGTATTATGAAATCTACGGTTCCGGAAAGCCTTTGGTACTGGTTCATGGAGGTGGATCTTCAATTTTATTTGATTATAAAGAAGTTATTTCAAGGTTTGGAAATCAATTTCAGCTCATCGGAATTGATCTCCAGAATCACGGAATGACCGAGCATCGCAATATTCCCGAAACTTTCGAACAGGATGCGGATGATGTTGTTGCACTTTTAAAAGAATTAAATATTAAAAAAGCTTCATTCTGGGGTTTCAGCAACGGCGGAAATACTGTTATGCAAATTGCTTATCGACATCCGGAAATGGTTGAAAAGCTGATCGTAGCCTCGGCATTTTACAAAAGAAACGGAATGATGGACGGCTTTTTTGAAGGAATGATGCAGGCAACGTTGGAATCCATGCCGGAACCGCTTAAAGTTAATTTTTTAAACCTAAATCCCGACTTTTCGAAATTAGAAAACATGTTCGACAAGGACAGCAAAAGAATGCAGACTTTTGAAGACTGGAACGAGGATATTTTAAAAAGAATAAAATGTCCAACCTTATTTATTTCAGGTGATAAAGACGTAATGAAACCGGAGCACGTTGTTGAAATGTGGCGCTTGGTAGAAGGTTCAAAATTGATGATTCTCCCCGCAACACACGGATCTTACATGATGGCGGATTTCAGCGGAAAAGTTGATGAAAAATTGATTGACCTTACAACAAGCGAGGTCGGGAAATTTTTAAGCAATTAAATTATTAAAGTTAAAAATTGAGATTTTTCCTTTGTCAGAATGACAATCCCGACGGCTATACTTTCAGCCTTTGCTGAGTGAAACGCCTTTGCGAACGAAAAATATTCTCAAACATTTAAAGAAACCTTTGCGCTCGTTGCATTAAATAAACACTATAAACATAAATATTTTACACAAATTTCACGAATTATAATTTGTGTCATTAGTGAAAAAACATTTAAGCAGTTAGTGTTTAAAAAAACAAAAAAAATAACATTTAAAAATAGAAATCATGGCAAAATTAAATCCATACTTAAATTTTGATGGAAAAGCAGAAGAAGCTTTCACTTTTTACAAGTCCGTTTTCGGAGGAGAATTTCGTGGTGAAGTCCACAAAATGGGCAATGCACCGGGAACCGAAAATTTATCAGACGAAGAAAAAAACAGAGTGATGCATATCGCACTTCCAATTGGTGAAGATTTGTTGATGGCATCGGATATTGTTCCTAGTTTCGGACAAAATCTGAATATTGGAAATAATAATTATGTTTCAATTTTCCCGGAATCCAGAGAAGAAGCAGACAGGCTTTTCAAAGGGCTTTCTGAAGGTGGTAATATCGAAATGCCGATTGAAGACCAATTCTGGGGCGACTATTTCGGAAGCTTCCAGGACAAATATGGAGTTCATTGGATGGTGAACTATAACGAAGAATACGCAAAATAATCTTATCTTTAAACTAAATTATATTCAAAAGGGTAATCGAAATTTTTGGTTGCCCTTTCATTACACCACAAAAATACAATTATATGGAACCCATTAAAATTGACATTACGATTTTAGCCCCTGTTCAAAAGGTTTGGGATTATTTCAATGACCCGAAACATATTACAAAATGGAATTTTGCCCACGAAACATGGCAGTGCCCAAAAGCTGAAAATGACTTGAGAGTGGGTGGGAAATTTAAAACAAGAATGGAAGCAAAAGACGGCAGTTTCGGCTTCGACTTTGAAGGAGTTTATGATGAAGTTATTCCCAATGAAAGAATAAAATACCATTTGGAAGATGGAAGAAAAGTAGAGGTCATTTTCGATAAAATTGATGAAAATACAACAAAAGTGACTGAAATATTCGATCCTGAGAAACAAAACTCAGTTGAAATGCAAAGAGATGGCTGGTATGCTATATTGGATAATTTTCATAAATACGTAGAAAATAATTAATAATATTTTCAGCCATGATAAATTTAGTAATAATGGCAAAGTGTTTAAGCTCCATTTGCGCTGTGAGTCATGTTGTGCAGGGAGATTTTCTGCAAGGCGTTATAGCGACACCAGCAAGAAGAGCCCTTGAAAAAGAAAAAATAGATTGCCTGGAAAAACTGTCCGGCTATTCTGAAAACGAAATTATGCAGATGCATGGTTTCGGAAAAAATACAATGGAAAAACTGAAACTTTATATGAAAGAAAATAATGTTTCATTTAAAAATAATTAAAAATATACTTAAACACAAAAGGCTCTAATTTTTCACACAAATATCACAATTTATAATTCGTGAAAATTTGTGTAAAATATTGTGAGGTTAGTGTTTAATAAAAAATTAAAATAATGAATAACGATATTTTCCCGTGTCTTTGGTATGACGGAGACGCAAAAGAATCAGCAGAATTTTACTGTAAAGTATTTGACGGAAAAATTACAGCAGATACGCCTGTTGTGATGAATATTGAACTTTTTGGTCAGAAGTTAATGCTTTTAAACGGTGGACCACATTTTACGAAAAATCCTTCAGTTTCATTTATGGTGATTTGTGACACGGAAGATGAGGTTCAGAAATACTGGGATGAGTTGATCGATGGCGGAATGGTCTTAATGCCGTTGGATTCTTATTCATGGAGTAAAAAATATGGCTGGGTTCAGGACAAATATGGAGTGACGTGGCAGATATTTTTAGGTGAAAAAGCAAGTGATCAAAAAATGGTTCCAACGCTAATGTTTATCAATGAAAACAATGGAAAAGCGATGGAAGCCATGGAACTTTACACCGAAACTTTTCCGAATTCTAAAATCGGAAATATACTGAAATACGGAGAAGGAAGCGAAGGGCATCCTATTCCTGAACCAGCCGAAAATATTCAGCATGCACATTTTGAAATTGATGGTTACACTTTCTTCTGCATGGATAATTCTTACGATCATAAATTTGATTTTAATGAAGGAATTTCGATGGTTGTAATGACCGATGATCAGGAGCAGACCGACAAATATTGGAATACCTTAACCTCAAATGGAGGAAAGGAAAGCATGTGTGGCTGGTTGAAAGATAAATACGGTTTTAGCTGGCAGATTGTCCCGAAAAGATTAATCCAACTGATGAGCGATCCGGATCAGGAAAAGGCTCAGAAAGTTGTTCAGGCAATGATGAAAATGCAGAAAATCATCATTAAAGATTTGGAAGAAGCTTATCAGTCTTAAAAAATGGGTTGGAAGATGGAAGTGTGAAGTTGGAAGTTTACCTTTACCGTTTTAAATCTTCCATTTTTTTCTTCACAAATCCTTTCGGCTTGTTGTTTGATGTGGTTTAGAAAAAAGATTTGCATATGAAAACACAGAACAAGTCAAAGGCTAAATCAGAAGTTCCTCAGGATGGACTGTTTCCTGAAATTATTCGTGAAAATTACAAAGGAAGTGATAAACTGCTGAATAAAAAAGCGGTAATTTCCGGGGGCGACAGCGGAATCGGACAGGCAGTAGCTGTTCATTTCGCCAGGGAAGGTGCAGACGTTGCAATTATTTATAAAGAAAGCGACGACGATGCAAAAGAGACTCAAAAGTTAGTAGAAAAAGAAGGTAAAACGTGCCTCCTGTTAAAAGGAGATGTTTCGGAAAAGAAAAATCAAAAGAAATTCCTGGAAAAAATTAAAAAGGAATGGAGAAAATTGGATATATTAGTAAATAATGCCGGAATTCAATTTCCTAAAGATGATATTGAAAATATTTCTGATGAGCAGATCCTCAAGACTTTTAATACCAATATTATTTCTATGATTTCCTTTACCAGAGATTGTTTGCCGCTGATGGATGAAGGTGCGAGGATTATCTGTACAACATCAGTTACGGCATATCGCGGAAGCAATCACCTGATTGATTACTCATCTACGAAAGGAGCTATAGCAACATTTGTCCGATCATTGGCTACAAATCTTGCTGAAAAGAAAATTCTGGTGAATGGAATTGCACCCGGCCCGATCTGGACGCCTCTTGTGAAAGAAACGTTTGATAATCT
>Ga0307412_10002569_pt1 | contig 10085 bp, 9 predicted proteins | sample DK1Cmetagenome_3_FD_203823 | JGI IMG/M metagenome (GOLD analysis project Ga0307412, IMG submission 203823) | Maize rhizosphere microbial communities from greenhouse at UC Davis, California, United States - DK15-C-1 | ecosystem: Host-associated > Plants > Roots > Rhizosphere > Soil | place: USA...
CTTCAACGGCACCGGTTCGGCAACGATCTTTCGCAGCTTCTCCCGGGCGCGCGAAAGGCGCGACATCACCGTGCCCACCGGGATGTCGAGCACGGCGGCGATCTCCTCGTACTTCATCTCCTCGACCGCCGCCAGCACGAGCACCTCGCGCTGCTCGGCGGGCAGCCGGCCGAGCAGCTGCAGCACTTCGCCCAGCTCGACGTGCGCCTGCTGGTTCGCGCGCACGGCGAGCTGCCACGCGTCGCCAACGTCGCCGTCCGCGTCGAGCGAGACGTTGCGCGCTTCGCGCATCGCGATCGCACGCTGGTTGACGAAGACGTTGTGCATGACGGTGAACAGCCATGCGCGAAGATCCGTCCCCGCCTGCCACAACGCGCGCTTCTCCCACGCCCGCGCGAGCGTGTCCTGCACGAGGTCGTCAGCGCGCGTCGCCTCGCCGGCGAGAACCCGCGCGTAGCGACGAAGGCGCGGGATGGCGGCGAGGAGCTCGGGATGCGGAAGCGGCGGTGCAGCCATTGCGGGGGTCGGGCGGCGTTTTTGGGGGCGCCCGACCCGGAATGATCGCCTAAGGCCGCGCGACGTGCCAGGTGTTGTTCGCCACGCCCTCGCCGGTCGCGTCGCCGGGCTTCTGGTCCTTGATCCACAGGTACAGCGGCTTGCCCCTGTAGGCCCACTGCCTCGCGCCGTCGTCACGCGTGACGATCGTCCAGTCGCCCATCGCCGACGCGTCGCCGGTGGCCATCAGCGGCGGCCAGTTGGCCGCGCACGGGCCGTTGCAGTTGCTCTTGCCGGGGGCGTCCTTGTCGAACGTGTACAGCGTCATCCCCGCCTGGTTGACGAGCATCCCGTTGCTCGACTTCACCGACGCGGGCATCGTCGGTCCGAACGCGGCGCAGCCCGCGACGGCGGCGATCATCAAGGCGGCACAGGCGGTGCGGGCGAGTCGATTCATTGCGCGAGTCTCCGAGGTAAGGGTGAGCGCTCGGTGAACATGCGTTACACCGATGCTATTCCGCCCGCGGCCCGCGCGAGCTGTCGGCTACATACGACCGTGGCTCGCGTCCCCACGCGGCCGGACGTGCGCACTGACGCGCCGCTTACCCCACGCCAGTGGCTGCGCGCACGAGCGAAGCGGCGGAGCGAAACGACGCTATCCGGACGCTTCGCGCTAAGGCTCCCACCAGTACCGGATGATGTGGAAGTACACGGGCGCGGCGAAGATCACCGAGTCGAGCCGGTCGAGCATGCCGCCGTGACCCTCGATCAGCGTTCCCCAGTCCTTGACGCCGCGGTCGCGCTTCATCGCCGACATGACGAGGCCGCCGAAAAACCCCATCAGGCACACGACGAGCGCGATCAGCGCGGCCTGCCACGGCGCGAACGGCGTGAGCCAGTACAGCAGCGCGCCGACGGCCGTCGCGCTCGCGACGCCGCCCACGAATCCTTCGACGGTCTTCGACGGCGACAGGTCCGGCGCGATCTTGCGCGACCCGGCGAGCTTGCCCCACACGTACTGCAGCACGTCGCTGCCCTGCACGACGAGCACGAGCCACGCGATCAGCAGGATGTCGCCGCCCTCGAAGCCGGGGATGCGAAGCGTCATCAGCGCCGGCACGTGCGAGATGCAGTACACGCACACCATCAGTGCGAACTGCAGCTTCGAGGTTCGCTCGAAGAACCGCGTGAGGTCCGCCGACAGCGCGGCGAAGATCGGCAGCGTGAGGAACGCGTACACCGGGATGAGGATCGAGTAGAGCCCATACCATTCGATGCCGACGAGGATGTACTGCGCGGGCAGGAAGAAGAAGAACACCATGGCGAGCGCCCAGTGGTCGCCGCGCCGCGTGTACGAGAGCGAGACGAACTCGCGCAACGCCATGAACGACACGAAGCCGAACAGGACGACGACGCCGGCCTTGCCGAAGGCGAATGCAAGGCCGAGCACGACGACCATCACCCACCACGCGTTCACGCGCGCGATCAGGTTGTCGATCGTCGCGTGGGGCTGGCCGCGCGCCACCTTGAGGCGCAACAGCCAGCCAGTCGCGCTCGCGAGCACGAGGACGCCGAACACGCCGGCGAACAGCGTGAGGAGCTCGGGGTGCGTGCGTGGCGTCATCGGATCAGCGTGTCACTGCGGCGGCGGGGCGAGCGCCAGCAGCGCGTCGCGGGCGCGCTCGAGGAAGCTGTCCTTGTCCTCGCCGGCCGCGATCGTGACTGGCGCGCCGAAGGCCAGCGTGCACAGGAGCGGGATCGGAAGGAACTCGCCCTTGGGCATCACGCGGTTCAGGTTCTCGATCCACACGGGCACGCACTCGACGTCCGGCCGCGCGGACAAAATGCGCCAGATGCCGCTTCGGAACGGCAGCAGCGTCGCGTCCGTGGTGTTGCGCGTTCCTTCTGGAAAGAGGATCAGCGAATCGCCGTGCTCGAGCGCAGCCACCATCTGCGCCACCGGATCGGGGCCGCCTTCCGTGTGCGTGCGCGCGATGACGACGCCGCGGAACACCTCGTGGATCAGCCAGCGCCGCAACGGCGTCGTGTCCCAGTAATCCGCGCCCGCCACCGGGCGCGTGCGGATGCGAAGGTCCTCGGGCAGCGACGCCCAGATGAGCACGAAGTCGCCGTGGCTCGAATGGTTGCCGTAGTAGATGCGCTGCACCGCCTTCGGCGGTCCGCCCTTCCACAGCGCGCGCGCGCCGGTGATCAGGCGGGCGAAGCCGCAGATCGAGGCGGCGACGAGGCGCGTCGTGAACTGCCGCATCCGCTATCCCGGCAACGCCGCGACGAGCGCGGCGATGAACTGCAGCGCGGCGATGACGACGAGCTGCGTCACCAGGCGGCGGGCGCCGCGCGCGCGGTCGCGCAGCGAACGGGCCGCGGGCGTGTCGACGTTGGTCTGGCCGGCGAGCGCCGCGTCGAATGCGCGCGCCGCGGCGTCGACGTCGGCGCCGGCCGCGAGATCGGCGAACACGGCAGCGTCGAAGCGCAGGCGCAGCGCCAGCCACGGCGCCGCGGCGCCGAGCAGCGCCACGAGCCACCAGGCCCACGCGCTCCTCGGGAACTGGTCGACGAACGCGAGCGCGGCGAAGGCGACGAGCGTGAGGCCGATGCTCGCCGCCGCGACCGGCGCGGCGGCCGCGCACAGGCGTGACGCCGCGAGCGCGTCGATGCGCGCGTCGTCGGTCATCGCGCCGCGGGCCGCATGGCGCCGATCCCCGCACGATGCTCGGCGGACAGGACGATCGCCGGGCGCACTGCGGCGATCTTCGCGATCGCCGCATCGCCGTCCTTCGCGCGACCGCTCGCCACCAGCCACGCGGCGACAGCGGCCGCACTGCGCGAATAGCCGAGCGCGCAGCACACGAGCACCGGGCCCCGGCCGCGCAAGCGCTCGATCGTCGCGGCGGCCGCGCGCAGCACCTCGACGTCGGCCGGGACCAGGTCGAGCACCGGATGGTTGACGTACGTGCGTCCAAGCGCCTCGACCGGCAATTCGGCACTCATGTCGACGATCGCCGCGATGCCGTGACGCTCGACGTCGCGCCACGTCGGCAGGCGACCGATCCACACGTCGTCGGTCACGCGCGCCACCGTCGGCTGGCGGCGTGTCCACCAGCGCGCGTTGACCCATGCGCCGGCGAGATAGGGGAGCAGCAGGGCGTACGCGGCCGGTGACAGCTGGCCGTCGCGCTTCTGGAAGCCCGCCGGACCCACCGCCGCATAGTTCAGCGCGACCAGCCACAACGCGACGCCCACCCACCACGCCCACAACGCGGCGCCCCCGACGCCCAAGGCGAAGGCCGCGGCGAAACAGCCGGTGCCGGCATAGCGAAGCGCGAGCTGCCAGCGGCGGCGGTCTCGCGTCCAGCCAAAGCCGGCCAGCGGCGAGGCGCGGTCAAGCGGCCACAGCCACAGGCACAGGCAACCCAGCAGCGCGCCGGTCGGCACGTCGATGAAGTGATGCTGCCACGTGGTCAACACGGAGACGCCGATCAGCACCGCCCACGCGTGCACGAGCCAGCGCCAGGCGCCGCTGGCATGGCGCGCGAACAGCGCCCACAGGATCACGAGCAACGCGATGTGCAGCGACGGCGCCTGGTTGAACGGCTTGTCGAAGCTGCCGAGCACCGCGAACAGCCAGCCGAACGCGCCCTCGCCCGGCGGCCGGTCGAACGTGAAGCGCATCGGCCAGGCGAGGAAGCAGGCGACGGCCAGCACCTGCGCGGTCAGCAGCCGCTTCGCGTGCGCGTCCAGCTCGCCCCGCGACCTGCAGACGAAGAGCGAGAGCGCGTAGAAGACGTCGATCGACCAGTAGGGCACGATCGTCCACGGCACGAACGGCACGTAGCGCTCCCAGTCGAACACCAGCGAACCGACGTCCGCGCGCCTTCCCGCCCACCACGTCGCGAAGCCGTAGCTCGCGAAGAAGAACGGCGCGAGAAAGGCGAGCCACGCGAAGGCGCGTCGCCAGGGCCGCGGTCCCGCCGCCGCGCTCATGCGGTACGTTCGGCCAGCGACACGGTGAAGATGCCCCATTCGTCGATGCGCTGCGCTCGCTTGACGAACCCGGCGGCGGCGACGAGCTGGTCGATCTCGCCCTGCGTCCGGCGCCGCATCACCCACGCTTCGCCCCCGCGATGGCTCGTGAGCGCGCGCGCGATGAGCTCGATCTGGGGATGCCACGGCTGGCCCGTATAGACGAGGTAGCCGCCGGGCTCGATCGCGGCCGCGAGCCCGGAAAGCGAACGGCCGACCATCGCGTTGTCCGCGAACAGCTCGTAGAGGCCCGACACGACGCCGAGCGTCGGACGCGGGGCGAGCGCCGCAAGGCCCGCGGCGTCGAAGGCATCGCCCTTCTCGAAGCGCGCGATGCGCGCGAGCCCTTTCGCCTCGATCAGCGCACGGCCGTCGCGGACATTGAGATCGCTGTAGTCGCGCAGCAGGATCGACTCCGGGGGCTCACCGGCACCGGCCAGCGCTTCGAGCACGTAGCGGCCGTGCCCGGCGGCGATGTCGACGATGCGGACCGGCTTGCCCGCCGCGCGAAGCCGCCGCATCGCCTCGCGCAGCAGCTCTTCGACATGAACCTTCCGCACGCGGATGCCGCGCCAGCCGATCGAGTCGAGATAGCCGCGGTCGATCATCCGGCCGAGCGGGCCCGCGCCCGCCGGCACGTCGCGATAGACGTAGTCGAGCGTGCTGCCCGAGTCGAAGCCGGTCGCGTGTCCGAGCTTGACGCCTTCGGACAAAAGGCCTCCGAGACGCAGGCCCGCGCGCGTGAACGCCCAGTAGAGGCCGCGCGGCGACCACGGCGACAGCGGCCGCGCGAGCGCGTCGGCCTCGTCTTTCGTCGCGCCCGCGACGTGCGCCCCGGTGAGGTCGACACGTTCGGGTGGACGATCGAACCGCTGCACGACGAACGCGCGCACGAGGTCGACCGCCTTCCCGCGATCGCGCTCGCCCAGCGTGTCGTGATAGAAGCCCGGCAGCACGTGCTTCTCCTTGGTGCGGCTGCCGAGCCGGGCGAAGAAATCGTGTTGCGGCCGGTGATGCACGACCCAGTCATCGCCCGAGATCAGGAGCAGCGTCGGGACGGTGATCGCCGCCGCGTCGGCGACGACGCGCTCGGCCGCTTCGTACAGGCCGAGCAGGATGTTGACCGCGATCGGCCGCGTGATCAGCGGGTCGCTGTCGTACGAGGCGATGCGGTCGGGATCGTGCGTGAGGAACTTCGCCTTGACGTAGCTGTTGACGAAGAACCGCCCGCGCAGCCGGTGCATCAGCGCCAGGCCCGGCCGCGCGAACGGCACGTACAGCTTGACCTTGAACGCGGGCGACGCGACGACCAGCGCACGGATCGGCGGCGCGTAATCGTGGACCCACGTCGCCGCGAGCACGGCGCCCACGCTCTGCGCGACGACGGCGATCGACTCCGGCGCGAAGCCGTGCGCCGTGCCGATGTGATCGACGAACGTCTGGACGTCGCGCACCGAGGTCGCGAACGACGGCGAGGCACCGCGCTCGCCCGGCGAGCGGCCGTGCCCGCGCGCGTCCCACGCGAACAGGTCGAAGTCGGGCAGATCGAGCTCGTCCGCGAGGTGCGCGATCCGGCCCGAATGCTCGTGCCCGCGATGGAACAGCACGATCGCGCCGCGCGACTCGCGCGCCACCGCCGGCCAGTGGCGGTAGAAGAGCTCGACGCCGTCGTGCGTCGTGAAGCGCCGCTCGATCGCTTCGCGTCCTGCCCGGGCGTTCATCGCCCGGCTCCCGGCGCGCGCGCTTCCATGACGCCGCGGCGCACGCGATTCCAAACGCTGATCGCGATCAGCAGCGATACGACGGGCATGATCCAGTACGCATCCGCGGACAGGCGGCCCCCGAGGCCGACATACAGGCCGAGCGCCCCGAACACGAACGCGCGATCGCTCTTGCCCATCGGCCCGTCGTAGCGGCGCGGCGCCCCGACCATCGGGCCGAGCGCGCCGGCCATCTCGGAGAGTGCCGACAGCAGCACGACGAGGCCGACCGACGGCACGCCGAACGCGGCGAGTTGCGCAAAAGGCAGGTAGAGCGCCGCATCGCTCACGACGTCGGACAGCTCGTTGAGGTACGCGCCGAGCGCCGACTGCTGGCCGAACTCGCGCGCCAGCATGCCGTCGATGGCATTCAGCGCCATGCGTGCGAAGAGCCACGCGGGCAGCAGCAGGAACGGCCAGACGAGGTCCGCCCGCATCCATACGAACGCGCCGACGGCGATCGACACCAGCATGGCGGCGAGCGTCACCTGGTTCGCCGTGACGCCGCTATGCGCCAGCGCGGCGGCCAGCGGCCGCAGCAGCGACTGGAAGCGCGGCTTCAGTTCGTAGATCGTGATCGCCATCGCGGCCCCCTTCCCGATGCGAGGTGCGCACGATAACGCACTTCGGCGGGCCGCGACGCGCTTCCCGGCCGCCGGTATCGGCGAGCGCGCCTGCCGGTCGCGCGCGGCGCTACCGCGTGACGAGGAAGACCGTGGCGAGTCCGAGGAAGATGAAGAAGCCGCCCGAGTCGGTCACGGCGGTGATCAGCACCGACGACCCGACCGCGGGATCGCGCCCGAAGCGCAGCATCGTCATCGGGATCAGCACGCCGGCGACGGCGGCAAGGCCGAGGTTCAGCGTCATCGCGAGCACCATGACGAGCCCGAGCGAGACGTCGCGGTACAGCAGCATCGCGACGACGCCCATCACGCCGCCCCATACGAGCCCGTTCAGCAGCGCGACCTGCAGCTCCTTGCGGATCAGCTTGTCGCCGTGCTCGCGCCCGACCTGACCGAGCGCGACCGCGCGCACCAGCATCGTGATCGTCTGGTTGCCCGCGTTGCCGCCGATGCCGGCGACGATCGGCATCAGCGCCGCGAGGGCGACGAGCTTCTCGATCGTGCCTTCGAACACGCCGATGACCCGCGACGCGATGAACGCCGTGACGAGGTTGATCGCGAGCCACGCCCAGCGGTTGCGGAACGAATGCCAGACCGACGCGAACACGTCCTCCTCCTCGCGCAGGCCGGCCTGCGCGAGCATCTCCTCGTGGCCGCGCTCGCGCACGAAGTCGAGGACATTGTCGACGGTGACGCGGCCGACGAGGCGATCGTTGGTATCGACGACGGGCGCGCTCACGAGATCGTAGCGCTCGAACGCGTGCGCGGCGCTTTCGGCCTTCTCGTGCTGCAGGAGCTTCACTTCCGGCGGCCGCATGACGTCGGCGACGTGGCGATCGGGATCGTTGACGATCAGCGCGTTGATCGGCAGCACGCCGAGCAGGTGCTCGTCGCGGTCGACGACGAACAGCTGGTCGGTCTGCGACGGCAGCTCGTCGAAGCGCCGCAGGTAGCGCAGCACCGTCTCGAGCGTGACGTCGGGACGGACCTGCACGTCCTCGAAGTCCATCAGCGCGCCGACCATGTCCTCGTCGAACGACATGGCGGCGCGCAGCTGCTCGCGATCCTCGAGCGGCATGCGCTGGAAGACATCGTCGATGACTTCCTGCGGCAGATCGTCGGCGATCTGCGCCAGCTCGTCCGCCTCGAGCGTCTCCGCGGCAGCGACGAGCTCGTCCGTATCCATCGAGCGGATCAGCGACTCGCGGACCGCGTCGGACACCTCGATCAGGATCTCGCCGTCGCGCTCGGCCTTGACCAGGTCCCAGATGTAGAGGCGCTCGTCCTGCGGCAGCGCCTCGAGGATGTACGCGATGTCCGCGGGATGCAGGCGATCGAGCCGCCGCTGCAGGGCCGCGCGGTTCTGCTTGGTGACCGCCGAATCGGCGAGCTCGGCGCGCCCGGTGTCGGGCGCGTGCGCCGCCTGCTCGTGGACCAGCCCTTCTACGAGACGATTCTTGCGAAGGAGCGCGGTGATGTCCGCGAGCGCATCCTCGACACGGCCGTGCGCCTCGGACCGGTCGGCCGGCTTTTCAAGGGTGTCGGGCATGGCGCGGACGGACTCAAGGCGTGTGATCGCGGAAGCAGGCTCTGCGCCTATTCTACGGCGATCGAATCGCCTCGCCAAAGCGCGTACGCACCCGCATCGCCTCCCGCGGGGTCGGCGATGCGTCCCGTGCGAATCGGATCAAGGCACGTCGGCAGACGCCATGCGCCCGAGGATGATGCCGACCTTGCGGTTGAGTCCCGGCGCCCCGGGATTGCGCTCGTAGAAGCGCGGGTTGGGCGCCATGGCCGCGAGGCGCGCGGCCTGCGCGGGCGAGAGCCTCGACGCCGGCGTCCCGAAATAATGGCGCGATGCGGCTTCCGCGCCGAACACGCCGTTGCCGAGCTCGATCACGTTGAGGTAGATCTCGAAGATGCGCCGCTTGTCGAGGAACGCCTCGAGCATCAGCGTGATGACGACTTCCTGGCCCTTGCGCAGCCAGCTTCGCGCCGGCGACAGGAACAGGTTCTTCGCCAGCTGCTGCGTGATCGTCGAGCCACCGGCCACGATGCGGCCGCGCCGCTCGTTCTTCTCGATCGCCTTCTGGATGCCGTCCCAGTCGAACCCTTCGTGCTCGACGAACTTCGCGTCCTCGGCGGCGATCATCGCGCGCTTGAGATGCGGCGAGATCCGCTCGTAGGCGACCCACTGGTAATGGAGCTCGGCCTTGCCGTTCTTCGCGCGAAGCTCGGCGAGCCGGTGGTCCATGAACGCGGTCGACGCGACCGGATGGCTCGACCACCACAGGATGCGCGCCGCATACCAGGCGTGCACCAGCACGACGAGCAACAGCAGTGCCGCGAGCACGTAGCCGGCCCACGCCAGCGGCCGCACGCGTCCCGCGCGCATCAGCGAGGGCGCAGCAGCGCGAAGACCGGTCGCGTGTCCGGCCGCACGCCGCGCCAGACGAAGAAGCTCTCCGCCGCCTGCTCGATCAGCATGCCGAGGCCGTCGGCGACCCCGGCGGCGCCGCGTTCGCGCGCCCAGCGCATGAACGCCGTCGGCTGGTTGGCATACGACATGTCGTAGGCCAGCGTGCGCGTACCGACGATCGCATCCGGCCACAACGACGCTTCGCCGGACAACTCGGCGGACGTCGCGTTGACGACGATGTCGAACGGCTCGCGCAACGCTGCCGGCGCCACCGCCTCGACCGGGCCAAGGGCGGCGAACACGTCGACGAGCGCCTCGGCGCGCTCGATCGTGCGATTCGCGATGCACAGCCGAGCGGGTGATTGCGCGAGCAGCGGCTCGACGACGCCGCGCGTCGCGCCGCCCGCGCCGAGCAGCAGGATCGAGCGGCCGCGAAGCCGAAGGCCCAGGTTGTTCGCGAGGTCGCGCACGAGGCCGACGCCGTCGGTCGTGTCGCCCGTCCAGCGGCCGTCGGCCCAGCTCAGCGTGTTGACGGCTCCGGCGAGCTCGGCGCGCGGCGTGCGTTCGGTGCACAGCGCGAACGCTTCCTGCTTGAACGGCGTGGTGACGTTGCACCCGCGCCCACCCGACTGCGCGAACGCGCTCACCGTGGCGACGAAGCCGTCGAGCGGCGCGAGCAGGCGCTCGTAGACGATGTCCTGTCCGGTCGCGCGCGCGAACGCCGCATGGATCTCCGGCGATCGC
>Ga0307412_10002571_pt1 | contig 10080 bp, 5 predicted proteins | sample DK1Cmetagenome_3_FD_203823 | JGI IMG/M metagenome (GOLD analysis project Ga0307412, IMG submission 203823) | Maize rhizosphere microbial communities from greenhouse at UC Davis, California, United States - DK15-C-1 | ecosystem: Host-associated > Plants > Roots > Rhizosphere > Soil | place: USA...
TGGTAACAACAAAAAGAGGAACTACAGGAAAACCATCAGTATCATACAGCTTTAATCAGGGATTTTCTTCTCCTACCCGTTTGCCTGAGATGGCAGATGCGGCAACCTATGCTGTACTCAGAAATGAGATCGAATACCACAACAACAATGCCGGAGGAATGAACCAGGTATATTCTGCAGAGCAGATTGAGAAATTCAGAAATGGTTCAGACCCTTTAAACTTTCCTAACACTAATTGGGTTGAAACAACCCTGAAGAACACCGCACTGCAGAGCCAACATAGCCTTTCACTTAATGGTGGAAGCGAGGCAGTTAAATATTATGTGTCTGCTGGTATAATTAATCAGGATGGCATTTACAAAAGCGGTGCAACAAAGTATAGCCAGTATAACTTCAGGTCTAATATTGATGGAAAGGTTGGCGAAAACTTTAAGGTTGGCTTGTCTCTTTCTGGACGCCAGGAAAACAGACAGTTCCCAAATTCTGGTGCAGGTGATGTTTTTCGTTCAATTTACAGGGCTTATCCTACTATTTCAGCTTATTTTCCTAATGGAATGCCTACCTATGGAATCGAGGGAAATAACCCTGTGATGATGGTAACAGATGCTGGCGGTTTGAATAAAAATCCAAGATTGATCTTTAATGGAATTTTAAGAGCTTCATATACAATTCCGACAGTTAAAGGCTTGTCTGTGGACGGTTTCTATTCTCTCGACAAAGGACAGTATTCTTCCCGCACGTTTAGAGAGCCTTATTTGGTGTATCAATACGTTCCATCTACTGGCGCCTACGATCCCAAAACTATTGGCGAGGCAAAAGCTTCTTTATTTCAAGCACAGGATAATAACACACGATATACAGCTAACCTTAAGCTAAACTTTCAAAGAAAAATAGGAGATCATAATATAGATGCGTTTGTAGCTTACGAACAAAGTAAGTTTTCTCGTGAATACTTTGAAGCTACAAAAAGGAATTTCCCTACAGCAACAACTCCCGAACTGTCTCAAGGCGGTACAGATCCGATTGAATACAAAGCTGTTACAGGATTTAGCGAAATCGAAAGCAGAAGAAGTTACCTTGGAAGATTGAACTATAACTACAAGGAGAAATATTTGGCAGAAGTTCAGTTCCGCGCCGATGGTTCTTCTATATTCCCTTCGTCAGACCGTTATGGATACTTTCCTGGCGTATTGTTAGGATGGAGAATCTCTAATGAAAGTTGGTTCAAAGACAATGTCAAATTTATTGATGACCTAAAACTTCGGGCTACTTACGGAGAGCTCGGTGGAGATAATGTGCCACGTAACCAGTTTATTAACAATTATATATTCAATAATCAATATACCCTTGGATCTGGAATTGTTCCAGGAGTTGATCTTCTAAAGCTTGCGAATGAACATATCACCTGGGAGGTTTCTAAGAAAACAGACATTGGTGTTAATGCAATTTTCTTAAAGAATTTCAACTTTGAGTTTGTGTACTTTAATGAAAAGAGAACACACCTGCTTCTTCCAAGAAATGCCTCCATCCCAGGTGTTACAGGGATCGTAAATCCTTACATACCATCTAATCCTAGCGCTACTGAAATTCCTTTAGTGCCTGATGAAAACATCGGCAGGGTGGATAACAATGGTATAGAGTCAACTTTGGGCTATAATCACAGAGGAAATTTCAATTGGGGAATTTCAGGTAACGTTACTTTCGCTAAAAACAAACAGGTATTTGTTGATGAAGCTGCAGGAGAGCTTGATTATCAAAGAAAAACTGGTAATGTATTGAATTCCTACCTGCTTTACCACACTATTGGAATTTTTCGTAGCCAGCAGGAGTTAGACAACTATCCGCATGTTGCAGGAGCTAAAGTGGGAGACCTGATTTACGAAGACAAGAATAATGATCAGGCTATAAATAACAAAGACCGTATAAGAACTGATTTAGGCAATATCCCTCAAATCACTTACGGTTTAAATCTGAACGCTTCCTGGAAAAATTTTGACTTCTCGGCAGTATTTGCAGGCCAGGCTAAAGTAAGGCAGTATGTTTTAGGCGAGGCCGGAACAATCGGTAATTTCTACAGCACTTGGGCAGAAAACAGATGGAGCCCAACAAATCCAAACGGAACTTATCCAAGGGTAGATACTCGTGCTTCTTCTGCAATAAGTGGCGGCCTGTATCAAAATGACTTCTGGCTTTACAACACCGCATTCTTTAGGTTAAAGAATATCGAATTAGGCTACAATCTGCCTAAGAAGTTGGTGTCAGGAGTAAAACTTCAAAATGTAAGGGTTTACACCAATGCCTTCAACGTATTTACAGTGACAAAAGTGAAAGACTTTGATCCTGAAAGTAACAACGAAAGCGGCCAGTTCTATCCTCAGCAAAGAATTGTCAACCTGGGTGTGAATGTTAAATTTTAATTAGAGAAGTCATGAAACTAAAATTCATTAACATATTATATTTTGCAGCCTCTGTATCCGTGTTAACTTCTTGTAAAAAGGACTTTCTCGATGTTACACCTACAGACAGGCTTTCGGATGCCACTATTACAAGCGACTCCGTAATTTTTGAATCATTTGTAATTAATCGCTACCTCGGCACAAGATTAACTAATAAAGAAGCAGAAGGAACACTTCCTGGCTTTGGGCGAGGTTTTGAATATGCTATGTGGAGCTCTTTAACAGATGAGAGTATCTACAACAACGATGACAATACATGGTTGGTGCAACGTGGGCAGTTATCACCCGATAACACTGGCATTGCAGGAACAATTTGGGGAAGGAGCTACAGAAGCATCAGAGAGTGCAACTACGCCTTAGCCAATATTGATAAAGTAACGATGAGCAGCTACCATAAGAAGTTGCTAATAGCCGAGATTCGATTCCTCAGAGCTTTTCGTTATCATGACCTGATCCGCAATTATGGAGGGGTTCCTTTAATGGGCGATTTGGTAGCCGAATTAGGCGATAACTTTACAAACTCTTCTCTTTTTGAGAAAAAAAGCATTGCAGACTGTATTAACTATGTTGTTGCTGAACTAGATGCTGCTGCTGCCGACCTGCCAATAGCAAATTTTGAAGCAACACAAAAATCTTTCGGATGGTTAAAAGGCAGAGCAACAAAGGGAGCAGCTTTGGCGCTTAAATCAAGAATGTTGTTATATGCTGCAAGCCCTCTTTATAGAGATGCGGATTCTCAGGATGCCTGGAAGGCTGCAGTTAATGCCGCAAAAGCTGTAATGGATTTAAATATCTATGGCCTTTATTCTAACTATCAAAACTTGTTTATTAGTTCAGCAGCCAATAACGAGGTGATTTTTGCACGCTACTATACAGTTGGTGCACGCCACGTACCAATGGAGATAGCAAACGGCCCTAATGGCCATGATGGTTGGGGTGGAAATTTACCATTACAAAACCTTGTAGATGCCTATGAGATGAATAATGGTAAGGTAATAACAGATCCAACATCTGGGTATAATGAACAAGACCCATACAAAAACCGCGATCCAAGATTTTATGCAACAGTGCTTTACGATGGTGCTCAGTACCGCGGCCGTGCTTTAGAAACATTTATTCCAGGTGGCCGTGATAGTAAGGATGGCCCATCTAACTGGAATACTTCGAAAACAGGCTATTACTTAAGAAAATTTGTGGATGAAGCTATGCCGATTAACAATCCATGGAATATAGCAGGATTACAGCCCTGGATCTACTTCAGATATGCGGAAATCCTGTTAAACTATGCCGAAGCCGCTAATGAAGCTTACGGAGCGGATGTGCTTCCTGCTAATGCAACTCTTACAGCTCGTGAGGCTATCAATCTGGTTAGGTCAAGAAGCGGAGTGAATATGCCAGGCCTACCGATTGGGTTAACAAAAGTTCAAATGCGTGATGCTATTGTAAGAGAACGTCGGGTAGAACTTGCTTTCGAAGAGCACCGTTTCTATGACGTTCGTCGCTGGAAAATTGCAGATCAAACTGAAAATATGCCAGCACAAGGTATTATCATCACCAAAACCGGAAGCACACTGTCTTACCAAAAGAAAGTTGCCCTGGACGGTAGAAAGTTTGAAACGAAACATTACTGGTTGCCAATACCTAGAGCCGAAATACTAGCATCTGGTGGCAAGCTTCAACAGAACTATTAAAAACAAACTTAGATAATATGCTAGTGGTTGGTGGAGACACCAACCACGGCTTAAAGCTAATTATTAAGTATTTCAACGCTGCCGTTTTTGCATGGTTAGGATTTCGGCAGCTTGTTTACTTAATGGGACCTCTAAAACCCAAATATTCCCTTCTCTTTTGGAGAAGGGATAGGGATGAGGCTAAAAAAAGCAATTTTTATAGGTCCCTTTAATCTCAACCAACCGATATCACACAAGCTTGCACTATGGTGCCCGAATACGATTGCTTTAAAAGTTTATGAGAGGTGCGGGTGACGAGAATTAGGAGAGAACTCATAAGCGCTCAATTCTGATTTCCTCAGAGCCATAAATAACTCAAAAACAAACCTAATTAAACTACAATGAAAAGAATCTTAATTCCCCTATGCAGCCTAATGTTGATGCTGTGGGGCTGTTCGAAAAAAAGCGATTTACAGGATATTAATAAGGCTGATGAAGTTGTGGAGGATAAAAATGATTCGGCGGTATCTGCAGTTGGTGCAGCCGGAATTGCAGGTGTAAACTGGGCTGACGGCCGCGATAATTTTGTGGATGGTTGGGTAATTCCTTCAGGTTTAACCGCTTCGGATAACTATTCAACAGTATCGGCGAAAGCTAATTCGATTTTAACCGAGTTTCAAAGTAAGATGCCAGGTGTAAATGCTGTTCGGCTTCCCATAAATCCACCTAGTGTGTTGGAATCATGGTGGGGGGCTTATACAGGAGCTATAGACGCCGCACTTGCAAAAAATATGAAAGTGATTATTGCTTGTTGGGAGAGTGCATCATCCAGGAATGGGTTGATTGATGATACCAACCAGTTCTGGAACATGTGGAATGTGGTGGTAAACAAATATACCGGCAATGCCAATGTTTACTTCGAGGTTTTTAACGAACCCCATGGATATTCTGCTTCGCAATTAACTACAATCTATGCCGAATGGCTATCTCGATATCCCAATGTACCCCGCGGAAGGATTTTATTAGGTGGTACAGGCTATTGTGACGATGTAAAGCCGATCGGTGCCGACTCGCGTTTTACACAATGCTTATTATCACTGCATAATTATGCTTTTTGGGCAAATCGGGGAACCGTAGCTGCATGGGAGCAGTCATGGAGGGATCAATTTGGGACTTATGGCAGTCGCACAGTGGTTACCGAGTACGGAGCTCCAATGACAACTGGCAAGAATTACAATACTCCATCAAACGGAGATAATGAAATTGCCTACATACAAGGATCAACCAATGTGTTCAGGAATGATAAGCTTGGAAGCGTTTATTGGCCAGGTTTAAGGGATGGCGATAGTTACAGCATAACTAATCGTGGCGGAAGCGGAAACAACATCACCCTTACTGTAACTAACACTTCGGGACTCGACAGAATTCGTTACGGCTGGGGCGAAGGCAGTGCTTTCAATCCAAATGTATACTATCGGATAGTTAATAGAAATAGTGGTAAAGGCCTGGATGTAAACGGAAGCTCAACTTCAGATGGAGCGGGCATTATTCAATGGGCTTACTGGGGTGGTAACAATCAGCAATGGCAAATTATAGATAACGGCGGCGGATACTATCGTATTCTTAACCGGAACAGCGGTAAGGCTCTGGATGTAAACGCGGGTTCAATAGCGGATGGTGCAAACATTATTCAATGGAGCTATTCTGGGGGTAATAACCAGCAATGGCAAATTATCGACAATGGTGGCGGATACAGAAGAGTGATTAACCGCAATAGTGGTAAGGCCCTGGATGTAAACGGCCAGGCGACAGCTGATGGAGCCAACATTGTTCAATGGAGCTGGTGGGGCGGCAATAATCAACAATGGCAGATCCAACAGTTATAATGGGAACCTCTAAAAGCTCTATATACCCCCTTCTCTTTTGGAGAAGGGAAAGGGATGAGGCTAAACAAACAAATTTTTAGAGGTTCCCTTAAAAAATTAACAGTACATAAAAGTGTCGTTAGAAAATAGACAAACGGCATTGGCTTATTGAGGAAATTGTAAAGCTGGGCAGGGAGTTAAGGGAAGCACTTTAGAACAAATGGTTGGTTAATTGGTATCTTTCTCTTCCCCGCTAAAATCTGATATAGCGAGTTTTAAGGTGTAGAAAACCCGCTCCCGCCAGCTTTATTAATTACAAAAACAATGGTTAAACAAAACACACACTATTTATTCAGAGTAAGATTTTCTTTGCTTGTTGCTTTAGCTTTCAGTGTTTCTGGCGTCAGTCTGGCTCAGAGCCAAAAGAAGGAAACGTTGCAGCTTTTGGGGAGTACAACAATAACCGTTGACCTGTCTAAACAACATCAAACTATAGATAATTTTGCGGCTTCGGATGCTTGGGCTTGCCAGTTTGTTGGCAATTGGCCAGAGCAAAAGAAAAATGCCATCGCAGACCTTTTATTTAGCAAAAAACTTCTTCCCGATGGCCGTCCGGAAGGAATCGGCTTATCTATGTGGAGATTCAACATTGGAGCCGGAAGTGCCCAGCAGTCCAGGGAAAGCGGTATTAAAGACGAGTGGCGCCGGGCAGAATCTTTTCTTCAGGCTGATGGCAAATACGACTGGAGCAGGCAAGCCGGACAAATGTGGTTTCTGGAAGCTGCCAAAAAACGCGGAGTTGAGCAATTCCTTGCATTTACAAACAGTCCTCCAGTGCAGTTTACTAAAAACGGAAAAGCTTTTGCCAATTCTGGCAAACCCAATTTATCTTCCGAAAAGTTTAACGAATTCGCAGATTTTTTAGCTTCAGTTACCAAAAACGTTTACAATAAAACCGGCGTGCTATTTAACTACCTGAGTCCGGTAAACGAGCCTCAGTGGGACTGGAGTAATGGCGGACAGGAAGGTACCCCTTTTACAAACAGCGATATAAGCGGCATCACCAAAGCGCTCGATGCAGCCTTGGTTAAAAATAACTTACCTTCCAAAATCACAATAACTGAGGCCGGCGACTATAAGTATTTATATTCGGCAGCCGATAAGCCAGATAAAGCCAGTCAAATCGATACGTTTTTCAACCCTACATCTACTGATTATATTGGCAATCTGCCTTCGGTGGAGAAATTAATATCCGGGCACAGTTATTTCACCACCTCACCATATTCAACAGCTGTTTCTGTTCGCCAGGATGTTGCCGAAAAAGTTTCTTCCGTTCCAGGTTTAAGGTTTTGGCAGTCGGAGTATTGCATTCTTGGCGATAATGCCGGTGAAATTGATGGCAAAAAAAGAGATTTAGGAATTGACGCTGCATTGTACCTCGCCAAGGTAATCCATAACGATTTAGTTAATGCCAATGCATCAGCCTGGCATTGGTGGTTGGCGGTTTCCCCATACAATTACAAAGATGGCCTCATTTATATAGACAAGAATAAAACCGGAGGGAATTTTTATCCCAGTAAAATGCTTTGGGCATTGGGTAATTACAGCCGGTTTATTTCACCGGGCGCTGTAAGGATTGAAGCGGCTGTAAATTCCGAATCTTCAGGCTTGCTGGTTTCTGCTTACCAAAATAAAGAAGCCAAAGAGCTTATAACGGTTGTCATCAACAGTAACCCAAGAACCGAAAATCTGAATCTGAAACTAGGAGCTGGCGATTATCGCGCAATCAAACATTTTACTACCTCGGCAACAGCCGATTTGGCACCGGGCGAAATGGAAGGCTATCACATTATCCTCCCTGCAAAAAGTATCACCACAATTATTGCTGGCATTAAATAGTACTGAATATTGATAATAAACAATTTATGAATAAAATAACACAGCGGCTGGCGCTCCTTGCCCTGCTTTTTTTTATCGGGAATGGGCTTAAAGCTCAAACCGCAATGCGGCATTCTTTTGCTTTAGCAGACTCTGCCTTTTTGCTGGATGGAAAGCCATTTCAAATGATATCTGGCGAAATGCATTATCCACGCGTTCCCCGCGAAGCATGGAGAGCCAGAATGAAAATGGCAAAAGCAATGGGCTTAAACACTATAGGTACCTATGTTTTCTGGAACATACATGAGCCTCAAAAAGGGAAATACGATTTCTCCGGAAATAACGATATCGCACAGTTTGTAAAAATTGCGAAAGAGGAAGGCTTATGGGTGGTCCTTCGCCCAAGCCCTTATGTATGCGCTGAGTGGGAATTCGGTGGTTATCCATATTGGCTACAAAATATCAAAGGACTTGAGGTAAGGAGCAAAGAGCCTCAGTATCTACAAGCGTATAAGAATTATATCAACGAAATAGGAAAGCAACTTGCTCCACTTCAGATAAACCATGGTGGTAATATCCTCATGGTTCAGATTGAGAACGAATACGGTTCCTATGGAAGTGACAAAGAATACCTGGACATCAACAGAAAAATGTTTATTGACGCAGGCTTCGATGGGATATTGTATACCTGCGACCCCGAAGCTGCTATAAAAGACGGACATCTGCCTGGCTTGCTACCCGCAATTAATGGAATTGACCAGCCAGAGAAAGTAAAGTCCTTAATCAGGCAAAACTTTAATGGCAAAGGGCCTTTTTACGTTGCAGAATGGTATCCGGCATGGTTCGATTGGTGGGGCACACAACACCATACTGTGCCTGCCGAAAAATATGCCGGAAGGCTTGATTCTGCGCTTGCCGCTGGGATTTCAATCAATATGTATATGTTTCACGGAGGTTCTACCCGCGATTTCATGAATGGAGCCAACTTTAACGATAAAAATCCCTACGAGCCGCAAATTAGCAGTTATGATTACGATGCGCCTTTGGATGAGGCTGGAAATGCTACCGCGAAATTCATGAAATTCAGAGAAGCAATTAAAAAAAACTTGCCAGTTTGGCAAACCCTGCCTGAAGTTCCGGAGGTAAAGCCTTCTATAGCGACGCCTGCAGTTACTTTTAACAGCAGCTCAAGCATTTTTGATGTGCTGCCTTCTGCGGTAGCTAATGCCACCCCGCTCACCTTTGAAGATTTAGACCAGGCTTATGGTTACGTAATGTACCGAACAACGTTGGATGGAGGTTCCAGGAAGTTGTTAAAAATCAAAGACCTTCGCGACTATGGCATTGTGTTCCTAAACGGAAAACGTGCTGGAATATTGGACAGGCGCTTGTACCAGGACAGCCTATGGCTTGACCTTCCTAAAGGAAAAGTCCGCCTGGATATTCTTGTAGAAAACATGGGACGCATAAACTTTGGCCCATACCTGCTTAAGAACAAAAAAGGAATCACTGAAAAAGTACTTTTGGGCGGCCGAGAGTTAAAGGGCTGGCAGATGTTTAAGCTACCGTTTAACGATATCAATGCTGTGAAGTCCAAAGGTGCAACGACTTTATCTTCAGAAATTCCGCAACTAAAAAGAGGTTATGTAACCTTGTCAAAAGCAGCCGATACCTACCTGGATTTTTCCAACTGGGGCAAAGGGGTTGTGTGGGTAAACGGCCATAACCTGGGCAAGTACTGGTCTATAGGCCCTCAGCAAACAGTGTATGTCCCTGTTGAATGGCTTAGAGAAGGAAAAAACGAAGTGGTTGTATTGGAATTGATTAAGCCGGCACAAAATCAGCTTCAAGGCATCAGGAAACCGATTTTAAGCAGCCTGAAAAATAACTAGTTTCTCAGGCCAGGATATTTATGTGTTAAACCTGCAATCAAAAAAGGATTGCAGGTTTTTTTATGGTGCAAGGCCGGCCATTTTATTTTTAAGAATTAAAAAAAGTTTAATGAAAGAAAAGAAGAAGCGGGATAGAACGTTAAAAATAAGAAGTTTAGCAATAAGCTGAGTTTATGAAGGATAGATGTAGTTAAGTTAATTGGTTTGTGAAGACACAAATGCTATTAAGTTAAGCGATTTGTCCGGCGTGGGTTGACCTTTCTCTCCCCCTGGGAGAGATGCCGAAGGCAGAGAGGGTATAAGACTATGATCAAGAATA
>Ga0307412_10002572_pt1 | contig 10079 bp, 13 predicted proteins | sample DK1Cmetagenome_3_FD_203823 | JGI IMG/M metagenome (GOLD analysis project Ga0307412, IMG submission 203823) | Maize rhizosphere microbial communities from greenhouse at UC Davis, California, United States - DK15-C-1 | ecosystem: Host-associated > Plants > Roots > Rhizosphere > Soil | place: USA...
AGGCGGAGCTCGCCCAGGCTGGTTCGGCTATGTTCACGTTCCCGATGTCGACGCGGCAGTCGCGCGCGTCGTCGAGGCCGGCGGTACGACCTTCATTGCGCCGCAGGACATGGAAGGGGTCGGCCGCATGGCCTTGGTGGCCGATCCGCAGGGCGCGCCGATCTACCTGATGACGCCCACCCCGCCGCCGGATCAGCCCGACGCGCAAAGCGACGTGTTCGACTACGAGAAGCCGCAGCATGTGCGCTGGAACGAACTGCAGACGACCGACCCGGCCGCCGCCGTGGCGCTCTACACCGATCTCTTCGGCTGGGAGCAGAAGGACAGCATGCCGATGGGCGAAATGGGCGACTACCAGTTCATCCACCACGACGGCGGGATGATCGGCGCGATCATGCCCAAGATGCCCGACGTGCCGCAATCGGTCTGGTCCTTCTACGTCGGCGTCGATGACATTGACCGCGCGGCGAAGGCCGTGACGGACGGCGGCGGCAAGCTGCTCGGCGAGATCATGGAGATTCCGGGCGGCGAATTCTCGGTCCACACGATGGACCCGCAAGGCGCGGCGATCGGCTTTGTCGGTCCGCGGAAGACTTGAGGAGAGCGACAATGAACAAGAACACGATCTGCCTGTGGTTCGACCGCGATGCGGAGGAAGCCGCCAGGTTTTATGCCGAGACTTTCCCCCACAGCGAGGTAACCGCGGTGCGCAAGGCGCCGTCCGATTTTCCCGGCGGGAAAGAGGGAGACGTGCTCACCGTCGAGTTCACGGTGTGCGGCATCCCCTGCCTCGGCCTCAACGGCGGGCCGATCTTTCCGCAAAGCGAAGCGTTCTCCTTCCAGATCGCGACCGACGATCAGGAGGAGACGGACCGCTACTGGAATGCGATCGTCGGCAACGGCGGGGCGGAATCGGCCTGCGGCTGGTGCAAGGACAAGTGGGGCCTCAACTGGCAGATCACTCCGCGCGTTTTGACGGAGGCCATGGCCGCCGGCGGCGATGAGGCCCAACGCGCGTTCGAGGCGATGATGACGATGCAGAAGATCGACGTCGCCAAGATCGAAGCCGCACGGCGCGGCGGCTGAGTCCGTTGTCCACGTGAGCCGGAGCACTGCCATGCGTCCTATCATTACCGCCTTCGCCCAGTCGCCCGACGAGGGTCGAGGCCTGGCGCGCGACATGCGCGTGCGCTGGGCGCTGGAGGAAGCGGATCAGCCCTACGACGTACGGCTGGTCTCGTTCGACGAGATGAAGCGCCCAGAGCACCTGGCGCTTCATCCCTTCGGACAGATCCCGACTTACGAGGACGGCAGCCTCGTGCTGTTCGAATCGGGGGCAATCGTGCTCCACATCGCGGCGCACCGCCCGGGTCTGCTGCCCGATGATCCGGATGCGCGGGAGCGCGCGATCGGCTGGCTCTTCGCCGCGCTCAACACGGTGGAGCCGCCGATCGTCGAGCGGGAGCAGGTCGAATATACCGAAGCCGATAGGAGCTGGTACGCGGCGCGCCTGCCGCTCCTGGACGATCGGGTTCGAGTGAGATTGAACCAACTCGCAGGCCGGCTTGCGGATGCCGAGTGGCTCGACGGCGGGTTCAGCGCCGGCGACCTGATGATGGTCATGGTCCTGCGCCGGCTGGAAGGAACGGACATTCTGGAAGATTATCCGACGCTCAGCGATTACGTCGCGCGCGGCACCGCGCGGCCTGCCTACCGGCGCGCTTACGCGGCGCAGCGGGCGGTGTTCGAGGAGCTTTCCTCGTGACCCTTGCGCTCTACGGCCATCCGTTCTCGTCCTACACCTGGAAGGCGCTGATTCCGCTCTACGCGAACGGCACGGATTTCGAATTCCGCGAGGTCGGGCCCGACCATCCGCAGCACACCGAGTTCGTCCAGCGAGCGCATCCGGCGGGCAAGTTCCCGGTGCTGACGGATGGCGACAAGACGGTGATCGAGGCGACCTCAATCATCGAGCACCTCGCCCTTCATCACCCCGGCCCCGTTCCGCTGATCCCGTCCGATCCGGCGCAAGCGGCCGTCACTCGAATGCTCGACCGGGTGTTCGACAACTATGTGATGGCGAGCATGCAGCGGGTGGTGAACGCCTTTCTCGCGAACAAGGATACGCCCGACGCTGCCGAGATTGCGGCGGGCAAGGATGGTCTGCTGCGGGTCTATCGTTGGCTCGAGATCTGGCTGGAGGCGAACACCCCACCGCCCCATGTCTCGCTTGTAACCTGCGCCGCGGCGCCATCGCTGTTCTACGCCGACTGGGTCGAGCGTATTCCCGGCGACTGCCCGCGTCTCGCCGCGCTGCGCGCCGAAGTGCTCGTGCTGCCCGCCGTCGCGCGCTGCGTCGACGATGCGCGCCCCTACCGCCCTTGGTTCCCGCCCGGCGCGCCGGACCGGGACTAGAAGCCGAAGGAGAGGAGACGGTCATGAGCGATGACTTTGCCCGGATGAGCTTTCCCAACGAAAGCCCCGCCTACCGCGAGGCCCGCAATGCACTTCTCGACGCCGAGATCGCACTTCGCCGCCAGACCGAGGCCGTGGCCGAAATGCGGCGTGCGCTTCCCTCTGGGGGCGAGGTGCCCGAAGATTTCGTTTTCGAGCGGATCGGAGCCGATTTTCGGCCCGAACGGGTTCGCATGTCGGAGCTGTTCGGCGAGTTCCCGTCGATCCTGATCTACAGCTACATGTTCGGGCCGGAGCGCGACAGCCCCTGCCCCGGCTGCACCCATCTGCTCGACTGCATCGAAGGCGCCGCGCGGCACGTGCCGCAACGTGCGCCGCTCTACGTCGTCGCGAGTTCACCGATCGCACGGCTGGCAGCCTGGGCGCATGCGCGCGGGTGGAAATACCTCGAACTGCTCTCCACCGCCGGCAACGATTATAACGCCCACTATTACGGCAACACAGCGGCACTTAACCCGGCGATGCGGGCACAGCGCGGCTACAGCGAAGACGAGAACTGGGACGAGCCGATGCTGAACGTCTTTCGCAAGGACGGTGGCACGGTCCGTCACTTCTGGGGCAGCGAGTTGGTGTTCGCCCCAGAAGATCCCGGGCAGGATCACCGCGGGCTCGACTTTGCCGATTCCGTCTGGGGGCTGCTCGACACCACGCCGGAGGGCCGCGGCGAAACCTTCTTCCCGAAGATCGCCTACGATCAGCCCGCTCGAAACTGAACTTCCGACCAGAGAGGATAATCCTATGCCCGATACGAAGGAACTGTCCGTCACCCGCTATATCGACGCTCCGCCCGAGAAGGTCTGGGACGTCATGGTCAACCGGCAGGAGGAGTGGTGGTGCCCCGTCCCCTGGCGTGCCGAGATCGACTACGCCGAGCGCCGCCCCGGCGGCCGCTGCGAAATGACGTTCCACGGCCCGGACGGCGAGAAGATGCCGCAGAACGGGATCTACCTCGCCTACGACGAGGGACGCCGGTTCGTCACCACGGATGCCGTGGTTGGCGACTTCGAGCCCGAGGGACCGTTCATGATCGGGATCTGGGAAATCGCACCCGAAGGCGACGGAACCCGCTATACCGCCCGCGCCCGCCACTGGACCGACGAAGCGCGCAAGCAGCACGAGGAAATGGGCTTCCAACCCGGCTGGGGCGCCTGCGCCGATCAGTTGAAAGCGCTCTGCGAAAGTGGTTGACATATATCAATGTTCTTGATATGTTCTAACCTTCGAATCGCAGGAGATACCCGTGGCTGAATACACGTTCTACACCCATCCCATGAGCCGCGGGCAGATCGTCCGCTGGGCCTTGCACGAGGCCAATGCGCAGTACGAACAGGTGCTCGTCGACTGGCAGAACAGGCCGGAGCGTTTTCTCGAGGCCAATCCGATGGGCAAGGTGCCGACGATCGTGCACCACCACGGCGAGCACGATCACGTCGTGACCGAGGCGGCCGCGATCTGTCACTACCTCGCGGAAATGAACGCCCCCGACCTGCTCCCGCGTGAGCATGAGAAGGCCGACTACTTCCGTTGGCTGCTGTTCGCCGCGGGTCCGCTCGAGCAGGCGGTGCTGGCGAAAGTCATGGGCTGGAACGTACCACAGGACCGCGAGAGCACAGCCGGCTTCGGCAATTATGAGCGGACGATCGACACGCTCGACGCCTGGCTGGCGGAGCGCCACTTCGTCTGCGGCGACCGATTCACCATGGCGGACGTCTACGTCGGCAGCGCGGTCGACTGGGGCCTCCAGTTCGGCTCGATCCCCGAGCGCGACGCGTTCAAGGCCTATGCCGGGCGTTGCAGCGGGCGCGTAGCCTATCAGGCCGGCAAGGCGATCGACGGGAAGTTGATTGCGGAAATCCAGGCGCGGGAGAACCAGGCGTGAGCTACACCACCAGTTGCCATTGCGGCACGATCAGCGCCACGGTCGATGGCGACCTTCCGGCCAGCGGCATGACCTGCAACTGCTCGATGTGCCGGCGCAAGGGCACTATCCTCCACTTCGTGCCCACTGCAGAGGCGACGGTCGACGCCCCGGCAGACAAGCTCGGCGACTACACGTTCAACCGGCAGATGATCCATCACCACTTCTGCACCGAGTGCGGCTGCACGCCGTTCGCCCTTGGCACCGGGCCTGACGGGCGGGAGATGGTCGCCGTCAACCTGCGCTGCGTGCCGGAGTGCGATATCGACGCGCTGGAGATCAACCGGGTGGATGGAGCGTCGTTCTGAAGGATTGAGCGGCGTTGCGTCGGGTCTGGGAGACTAGCGGACCGCTCGCCTCGCCCCTTGCATCAATCCACCCCGTCATCCCAGCGAAAGCTGGGATCGGTTGCAGCTCAGCGCTACGTAGCGAGCGATCCCAGCGTTCGCTGGGATGACGGCAGGGTGATGGGTGTTGTTGGGCCACAGGTGGAGGTGGAACCACGGGAGATGCAAGCCGGCAAGCAGGGCGCATGCACCCGCCCGTGAAGGCCCGCACGCTACCCTATCGCCGCGCTTTTCCTGAGCAACTGGTAGGCCTCGACCACCCGCGTCAGGCGCCCCTCGTGGCGACGGTCGCCGCCGTTGCGGTCGGGGTGATAGCGGCGGACCAGCTCTGAATAGCGCCGCCGCAGCCGCCGGAGGTCGGTGTCGAGGCCGAGGCCCATCGTCTCCAGCGCCTGCGCTTCCTCGCGGCTGAAGCGGCCGTCCATCGCCATTTGCGCTTCGCGCTGGGTGCGGCTCCTGATTCCGCCCGCTCGGGCCGCGATGGCATCGAGCGGATCGTCGAAGTCCGCCCAGCGCGGCATGCCGTCGATGCCCGCGGTCGGGCGGAACGAATGACTCTCGGTGCGCCATCCCGCAGCGGGCGCCTGGGCCGCGAGAATCTCCTCGGCGCTCATCCCTTCGAACCAATCGTAGCGAGCGTTGAATTCGCGCACGTGATCGAGGCAGAACCAGCGCCAGGCACCCGGTCCGTCGAAGGAATTGCCGCGTGTGCCCGGCGCGCGATACTCACCCGACTCGTTGCAACCAGGCCTCTCGCAAGTGCGCCCGGTCCTCTCGTATCGTCCATGGAACTTCGTCTGTCTCACGCCCATTAGGATGGGCATGGACAAGCCGGATGGGAACCCCCAAACCTGCCCCATGGCTGGAACGTTGCAAACCGAAATCGAATCGCTGCTGACCTCCGCTTTCGCGCCCTCGCGGCTCGAAGTGATCAACGACAGCGCCAAACACCATGGCCATGCCGGCGATGATGGAAGCGGCGAATCGCACTTCACGATCGTGATCGAAAGCTCGGCATTTACGGGTAAGAGCCGGCTCGACCGTCAGCGCATGGTCAACGCCGCGCTCGGCGACATACCGGGTCGGCGCGTCCACGCCGTCGCGGTCCGCGCCTCGGCGCCCGGAGAGAGCTGATGGCCTACGCGCTCTGGTATTGGCCAAGCATCCCAGGGCGCGGAGAGTTCGTGCGGTTGGCGCTGGAAGCCGCGGGGGTCGCATACCGCGACATGGCCCGCGAACAGGGCGCCGAGGCGCTGGTGCGAGACCTCGAGGCGCGCAGCGGCATCCGGCCCTTCGCGCCGCCCTATCTCGTCGACGGCGACTTCGCCATCGCGCAAGTCGCGCACATTCTCGCCTGGTTGGCGGACCGGCACGGCTTAGGCGCCGGTGATCTCGAACGCGATCTCGAGCTGATCACCCTCCAGCTCACCATCAGCGACATGGTCGCGGAAGTGCACGCCGTGCACCATCCGATCTCGACCGCGCTCTACTACGCGGACCAGAAGGACGCAGCACGCCAGGCCGCGGCGCATTTCCGCGCGGAACGTATGCCGAAGTTCCTCGGCTACTTCGAGGACGCGCTCAGCGCGAACCAGGGGCACTTCGTGCTCGGCAACAAATGGAGCCACGTCGACACCTCGCTGTTCCAGCTCGTCGAGGGCCTGCGCTATATGTTTCCGCAGCGAATGAAGGCGATCGAGGGTGATTACCCCTGCCTGCTCTCCTGTCGCGGCGCGGTCGCCGCGCTGGAAGGGATCGCCGCCTACCGCGCGTCGGACCGCTGCATCCCGTTCAACGAAGACGGCATTTTCCGCCACTATCCGGAGCTCGACGGATCATGATCGAACAGACAATCACCCCGGTCACCCACGACCTTGGCCAGTTCGAAGTGCGCCGCGCGATCCCCTCGCGCGAGCGGACCATGGTCGGGCCGTTCATCTTCGTCGACCAGTTCGGGCCGGCGCAGCTCGACATCGGCAGCGGCATGGACGTGCGACCGCACCCGCACATCAATCTCGCCACCGTAACCTGGCTGTTCGAGGGCGCGATCGACCATCGCGACAGCCTGGGCACTTTCGCGACCATCCGCCCGGGGCAGGTCAACCTAATGACGGCCGGCCGCGGCATCGTCCATTCGGAGCGCAGCCCGCAGGAGGAGCGCGAGCGTGGCGCGCGGCTCTACGGGATGCAGACTTGGCTCGCGCTGCCGGATGGGCAGGAGGAGATCGCGCCCGCCTTCGAGGCGCAGATCGACCTGCCGGTGGTGGAGGACCAGTGCGCCAAGGCGATCGTGATCATGGGCGAGCTGTGGGGCAAACGCGCGCAGACGACCACGCATGCAGGCACCATCTATGCCGACGTCGTGCTCGCCGCCTCCGGCGCGCTGCCGATCGAGGCCGAAGCGGACGAGCGCGCTGTGATGCTCGTCGGCGGTGAGGCGAGCGTCGATGGCCGGCCGCTGGTGCTCTACGAACTGACCGTGCTCGCACCCGGCGCGCAGATGACGCTTTCGAGCGAGCGCGGCGGACGGGTCATGCTGCTCGGCGGGGAGGCTTTCGTGACCAAACGGCATGTGTGGTGGAACTTCGTCAGCTCCGACCGCGAGCGAATTCGCGCGGCGCGCGACGCTTGGACGCGCGGCGAGTTTCCCAAGGTGCCGGGCGACGACAAGGAATTCATCCCGATCCCCGAACAGCCGAAGACGGTGAGCTATCCATGAGTTTCGAAGGCGAAGTCGTCTGGATCACCGGCGCATCCTCCGGCATCGGCGCGGCGCTGGCGCGCGAGTTCGCCGGGCGAGGCACCAAGGTCGTGCTCTCGGGCCGCGACGAGGCACGCCTTGCGGCGGTTGCCGGCGAGCTCGGCACGGAGACGCTCACCCTCCCCTTCGACGTGCGCGACGACGCGGCGCTGGCCGATGCGACACGGCAAGCGCTCGCCTGGCGGGGCGGCATCGACATCGCGGTCGCCAACGCCGGCGTCTCGCAGCGCAGCACCGCGCTCAAGACCGGGATGCTGGTCTATCGCGACATCATCGAGATCGACCTCACCCAGCAGATCGCGTTCGCTCAGGGCCTGATCGGCCACATGGCGAAGCGCGGCAGCGGGCGTCTCGTGTTCATCTCGTCGATCGCAGGCAAAGTCGGGGTGCCGATGCGCACCGCGTACTGCGCGGCGAAGTTCGGGCTCGTGGGCTATGCCGACTCCCTGCGCGGCGAGCTTTCGCGGCACGGCGTGGAGGTCCACGTCGTCTGCCCCGGCTCGGTCGCGACCGACGTGAGCCGCAACGCGCTCACGGCGGACGGATCGAGGCGGGGTAAGAGCGACAAGGCCATCGACGAAGGCATTCCCGCCGACGAGGCGGCGAAGACCATGGTCGATGCCATCGCCCTCAACCAGCGCGAGATCATCGTCGCGCGCGGGATGGAAGAGGCGATGGGCAAGGCGCGCCAGACGCCCGATCAGTTGTTCGATCAGGTCGCGGCGATGGTCGCGGCCGGATATATCGAGAAGATGGAAGCGGAGGGGTAAGGATGGAACAGAAGCGCGTAACGCTTGTCAACGGGATCGAGCTCGACGTGGTCGACACCGGGCCGCGCGATGCACCGGCGCTGATCTTCCTCCACGGCTTTCCCGAAAGCCACCGCACCTGGCGGCACCAGATCGCGCATTTGGCCGCCCGCTATCGCTGCATTGCCCCCGATCAGCGCGGCTATCGCGGGTCGTCGAAGCCGCAGGAGGTCGAGGCCTACACGCCCGACAAGCTGATCGGCGACGTGTTTCTGCTGGCCGAGGCGCTGGGGGTGGAGACCTTCACCGTGGTCGGCCACGACTGGGGCGGCGCGATCGCCTGGGGCACGGCGCTGGCCGGGCAGGCGAACGGCCGCGTCACGCGCGCAGTGGTCGCCAACGCGCCGCATCCGGCGATCTTCCAGAAGCTGCTCTACACCAACGAGCACCAGCGCAAGTCCAGCCAGTATATGCGCGGCTTCCGCGATCCGGCAAACGATGCCCTGGTGCGCGAGCATGGCCTCGCCGCGGTCCTGATGCAGGAGATCAAGTGGGATCGCCCGAGCGAGATGGAGGCCGAGGAGCGCGAGGCGCTGCTGAGGGACTGGCAGGATCGCGACGCGGCGTTCGGCATGCTCAACTGGTACCGCGCGAGCCCGATCGACGTGCCCCCGCTCGACGCGCCTTATGCCCTGCCTGAAGGCTGGACGCCGCCGCCCCTGCCGAAGCTGACGATCCCGACGCTGGTGATCTGGGCGATGGACGACCTCGCCCTTCCCTCTGAGAACCTCGAGGGAATGGACGAGTTGATCGAGGATCTGACGATCGTGGAGGTGCCGGACTGCGGCCACTTCGTCCCGTGGGAAGCGCCGGACGAGGTCAACGCCGCGATGGACGCGTTTCTACAGCGGACCGGTTAGCCGTCTTCACCCCACCCAATCCACCCACGCGCCGTGGGGGTGCGCGGTGGCGAGCAAAGTCCACTCCTCCGGCCCCGGCCAATAACGCACGCGCAGCTCGTGGGCGAATGTCTCCCGGTTGGTTTCCAGCGTGATCCAGGCGAGCGGTTCGTCCGCCGTTGCCGCTCCGCCTGCGCGCTCCATCGCGGCCACGATCCTCGCGCGCGAGGGCTCCGGAATGTATTGCCAGACGATCGAATGGAACAGTGCGCGGGTGACACCTTTCACTTGCGGTTCGGACAGCACCTCCTCGACCCAGTCCGCAGCGCCCATCCAGTCGAGCTCGGGCGCGCGTTCGGCGGCGAGCCGCGCCGCGCGGTCGATCCGGCCCATACGTTCGCGGGCTTCGGGCCAGATGTAGCTCTTGAGCCGCAACACGGTGTCGGGGTCGCGCAAGTCCATCGGCCGCACGTCGCAGCCACGAATCCCCTCGATCTTCACCGGATTGCCCGGTGGAGGAGCACCGCGCCACTCCGGCGCCAGATGCATCGGCGAACCAGCCGGCCCCACGGCTACGCAGCCGAGATCGAAGCGAAACCGCTCCATCATCGTGTTGATCCCGGCGCTGGCGCCGATCTCGTTCATCTCGAAGCGCGGCCCCACCCGCTCCGACAACCAGAGCAGGCCTGCGATGATGCTCGCCGAACGGCTCGCCTCGTTCGTCTGCGGCGGATGATCGAGCCACGGCAGCAGGAGATGGTCGAACGTCTCGACCAGACCGACCACCAGTTCGTCGACCGCGCCCTGATCGGTGGTCAGCCCGGCGTAGACCGGCTCCAGCCGCTTGTCGGTTCCGCTGAGGAGCAGGTAGTGGAGCCCGCCCGCGATCCGCAGCGGCATGGCGTCTTCCAGCAGCAGACCCTGCCAGTT
>Ga0307412_10002573_pt1 | contig 10076 bp, 7 predicted proteins | sample DK1Cmetagenome_3_FD_203823 | JGI IMG/M metagenome (GOLD analysis project Ga0307412, IMG submission 203823) | Maize rhizosphere microbial communities from greenhouse at UC Davis, California, United States - DK15-C-1 | ecosystem: Host-associated > Plants > Roots > Rhizosphere > Soil | place: USA...
TGTCAAGCAGGCCGCTGAGCTGGGCGTCATCCTCCACGACGAGGACGCGGAGGGCGGGCGAGGGCGTATCGGACGGGGCGTGCATGACAGGCATCCTTATGGCGGATGCCTGTTCCTAACCTTACGGGCAGAGCAGGTCGACCCGTTCGCGGCACCTTCCCCGCATGCGGTGCGACCTCCGCCGTACCCGGCGGGTAGGATCAGCCCTTTGGCAGGTTGGCGAGCAGGTCGCTATGGCGCTGCACGATCGGCACTGCGGCGGAGGCGACCTTGCGCAGTGCTGGATTGTCGCCGTTTTCGGCATAGCCCGAATGGAGCGCGAGCGCCTCCTGGTGGGCCGCCCGCTGCTGGCGGAGATAGGCGGCGTCGAACGCTGCGCCCGAAAGGCCGCGAAGTTCGTCGATCATCTTCTGCTGCCGGGGCTCGAGCGCGGGCGGCGGCGGCGTCATGCCCGCCGCACGCGCGGCGCTGGTCAGCTGCTGCGTGGTCATCGTATGATGTTCGATCATCATCTGGCCGAACTGGCGCACCGCGCCGGTGGCCGCCTTCTGCTGCGCCAGCCGCGAGGATTCGATCTCGTACAAGTCGCCGGCGCCGGCACTGCGCGCATAGCCCATCGCATCGCGCGGCATCGTCATCTGCGCGGGGGCCATGGGCTCGGTCTGCGGCACCGCACGGGTGGGCGTCCCGGCGCTGGCGGCAGCCGCCAATGCCAGCGGCACGACCGCGCCGTACAAGATCATCACCTTCATCTTTTCCCTCCTGAGCGTGTCGATCAAACCGCTCAGGTGGGGGTTGGTTGCAAATTCGCGTGTATGTACTTGTAGTTACTTTGGAATCAACTTGGCTGATGGCGATCAGAACAGTCCCGGTACCTCACGCTGGGCGGTGTTGGGGCGATCGTGCGACAGCAGTTCGCGCGGTGCGGCCGCGACGCGCGCCACGCTGATCCCGCCGATCGCGGTGCAACTGCGGCCGGCGACGAAATCGAGCGCCGCCTTCACCGAAGCCTCGCGCACATCGCCTAGCGGCTGCGACAGGTCGTCGGTGGCTGTGCAGCTCGCCTCGACGTTGCCGGCGAGGCCGTTGAAATAGGCGCCCTGGCGATTGGCGTTCTGGGTGGCGAAGGCGATCACGCGCAGCCGATCGTCGCACGCGCTCTGGTCGATCGCGACCTGGCCGACCGGCTTGCCATAGGTGTTGGTGCCGATGAGACCCAGATTGGCGCGGAAATAGGGGATCATGCCGTTGATCACCAATTCGCTCGCCGAGGCGGTGGACCGGGTGCCGATGAACGCGACGCGGGTGGGCGCGAGCGCCTCCGGCTGGGGGCCGAAATACCGGGTCTCGTCGTTCGCCGATTTCTCCGGCCGGAAGCTGGTATAGCTGAACACGTCGGTGCGGGCGCGGGCGCCGCCGAGCAGGTCGCCGAACAGCTGCGCGATCGAGACCAGGCCGCCGCCGTTGTAGCGCAGGTCGACGATCACCTTGTCGATCCCCTGCGCCTTGAAGCTGGCGAAGGCGCTGCGCAGCGCCGGATCGGCGGTGCTGATGAAGGTGCGCAGGTTGACATAGCCAACCCGCCCGCCGCCATTCGGATCGGTGAGGATCTGCGCGCCATAGCGGTTGGAGACCGGCGTCAGCGCGAAGTCCGATTTGGCGATCGTGACGATGCGGACGGTGCCGTTCGCGTCGCGCACGCGCAGCACGCGGGTGGTGCCGGCGGTGCTCGGCCCCAGCGCGCTGTCCACGCCGGCAAGGCCCTGGGCGGCGATGATGCTGCTCACGTCGCGCAGGTCGGTGCTGCTGGTGCCGATCGCGAGGATCTGCGCGCCGCGATCCACCCCCGCCTGCAGGGCGTTGCCGCCTTCGAAACTCTCCGCCACCGTGACGGCGCTCGCGCCGTCGCTCGTCAGGCGGAAGCCGAAGCCGGCGCTGGAGCCGCTGGTGTAATAGGCGGTCTCCTCGGCGATCGAGGTGAGATAGGTGAAATAGCGATCGCGTCCCTGCGCGCGGGCCGTGGCGGTAAGCGCGTCGAGATAGGCGTCGGCGCTGCCATAGCCGGTGGGATCGAGGCTGGACGGCAGCGTTTCCGGGAACAGATACCATTCGCGCATCGTCGCCAGGATCCAGTCCTGCCGGTTGCGCAGCGAACAGGCGCTGGCGGTGGGGCTGGGCGTCGGGCTGGTCGTGCCGGTGCCGGGCTGGACCACCGTGCCGCCGCTGCCACCACCGCCGCCACAACTCGCCAGCACCGCGGCCAGCAGAACCGCCGAAACGCCCGAACGCACCACCCGCATTTCAATCCCCCGATTTTGGGGACGAGACTAAGCGCTTGCGCCCGGAAACTCCATAGGCGGCGGTCCGCCGTGCAGGGCCGCGATCAGCGCAGCAGGTTGGTGCCTGCCAGATCGATGACTTCGCTGACGTCGCCGTTCAGCACCGCCTTCAGCGCCCAAAGGCTGAAGCCCTTGACCTGCTCGGCCTCGATCGAAGGTGGCATCACCAGTTCCTGGGTGTTGGTGACCACGTCGAGCAGTGCCGGGCCGGGATGCGCAAGCACGTCGGCGATCGCCGCGTCCAGTTCGGCCGGGTCTTCGACGCGGATCGCGTGAATGCCCATGGCGCGCGCTACCGCGGCAAAATCCGGGTTCTGCAGGCTCGTGCCGGTCTCCAGAAAGCCGGACGCCTTCATCTCGAGCGCGACGAAGCCGAGGGTGCCGTTGTTGAACACCGCAATCTTCACCGGCAGCTGCTCCTGGACCAGCGTCAGCATGTCGCCCATCAGCATCGACAGTCCGCCATCACCCGACATGCTGATCACCTGCCTGCCCGGATGCGAGGCCTGGGCGCCGATCGCCTGCGGTAGCGCGTTCGCCATCGAGCCATGCGCCAGCGATCCGATCATCCGGCGCTTGCCGTTCATCTTGAGGTAGCGCGCTGCCCAGACGGTGCAGGTGCCCACGTCGAAGGTGAATACCGCGTCCTCGCTCGCTGCCGCGCTGAGGCGTTCGGCCAGCTGCTGGGGGTGGATCGGCCGGCGGCCGGAGGTGCCGCTCGCCAGGCTGTCGAGCCCCTCGCGCGCCTTGCGATAGCGCGCCAGGCTGTGCCTGAGATGGCTCTCGTCACGGTCGTCCAGCAGCTTGGGGAGCAGCGCCGTCGCGGAATGGCGGACATCGCCGACGATCGCGCAATCGAGCGGCACGCGGCGACCAAGATTTTCCGGACGCACGTCGATCTGCGCGATCGGTCCCTTGGGATAGAATTGGCGATAGGGGAAATCGGTGCCCAGCATCAGCAGCGTGTCGCACGTTTCCATCGCGTGGTAGCCGGAGGCAAATCCGATCAGGCCCGTCATGCCGACATCGAAGGGATTATCCCATTCGATGTGCTCCTTGCCGCCCAGCGCATGCACGATCGGCGCCTTCAGCCGGTCCGCAAGCCTGACGACTTCGTCGTGCGCGCCCGCGCATCCCCGCCCGCACAGAAGCGTGATCCTGGCGCTGGCATTGAGCAGATCGGCGAGGGCATCGAGCGCGTCCTCGTCGGGCACCACCGTCGGCTGTCGGATCGCGAGCGCCTGCGGTGTGGAGATGGCCGCATCATAGGGCTGGAGCGCGACGTCGCCGGGGATCACGATCACGGCGACACCGCGATGGCCGATGGCGGCGCGGATCGCTGCTTCCAGGACGCCGGGCAGCTGCGATGGGTGCGACACCGTCTCGCAGAAATGGCTGCAATCGCGGAACAGCGCCTCGGGCTTGGTTTCCTGGAAATAGCCGCGGCCAACTTCGGGCGAGGGAATCTGCGCGGCGATTGCCAGCACCGGCACACGTGTACGGTGGCAGTCGAACAGGCCGTTGATCAGGTGGAGATTGCCGGGCCCACAGGAGCCCGCGCAGACCGCGAGTTCGCCGGTGAGCGACGCTTCGGCACCGGCGGCGAATGCGGCGACTTCCTCGTGGCGCACGTGCACCCAATCGATGTCGCCGCGGGAACGCATCGAATCCGTGATGCCGTTCAGACTGTCTCCCACGACGCCGTAGATGCGCCGTACGCCTGCAGCCGCCAGGATCTCCGTCACGACGTCCGCTACCTTTTTCGCCATCACTCAAGCTCCATCCTGTGTGGCTCCCGTTTCGGCAGATGCGGCGTCTGGGGAAAGGCATATCAAGGTATGGATCGCACCGGCATCACCATGGGTTGCGGCACAGGGTTCGACGGCCACATCAAGGTCCCGCTGCGCTGGTGCGGAGACCGTCCGTCCATCACGTCCTACGCTAACCCGGCCTAACCTGCGGACCAGCACGTGACGTGCGATGAACGGCCGGCGCCCCGTACGAGGTTTCTGCGATGGTTCGGCTTGTCTTCCTCAGTTTCTTTATAACGGCTGTCATCACGGCTGCGCTTGGGTTGCGAGCGTCTCAGCAACGAAGCACCGCCGCGGCCGAGGCCGATGCGAAGCCCGCGCCCGCCGATATCGAGATCCTGCCAAATGGGGTGCCCATCTTCTCGCCAGATGGCACGATCACCCAGCAGCTCGTGGATTGGCTTGCCAGTGCAGACCGTTCGGGTGAGCGGCGTATCCGATATTTCGAGCTGGGCGGTACGCAGTTCCTTGGCGCGTCAGAAAGTCCCGTGCCCAGCGCGGCGGCGCGCATTCCCAGGCTCGTCGCGATGCTGAAGGCCTATCCGCGCGCCAAGGCGCATGTCATCGGATTCGCCGCGGCGGCGGGAGACCCGCACGCGAACCAGCTACTGTCCGAAGCGCGCGCCAAATGGCTGGTCGACGCGCTGGTCGTTGGTGGCATCCCGCGCGCGCGCCTTTCCTTCGAGGGCCGGAGCGATGCGCCTTCCCTCGGCACGTCCGCTGCCCCGTCGGGCGCTGCCGGGCGCGAGCGCGTCGGCCTCGTGCTCGCGCTGGATGATCGATAGGCGCGGCAGGCCTGATTGACACACGCCCAGGCCGCCAAAGGCCGCGTCGGCGGGCACGCTCGCGGCTCACCTGCGCTAGCGGCAGCTTACGTCGGGTGGGTGTGGCCCTGCGGTATTCCCGCAGCCATCGAACCGCGGATGACGCGCCGCCTCGCGGCAGGCGCAAACAATCGCAGATCGGGAGAAAATGCCGTGTTACCGAAGCCGCTCGACTATGCCGGCAAGACTGCGACCATCATCGGAGGCGGCGTCATCGGCGCGTCCTGGGCCGCGCTGTTCGCCGCCAATGGACTGAACGTCGTCATCAGCGATCCCGATCCGGACATCGCGCCCAAGGCGACGGCGATCATCGCGGCGGCGCTGCCGGCGCTCGTTCGGCTCGGCTATGCGCCATTCGACATCGCGGCGCGGGTGCGCTTCGACAGCGACAACGCACGCGCCGTCGCGAATGCGTTCATCGTGCAGGAGTGCGGGCCCGAGCGCCCCGGCTTCAAGCAGGGGCTTTGGGAAGTGGTCGAAGCAGCCGCCCCGGCGGACGCGCTGCTGTGCAGCTCGAGCTCGAATATCCCAGCCTCGCTGCAGCAGGCAGAGATGCGCGATCAGACCCGGCTGATCATCGGCCATCCCTTCAATCCGCCGCACCTGATGCCGCTGGTCGAAGTGGTGCCGACGCCGACGACCGATCTGGAGATCGCCGCCCGCGTCGTCGCCTTCTACGATGCGATGGGCAAGGTCACCCGCGTGATCCGCAAGGAAGTGCCCGGCCTCGTCGCCAACCGGCTGCAGGCGGCGGTCTTCCGCGAATGCGTGTCGCTGGTGAACGACGGCGTGGTGACGATCGACGAGCTGGACGACATCGTCACCACCTCGCTCGGCGTGCGCTGGGCGACGGCGGGCCCGTTCCTGTCGTTCCATCTCGGCGGCGCCGCCGGGGGCCTGCCCGATTTCGTCGAGCATCTCGGCCCGCCGATGGAGCAGCTGTGGCAGACGCTCGGGCAGCCGAGCTTCGACCCCGCCACCAAGGCGCTGATCGCGCAGCAGGCCGGCACGGCGTACGGCGCTCGTTCGATCGAGCAACTGGCCGAAGCCCGCGATGCCAGGGAAGTCGCGGTGCTCAATGCGCTGGCTGGCGCCGACGCCTGAGTCAGCCCTTCGACCAGCCCTTCGACCAGCCCTTCGAATAGTCAGGAAAGCGCTGCCTGCCGCCGTTCGATCCAGGCGAGAAACGGGCCGTGCCCATCGAATTCGTGGCGGATCTCGTCGCGCAGGCCGCGCACGATCGGCGTGGTCAGGAACCGGTCGATGTCGCGCGACCAGATCGTCCACATCCGAGCGTTCACATAGCCCTGTGCCTTCAACTCGTACAGTTCGAGGATGAGGTGCATCACCTGCAACAGGCCGGGGAGGAGGCGCGACAATTCGTCGGCCGAGAGCTCCGCCGTCCAGATCGGCAGCAATTGGGTACGCAGCACGCGGCGCACGGTCTGCAGGCGATCCGAATAGGCGAGGAAGATCTGCGCGTTGAGCTGGCGCGTATGGTTACGGGTCGCCGCTAAGACGGCGATCACGCCGACGAACACCCCGCCGGTGGCCATGAAACGTAAGACGATTTCCAGCATGGCTCCTGCCTGGCGGCACTGGGGGGGCTGCTCCCCCGATACAGTGCCAGACGGCGTAGCGGCCCATGTCGCATTGGGGACGTGATCGGGCGTTAGCGCGGCAACCCCGGCAGCAAGGCCCGCGCCGCGCGGACGTCCGGATAGTGTTCATCGCCTTCGATGCGCGCGAGGGCGGGGGCCAGGATGCGCGCCGCCTCTTCCGGCGCCATCAGGCGGGCCAGCGACGTCGCGGCCCGCAGCGCCCACAGCCCGGCACCCTGCGCCTCCGCAATCCCCAGCGCCCGCTCGAACAATAGCCGCCCAGCCGCTGCGTCGCCGGCACGCAGCCGGTTCTCGCCATCGGCCCGCAGGAGCTCCGCGGTCGACCAGTGGGTCGGGCAGGCTTCCGCCCGCGTGGCCGCCTCCGTATCGCAGAGCGCCGCGCAGCAGGTGATGAAGACATCCTTGTCGTGCGGCAGCGGTGGGCGGAGCCGATCCAGCGCCAGCGGTTGCGGCGGCTTCCCCATGCGCAGGTCGGCGATCCGCGAGAACCAGGCGGCAAGCTCGGCCATATAGGTGAAGCGGTTGTCGTCCGCCGCGCGGCCGAGAAGCTCGGCATAGTGCCGGGCCAGCTCGTCGTCGCCCAGCCACAGCGCGATGGGACAGGCTGCGCTGCTCAACAGATAGCAGAACGAACTCGGATTGCGCAGCCGCCGGGCATCGATCACCGCTTCCATGATCGTCGCCCGGGCGCTGTCCAGCCGGCCCTGCACCGCCAGCGTGACGCTGTGGTTGCCCCGCAAGATCGTGGAATGATCGTACCGAAGCACCGCGCCATAGGCGGTGCGGTCGGTGCATTGGGAGATCAGTTCTGGCCCCATCGCCGCCGATTCCTCCAGCCTGCCCACGCGGAAGGTCATCATTGCGATCACCCGGCGGGCGAAATGTTGCAGGTCGCGGTCAACATCTGCGTTTTCAGGCACCAGCATCTGCTGCGCGAGGGTGAGGGACGCGGGATGATCGCCCATGATCCCCCGTTGGCCGGAAAGCATCCACAGCGCCGTCGCCCGGGCCACCGGATCGCCGATCTTCTTGGCGATGCGCAGCACCTGCGTCGCCGCGCGCACGAACCGTTCGCCGGGCCGGTCGGCGTTGAACAACAGCACGCACAGGCCGACCTGCAGTTGGATCTCCTCGGCCCCGCCGCGCTGGCCAAGCGCGTCCAGCGTGGCGATCGCCTGCTCCAGCCAGCGATGATATTCGGCGAACTGCGACATGCCGAGCCACAGCGGTGCAGAGGCAAGGATGAGGCGGATGCCCAGCTGCTTGTCCCCGCCCTCGCCGAGGGACCACACCAGCGCCGCGCGCACGTCGTCGATCGCGGTGCCGTATCGCTCCCACCAGGTGGTGCGCTCCATCCGCAGCCAATCGGCCTGGGCGCGATCCAGCAGCGTCCCGACCCATTCGGCATGCCGGCGCGCCGCGATTTGGGCCTGACCGGATCCCTCCAGCTTGCGCCGCGCATAGGCCTTGGTCGTCTCGAGCAGGCGATAGGCGACCCCCTGTTGGGACGGCTCGATGAAGACGAGCGACTTTGCCGCCAGTTGCAGGACGGCCTGCGCGGTGCTCGCCTCCGCCGCCGCATCCGGCGCGGCTACCTGCACCGCTGCCGTCAGCTCGAAGGTGGAGCGGAACAGGCTGAGGCAGCCGAACACCAGGCGCTCGTCGGGCGCGAGGAGCTCGAAGCTCCAGTCCAGCATCGCTTCGATCGTTTCGTGGCGCGCGAGCGTGCGGCGACCAAAGGCGAGCAGCGACAGGCGTCCGACCAACCCGCTGGACAGGCCCTTCAGCCCGACCATCGGGATCGCCGCCGCCGCCAGCTCGAGCGCGAGCGGCAGCCCGTCGAGCGACCGGCATACCGCCGCTACTTGGCGGGCATTTTTATCGGCGACTACAAATCCACCCGCCGCCGCCGCCGCGCGCTCCGCGAACAGCGCCACCGACGGGTTGCTGACGATCGACTCCACCGCATCCGACGCGGCGGGCACGGGCAGGGGCTGAAGATGCACTTGCACTTCGCCCGGCACCCGCAGCGGCTCGCGGCTGGTCGCCAGCAGCGTCACGCGCGGGCAGGATTGCAGCAGCGCCTCTGCGGCCCTGGCGACGGTGTCGATCAGGTGTTCGCAATTGTCGAGCAGCAGGACGAGGTCGGCTTCGCGCAGGCGTTCCACCAGCACGGATGGCATCGTGTCGCGGCCCATCGGGCTTTGGAGCGCCGCCGCCGTCGCGGTGGCCACATGGGCAAGGGACGTGCAGTTCGTCAGATCAACAAAGCAAACAATGGTGTCGGCACGAAGCTGGGTCAGCGCCGCCAATGCGACGCTCGTCTTGCCGATGCCGCCCGAACCGACGATCGTGACGAGCCGATGCCGCGCGACGCTTTCCACCACTTCGGCGACGCACGCCTCGCGGCCGATCAGGCGGTTGATCTGAACCGGCAGCGGAAGCGGGTGGAGCTCCGGATACATCGGCACGTCTGCCGCTTCCTCGCCTGCCGCCTCGATGGTCACGTCGGCGCTCAGCCGATAGCCGCGGCCCGGCACGTTGACGATTTCGACATCGTCGTCTGCCCCGGCCCGCAGCGCGCGGCGGATGGCGGTGATGTGCACGCGCAGATTGTTGTCCTGGACGAAGATGTTCGGCCAGACCCGATCGGTGATTTCCTGCACCGGGACCACCTCGCCGGCCTGCTCGGCAAGCAGCGTCAGAATCGCGAGCGCACGCGAGCCCAGGCCGACGCGGACGCCGCCATTCAGCAATTGCCCCCGTTCCGGGCGAAGCTCGAACGAGCCGAACCGGATGCTCCGGTCGCTCATGATCGTCTGTCGTCTGGCCGACCCACCTACGTCCCCCCGCAGAAACGTCAGCGCTGACTATGCGCGAATTAGCAGTGTTTGGCACCTGTTTAGTCGGGGCTCTGTGGCGGTTCCGGTATGCGGGCCAGGCAGGGACGGGGACCGAGACTTGCTCGACGTCCGATGCCGTTTCGCGCCGGGAGATAGTGTATGCGCCTCGCAGAGATAGCGGCATCCGCCCATGCCGAAGAGACCGTCCATCGGCCCACGCCAGAAGACGTGCGGGCGCAGCTGGAACAGCTTCGCGCCCATGCGTTCACCGGCTCGGACAAGCTGTATGCCTTTCTGCATTTCGTCGTGGAGGAAGCGCTGGCGGGCCGCGCGGCGACGCTGAAGGAACTGGTGATCGGCGTCGAACTCTATGGCGGCGTCGTCGACTATGATCCGCGCATCGATTCCGCCGTGCGCGTCGAGGCGCGCCGATTGCGGCGCAAGCTGGCCGTCTATTATGCGGGGCCGGGTCGTGACGACGCGGTGATCGTGTCGATTCCGACCGGAGGCTATGCGCCCAGTTTTCACCTGCGCGAGGATGCGCCGTGCGCTGCTGTCGAGGCGGCAAGAGCGGCGCTGGAGCCGCCGATGCTGGCGGTGCTGCCGTTCACCGCGCTGTGCATCCACGAAAAGGCCT
>Ga0307412_10002574_pt1 | contig 10075 bp, 13 predicted proteins | sample DK1Cmetagenome_3_FD_203823 | JGI IMG/M metagenome (GOLD analysis project Ga0307412, IMG submission 203823) | Maize rhizosphere microbial communities from greenhouse at UC Davis, California, United States - DK15-C-1 | ecosystem: Host-associated > Plants > Roots > Rhizosphere > Soil | place: USA...
GTGGTCTCATCCACCGGCGCCACGATCGAGGCGATTTTGCCGCCACGACGCAAAACCTTGTAGGATTCTTGCTGGGTTTCGCCGCCGATCGTGTCGAGAACGAAATCGACGTCGGCAATCTGGTCGGCAAAATCCTCGTGGCGATAGTCGATGACGAGATCTGCGCCAAGCCTGCGCGCGATCTCGATACCGTCGCCTGAGGCGGTAGCGATGACGCGAGCGCCCAGCCCACGGGCGAACTGGATCGCAAAGCTCCCGACGCCACCTGCTCCGGCGTGGATCAGAACCGCCTGGCCACTGACAATACCGGCATATTCGACCAGTGCCTGCCAGGCAGTTCCCGCTGCTGTCGGAATGCCTGCCGCGGTCTCCAGTGTTATCGTCACGGGTATCGGCACGAGTTGGTTTTCCGGTACGATTGCGTAGTCGGCAAAGGCTCCACCGCGTGTCGGATCGAGCCGGGCGATGACCTTGTCGCCGGCTCGCCAGCGTGATGTCAGTGAGCCCGTCTTCTCGATTATGCCGGACAGGTCCGTGCCGATTGCAGAGGGAAAATTGAGGGGGAAGTATCCATGCGCCAGGCCGCTCTGAAGCTTCACGTCAAGTGGATTGAGCGAGGCGGCGACGACGCGGACGAGGACCTCGCCATCATGAGGAACAGGGTCTGCAATCTCTTGCAACTGTGGCATGCGATCATAGGCGGAAAGGATCATGCTTTTCATCTTAATATCCTCAGGCGGCGTTCGGCACTGCGCCCACCTGCGCAAGCCAGCCCATCCAATCCTCCATATGATGGGTGCGGGTCAGTCGGCCGTTTTCGAAGGCATGGAATTCGTGGATCGGCAGCGCAAACTTCTTTTGGCTCGGCGCAACCCCGAACAGCTCGCCGACGTGACGCCCCCTCATGACCGCCCGGACAGCGGCGCGGTTCGGTCCGCCGATAACCTCGAGGATCTCGATGCGTAGCTCTGCAAACACGGTCGTTAAGCCTTCGATCAGCGGTTTTGCACCTTCGCGACCAGTGGCCTGGCCCGGCGCCAAGGGAATGTCCTGCCAGTCGGCGGTGACGCAATCGTCGAGAAGCTCGGGCTGGCCGGCGAAGGCACGGTAAAAGGTCTTCAGCATCTGCAGATCTGCATCGCTGATCCCGCTGCTGCGAATTTCGTTTTTATTGGGCATTGCCTTGCTCCGTTTCATTCAATGAAACGGAAATAGGCCGTGCCAAAACATAATTGAAATCGATATTATGTATGCCATAACATCCATGAAATGGATTTACACGGTATCGATCTCAATCTCCTTGTCGCTTTCGACGCCTTGATGGCAGAGCGCAGCGTTACGCGTGCCGGCATCCGCATTGGCCGCACACAGCCCGCGATGAGTGCGGCCTTGAGTAGATTGCGCGCGCTGTTGAACGACGAGCTGTTCGTGCGGGGCCACGATGGTCTCCATCCAACCATGCGGGCTCTCGAATTGGCGGAGCCGATCGGCCGCGCTTTGACCGATATTCAAAGAACGCTTGAGTTCCGGCAGGCCTTTGATCCCGCGCAATCGACGGCGACTTTCGCCGTTGGATTGGCCGAGCATCCTGCGCACCTGATCCTGCCAAGGCTGGTCGCGCGGCTCAGGCAGGATGCGCCTGGTGTGATCCTGCAAATTCGCAGCTTCGTGCATCGCGACGATGCGGTGACGCTGCTCGATGACGGAGAAGCCGACGTGACAATTGGCGTACCGCATTCGCCGGCGGGCCGCATCTTGAGCCAGCCCTTGTTTGCCGAGCGATTTGTCTGCGTGGTCAGAAACGGCCACCCTCAAGCCGACCAGCCGATGACGTTGGCCACGTTTCTTGAGCTATCGCATCTCCTCGTGTCGCCCGAAAATGACAATTGCGGCTTGGTGGATGCTGTACTTTTGAAGCAAGGGCTGCGCCGGCGGCTCACTATCACCCTTTCGCAGATGTATGCAGCGCCCGCTCTGGTCGCGTCGTCGGATCTGATCGCAACGCTCATGCAAGGGGTTATTGAAGCGTCAGGGCGTGCAGCGGAACTGCGCGTGATTGATCCGCCGCTGGACCTACCCAGTGTTCAATACAATATGGCTTGGCACCGCCGAAACGACGCTCACCCGGCCCAGAAATGGTTCAGGAGCTTGATCGCCTCCCTGGCTACAATGACGTGATTGGCCACCTTATTTCACTGCGACGACGCGATCGAAGCGCCGCAGTTGGACGGCGGTACTCTCCTTCACGCCGCAAGCAATCGTCGAATCCGACGATAACCCTTAGGCCTACTAAGTTCGGGCGAACGCCCGGTCTCAGAGAGCTCGGTAAAATTGTAATGCCGTCGAAGACGCTAATTTAGTTCACACGACCTATGCTGATGGCGGTTTGCGGAGGCGGCATGCTGTCAGAGATCGAAATCAAATATCTTCAGAGCCGGATCGATGGTGTGCTTCAGGAGCGGCGTGTATCGGATTGGCAACGAAACTTCCTGCTAGACATGCGTCTTAAGGTGGAGCGTTATGGGACACGAACGCGGTTCAGTGAGAAGCAGTTCGCTACGCTCAAGAGATTGACGTCGGTCGATGGAAATGCTGAGCTTCTACCGATCTACAACAGGCCGAAATCGCCGCAACCGCGTCGGCCGCGCTATTGGTGGCTCAGCTACCGTGAGCAGAAGTTCCTGATATTCGCGATGATGCTGGTTGTGATCACTATTTCCTCTTTTGCCCGCCAGATTTCGGATAATTACGGTGACGCGTCCTGGTCAATAGGGAAGAACGTTACGTCGTCCTTGCGCAATTTCTCTGTTACCGACGGGGATACGATCAAAATGGATGATGGCACTCGGATCAGGTTAGTCGGATTTAATACACCGGAAAAGTTCGAACCCCGCTGCGACAAGGAACGTCAACTTGGCATCCAAGCGACGAAGCGGCTGGTCGAGATCGTGTCTTCCGGACGTTCAGCGGTCACCAAAGTTGCCTGCTCGTGCAAGCCCGGGACCGAAGGAACAAACAAATGTAACTACGGTCGAAGCTGTGGAATTTTGACTGTCGATGGTCGAGATGTTGGGAGAACACTGATTGATGAAGGGCTTGCGGTCTCGTTCGTTTGCGGCTCTTCTGGCTGTCCTCCCACTCCTCGACCTTGGTGTGGCTGACTGCGGAGCCGCCGACTGCTAGCGGATATTTGAACAGGTAGCGGCGCTGCACCATGATCGGGCCATCCACCGAGCGAGCGCCCTCAATCTGGCGCGGCTGCCGAAACTGTTGGCGATGTCGTCATGAGGCCCGAACTGCCACGTGATTGGCCGCGGGAGGATCGTCGGGGCCGATCTATGGGATCGGGATTATCTCGACCTGGTTGGCCTCACTAAACTCACCATCGGGGTGAATGGCCATGGCGAAATCTCCTCGGTGCGGTGCAAGTGAGCCTCGACCTCGGCTACAGCACTTCCATGGTCTTCTTTAGCTGACCCGGAAGTGATGAGATCGGCGAAGCCTTTGGTGACGGTCATGCCGAGTTACTCGATGATGCGGTAATCCCTCCGTTTACTACCTTGGTCAGATCGAGATCCTATTGGCATACGATAGCTGAGACGAGGCCGTGTTGAAGGCCAAACCAGAGGCTTCTTCAACAGCCTGTTAGAGGTCATGACGCAATCGGGGCTTCGCTAGTACGGATCACTTTAGGATGAGCCAATCTTGTGCCGAACAGTATCGCCGCTCAAATAGACCTTGTAGAAGGCGCCGTCGGCGACCCGGATATGACACACCTTGTGTTCTTTGAAACCAGAGCCAATAAACTCATCCCTAGATGACCTTCTGCCTTCTTCCATAGGGTTCTTGATCCTAAGTCGGCAACGATCATTTGACGGCAGAATTACCGCCATCAGCGAATAGCGCTGAACCGGTAACGAAGCTCGACATGGAACTGGCAAGGAACAGGGCAGCATTTGCGATCTCCTCGGGTTGCGCGATGCGCTTCATCGCGTGAAGCCCGGCCGCCCATTTTTTCTGACTTTCGTCACCAGCCATGGGAGTATCCACCCCGCCCGGTAACAGTGCGTTTGCCCTGATGCCCTGGCTGCCGTAGTCGGCCGTGATGCCCTTGACCAAACCCATCAAGCCCGCTTTGGCAGCGGCATAAACTGCCATGCCAGGAAGCCCTACGCTCGTACCGACGAAGCTCGATGTGAAGATTATGCTGCCGCCTCCCGTCTGAAGCATCGCCGGGATCTGAGAACGGCTGGCAAGGAAGGCGGACGTCAGTGTCGTTGTCATGGTATCCTGCCATTCCGAATACTCGACCTCGGCCAACGGCTTTAGGAGGCCGATGGACCCCGCGTTGATAAAGGCGATGTCTACCCGCCCGAAGGACTGATGCGCCTCTGCTACTAGGCTCGCATGCGTCTCCGGCAAGCCGACATCTCCAGCGACCGCAGCAGCCCGTCCGCCCGCGGAACGGATAGCATTCAAAACATCACCGAGCGCCGCAGTCTTTCTTCCATAGCACGACCGCTGCACCTTCGGCGCTGAACAGCAACGCGGCGGCCCGGCCGATACCTGACGATGCGCCCGTGACTATAGCTACCTTGTTTTCAAACAAACCCATTCGTTGGCCTCCATTGTTGAAGGCCGCAGGATACAGATGCGCTGGTGCTCTCAACCACCCGTTTCTTGCGGGATCAAAGTGACCCCAGATCATCCGGATAAATCGGTGTGAATTGGTTCGTTTCGAGCGCGGTAGCGACGCTTGAACCCGTCGGTCTTTCGGTTGTCGAACCGAGAGCGCATCTCAATCGACTGAGGCGGTCAACACTGCTGGAGGATTCGTCGGTATCGTACACAATACATTAGAATGTTGATATTCATTAATGTCAGGATGATAATCGTCTCGCTGGCTGGGTGACCGTTTGAACCCAAACCGATGACGCGTACACATCACATCATCCAGTCAGCCCATGCGTATGTAGTGATTGTGGTCTCGCTGGCCTAGAAGACCGTCGCGCGATCATGATCAGCGTCGATCTAACCCAGGCAAATCCACATGATGCGCAGCTGATCGGATCGCTAGGACTGCGTGATACGAGACCGAAGATATACAGAGGGAATGCGACGACAGTCGATAACTCACACGGAACCATGCCAACGGGCGGATGAAAATAACTCAGTGGCTCGTGACATCCTTTATCGAAAGCGTGCAGCTCGTGCAGTCAATAAAGCTCGGCTTCGTGCAGAGGTGAGCGGCTGGAAACAGACAAGGGCGTTCCGACAAAAAGGTTGAGACTACTGAGGATAAAATATGCATGGGTTGCTATCTGGATGTTTTTAGTCGATATCCACCCGCTGGCTGCTATGTCTTGGACGCAAGCTCAAACGCTGCACCACGTCATTTAGTGATCTCCCCATCCGAGTAATTACTCCCAAAAAATTTGCAATACGAATAGCTGGCCGATGCTTACATATGAGCACCATGGCTGACCTGGTTAAATTGCCCGTCAGGGAACCCCCAAGGATACCGGGTCAGCCAGTCGCATTGAGGTAGGCGTCAAAAGATTCCGTACGGTCACATAGATCTTGCGCGGAAACATATTGTTTGCTTAATATATGCGCAGGTTCAATGCGGAGCCCATACACCAATATTCCGAATGCCTTTCCGGCTATTGATCTGCTGGCGCTCTGTCGTTTGTAGGAGGTAGACGAGATGCTTCAATCACTGATGAGCCTTTCTGACGAAGACGTCTCTGCGGTTATCGCGGCGATTCACAAATACTGCGGCGAACACGGATACGACCTGCATAGTCCCCAGGGCAGGCGCACAATTACTACCGCGCTAGAGCTAGTGGAAACTAAACACGACCCCAAAACGCTGATGATTGACCTAGATCAGCGGCTGCATTCATAGCCTCAAGAAGATGCCGGTTGTTGGGTGACAGCAATCCAGCAGTTTATCCGGATGTAAGCAGGGTTGATTGGGAGGAGGTTGTGCGTGACGGAATGCCAACAAAATTAGGCTTTACGGGGAACTCCCAGACCGTCTTTCCCACCCGGGCGCTCATGAAGCGCCACCGAAAGCTCTTCCAGGCCTCCCAGGGTTCACAGGCGAAAATATTGAACTTGGGCGATCTTTTAAGGCGGCGGGGCATCGACATCGAAAACTTCGCAGCATGCACCCCCGTTGGTTTTCAAACGTCGCCGGATGGTGGTCGAGCATATCATTGCAATGCTCAACACGCCCTTGTGGAACTTCTTCGCCACCTCTAAGCTAAGTGCGGCTGAGATGCGCGTCTGCCGTCAGATGCCTCAAGAGGAAGCGACCGCTATGGCAACAAATCCAGCATGGGTTCGCACGAGCGTCTATCACCGGCTGAGGCCGCGTCGGGAGAGCATCTGGGTGTAATTTAGCGCCATTGTTAATCGAGCACTGCTTTCCCCGCTGCACTCAGGGCAGAAGACGCGACACCGTCTCGAGCAGCTGTTTCTCGTTGTAAGGCTTGTCGAGGACCGCATCGAAGACGTCGGGATGAGCGCGGCCGATGCTGCCTTGGGCGCCACTGACAAGCATCACCGGGATGTGGGCCAGCTCCCCGTCGGCCCGCATCGCCTGCGCCAATTCGAGGCCCGTCATCAGCGGCATCATGAAATCCGTGATCACCAGAGACGGCCGCTTTTCACGGACGAGGGTGAGCGCTGCCTTGCCGTGCGACGCCGCCGCAACCTCATAACCGGCATCCTCCAGCATGATGACGAGGACGTCAGCGATCAGAAACTCATCCTCGGCGATTACGATCAGCGGCATCAGGGGGACTCAAGCTTTCTTTCAGGCGTCTGTTTCCGGAACGATGGCAGTAGCTACGCCAGTTGTCGCTCCCGTCACGGGCTCGAGCGCAGAGACGACTGCCAACCCTCTGGACCCGAAGCCGAGCTCATGGATAACCGGCTCGTAACCGCTGTCTCTCACCTTCAGCACGGAGATCGTACGTTTGTAACGAGATTCTAGCTCTACATGGCGCAGCATAACCAGATTATCCAGTAGACTGGAGATTTCCGAACCCGGGGCCGTCACCGTCGGACCGAAAAGATCCCGCAATTCCCAGGTCGCAAGAGTAGTAACCCCCAGAACTCGGATTTCGTTCGTGAGCGCCGCAAAAAATTCGACGAGGCGCGAGGGATGGACTGCGGCCCGCTCGAAACCGCCCAGCCCATCGATCAAAAGGCGTTTGACGCCCCGCGACCGGATCGCATCGAGAAGCCGGTGACCGAGCTTGTCGAGCAGGTTTTCGGTCATCGGGTTGTAGATCAACTCAAGGGCGCCCGACTTGATGGGTGTCTCCAGATCAACCCCAAGAGCCCGCGCCTTCTTCAGCAGTCGGGGAGGGGTTTCATAGAACCCAAAATGAAGCGCCGGCTCCGCGGCGCTCGCCTGGCTCAGGAAATTCAATCCCAGTGAGGTCTTGCCACATCCGGAGGGTCCGAACACGAGCGTCACGGAACTCTCCGGCAGACCGCCGCCGAGCATGGCGTCAAATCCGGCTGTACCCGACGCGATTTGCCTCCCGCCCGGTTCGTTGTCGGCAGCTTCGGTCGAAAGGATCGCCTCGAGACGTGGATACGCAACAAGCCCTGCTGACGTGATTTCGAACTGGTGGTAGCCGCCGAGCCCCGCACTACCTCTCGACTTCTTGACCTGCAGGCGTCGCACGGTGCGAACACCGACAAGTTCGTTGTGCAGCTCGATGACGCCATCAACCATTGTATGCTCAGGACTGTCTTCGGCAATGCGCGTGCTGGTCAGAAACAACACGGTGCAGCCGGCAAAGGCAGCCTGGCTCTGGACTTCGGCTACGAAAGTTTTCACATCAAGATTGGTGTCCGCGCGGTCGCTGGCGTTCAGCAGGCCGTCGAAGACCAGTAGCGTCGCACCCTGCCGGGCAATCTCCTGCCGGATGAGGCTGACGACGGCGGAAAGCCCATCGTCGCGGAGCGTCTGAAACACGCTGACATAGGAGATGCTCACGCCAAGCTGCGCCCGGTCGAAGAAGTCCAGCGTGCCGAGCGCCTGAAACAGTCGGTCGTGGGTCTCCGCCAGCAACGTCACATACAAGACCTTACCGCCCCGGCCGACATTGGCAAACGCTACCTGGTTGGAGAGGATCGTCTTGCCCGCGCCGGGTTGTCCCTGAACGATATAGGACGCGCCTTCAACGAGGCCGCCGCCCAGGATAATGTCGAGGCGGGGGATCCCGGTGGGCAGTCTTGAAAGCTTATGCATGGAAATGGTCATCCGGTAGGGGAGGGTGATCGCAAACTAAGTCCAACGGGCAATTTTGCAACAGCCCTCCGGGCACAAAATACTTTATTTCCCGCGTTGAGGAGCTATGGTCTGCGAAAACGTGTGAACTTGGTCTCGTTCAGGTTCGCTTCGATTACCCCGCGATACGAGAACGCTGATGGTAGACGTAAAGTACGACGCGGAGGGCGGTAGCGCCAAAGACCGTCTTGAACAGCTTGAAGCCGGTGTCGCGGCTGCAAAGCCAGGACATGATGCGGCGGCCTTTCTTGCGGCGATCGTCGAATCCTCCGAAGACCCAATCATCAGCAAGTCGCTGCAGGGGATCATCACCACCTGGAACAAGAGCGCGGAGCGGGTTTTCGGCTACACGACGGCCGAAGCGGTAGGGCAACCAATCACCATGCTGATCCCGCAGGATCGTTTGGACGAAGAGCCGGCGATCCTGGCTCGGATCAGATCCGGTGAGCGGGTCGACCATTTCGAAACGATCCGTCGTCGCAAGGACGGCAGTTTCATCGACATCTCCCTGACGATCTCGCCAATCCGCAACAGCGACGGCAAGATCATCGGCGCGTCAAAGATCGCCCGCGATATTTCGGATCGGAAACGGGCGGCAGAACATCAGGATTTGCTGCTGAGAGAGATGCACCACCGCGTGAAGAACCTTTTCGCCATTACCGGCAGCATCATCACGCTGGCGGCACGAACGGCTCAGACGCCGGCCGAGCTTGCCACCGGGATGAAGGAGCGCCTTGTCTCTCTGTCGCGCGCCCACGAGATGACCTTGCCGAGCTTTACCGGCGGCGAAGCCTTTGCGGAACGATCGACGACGTTGTTCACGCTTCTATCGAGCCTGCTATCTCCGTTTGAAGACACGGAAGGCGTGCGTTGGCGGCTCCATGGCGAAGACGTGCCAATCAGCGCCGACAAGGTCACGAGCCTTGCGCTGCTGTTTCATGAATACGCCACCAACGCGGTGAAGCACGGCGCTCTTTCTGTGCCGGAAGGGCGGTTGGATATCACGTTGAGTTCAAGGCCGGAGAGCGTTGAGATCGCATGGTTGGAGTCTGGCGCAAGCCCCACAGCTGTTGCCAATAGCGAGACAAAGGGGTTCGGAACGACGCTCGAGCAGATGGTGATTCGTACCCTGAATGCGCAGGTATCGCGGGATTGGCAGCCCCACGGGCTTCTGATCAGGCTGGCGGTTGCGCGCGACGCATTTTCCCTACCGGCGTAGGAATGGCTCGAAGAGCATTCTGACGGCGTAGATCTGGCTCTCGGTGGGCAAATCCTGTTCATCGTCCAGACAGGTTACCAATGCCATACATTGCATGATCGATTCCGGCGTTCCATGTGCCAGCATATCATCTGGCAAGCTCAAAAGAAAACGGTGCTGGAAATGTTCTGCGCAGATCGCACTGCGTCCTCGGCAAGAAAGTTAGTACTCCCTGTGGCAGAACGGTCCGAGATCCTCTCGACGTACAAGGACAAGCGGATTCTCGTTGTCGAGGACGCGTATTTCCTTTCAGACGAGGTTCGCCAAAAGCTCGTCAGCCTCGGTGCTCTGGTGGTCGGGCCCGTTGCAACGGTTACGGACGCGATGGATTTGATCGACGGCTCCGAAATCGACGCTGCTATTCTCGACGTTCATCTAGCATTACAGTTGCATAAATCTGTGTATTCTGAATCTATAGGTCTCCATGATTCGGAGGTCATGGATGGCAAGTGCATCAATCGAGACAACGCTTGAGCTATGGGCATCATCGTTGCGTGACGTTA
>Ga0307412_10002575_pt1 | contig 10073 bp, 7 predicted proteins | sample DK1Cmetagenome_3_FD_203823 | JGI IMG/M metagenome (GOLD analysis project Ga0307412, IMG submission 203823) | Maize rhizosphere microbial communities from greenhouse at UC Davis, California, United States - DK15-C-1 | ecosystem: Host-associated > Plants > Roots > Rhizosphere > Soil | place: USA...
TATTGGCGTCTGAGGTTGGGGCCCGTCTATTATAACCTCTTCGATGTCGTGATAGCCTCCTCCTCTAAATCCTACATCTATCCCTAATTGATCAGGTAAAAACGTACCTTTTTCATCATTATAAAAACCCTTTACAATGAGCTGTCCGGTACCACTGTAATAGGCCATATCTGTGCTTCCCGTACTTTCCTTATATACTTTGTACACTCCCAGCGAAACGCCCTCTTGGGTGAGTAAAAAGTTCAGAACGCCTGTCTTATATCCGGGGATCTCACTTTTTATGGGGACACTGATAATGGTATTTCCCGATTGGTTCTTCATAAAATCTTTATGCTCCCAATCTAATGTAAATCGGGTAACATCTACCCCTGTAGATGCATTACTTTTGGCAAATTCTACATTCTCCCGGTACCAGAGCTTGGCTTTCTGTAATAGTAATTCTTCTTTGGCTCCGGTCTCTTTGCCGGTAAATTCGTCTCTGACACAACTGATAACCCCTAAGGCGCATAGCATCAGCAGGACATGATAGATTTTTATTCTCATCTTCTGTACTTTTAACAGCCTGAAAATTAGAAGAATTACGTGAATCAGACAAATATTTTCCCGCAGTTTCACCTATTTCTTAAACATCATCATTTTTCTGAAAAAAAACGGACGTAAAAGATAAATTGAATAACCAGCCTATTCTTTTTTATTAAAATTTTTCACCACAAGTTTTCAGAATAACCCACTTAAAACTTAGTATTTTGTACAATTAAATTAATTATATGGATCAGACAAGTACTTTTTTGCAACATCTTTTATTTTTTCCACATCTTCTGAAGGCACTTTAACAGGAAATAATAAAATCCGGGTTGCGGCATCTTTTGCAAGGTTTCTCTTATCCAGTTTAACATATAGGTTAAACAGCAGATATCTCGGACGGAAAAGCTTTGGCTGGGTTTGTATTGCCCTTTTATAATAATATTCAGCGCTGTCGTATAAGTGTGTCATTTCACAATTATATCCTAACATCATTAATCTCTCTGCTGTAGGCTCTATCTCAACCGCTCTTTCGAGTATTTTTTTTGATCTTTCAAATCTGGACAGTGACTGCAGCTTTTGTGCATAGTCACTTAAAAAATAAGGGTTATTGTTTAATTGTTTATTTAATATATTATAGCTCTTTTGAAAACCGGGTTCATCATATAAATAATTACTGTTATTCTGTACACCGTTCCATTTTATGAGATAAAAAGAATATATTGAAATCCTATAAGCTACAAACAGGAAAATGCATATCATAAGAGCGCTTCCTATTTTAAAATACAAAGCCTTACAAGAAATGATTTTAGACCTTACGTCACCAGGATATGTCCATAAAAAAAGCATCATTATCCAAATGAAAGGAAAATAAAGCGGATAAGAAAACATAGACACACTCATAAAGCTAATGTTTGCAGCCAGAAGGAATACCTTTTTTCTAATGATGAAATAATAACTTGTGATATACAATAATGCCACAAATAAAATAACTCCAATAAGCCCGGAATCAACAAATATTTTCAAATATTCATTCATAGTACTGAATGTAGAACCTGCTAATAGCTGTTCAGGAGTATTTGAATTTTGCATATACAATTTCAGAAACATTTGCGCTTTATATTCCGAATAACCTACTCCTTTCCCAAAAAATAGATCTTGAATACTTCTCGATGATGATAAAAAAGATTTCCAGAGTAATAATCTACCTTTTACAGAATCTGGCCTCCATAAATAAAGGCCATAAATGATAAGCCCCAATATACTTCCGAAAATAAAAAAGAATACAACCAATTCCTTTTTATTGTATCTGAAAGAGAAAACCAATATACTTGATATCAGAAGTCCAACGATAGCTGTTCTGGCACCTGTAAGCAGAATTATTAAAACGATAATTGCTGCATATATAAAGCTGAGAGTATTTAATTTTTTAATACTGTGAAGGAAAATGAAAAAATAAATAACTAAAACATTCGCTAATGTACTCTTATTTAAGGCCAGACCATATACCGAATAATAGCCTTTATTGATTAGCAGAAATATTATATATTGAATTATTGTAACGGCAATGAGCAAAGTAACCGTTTCAAAAAACATTTTCCTTTCTATCGGAGATATAAGTATAAATGCCGTGAAAATTAATAAATAAGATAGGTAAAGTATAAAATTTTTATTATCCGGAAAATATAAAACACCACTGAGAATAGTGATCATGATAGAAAATATTAAAAACACATAAATGATAGTTCGCTGTCTACCTAATTGGAAGTATGGCCTTCTTTTTATTCTTTTTATAATGAAAACAAGTGTCAATACAATAGATAAAACTGAGAAGGTATAAAAAAACAAATCATTATATCTGCCAGGAAGCCATCTTAATGAAAATAAAGCACTTACCACCAGTAGTACAATATCTTGTGTTAATATTACTTTAAAAAACTTAATTTTATCCAGAAGTAATTTTCTCATAAATGGCTCGAAATATTTTTATTAAAAAATCAATTGTATATAGTCTTATTTTGTTTCTAAATAGTTGTGACAATAATTCATCTATTTGGACAAATCTTAAAAATAATACAAATTCCAAAGAAAAAAAGGAGATGATTCAATTTCTTGAAAAAAATTCAAAAGGGACTGAATCTATCCGACCTGTTTTTTTTAAACAAAATGGAGATTTTTGTCATTTAGCCTTAGATTCAATAAAGAATGAGAATGCACTGAAGTCAAAAATAAAAAGTGAAAAGTTATCGACATCTATAATAATAGACAGTGATATAACTCCTGATAACATTTATAATATATCATTGTATATTGATCATGTAATAAATGTTTATCATCAAAATCCGTGGAAAATGCACATTCCTAAATCTGTTGTTTATAATGACCTGTTACCTTATAAAATCTATCAGGAAGACTTTTCAGGCTGGTACCCGTTCTACTCTGAATATTTTAGTTTTCTGAACAAAAAAATCCCAAAAAAGAAACTAAACCGAAAAGAAATTGATTCCATAATTTGGAATAATATAAAACCTCATGATTCTCTAAAACTATTTGGAGGTGGCCTGAATTCTATCCGGTTAACGTTATGGCCGGGGATCAAGGAAATTAAAACTATAAAAAGCGGAGATTGCCAGTCTATTTCCATATTAATGGTGTATTTATATCGTTTCTTAGGTATTCCGGCAACTATTGATTTTACCCCCTATTGGGGAGGAATAAATAGTGGGCACAGTCTACCGGTGGCATGGGACTCTGATTTACAGAAATTTACACCAATAAAAGGAGATATTTTTGAAAAAAAGAATCGATTAGCCAAAGCTTTTAGAATAAGTTTTAAATTAACAGACGAGTGGTCGAAAAATATAGCTCCCTTTTTATCAAATAAACTTACGTTCCCTATTGAAAGCATAAAAAATGATCACTGGGAGGATGTTACTGACCAACATTCTCCTGCAAATGATATTATAGTTAATATCCCGGAATACAAGGGAAGTATTGCTTATATCTGTGTTTATAATTTTGGATCATGGAAACCTATTTTTTATGGGAAAAAAGTAAAATCGCAGCATTACTTATTCAAAAAAATGGGCAGAAATGTGATATACAGATGTGCCTATATGAACGAAAATGAAAAAATATCTTTATCACAGAATGTTATCTATTTAAATGATCTGGGAAAATTGGAAATACTAAATGATACAAATAATGTAATTGATAATAAGTTCATTGGTAATTTAAAAATATCTAAAATTAATATCGGTAGCGAAGCATGGGTGAAAAAACAAACTTCATATACGCTCAGTTTCCTAAATAATAGTGGAGAATGGTCACCTATAAAATCATCCATTTCAGCAAAGGATTCTCTACTTGTTTTTAAAAATGTTTCTTTGAAAAAAGTTTACTTGCTTAAAAATAATTCTTCTCATAAAAAACCAGAGCGTCCGTTTATGATAAAAAATTCAAATGTCGTTTGGTTCTAAAAAACAGGTTTCTATTCAACTAAGGATACCGTTTGAAGAATTTGAAGATCAATAGTCAAAAATTTTTCACTAAATTGTAAATACCAAATTCAAAAATTTATGAACCAAACGATGATTCAATTTTTCCACTGGTATTCTGACGGGGATGGAAAATTATGGCAGGAAACAGAAAAACAGGCTAACTATTTAGCACAATTAGGAATCACGGCAGTTTGGCTCCCCCCCGCTTACAAGGGGACATCCGGCGGATATTCTATTGGTTATGATGCTTATGATCTTTTCGATCTTGGAGAATTTGACCAAAAAGGAAGTATTCCCACAAAATATGGTACTAAGAGTGATTATATTAAAGCAGTTAAAGCCCTAAAAAAGGAAAATATTCAGGTAATTGTCGATATTGTTTTAGGACATAAAGCTGGCGGGGATGAACTGGAAACTTTTAAAGCTGTAAAAGTTGACGAAAATAACAGAGAAAAAATAATTTCCGGAGAGATAGAAATTCAGTCTTATACCAAATTTACATTTCCCGGACGTAAAAAAAAATATTCCGAATTTGAATGGAATTACATGTGTTTCAGCGGTGTAGATTATGCAGAAGGAATGGATTCCCATATTTTTAAAATTAAAAATGAATACGGAACCGATTGGGAAGAAATGATCGATGATGAAAAAGGAAATTATGATTATTTGATGTATAATGACATTGAACATCGCAATCCTCATGTGCGCGAAGAGCTGAATAACTGGGCAAAATGGTATTTTGATCAGATTGATTTTGATGGCGTACGGCTCGACGCTTTAAAACATATTTCATTTGATTTTTACAAAGAATGGCTCACCCTACTCCGTTCCAATTCAGGGAAAAACATTTTTGCTGTCGGTGAATATTGGGCGCCCGGATATTTGAATTTACTCCAAAAATACATTGAAGTTACAGAAGGCTGTATGAGTTTGTTTGACAGTTCGTTACAGAACAATTTTCACACTGCATCGAAAGAAGGAGGTTCTTATGATTTAAGGAAAATTCTTGAAAACACTCTTACTCAGGCTGATCCATTTCATTCGGTAAGTCTGGTCGATAATCATGATACGCAACCTTTACAGGATTTGGAAGCACCTGTAGAAAAATGGTTTAAACCTTTAGCCTATGCCTTAATTTTATTAAGAGAAAATGGTTATCCTTGTGTATTTTATCCCGATTTATACGGCGCACATTATATTGATAAAGATAATCAAGGAAATGATCAGGAAATATTTTTAGATAAAGTTGATGGTATCGAAAAATTGTTAAAAGCAAGAAAAGATCATGCGTACGGTGAACAAAAAGATTATTTTGAAGACGCCAATTGCCTTGGCTGGGTTCGTGAAGGAGACGATGAACATTCGGGATGCGCAGTAGTTTTGAGCAATAAAGATGCTTACGAAAAACCTATGGAAATGGGCGAAAAATATATTGGAAAAGAATTTTATGATCTGCTTGGAAGAAGTGAAGAAAAAGTCACAATCGATGAAAAAGGCTGGGGAAATTTCCCCGTTCCTGCGGGGAATGTGAGTGTTTGGGTTGCTGAATACATGTAAACACAAAGATCACTAATGCTTTCACAAATGACACAAATTAATTGAAACTGTTTAAAATTTATTTGTGAATATTCGTGCTAAAATATTTGAGTTATTTGTGTTTAAATCAAAACTAAATTTTTCGGAGTTCCAGAATTTCAGGTCTTTCTGACGTCTTGGAAATATTTCCTGTCCGGGCAAATTCTGCCCAAAGTGAGCGCAGTTTTTTTCCATTTTCCTGAATATATTCCCACGAAATATCTTTTAACAATTCAGAAGATTCCCAAGCTGATTTATTTTCAAAAATTAAAGGTAAATCGATGCAGTGGGAAGCTCCGATATAATTATTTTTTAAGGTTGAATGAATTGTAAACACATAAATATTCCCACCACCTTTAGAATAATTTTCAGCAAAAATATTGGCCGGTTTTTCATAGATAAATTCTGTTGTTTTACGGACAATTTTATCTAAAATTTTATGATGTAAATAAGTGTAAATTCCTTTTGTGGCGGTTTTTACGTAGAAAGCGGTTTCATCATGATTTGAGCCAATTAAAACATCATATCTTTTAGTATTTTCTTTCCATTTTTGAAGAGATTCATCTTCTTTGCACAAAGGAGGATAGCCATATTGTAAGCCAAAAGGCATTGAAGTTTTTAAACCATATTTCATAAATGATGGCAAAAATTTCATATAACTTTCAGTCATTTTTAATACATCTTTTTCATCTTTTAAGAATTCTGTTTTTCTGAAAAATTCAGCAGACATTTTTTGTCTTTTATGACGAAAACCTAATGGTGCACTTTGAATAATCACCCGGTGAAATAAATTGTCCACACCTTCAGAAATCATCAGATGAGCAATCGCATCTCCTCCCGAAGACTGACCGAAAAGCGTAATATTTTCAGCATCACCGCCAAAACTCTTTATATTTTTCTTTATCCATTGTAAAGCTTCAATAATATCGAATAAACCAAGATTGGCTGGTCTGTTTTCATTTCCGCCCAGAAATCCGAAAAGTCCCAAACGATAGGAAACTGAAACGACAATAATATTTTGTTCTTTCACCCAAACCGAAGGATCAGAAGTTGGAAGGTCACCACAGCCAATTTCATAAGAACCTCCGTGAATCCAGACTATAACAGGTAATTTTTCATTTTTATTAAAATTTTCAGGAACGGTTACAGTCAGGAATTGTGTAGATTCATCTACTTCGAATTTTTCAAGATCAGTTTTCCCAATTAATCTTTCCAAAAGCGGACTGATATTTTGTGGACAGACAGGCGTTTTATCTACAATTTCTTCTGAATCTATCAACTGCAAAGGGATCGCCTTTTTAAACCTTTCAGATCTGGCATATTGAATACTTTTGGCTTTTATAATGCCATTTTCTTTTAACGCTAAAATTTTTCCAAAAGGTGTTTGAAAGGTATGTGTTCCTATATTTTGCCGTGTTGTCATCCAAAACAGAATAAATGTCACATTAAATTTAGTGATTTTTTGAATTTACTAAACACAAATATCACAAATTTTAAGCACAAATATTCACAAATAAATCAGTGTCATTTGTGAAATCATTAATGAAATTTATATTTAAATTTAATCTAAAAACTTAGTTTAAAGCTTTGTATTCACTTGGGGAAACACCGACTTTTGTTTTAAACAGGCGCGTAAAATGCTGCGGATATTTGAAACCTAAATCGTAAGAAATTTCACTGATGGATTTTTCGGGATTAAAAATCTCTTCTTTTGCAGCATCGATCAGTTTATTATGGATGAATTCCTGTGCAGAAATCCCCAATTCTTTTTTAATAATATCTCCAAAATAATTCGCCGAAAGATTTAGTTGTTCGGCAAAATAGTTTACCATCGGAAAACCAAGATTTTTAGGCTTTTCAGATTTTAAATATTCATCCAAAAGATTTTCAAACTTACCGATAACTCCCTGATTCACATGGTCTCTTGTGATAAACTGACGGTCATAGAAACGCATACAGTAATTCAAAAATAACTCGACATTGTTGACAATTAATGATTTACTGTGTTTATCAATGGATTGTTCGAGCTCATGTTTGATATTTTTAAAACATTCTAAAATAATTTCCCTTTCCTTTTCTGAAAGGTGTAAAGCTTCATGCACATCATAGGAAAAGAACGAATAATCTTTTATGTTTTTTCCAAGATTGGTTCCTTTTATCAGATCCGGATCAAATATTAATGCAAAACCTGCAGGCTGAATAAATTTTCCTTCATTAAAAATTCCATAGGTCTGTCCCGGAGCAATGAAAACCAGTGTCCCTTCCTGATAATCATAACTATGTTTCCCGTACTGCATATCTCCACACATGACGTCTTTCAAAAAAACCGTATAAAAACCAAACGTTCTTTTGAATTGGCAAATGGGATCAGATTTTGAAAAATCAATCACACTTATCAACGGATGCAATGTCTCATGATTGGCCATTTTATTATATTCTGAAACACTATTGTAAACTTCAATCTCCTGATTTTCCATGAAATACCTTTTTAAGCTTATTCAAAATTAAGACTTTAAGTTGTACATTTGATTGAGTCTGTAAAATTGGTAAGTATTTCCGTAATTTATATAAGCCTGATTTATGTAAAACTTTCGACTTTTGTATTTCAGAAAACCATTAAAATTAAACTATAAAAAAAATATGAGTACATTCACAGTAAAGGCTTTCGGAGCAGAGTCTGCAACGGCTGACTTAAAAGAAATGAACATTGAAAGAAGAGAAACAACCCCAAAAGATGTAGAAATCGAAATTCTATATTGTGGAGTTTGTCATTCTGATCTTCACACAGTGCGTAACGATTGGGGCGGAGCAATGTATCCTGCGGTTCCGGGACACGAAATTGTTGGTAGAATCACTAAAATCGGAGACGAAGTAACTAAATTCAAAGTGGGTGATCTGGCAGCAGTTGGCTGTATGGTTGATTCTTGCGGACATTGCGAAAGCTGCAAACATGACTTAGAGCAATATTGTTTAAACGGATTTACAGGAACTTACAACGGAAAAGACGTGCATTTGGGAGGTCACACTTTTGGCGGCTATTCTCAAAAAGTAGTTGTAACGGAAGGTTTTGTTTTAAAAGTACCGGAAAACCTGGATCTGGCAGCAGTTGCACCACTTCTTTGCGCGGGGATCACGACTTGGTCACCATTAAGGCACTGGAACGTTGGTCCAAATTCTAAAGTGGCAGTTGTAGGTCTTGGAGGTTTAGGACACATGGCGATCAAATTAGCAAAAGGTTTGGGAGCTGAAGTAACTTTATTCTCAAGAACTCCGGGAAAAACTGAAGACGCAAAACAATTAGGTGCCGATCACGTAGTTATTTCTACAGACAATGCTCAAATGGAGTCTGTAAAAGGAAAATATGATTTAATTATCGACACTGTTCCTTATGTACATGATGTCAATCCTTATGTTGGTACTTTAAATATTAACGGAACGCTAGTTGTCGTAGGCTATTTAGGAGGTCTGGAACCACTTTTGCATACGGTTCCGATGATCATGGGAAGAAGATCGGTGGCTGGCTCTGTAATCGGTGGTATTGCTGAAACTCAGGAAATGCTGGATTTTTGTGGGGAGCACAATATTGTTTCAGAAATTGAATTAATCAAAATGCAGGATATCAACGAAGCATACGAAAGAATGCTAAAAAGCGATGTGAGATACCGTTTTGTGATTGATATGCAATCTTTATAATTCTCGTTTATTTTTTAATAAAAGGCTTTTCGATTTGAAGAGCCTTTTTATTTGCATTTATACTTTCCTTCCATATCCTTAAAAGCCCATTCTGCCATTGAATGAATGACGGGAATTAAGCCTTTTCCACCCTCACTTAATTCGTAAGTTACATGAGGCGGAACGACTGGTTTTGCTGTCCTGATGATTAATCCGTCCGTTTCCAGTTGTTTTAAATGTTGAATTAACATCTTTTCTGTCACCGCCGGAATGGCGCGTTTCAGTTCACTATATCTTTTATCTCCATTCGAAAGATGGTATAAAATAATGGGTTTCCAGAAACCGCCGATTTTTTCCATAACATAGGTTACAGGGCAAGAATCCAGTGCATATTTCTTATTCTGCTGGATTGTTGAACTTTCTTTAATTGCTGCCATAATACATACTTTAGGGTAAGTACTTGTATAAAAGTAAGTACAAATATACCTTTGTTCTCAGAAATAAAAAAATATTTATTATGAAATCGCATTTACTTGATCAACTTATAAAGACCAATATTCTGCGATTACATATGACCATTAAAAAACAATAAAAAATTTACATATGAAAATTGTAATCACAGGTTCATTAGGAAATGTAGCAAAGCCTTTAGCTCAACAATTAATCCACGAAGGGCACAATATTACTGTAATTAGCAGTAACGCATCTAAAAAAAGTGAAATCGAATCTTTAGGCGCAAAACCCGCCATTGGCTCTATTACTGATTTAGATTTTTTAGTTAAAACTTTTGAAGGAGCAGATGCC
>Ga0307412_10002576_pt1 | contig 10072 bp, 11 predicted proteins | sample DK1Cmetagenome_3_FD_203823 | JGI IMG/M metagenome (GOLD analysis project Ga0307412, IMG submission 203823) | Maize rhizosphere microbial communities from greenhouse at UC Davis, California, United States - DK15-C-1 | ecosystem: Host-associated > Plants > Roots > Rhizosphere > Soil | place: USA...
TAGAAGACTGCCGTTGGGTGGCCGGGTGGGGGAGCGGGCCGGTGCCGCGAAATGCGCCATGGCGCATTTCCAAACAGGCTCTCAGCCGTTCTGCCGCTCAAGCCCCTCCTCCAGGGAGGAGGGGCTTGAGCGCTGTCACCCGGCGTCCAGCTCGCTTTCCAGCTTGAGCACCCGGCCGCCGTCTTCCTGCTCGACGAGATAGGCCGGATTGTCCTTCGATCCGTTGCGGACGATCTTCTCGCCCTTGATCGTGCGCTGCACGCGCCGGTCGAAGCGTTCGGCCACCTTGCCTTGCGCCTGGTTGCCGCCCCAGCTCCAGCGCACCGCGGCGCCTTTCGCGAAATGCTTGCTCATGGCGGCAGAAACCCGAAAGACCTCGCCCCTGTTCCTCGGCTGGGACAAGTCGTCGGCTTGCCCGCCCTGCCGCGCCCGACTATGGCACGATCGGAAATGCAACCCTCAGATCTTCGCATCGCGCTCTTCAGCGGCAATTACAATTATGTTCGCGATGGTGCGAACCAGGCGCTCAACAAGCTCGTCGGCTATTTGCTGGAGCAGGGGGTGACCGTCCGCGTCTATTCGCCGACCACCGATACGCCCGCCTTTCCGCCGACCGGCGATCTGGTGAGCGTACCCGCCTGGCCGGTGCCCGGCGGCCGCGCCGAATACAAGTTCGCCACCGGTCTGCCGAAGAGCATCCGCGCCGATCTGGAAGCCTTCGCACCGAACATGGTGCACGTCTCCGCCCCCGAATTCCTCGGCCACGGCGCGGTCGCCTGGGCGCGCAAGCGCGGCATCCCCACCCTCGCGTCGCTGCACACGCGCTTCGAGACCTACCCGGCCTATTATCATCTCGGCTTTGTCGCGCCGGTGATCATCAAGCTGCTGACCCGCTTCTACAATCGGGTCGACCAGGTGGTTACGCCGGGCGATTCCACCGCCGAGCTGATCCGCAGCTGGGGCGTGACCACGCCGATCCGCATCTGGTCGCGCGGGGTGGACCATGATCGGTTCAACCCGCAGCGCCGCAGCCTCGAATGGCGCCGATCGTTCGGCATCGGCGATGAGGAATTCGCCGTCGGATTCCTCGGCCGGCTGGTGCTGGAAAAGGGCCTCGATATCTTCGCCAAGGTCTGCAACGCGCTCACCGAGCGCGGCGTGCCGCACAAGGTGCTGGTGATCGGCGAAGGGCCCGCGCGCGCCTGGTTCGCGGAGCAGGTGCCCGGCGCGGTCTTCACCGGCTTCCAGCGCGGCGACGATCTCGCCCGCGCGGTCGCGTCGATGGACGTGCTGTTCAACCCCTCGGTCACCGAGACGTTCGGCAACGTCACCTCGGAAGCGATGGCATGCGGCGTTCCTATCGTCGCCGCCCGCGCCACGGGCGCGATCGATCTGGTGGAGGAAGGCGTGAACGGCTTCCTGGTGCCGCCGCGTGACGTCGATGCCTATGCCGGCGCGATTGCCCGGCTGATCGAGGATCCGGTGCTCGCAGCCTCCGCCGGCGCGGCCGGGCACGAAAAGGCGCAAGCCTATGTGTGGGACCGCGTGAACCGCGCGGTGCTCGACAGCTATATCGAGATACTCGCGCGACGCGGGCAGTAGAACGGGCGGTGCGTCAGGCGGCCGTTTCCCTGGCCGCGAGAACGAAGCGCAGCGTTGAACCGCCCGCCGCCGGCGCGTCGGTCCGCTTCAGCTTCTGGTCCGGACGGCAACGTGAAAGGGGCGGGAACCGACCGGTGCCCGCCCCTTTTCGTGGCTCACTGCCAATCATATTGGAGCTCGCCCTCGCGGAAGGCGAAGCGATCGAGGTGCCGCGCGACCGCGCCCTTCAGCCCATCGAGCTGCTCTTCCGAGGTGGCGTCGATCCGCACATCCAGCCCGGTCTCGGCGACGTTGAAGGCGACCACCGCATCGCCTGGATGGTTGGCGCCACGCGCATCCCTGGGGAAGATCACCGTGCCGTTCTCGGGGGTGAACTCGACCTGGAGGTTGTGCTGCCAATGCTTGCACAGCTGCTGGAGGTAGCGGCTGGCATGCTCGGTCGGCACCACGGCATGGCTGGTGAACGGGGCAATCGTCATTCTGGTCTCCTTGGCCGCGACGGGGACGAGCCCCAGTCGACGGCGTAACACTTCGATCCGCGGCATCGTTGCTTACAGACGCTCGATCTTGCGCGCGGCTTCGTCGAGGATCTCGGCGATGGCGTGCAGCCGTTCGGGATCGACCTCCTCGTCAAACACGCTGGCGGCGAGCACGGTCTTGAGGTTGTGCATCGCCCGGCGGACCGGACCACCGCTGGTGCGGGCGTGGCGCTCGCCGAGTTCGGTCAGCCGCTCGAACAGCGCGGCGACTTCGGCGGCGTTCTCCGCAAGATGGGCGGTGCCGGCTTCGGTGATGGCGAACTGCTTCTTGGCGCCTTCGCTCTTGTGCTCGGCGATCAGGTCCATGTCGTCGAGCATGGTCAGCGTCGGATAGACGACCCCCGGGCTCGGCGCATAGGCGCCGTTCGAGCGCGCCTCGATCTCGCGGATCAGGTCATAGCCGTGGCGCGGCGCTTCCTCGATCAGCTTGAGCAGGATCAGACGCAGTTCGTCGCCGCCGAACATGCGGCGTCCACGCCCGCCTTGGCCGCGCTCGCCCATGGCGAAGGCCATGCCGAACCCGCCGGGAAACTCCCCGCCCCAACCGCCGCGTCCACGCGGGCCCCGGGGCCCGCAATCTCGGCCGCCATGGCCGCGATGTCCAAAATGGAAAAACATGTAATATCTCTTTCTTGTGTGAGTCTCGATGCGCACAAGATATATCTTGAAAGAGATTGTGCAAGGGGAAATTGCGGGTTTTTCCGCCCTCGACGCAGAGCCTAAGCCCCTCACCTAATGCGGCGTTGGGGTGGGGCTGTGCCTCATCGAGACCAACCCCCGTTCTGAAATCCCTCCACCCCCAACCCCTCCTCCAAGGAGGAGGGGTTTTAAATGGGGTTCAATGCGTAAGCATCGCCCGCACCGTTGGCCGGACGAACGGCAGCCCCGCGCCCAGCCGCAGCACCGCGTGGCGCATCGCGCGCGCCGGCAACCGCTCGTCGGTGAACAGCCGAACCAGCATGTTGGTGCCCGTGTAGAGCGGCTTGCATGCCGCGCGGTGGCCATTCTCGAACCGGCGCAAGGCGGCGGGCAGCGCCGGATCCATGCCCCGCCGCGCCGCATCGCGCACTTCGGCGGCGAGCAGCGCCTGGCCGCTCAGCCCCAGGTTGAAGCCGTGCGCGGTCACCGGATGCATCCCCACCGCCGCATCGCCGATCAATGCCGCCCGGCCGCTGACGAACTGGTGCGCCCAGGTGGTGACCAGCGGATAGACGTTGCGATCGCTCACCGCCTCCATCCGCCCGAGCCGCTGGCGGAAGCGGCGCGTGAGATCGCGGCCGAGTGCCGCATCGTCGAACGCCGCCACCCGCCGCGCCGCGTCTTCGGGCAGCGTCAGCACCGCACCCGCCATGTTGCCGTTCAGCGGCAACAGCGCCAGCGTCTGGCGGTGATCGAACCACTCGAGCGCCACCGCGCCATGCGGCAGTTCGTGCTGCACCCGCACGACCATCATCGAACGGCCAAGCGGGTTGATATCGGCATCGATCCCCAGCGCCTCGCGCGTCTTGGAGAGGCGCGAATCCGCCACGACCAGCAGCTTCGCGCGGACAACGTCGCCCGAAGACAGCAACACCTCCGCGCGCGGGCCGGTGGCGCCGGAGCGCGCATGGACCACCTCCGCGCCGCTCACCAGCCGGAGCCCGGCCTGGTCCTTCACCGCATCGTACAGCGCCCGGCGAATGCAATGGTTGGGAACGAGGAAGCCGAGCGGATCCGCCTCTCCTCCCCCGGCAGTGAAGTTGAGCGAGAAGGGCGAATCCCCGTTCACCACCTTCGCCGCGCGCATCGGCGCGAGGGCCTCGGCCGGAAGGCGGCCCCAGGCGCCGAGCTGTTCGAGGATCCGCTTCGACCCATGGGTGAGCGCGATCTCACGCCCGTCGAACCGCGGGTTCGCCAGCGCCTCGATCGGCGCGCGTTCGAGCAGCACGATATTCAGCCCGCTGTCTTCCAGCGAACGCGCGAAGGCGAGGCCGGCCGGCCCTCCCCCGACGATGACGACGTCGCAGTCCATGCCTGTTCTCCGCAACTCCGCCCCTACCTCGGCTTGCCGAAGTCAGGGACCGCCTCACCCCACCAGCCGTCACCCCGGCGAAAGCCGGGATCCAGACGCTTCACCGCGTCGGCTCCAGCTGCACCGTAGAGGCAAATGGATCCCGGCTTTCGCCGGGATAACGACGGGTTTGAAGGGACAAGTGCTGCCAAGCCTTGCGTGGGATCAACCAGCGGGATGCAAATTCCCCCGCCCCGGCCTATCTAGCCGCCAATGGCCGACCTTTTTGCCACGCATGAACAACCCGCCCCCGGTTCCGCCCCCGACGGTGGACCGCTCGCCGATCGCCTGCGCCCGCGCAAGCTCGACGAAGTCGTCGGCCAGGAGCATCTCACCGGCCCGCAAGGCGCGATCGGGCGGATGGTCGCGGCGGGGAAGCTCAGCTCGATCATCTTCTGGGGGCCGCCCGGCACCGGCAAGACCACCATCTCGCGCCTGCTCGCCGATGCCGTCGGCTTGCGCTTCGTCGCGATCTCGGCGGTGTTCTCGGGAGTCGCCGACCTGAAGAAAGTGTTCGCCGAGTCGCGCGAGCACGCCCGGATCGGCAAGCGCACGCTGCTGTTCGTGGACGAGATCCACCGCTTCAACCGTGCCCAGCAGGATGGTTTCCTCCCCTATGTCGAGGACGGCACGGTCACTTTGGTCGGCGCCACCACCGAAAACCCGTCGTTCGAGCTGAACGCCGCGCTGCTCAGCCGCGCACAGGTGCTGATCCTGCACCGCCTCGGACACGAAGCGCTCACTCAGCTGCTCGACCGCGCAGAGGCGCTGGAGGAACGCCCCCTCCCCCTCACGCCGGAAGCCCGTGAAGCGCTGGTGGCGAGCGCGGACGGCGACGGAAGGTTCCTGCTCAACCAGGCCGAGACGCTGTTCTCGGTGCAGTTCGAGACGCCGCTCGATCCCGCCGGCCTTTCTGCGCTCCTCCAGCGCCGCGTCGCGGTCTACGACAAGGATCGCGAGGGGCATTACAACCTGATCTCGGCACTCCACAAATCGGTGCGCGGGTCCGATCCGCAGGCGGCGCTCTATTATCTGGCCCGGATGCTGACCGCGGGAGAGGAGCCGCTGTACCTGCTGCGCCGCCTCGTCCGCATGGCGGTGGAGGATATCGGCCTGGCCGATCCCAATGCGCTGGTGCAGTGCATGGCCGCCAAGGACACCTATGATTTCCTCGGCTCCCCGGAAGGCGAGCTGGCGATCGTACAGGCCTGTCTCTACCTCGCGACAGCGCCCAAATCGAACGCCGCGTACAAGGCGCAGAAGGCGGCATGGAAGGTGGCGAAGGAAACCGGCTCGCTGATGCCGCCGCAGAACATCCTGAATGCGCCGACCAAGCTGATGAAGCAGATCGGCTATGGCACCGGCTACACCTACGATCATGATGCCGAGGGCGGCTTTTCCGGCGACGATTACTGGCCGGAGGGCATGGAGCCGCAGACCTTCTACATGCCCACCGATCGCGGACACGAGAAGCGCGTCTCCGAGCGGCTCGCCTGGTGGGCGGAGATGCGGGAGAAAAGGCGCGATGGATGATTGGGACACGGCCTGCGCGTTCGCCCGTTCGCTGCCGGACGTGGAGATGGCGTCCTGGTGGGGCAGTCCCTGCCCCAAGATCAACGGCAAGGGGCTGATCTCACCCGGCCGCGAACCCGGAAGCTTCGGGATGATGGTCCATAAGGACGAGAAGCCGCTGCTGCTCGAAACCGATCCCGAAACCTTCTGGCAGACCGATCACTACCGCAACTACCCGATGCTGCTGGTCCGCTATGGCACCCCAGCGCGCGAGCGGATCGAACTTTACATCCAGCGCGCCTGGTGGGATCGCGCGAAGAAGGTCCAGCGGCTCGCCGCCGGCTTGGGCGAGCGCCCCTGAGCTTTACCGATTTCATCGCGATCGACTGGTCGGGCCAGGCCGTTGAGCGGCCCAAGGGGCTGGCCGTCGCCCATACCCGCGTCGGCGACGCGGCGCCGGTGCTGATCGACCGGCCATGGTCGCGCGCGGACATCCTCGCCTTTCTTGCCGAGCTGGCGGAGGCGGGCACCCGCGCGCTAATCGGGCTCGATCTCTCCCCCGCCTTCCCGCTCGTCGACACGGGTGCCTATTTCCCCGGCTGGGCGGAGAGCCCTGCCGATGGCCCGGCGCTCTGGGCGTTGGTCGATCGCCTTTCCGAAGCCGATCCCCACCTTGCTGCCACCAGCTTCGTCCAGCACCGGGAGGCGCGTCGCCATTTCCGCCAGATGGGCGATTGCGGCGACCTGTTCCCCGGCGGCCGCGGCCGCTTCCGGGTGTGCGAAATCGGGCAAGAGGCTATGGCGCTCTCACCGTACAGCTGCTTCAACCTGGTCGGCGCGAGCCAGGTGGGTAAATCCAGTCTGACCGGCATGCGCGTGCTCCACCGGTTGCGCGGGCGCATCGGGCTGTGGCCTTTCGATCCGCTGCCGGAAACCGGGCCGGTGCTGGTGGAAATCTACACTTCGCTGGCCGCCCGCCTCGCGGGGATGCGCAAGGGCATCTCCAAGATCCGCGACGCCGAGACGCTGGATGCGATGCTGGCCGCGTTCGGATCGGCACCCCATGCGCCGCTGTCGCGCTACGACGATCATGCCACCGATGCGATCCTCAGCGCCGCCTGGCTGCGGGTGGCGGCATCGCAACCCGGCCTGTGGAGCCCCGCCGGACTGACATCCGAACTCGCCCGTACGGAGGGGTGGACGTTCGGCGTACTCTGAGGAATAGGACTTTTCTAGAACCTGCCAAATCGGATCGAATACCTTATGCGTCGATTGCTCGAAGTCTGTGTGGAAGACGTCGCCGGAATTGACGCAGCGGTTACCGGTGGGGCCGATCGCATCGAGCTTTGCGCGGCACTGGCGGTAGGTGGCCTCACCCCGCCCGCCTCGCTGATCGCGGAAGCGGCCAGAGCACCGATCCCGGTGCATCTGCTCGCCCGCCCGCGCGACGGAAACTTCGTCTACACCGCCGCCGAAGCTGCGCTGGTCGCCGCCGACATTCGCGCTGCCGCTGCGGCCGGCCTTGCCGGCGTGGTGATCGGCGCCAGCCGCCCCGACCACCAGCTCGATGCCGATCGAATCGCCGAATGGGTTGCGGTTGCCCGGCGTGGCGAACGCCGCCTGTCGCTGACGCTGCATCGCGCGTTCGATCTCTGCCCAGACCCTCTGGCGGCGCTGGAAACCGCCATCCAACTCGGTTTCGACCGGATTCTCACCTCCGGCTGCACGCCAAAGGCGATCGACGGGCGTGAAACGCTCGCCGCGCTGGTTGCCGCCGCCGGGGACCGCATCACGATCCTCGCAGGCAGCGGCATCGACGCCACGACCTTGCCGCGGATCCTCGATACCGGCGTGCGCGAGGCCCACGCCTCGTGCCGCAGCCCACAAGGAGCTGCCGATGCGCGGGAAATAGCCTTCGGTTTCCAGGCCGGACCGCGCCTCGGTACGGACCCCGAGAAGGTTTCTGCCCTGCGTAAATTGCTCGATCTGCAACCTAGCGCTTGAACAATACCAATATGTAACTTATCCCTGAGTCGGTCATAGCCAGTGGAGGCATGGGGGACATGATCGCTGAAATCGAAAAGCCCGCGGGTGGCACGACGCTGATGGCGTCCGAAGCCGCTGAAGCCGGTGCAGCGGTCCGCCGCCTGCTCGACGCCAATGGGCCGGCGCTTGCCGCCTTGGCCCGCGACCTGCGCGCCGATCCGCCTGCGCTGGTCGTCACCTGCGCGCGCGGTTCGTCGGACCATTCGGCGACCTACGGCAAATATCTCATCGAGACGATGGTCGGCGTGCCCGTTGCCTCGGCAGCGCCTTCAGTCGCATCGGTGTTCGAAGCGCCCGTCTCCACCGCCCGCGCGCTGTGCATCGCCGTATCGCAGAGCGGCCGCAGCCCGGACCTGCTTGCCACGGTGAAGGCCTATCAGCAGGCCGGCGCCCGCGTCGTCGCCTTCGTCAACGACGAGGAATCGCCGCTCGCCGAAATGGCCGACACCACCATCGGCCTGAAGGCCGGCCCGGAGCGTTCGGTCGCAGCCACCAAGTCCTACATCACCGCGCTGGCCGCGTTCGCTGCGCTGGTCGCCGAATGGGCCGAGGACGAGGCACTGGCCCAGGCTCTGACAGCGCTGCCCGAACAACTCGAGCAGACGCGCGATTTCGACTGGTCGCCGGTCGTCGAAACGCTGCGCACTGCCACCAACCTGTTCGTGATCGGCCGCGGCTACAGCTTCGCCGTTGCGCAGGAAGCCGCGCTCAAGTTCAAGGAAACCTGCAGCCTGCACGCCGAAGCGTTCAGCGCCGCCGAGGTTCGCCACGGCCCGATGGCGATCGTCGGCGAAGGCTTCCCGGTGCTCGCCTTCGCAACCTCGGACACCGCCGGTGACAGCGTCCGCGACGCGGGCGCCGAGTTCGCCGAGCGCGGCGCCCGCGTATGCCTGGCCGATGCCAAGGCCGGCGACGCCTCGCCGCTGCCGGTGCTCGCCGGCCACCCTGCGATCGAGCCGATCCTGATGGTCCAGAGCTTCTATCCGATGGTAAATGCGCTCTCGCTGGCGCGCGGCAACAACCCCGATGCGCCGCTGTATCTCCGCAAGGTGACCGAGACTCGATGAGCAGTTTTCGTTTCGTCAATGGCCAGATCGTCACCGCCGCCGGCACGCTGCCGGAAGCGGTGGTCGAAGTCGATCAGGGCCGCATCGTCTCGATCGCGACCGAAGGTGCCGGCACCGACACCATCGATCTCGACGGAGGCTGGATCGTCCCCGGCTTCATCGACGTCCAGGTCAACGGCGGCGGCGGCGTGCTGTTCAACGACGCCACCACCGTTGAAGGCATCGCCGCGATCGGCGCGGCGCATGCGAAGTTCGGCACCACCGGCTTCCTGCCGACGCTGATCAGCGACGTGCCCGAGGTGATCGGCAAGGCGCTCGACGCGACCGATGCCGCGATCGAGGCCGGCGTGCCCGGCGTCGTCGGCGTGCATATCGAGGGCCCGATCCTCAACAAGGCGCGCAAGGGCATCCACGACGCGGACAAGTTCCGCGGCCTCGACGCGGCGATGGTCGAACTGCTGAGCCGCCCCCGCCGCGGCAAGGTGCTGGTGACGCTCGCGCCCGAGATGGTCGACCTCGCCGATGTCCGCCGCCTCGCCGATGCCGGCGTGATCCTCGCGATCGGCCATAGCGACGCGACCTACGAAACCGCCGTCGCCGCCTTCGCGGCGGGCATGACCGGCGTGACGCACCTGTACAACGCCATGTCGCCGCTGCTCCACCGCGCGCCCGGCGTGGTCGGCGCAGCGCTGGAGAATCAGACCGCCTATTGCGGCATCATCCCGGACGGCTTCCACGTCCATGACGCGGCGCTGCGCATCGCGCTCCACGCGCGTCCGCACGACCGCTTCGTCCTGGTCACCGATGCGATGCCCAATGTCGGTTCGGACATGACGTCGTTCGATCTGCACGGCCGCCACATCCGCGTCGAAGGCGGGCGCTGCCTGGGTGCCGACGGCACGCTGGCCGGATCCGCGCTCGACATGACCGGGGCGTTCCGCCACATGGTCACCCGCGTCGGCACCTCGCCCGAGGACACCGCGATGATGGCGGCCGCCAACCCCGCCGCGTTCCTCGGCCTGTCGCACGAGCGCGGCACGCTCGCGCCCGGGCTGCGCGCCGACTGGGTGCAATTGACTCGCGACTTCCAGCCCGCCGGTTGCTGGATCGGCGCAACCCGCTTCCCCTGAGCCCTCGGAGACCCGCCCTGAGCACGATCGCGCCGCCCTCTTCTAATGACGACGCCACTGCCGGGGCCCTTGCCATCGGCGCGCCGATGGCCGGCTGGCTGATGCCGCTGGAAGAGGTTCCCGATC
>Ga0307412_10002577_pt1 | contig 10068 bp, 6 predicted proteins | sample DK1Cmetagenome_3_FD_203823 | JGI IMG/M metagenome (GOLD analysis project Ga0307412, IMG submission 203823) | Maize rhizosphere microbial communities from greenhouse at UC Davis, California, United States - DK15-C-1 | ecosystem: Host-associated > Plants > Roots > Rhizosphere > Soil | place: USA...
GTACAGGTCCGTGTACCCGAGCGCCGCCTGGCCCTCCGCGTTCGAGAGCACGAGCGCCTCCCCGCGGCCGTCGCCGTCCTCGTCCACGAGCTGCGCCCCGAGGTCCCCGCCGAGCTCGATGTCCACGACCTTCGTCCCCGCGCACGCGGGAGCCTCCTGCACGACGAACCCTTGCTCGAGCCCCATCGGCCCGTTGACGTACCATTCCTCGAGGCCGCCGCGCTCATAGCGGATCCGATTGCCCGCGGCCTCGGGCTCCGCCGCGCCGAGCTGGGTCACCTGGCCCTCGCAGCCGAGCCCCCGGGCGTGCGTCTGCAGCGTCCACGCGCCGTCGTCCGAGGAGAGCACGACCCCTGCGCCGTCGAGGGTCGCCGCCCATCGCTGCGCCTCGTTGTCTGCGCGCACGAGCCCCTTCGCGAGCGTCACGGCCGCGTAGCTCGGCGAGGCTTCCCGTTGCACGGATGCGATGTACGCGGCGCGCAGATCCTTCGGCACCGACGCCGAGCCACCCTGCGCCGCCTCCCTGGAGCTGTGCCCGGGCCGGTCCACGCCTTCACCCGGACCGGCGCCCGCGCTGCAAGCCGCGATGATCGCGATCGCGACCGGGCCGAGCCCCCCGCGCATCCGCCGGCCCAAGCTACCTTGTTCAAGAATCATTCCAAGCCTCTCTCGAGCTCCCCCCGTCGGTGATCCCGCCGAGGGCACTGGTGTGTCCTGTCAACCCGCCGCGCTCCTTCGGGTCTCCGCGCGCAGGTCGAACCGTTGCGCCCACGCGCTCGCGCGGGCGGCGCCAGTGTAAATCGAGTGTCGACCGGCGCCCGTCCGATCATCGCGGACCCCACCTCACATCCCCGTGAACCCACCCCGCCCGAGCGCGGATCGCGCTTCCCATCCTCCCGGATCGCTCCCCGCGCTCGGCTCCCGTCGATCCACGACGCCGTGAACTGCCCGCCGCGCTCACCGACCCCCGATCCGCATCCCTGTGGATCGCCCCTCCGCCCCCGCGTTCGGCGATCCACGACGCCGTGGACCGCCCGCCGCGCTCATCGATCCCCGATCCACATCCCTGTGGATCGCTCTTTCCGCCTTCGGAGGGGCACTTCACGACGCCCCGGATCGCCGAACGCGCTCTCGTCCCCCCGGTTCACGGCCCTGTGAGGTCGGGTCCGCGCCGATGAAGAGGCATTTCGAGGTCGAGGGGGAAGGGAAGGGGCAGGGATGGGCGAGGAGGGGACGCGCAGCGAGCGCGCGTCGCCCGGATGCGGTACGTTCCCGGCCATGCCGAAATCGGTCCTGCTCATCGGCCTCGCGCCGCACACCGTCGACTTCAGCAAGATCCCCGGCCTCGACGAGGCCAAGCTCGCGGCCGGGATACACGCCGGGCTCGAGGCGGTCAGCGCGGCCGGCTTCGACGCCACCTGGTGCCTCACCGAGAGCGACTGGGAATCCGCGGAGCGGCAGATCTCTGCGAGCCTCGCCGAAAAGCGCTACGACGCCGTCATGATCGGCGCAGGGATCCGGGCGATCCCGGAGCACTTTTTGCTCTTCGAGCGGGTCATCAACCTCGTCCACGCGGGCGCGCCGGGGGCGAAGATCTGCTTCAACACCGCGCCCGATACCACGCTCGCGGCGCTCCGGCGCTGGATCGAGCCCTGAAGGCGGCCCTCGCGCTCAGCGCCTCGCCGGCATCGGCACGACCCGCCCGAGCGCCACGACCCGCAGCGCGCTCGGGTGCGCCTCGAATTGGTCGAGCTGGAGCCGCACTTCGACCAGCGCGCGCACCCTGAATCGCTGGAACATGGGCAGCTCCTTCGAGAGCCGCTCGGGCAGGTACGTCGGGATCGCCTCGCCCGGGCTCGCGCCCGCGGGCGTGAGGAGCGCCCGGATCCACTCCTGCCCGAGCACCGTCCGCTTCTGGTAATGCCGCTGCTCGAGCAAGAGCCGCTCGGTGTGCGCTTCGAGATAGCCCGCCGGCAGGCCCCGCGCCGTCTGCGCGAACGCCTCCCGCAGGCGCGCCGTGTAGCCGTCGAGCCCGGCGCTGCCCTTCTCGAGCCACGGCGACTTGAGCAGCTCCGCGATCGTGTCGCTCTGCTCCTTCAGCCGCTTGTCGCCCGCCGTGAACGGCGCGACGAGCGCCATCGTGGCCTTGAGCGTCTCCTTCTCCTCGAAGGGAAACTCGAGAATGCCGTCGACCAGCACGAGCGGGGGCGAGAAGGTGCCGTCCTCCATCGCCGCCGCGAGCTCGTCCGCGATGCCCGCCGCGCCCGCCGGAGCGCCGCCCCGGAGCACGGCCATGACGTCGCGCCGGTCCTTGGCCTCCTGCCGCTTTTCACGCGGCTCCGCGTCGGGCTCCTCGTCGCCGCGCAGGCGCGCCTTGGCCTCGGTGATGAACTTCTTGAACGCCGCGTGCTTGCGAACCCGCGCGAGTTCGGCGGGGTCGAGCCAGAGCAATTCGATGACGTCGGAGCCCGGCGCTGCCGCGGCAGGGCGCGCGGAGGCCTCGGGCGCCGATTGCGCCGCTCCGCTCGCTCCCGCAGCCGCATTGGAAGCGTCGAGCGCGCTGCCCGGGACCGCGGCGGGGCCCGGCGAGGAGGACGGCGCGCTCCCCGGTGGCGCCCAGGCGCCGACCCCCGGCTTCTTCGCCGGCTTCGCGGGTGGCGGGGCGGGCGGCGCGGGCTCCGGGGCGGGCGGAGGAGCGCCCGTCACGGGCGGCGGCGGCGGGGGCGCGGCCTTGGCCATCACGGCCGCCTCGCCGACGGACAGCTTCGGCGCAGGCTCCACGTGCACGCTCGGCCGCGGCATCATGGGAGGCGGCTGAGGCGCGGGCGCGGGCGCGGGCGGCGGAGGCGCGGGCGCGGGCGGCGGGGGCGCGATCTCGGGCTGCGAGGGCGAGGGCGCCGGCTTCGTGAAGGGCAATGCCGGCTGCACGGCCCTGCGCACGTCCGGTCCGAGGACCATCGTGTCGCCCTCGGACGAATCTTGTTCCTCCCCGCGCATGTCGAGGGTCTCGCCGAGCCGAGGCTCGAGGTCGCCCCAGTCGATCGGGCTGCCGCGCTCCTCGGCCGCGACGAAGACCGTGCCCGCCTGGTCGGGCTGCTTCAGCGAGAAGACGCCGCGCCAGGTGAGCGTGCAGATCGCGCGATCGGTGTCGATCCAGAGCGTGTCGCAGACCATGGGGATCTCGCGCGGCGCGCCGCTGCCCTCGAGGCGCGCGCGAGGGCGCAGGCCGGGGAGGGTGGTCGAGAGCCGCGCGTGCTCGCGGTGCATGTTCTCGAGGAGGATGAACTCGTTCTCGCGGAGCGCGTCGAGCTGCTGGTCGGCGGGCGCTGCATTGAACCAGGTGGGGTCGAGATCGTCGGGGAGCGGCTTTTGCCGCAGATCGGCGGCGCGCATCGCGGCGTGACGGCCGAGCTTTCGCGCGCGCTCGGGCCAGGTCGGCGCGATGGGCCCGAAGGCGGCGGGAGGGATCGGGTTCTTCCAGTCGCTCAGGCGGAAGTTGCGCGGCTGGAGGTTCGGGATGCGAACCATGCCGCGGGCGTCGGGGCGCGCGCCCGGCGCGATGCCGACCGGGTTGACCGTGCCCGGGCCGCCCCCGGCGCGCTCGTGGAGCAGGGGCATTTCAATGAACTTCTGGCCCTCGTAGACCTTGCCGTCCGCGGTCAGGGCGCGATCGCAATGGACCTCGATCGCCTTGTCCACGCTGCCCACGACGAGCCGCGCGACGAGGGACCGCACCGGCTCGTTGCGCGGCGCGAAGGCCTTTCCCACGAGCAGGACGTCGGCGCGGTGCTTGAAGGGGACGAGGTCGCTCGGCGCATAGAGGCTGCGCGCGGGATCGTCGTGCCAGTATTTATCGTTCTCGCTCGGGGGCACCTGCTCGGCCGTGAGGGGCGACTCGCCGGGGAGCAGGCTGAAGGTGGCCTTGCAGATGACGGTTTGCGCCCAGGCCCCGCTCGAGCGGCGCCAGACGAGCGAGGCGGTGGAGAGCAGGCCGAGGGAGACGACGTCCATGCGCGTGCCGGGTCAAACCGCGAGTTTCAAGAGGGCCTTTTTGAGCTCGGCGCGCAGCTTCGCCGCCTTCTTGGAGTCGCTCATCGCGCTCGCCCGCGCGAGCACGCGATCGGCGTACTTCCTGGTCAAGAACGACGGCAGATATCGGCCCGCGATCCCCTTCGGCGAGACGAGCCCGCCCTCGCGGACGACCGACCGCGCCCCGGGCTTTTCGCCGGGATGCTCGACGACCCACGCCGCCCACTCCGAATACGTCTTGATGTACCGGCTCGAGACGATGAGATAGGGGATGTCCTTCTTGTTGACGGCGGCGTTGTAGATCTTCATGAATCGCCGGTAGCGCGCCGCCTTGGGATCGGGGCGGTATCGCCCGCTGGGCTCCTTCTTGAACTTGAAATAGCGATGGTGGAGGAGCGTCGAGTGGTACATCGACTTGCCGTGCAGGCGCTCGCCTTCGCCGCCCCAGCGGATGAACGAGCGCAGCTCCGGGGGCGCCGACGCCTGGAGCTTGGGCCGGCCGAAGCCGAGGACGCCGAAGCGGTCGCGACGCTTGAGGTAGACGCCGTCGCCGTTGCTCTGGCTGCCGGCGTTCGAGGGGCTCGTGTTTCCCTCGATGGTGGTCAGCCAGTGGCCGTCGTCGTCGACGACGATGCCGGTATGATCGTAATCGCCGTTCTTGTCCCAGTCGAAGATGATGACGTCCCCGGGCTTGGCGCGGGTGTTCGGGCCATGCCACGTCCCCCAGGCGCCGCTGCGGAAATTGGCCGCAGCGACGTTGCAGTGGGCATAACGAATCTGCGGAATGCCGGCCTTGGCGAAGACCCAGGAGACGAACTCCGCGCACCAGAAGACGCCGTTCATCTGGTACCACGCGCCGTACTTGTTCATGTTCGAGCCGGGCGGGTGCTCGGTCGTGCCGATCTCCTTGCGCGCGATGGCGAGGATCTTCTCGGCCGTCGGGCCCTTGGGCTTTTCCTTCTTCTTCTTGCCGGGCGAGACGCGCAGCGCGACGCGCTTGCCGGGATATTGCTTCTTGAAAGGCCCGGGGCGCGCGTGGAAGACCTTGCCCTCGAGCAGGAAGGGCAGGCGGAGCGTGCCGTCGCCGGGGTGCGCGTCGATGGTGCACTCGAAAACCTCGACGTGCTGGCGCGTGTGGACCTTCGTGTCGGTCCAGACGCAGATGAGCAGGTCGTTGTAGGTCGGATCGGCGCGCTTTTCGCGGGTGAACGAGACCTCGTCGAGGTTGCCTTTCGCCGCGTCCTTTTCGAGCTCGTCGACGGTCGCGGCCGGGTCGACCCCGCGCAGGCCAGCCTCGCGCACGCCGAGGAGCGCGAGCCTGCCGGGCCGCGTCGGCAGCCGGTGGCCGAAGGCCTTGAAGATGAGCTGGACCCAGTTGTGGACGGTCGTGAGGCGCACCTCGGCCGTGCCGTTCGGGTCGGGGAGGGGGACGCTCGAGCCTTCATTCGGCGTCACGGGCGGCACGGGCGCCTCGACGTAGGGCGTTCCGCCGGTGCCATTGCCCGAGACCGAGACCGAGCCCGAGAGGGTCTTCAACATCGCGGGGCTCGCGGCCTTCAGGCTCGCGCCCGTGTCCCACGCGCCCACCTGGAGGGCCTTCTGCACGCTCACCTTCGCGTCGCTGCAAAGGCCGGTCACGGACGTCGCGCCGTCGACTTCTTTGGCAGGGTGCGCCTTGTGCGGGCAGAAAGCCTTCACGCTGGCGCCGTGAATGGAGCGCCCGAGCGCGTCCTTCACGCTGACGGTGACGGCCTTGTCATGAGGGCGCTTTCTGCGCGCGCCCGCGCCCGGCTTCATGTCGCCGAGGAGCACGTCGGGGCTGCCCTCGACGAGCGCGCCCTTGCCGCCGACATGGAGCGTCTCGTCGCCGGAGCGGAAGGCGGGATTGCCGTTGATGAAGACCCCGGTGCTGCCGCGGCTCGCCCGCCACGTGATCGCGTCGCCGCTGTCCTTGCCCGGGCCCGTGACGCGCAACGCCGCGCGCCCATTGATGAGCACGTCGGGTGACCCTTGCGAGGCCCCGCCCTGCACCGCGTGCCCGCCGCTCGGGCTCTTCGCCATGTCGCCGACACGTCCCGCTTGAGGCATCGTCATCTCTCCAGGGTCAAGGCTTCCGAGAGGGAATGCGCACCGCGCCCACGCTCATTCGTCCCCCGCGCCGTCGCGTTCCTCCTCGTCGTCGTCGTCGTCGTCCCGCAGCTCGCCGAGGCAGAACTCGAGGCCGTTGCGCGTCTCCGGCAGCCCCTCCTCGTAGATCCCGGCGATCTCGCGCAGGACCGCCTCCCGGTCCTCGTCGCCCCACACCTCGGGATACGCTCGCTCGAGGCTCCCGGTCGCGCTGGGCTCTGCGTCCTCGCGCCGCCAGACGCCGTATTCGACCAGATCGCGATCCTCGTCGGGCCGCAGCGCGATCTTGCAAATGACGTCGTCCGTCTCCTCGTCCGAGAACCGATACAGCTCCCACAGGCCGAGGTTCGACAGCCGCTCCACGACGACCGCGCTGCCCTCGCCGCCTTTTTCCACTGCTCGCATGGGTCCCCCGGCTACCTGGATTGCCTGTCGTAGAACGCGAATCCCTTCTGCATCATCTCGAGCTCGCGCGGCTCGACCCCGTAGGGCGCCTGCCCGCCGAAGAGCCCATTGCCCGGATCGCCGGCATCAGGATTCAGCTCCCCGCGCTCCTTCTTGCGCAAGCCCGCCTGCCGCAGGATCACGCCCTCCGGCAGCCCCGCCGCCTTGCCGACCGCGCCGAGGTGGAAGCTCGCGAAATCTCGGTGCTCTTCACCGTGCTCGGCGAAGTCCCATTCGCCGCTCTTCATCTTCGTCCGGAACCAGTCCGGCGCGTCGGGATCGAACCACGCGCGCCTCTCGGCGTCCTCGATCTGCGCGGCCAGATCGACGCCCTCGGGCACCTGGACGGGCAGCGCGTCGTCGTCCTCGCGCGAGGACCGCCGCTCCGTCGGGTTGATCTGCACGATCGGCCCGCCCTGGATCACCACGTCGCCGTCCTCGGCTTGCACGACCAGGGTGGCGCCGCTCTTCAGGGTCATATTGATCTGCGAATTGACGGTCACGTGCGCGCCCGCCGCCAGCGCGATGTTGGCGCCCGCGTTCAGCAGAATCCCCGCCGCCGCCTCGAGCGTGATGTTCGGGCCCTCGAGCGTGATCGTCGCCTCGCCGGTCGACAGCGAGATGCGCCGGTCGACCATGTCCAATCCGGTGGGCCCGCCGGTCGCCCCCGCGCCCGACGCCACCGTCACCGAATGCCGCGCGCCGACCACAGCCGCGTCCACCCCGCCGATCGTCGTCGCGCGATTGCCCCCGATGGCGACGTTCTCGTTCACCCCGACGCTCTTGCCGCGGCTGCCCCCGATGCGGACCGATTCATCCGCCTTCACGAGCTTCTCGAGGTTCCTCTCGGCCTGCACGTACAAAAGCTCCGCGCCGCCCGCGTCCTCGAACGTGATCTCGTTGCACCCGCCCGCCGACGGCGACGACGCGCTCCTCCAGGTGCTCTTCGTCTTGTTCTCCGGCAGCTTGTAAGGCAGCGGCGACGCCCCGTTGTGGACGCGCCCCACGACGATCGGCTGATCCGGATCCCCGCCGAAGAACCCGACCAGCACCTCGTGGCCGATGCGGGGAATGGCGACCATTCCATATCCGCCGCCCGCCCAGCCCTGGCTCACCCGCAGCCAGCACGAGCTGCCCTGATCGAATTGACCCTGGCGGTCCCAGTGGAACTGCACCTGCACCCGCCCGAACTCGTCGGTGTGGATCTCCTGCCCCCGCGGCCCCACCACGACCGCGCTCTCCACCCCGTGCGCCCGCGGCTTCGGCGTCGCCCTGCGCGGGAAATACGGCTGGGCGCTGAACACGGCCGCGCCCTTCGCCTTCCATTCGCCGTCGGGCGAGCCCTCGATCGACAGCTCCGTCACGAGGAGCTTGTTCTCCGCCGACAGATCCGCGCGCGGGTGGTGGCCGATCGCGAACACGGTCCCCGGCGCGAGATCGAGCGTGTTCGTATGAAAGTGGACCTGCCTGCGCGTCGCCCGCTCGGCCGCGAGCTGTCGCTCCGCGCGCGTCCGGCCTTCCTTCTCGTCCGCGCGCGCGACGGCCGCGGCGTCCGCGACCGGGGTATTGCCGCCTTTATGCCCCTCGGTCACGAACGAGCCCATCGCGTACGTGTACTGCTCGAGCCGCGCCTCGGCCTCGTCCTGCGCCGCCGCGGTCCCCACGAGCTTGTAATCGGGGTTCTTGCGGAAATCGTGGTCGCGGATCGACACCTTGCCCGGCCGCACCTCCTGCGCGACCCGCACGCGCGTCACGTAGGCGCCGTCGGTCCTGTCGTTCGGTTGATCGACGAACCGGATCGGCCCGCCCGCCCGCGGCTCGTTATGGTGCGGGGCGTCGAGGAGCAGCAGCGTCGAAGGCTTCCCGTCCTCGTCGGCGAAGGTGTACGTGATGCCCGCCTCCTCGAGCGTGCGGCTCAGGAACGCGAAATCGCTCTCGCCGTACTGCACGCGGTACTCGAGCTTCGGGTGCCCGGCGCGCCCGAGCTTCCACTTCGCCTCGATCCCCCATTCGGCGAGGATCGCCGTCGCGATCTCCGGCGCGCTGCTGTGCTGGAAGACGCGGTAGCTCGTCCTTTGCGTGAGCAGCCACAGCGCGGGGACGATGCGCAGCCGATAGCTCGACACGCCCGTCTCCTCGGCCTCCTCCTGCTCGAGGTGGTTGCAGATGCCCGCATAGACGCGCACGCCGCGCGAGCCGCCGGCGATCCGCAAGGAGGCAGGCTTTCCGACGATGGCGTCGAGATCGAGGTCCTCGTTCGGCGAGCGGGCGAGGACCTGCGCCTCGAAGAGCGAGGACATCGCCTCGCGCACGGCGAAGCTGTGCACGGAAAGAGAGTCTTCCCCCGACGCGAAAGCGAGCTCGACGAGACGCATCATCCCCTCCCACCTGCCCGCGTACACCGGGCACAGTGCACTCTTCGTGCGTAGGACAGGGGAAGTCGGGGATCAACTGGTAATTTTTGACGCCACGCGCGGGGCGCGGCACGTCACGGCGCCGGGATCAGAATCGGCGCCCGGGAGCCTCGGGGTCGGACGTGACCATGTGATCCTGGTGCGTGCGGTCCGATTGCGTGGAGGCTTCTGGCAGCGTGCTCGGGGGGGAGACGGCGCTGCCAGGCCCGCTGGCGAGGAGCACGCCCGCGCCGATGAGGGACGCCACCACCACCACGACCGCGATGATTTCGAGTGTCTTCTGCATTCTCTTCCACCGCGATATCGCGCGCGACACCGCGGCCCTCCTCGTCGAGACGGGGGAATGAACCTGGACCGCGGCGCGCGCACCGAGCCATTGCAGCGAGGGGCGATTGACCCGCTTCGCTCGGACGCGCAGGCGCCATTGCCAGGCGCGGCTAGATTGCTCGCCGGGGGCGTTATCGTCCAGGAAGAAGGAGGGGGCGAGCGGACAGAGAATGTCCCCTCGTCGGGGCGGCGGGGAAGGGCGGGGGAGCTAGCGCCCGACGCCCCAGATCTCGCCCGTCGCCCACGTCGCGTCGAGCAGGGCGAGTGTCGCGTGCACGACCTCGGCCGGCGTCCCGAACCGCCCGAGCGGCGAGCGCGCGGCGAGCCGGTGCATGCGCAAGGGATCCTCGTCGGCCTCCGGATCGGCCACCACGCCGAGCGCGAGCAGGTTCACCCGCACCTTCGGCGCGAGCTCCACGGCGAGCGCCCGCAGCCCCGTCTGCAGCGCGCCCTTCGCCGTCAGGTACGCGACGTGGTTCGGATAAGGCCGCGTCACGCCCGCGTCGATCAGCGCCACCACCGACGCCTCGCGCCGCTCGAGCTCCTCGGCGAGCGCGTTCACGAGCAAAAGAGGCGCGATCGCGTGCACGAGCAGCGTCTGCTCGAGGTCCTCGCGCGTGAGCTCGTCGAACGGCGTGCGCGGGAAGGGCCCGCACGCGAGCACCACGCCATCGAGCCTCCCCGTCGCGAGCACCTCGCGCGCGATGTGCTCGGGCGCCCCGCGCAC
>Ga0307412_10002578_pt1 | contig 10068 bp, 11 predicted proteins | sample DK1Cmetagenome_3_FD_203823 | JGI IMG/M metagenome (GOLD analysis project Ga0307412, IMG submission 203823) | Maize rhizosphere microbial communities from greenhouse at UC Davis, California, United States - DK15-C-1 | ecosystem: Host-associated > Plants > Roots > Rhizosphere > Soil | place: USA...
CGAGGTGACGCTCGCCTCGCTCAACACCGATCCGATCACCGGCGAATCCGGCGGTGAGAAGGGCAAGAGCATCACGCCGGACACGACGCTCGACGCGCTCGACATCGAGCAGTTCGATGCGCTGGTGCTGCCGGGCGGCGTCGGCAACCCGGACAAGCTGCGGATGAACGCGCAGGCGGTCGAGATCGTGCGCAGCTTCATGGATTCGAACCGGCTGGTCGCGGCGATCTGCCATGCGCCGTGGCTGCTCGCCGAGGCGGACGTGGTCGCCGGGCGGCGGCTGACGAGCTGGCCGTCGATCCGTACCGATCTCGCCAATGCCGGCGCCGATGTGGTGGACGAGGAAGTGGTGACCGACGGCAATTTGATCACCAGCCGCAAGCCGGACGATATCCCCGCGTTCAACCGCGCGGTGATCGCCGCGCTGGAAGACGTGACCGCCCCGGCCTGAACCCGAGGGCGTTGATCCAGCGCTGCGCGGGGCGCTCCACCAGGGTATGGAGCGCCACCGACGCGGCGAGGACCAGCAGCAGGTACAGCGCCGCGAGTGGCCAGCCGATCGTCTCGCCGTGCACGAAGGCAAGCTTGAAGGCGAACCACAGCAGGAAATGGCTGAGATAGGTGGCGTAGCTTATCTCGCCGAGCCGGTGCAGCAGCGCGCCTTCCAGCGGATGATCCCGGCGGCCGGCGGTGAGGGCGAGCGTTAGCAGCAGTGCTGCGAGCGCGGGCGGTACGGCGATCATCTCGGCCACGCCGCAGGCCCAGGCGGCTCCCGACAGCGCCGTGATGCCGAGGCTCGCCACCCAGGCCCGGCTGCCGCGCCACCGCATCCACAGCGCGTACAGCGCGGTGCCGGTCGCGAATTCCAGCAGACAACGCAGCACCCCGAGCTGCGCGATGTCCTGCCCGAGCATTGTCGCACCCCGGGCGGCGAAGGCGACATACAGCAGCACCAGCAGCGCGATCATCCCGGCAATTATCACCGGCGTGCGCTGCCTTCGCCAATCGATGGCGGTGACCCAGAGCGGGAACAGCAGATAGGCGGCCAGCTCGCACGAGATCGACCAGGCGGGGTCGTTCCAGCTCAGCAGATCGGCGAAGCCCCAGGCCTGGACGAGCAGAAGATGCGCCGGCAGCGCGGCGAGCGGGAAATCCTGCGTCGTCCGCCCGCTCGCGCGCAGGATCGCCACCAGCAGCAGCGCGAAGCCGAGCATCGCGGCGTGCAGCGGCCAGATGCGAGCGATCCGGCGGCGCAGGAAGCCGGGGACGGCCGCCCAGCCGGCGTCGCGCAGCCGGTCGCCGTGGCTGAGCGCGAGCACGAAGCCGGACAGCAGGAAGAAGAAATCGACCGCCAGATAGCCCTTGGCCAGCGCCGCTTCGGCCAAAGCCGGCAGGCCGGCGACGGCGCCGCGCACATGGTAGAGCACCACCCACCACGCCGCGATGCCCCGCGCCGCGGTGAGCGTGCGCAGCTCCGTCGGCGCGCTCATGCCGCTGCCGGGCGCGCCTTGCGCAGCGGCCGCCAGTCCGCCGCGGCGCGCTTGCGGGCGCAATAGGTGTCGAGCCCGATCTGCGCGCCGATCAGCATGTAGACGAAGGGCTGGAAGGCGATCGCCACGAAGGCGGCGCCGAGCAGATAGACGATATGGCCGTTCTGGAGCGCCGCCGCGAGCGGGGCGATCCACGCCTGGTCACCCTCGGCGCGGGCGTAGCGACGGCGCAGCACTTCCATGCGGAACAGGCCGGACAGGTTGATCGCCAGCCATAGTGCGAGGCCGGGATAGCCTTGTTCGCCGAGCATCTCGAAATAGGCGCTGTGATAGGCGCGCGCCTTGTCCACCTCCAGCGAGCGATCGACCACCGCGACGCCGCCTTCGTCCTGTACCGCCACCTTTTCGTAGCGGATCTGGTTCTGGCGATACGCCTCGAACCCGCCGCCCAGCGGATGGCCGCGCGCATAGTCGATCGTCCATTGCCACACCGCCAGGCGGGTGGAGGCGGAGGCATCGCCTTGATAGGTCTTGATCGTGCCCATCCGCTCGGTGAAGGCTGCGGGCAGCAAGGGCAGGGCGGCGAGCCCCATCGCCGCGACGCCGCCCAGATAGAGCAGTTTGCGCTGCGAATCGCGCAGCATTAACAGCGCCACCAGCCCGATGCAGAGCAGCCCCGTGCGGGTCGAGGTACCGATCGGGATCAGCAGGCAGGCGAAGCACAGCGCATAGGCGAAGGTCTTCATCCGCCAGTCCGGCGCGAAGATCGTGCCGTGGCGGGTGAACCACAGGATCAGCGGCAGGATGGCAATGGCGACGGTAGAGATGGTGCTGCCCTCGTACAGCCCCGAATTGTTCGAGACCATCAGGTTCAGCTCACCATAGCCGCCGCCGGAAACGATCGTCTTGATCGCGCCGACGATGATGATCGAGCTGGCCGAGAGGATCATGACCAGCAGCAGCGACTCGATCCGCAAGCGCGTGCGCAGCGTCAGCGGCAGGAAGGCGGCGAAGGCCAGCGCCTTCCACACCCAGTCCCATTTGTCCTTGGCTTCGACCGGGAAGTCGGCATGGAGCGTGGTGAAGCCGCAATAGGCGATCAGTGCCACGATCAGCAGCTGGCGCGGCGCCACCCGCACGTCGCGCTTGTCGTCGAACAGCAGGAACCCGCCCAGCGCCAGCGCCGCCGCCATCGCCGAAATTGGCAGCGAATTGAGCAGCAGATAGGTCAGCCGCTGGGGCGCGACGATGTCGATATAGGCATAGACCAGCACGAACAGGAACGGCTTGCGAAAGCCGGTGCCGAAGAACGCCGCAAGGAACAGGACGAAGACGATGTCACGCACCGGGTTTGCCCCAGCCCGTACGCTTCTTCTTCTCCTTCGGGGCTGCGTCCTCGCGATCAAGATCGGGGCGACGCAGCAGCAGGAAGGCCGCCAGCAGCATCAGCCCATGGGTGAGCGCAAGCGAGAGATTGTCGATCATCGGGCGGGCCGTCCTTCCGTCTCCGCCCTAGCGCGGGCGCAGTTGACGTGCCGTTAAGCGCGGCGTGGCATGCAGGCGGCCATGCGAGTCCTGCACCTCCTGGATCATGGCCTGCCGCTCCACAGCGGCTATGCGTTCCGCACCCGTGCGATCCTGAAGGCGGAACTCGCGCGCGGCTGGGAAGTGGCGGCGGTCACCGGACCGCGCCATGGGTCCGCCCCGGCCGCCGAGGAGGTGGTCGACGGCCTGCGCTTCTTCCGCACCCAGCCGGTGGCGTCACGGATGCCGGGCGTCAGCGAATGGCGCGAGATCGACGCCTTCGCACGACGTATTCACCAGGTGGTGAAAAGTTTTCGGCCAGACGTGCTACATGCCCATTCTCCGGTCTTGTGTGCGCTGGCCGGTCTGCGCGTGCGCCGCTGGACCGGTGTGCCCTTGCTCTATGAAATCCGCGCCTTCTGGGAAGACGCCGCCGTCGGCAACGGCACGGGCCGCGAGGGAAGCATGCGCTACCGCGTCACCAAGGCGCTGGAGACGCACGCGGTGCGCCGTGCCGACGCGGTCGCAGTGATCTGCCAGGGCCTGCGCAGCGACCTGGTCGCGCGCGGCATCGATCCCGCCAAGATCGCCGTCTCGCCCAACGGCGTCGACATGGGCCTGTTCGGCGATCCGCTGCCCCATGACGCGGCACTCGCCGCCGAGCTGGGGCTGGAGGGCGCCGAAACCATCGGTTTCATCGGCAGCTTCTACGATTATGAAGGGCTCGACGTGCTGATCGCGGCGATGCCCGCGCTGGTCGCGGCCCGCCCGGCGATGCAGTTGCTGCTGGTCGGCGGCGGCCCGGCCGAGGCGGCACTGCGCGTGCAGGCGGCGGCATCCGCGGCGGCGGACCATATCCATTTCCTCGGCCGGGTGCCGCACGACGCCGTCGAGCGCTATTACAGCCTGATCGACGTGCTGGTCTATCCGCGCAAGAAGATGCGCCTCACCGACCTCGTCACGCCGCTCAAGCCACTGGAAGCAATGGCGCAACAACGATTGGTCGCCGCATCGGACGTCGGTGGCCATCGGGAGCTCATCGCCGACGGGGTCACCGGGACGCTGTTTCCGGCCGATGATCCTGCCGCCATCGCAGCGGCACTTGAAAATATTTTTCTCGCACGCAATCAATGGGATGATCGCCGAAAACGGGCCCGAGCCTATGTTGAGGCCGACCGTAACTGGTCTGTAAATGTTGCAGTCTATGACGGTTTGTATGAAAACCTTGCCATAAAGATGGCATGAGAACCACGTGGTCGCACACGTACCGGGTGAACGCATGAAGCTGCCGCTCGTACCCTTGGCCGCCGTATTCCTCGGCGGCGTCTCGGCTTTGGCCGCAGTCGCTCTTCCGGCGTCGGCGATGGACGTCCTCATCTTCGGCGGTGACGGTAGCGGCTGGGTTCCTTCCACGGCGCCGCACTTGGCCGGCGCGTACCGCCCGCTTTTTGCGATTGCTACCGGTGCTATCGGTGCCGGTGCGGGCGCTTTCGCTGCGCATTTGTTGCGTCGGGAGCGCACGGAGGCGATGGCGCCTGGCCTCGATCCGTTGCCGACGCCGATCATCCGCCGCGCCGATGCGCATCACGATACCCAACAGCGGCCGCCACTCCGCGTAACCCACGAGCTTCAGGTGCCCGTCTGGGCCATGCCGGTACCGCGTGCAGAGGCAAATCAACACGTTGCGATCGACGACGAGCGCGATCTTCCCGTCGACCTCGACCAGCCGCTTGCCGCCTTCGATCCCCAGGCGATCCCCTCGGTGCCGCTGCCCCCGCCGGTACCGCCACGCCGCGAACGGGCGGCCAGTGCCGCGCTGCGCACGGCAGCAGGCGGCAGCCCCGGCGATCGTATTGTCCGCCCGGAAACCGACGCAACGGTGCACGCGCTGCTCGAACGGCTCGAGCGTGGTGTCGTCCGCCGGAACCAGGTCGTGCAGACACGCGGCCGGGTGCGCACCGATCGCGGCCTGGACGATGCGCTCGCCGCGCTGCGCAGTCTCGCCCGCCAGGCCTGAGCGCCCGTCAACACTCCTCGACGGTCAGCGCCTCCAGTTCGGCGCGTAATCGCCCGTCACGCGCCGCCAGCGCCACCACCTGCAGGTCGGCGACCAGATGACCGCGCAGCGGCAATTCCAGTTCGGGGAGTGCGGCCAGCCATGCCTCGCCTCCCGAGGTCGCCTCCAGGTCGAGCGTGAGCCGGTGGCGGGCACCGGTGAACGTCACGCTCGCCCAATGCACCCAGTCCGCCTCGACCACCCCGATGGCGCAGCCCCGCGTCGCGGCAGAAGCGATCAACGCCCGTTCGAGCCGTGCGCCGATGTCGCGCCGCCGCGCCGCCTTGGTCGCCACGCCGGCGGGGCGGCGAGAAACGCGCGCAGCCGGGCTGCCAGTGCAGGCCCCGGAATCCGCCCCCGCCGCAGATCGGTCACCAGCCGCGGATCGCCCGCCGCCAGCCGCCCGAACCGAGTCGCCGGCATCCGCGTCTGTTCCAGAAAGGCTTCGATTTCCCCGTGCAAGGACATCCATGTCCTCCTCCTCTCGACTCGGATGATCACGATATGTTCTCATCTGGACCCTTGCGTAGGAAAAATCCTAAGTGTAGGAAAGAGGGTATGGAAGCCGATGTGCAACGGGCGAATTTTTCGCGGCTGGTGGCCGAGCGGGGCCTGCGCCTCTCTGCCCTGTCGCGCGTGCTCGGGCGGAACCCGGCCTATCTGCAGCAATATCTGATGCGGGGATCGCCGCGCGAACTGCCCGAACGCGATCGGGCGCGGCTGGCAGCCTATCTGGGGGTGGACGAGACGCTGATCGGCGGGCGGCCGCAGGCAGCGCTGGTACACGTTCCTCGGATCGATCTGGGGGCGTCGGCCGGTCCTGGTGGCTGGGCCGAGGAAGAGACGCTGCGTACCCCTTTCGCCTTTTCGCCGGCGCTGCTGCGGCAACTCGGCGTGCGCCCGGAAGCCGCGTCGATGGTGCGCGTGGCCGGCGATTCGATGGAGCCGACGCTCAGCGATGGCGACGAGATCCTGGTCGACCGCGACCGCTGCCGGATAGACTCGCGCGGCATCTTCGTGCTGCGGGTGGAGGGCGAATTGCTGGTGAAGCGGCTGCGCGCGGCGGTGGGGGGCGTGGAGATCGTCAGCGACAATCCGGCGCATCCGGTCCGGTTCGCCCGTCCCGGGACCTTCCAGATGGTCGGGCGGGTCGCCTGGCTGGGGCGGGCGCTGTGACCGACGATGCGGCAATCGCCGACTTCATTCGCACCCACCTACCGGTCACGCCCGTGCCGGGGATACCCGCGTTGCGGCTGCACAAGGCGGGGCCTGCCAGCGGTATCGGCCGGTTGGGTGAGGCGGCGCCCTATTGGGCTTATTGGTGGGCCGGCGGGTTGGCGCTCGCCCGGTTTGTGCTCGACTATCCGGAGAAAGTCGCCGGGCACCGGGTGTTCGATCTGGGCGCAGGATCCGGGCTGGTGGGAATTGCAGCCGCTCGTTCGGGTGCTGCGGAAGTCGTGGCATCCGAGCTCGATCCCCATGCACGGGTGGCGATTACGCTCAACGCGGCACTGAACGGCGTCGAGATCGCTGCGATCGAGGGCGACCGGACCGGTGGAGACGCGCCGGATGCCGATCTGCTGCTGGTCGGCGACGTGTTCTACGCACCCGAAGTGGCAGTCGCCGTCACCGCGTTTCTCGACCGCTGCGTGGCGGCCGGCGTTACGGTGCTGGTTGGCGATCCCTGGCGCACGCCGCTGCCGGTGGCGCGGCTGACGCAGCTCGCCCGCTACGACGTGATGGAAACCGGCATGGCCAAGCCCGCCGGCGTATTCGCCTATCGACCCTAGCCCAGGCGGTGCCGGGGGCACTGGCCCCCGGCATGCGCTTACCAGACGTGCACGCGTGCCGTGGGCGCGAGATAGAGTGCGTCGCCCGGCTTCACCCCGAACGCCGTGTACCAGGCATCCATGTTCCGGACGATGCCGTTGACTCGGTACTTGTCCGGGCTGTGCGGATCGGAGAGCAGCTGCGCCCGCACCGCGCCTTCGCGCGCCTTGCCCTGCCAGCTGGAGGCATAGGCGAGGAAGAAGCGCTGATCGCCGGTCAGCCCGTCCAGCACCTTGGGCTCGCCGTGGCGCGCGACATAGCGGCGATAGGCGGCATAGGCGACTTCAAGGCCGCCGAGATCGGCGAGGTTTTCGCCCAGGGTCAGCTGGCCCTTGATGTGCACGCCGGGGATCGGCTCATAGGCGTCGAACTGCTTGACCAGCGCCTGGGCGTGCGCGGTGTAGCGGGCGGCGGCCTGCGGCGTCCACCAGTCGCGCAGCTTGCCGGTGGCATCGAACTGGCGGCCTTCGTCGTCGAAGCCATGGCCCATCTCGTGGCCGATCGTGGCGCCGGTCTCGCCATAGTTGACCGCCGGATCGGCGGCGGGGTCGAAGAAGGGCGGCTGGAGCTGGGCGGCCGGGAAGGTCACCTGGTTCATCACCGGATCGTAATAGGCGTTCACCGTCTGCGGGGTCATCTCCCACAGCGTGCGGTCCACCGGCTTGCCGAGCCGCGAGAGCTGCAGCTTCCACTCGAAATCGTCCGAGGCAAGATCGTTGGCCAGGGGATCGGTGGCACTGACCGGCATCGACGCATAGTCGATATATTTGTCCGGATGGCCGATGCGCGGATCGAACGCGGCGAGCTTGGCCAGCGCCTCCTTGCGGGTGGGCGCGTCCATCCACGCCGCAGCCTTGATCTTGTCCGCGTACGACGCGCGCAGATCCTCGACCAGCTCCTTCGACAGCGCCTCGGCGGCGGGGCTCCAGTGGCGCTCGGCGTAGATCTTGCCCAGCGCCTCGCCCAGCGCACCGTTGACCAGCCGCACGCCGCGCTTCCAGCGTTCGGACTGAGCTTGCACGTCGCGCAGCGTGTGGCCGTAGAAATCGAACTGCGCGGCGTCGAACGCCTTGGGCAGCAGCGACGCGTGATCGCTGACGAAGCGGAAGCGCAGCCAGTCCTTCCAGGTGGTGAGCGGCACATCGCCCAGTCGCTTGGCCGCGGCGGTGATCGCGGTCGTCTCGCGCACGATGACGGTCGGCATCGTGCCCAGGCCCTGATGGGCGAGCACGGCATCCCAATCGAATTCGGGCGCAAGCCTGGCGAGCTGCGCGCGGTCCATCGGGTTGTAGGTCTTTTGCGGGTCGCGGCGCGCCTCGGGCGTCCACTGGCCCTTGGCGAGGCTGGTCTCGAGCGTGAGGATCGCATCGGCCTTGGCCTCGGCATCGGATGCCGGCCAGCTGCTGGATCTTGACGATATAGGTGCGGTACGCCTTGCGGATCGTCTCGTACTTCTCGCCGGGCAGCAGGTAATAGTCGCGGCTCGGCAGGCCGAGACCCGCCTGGCCGGCCATCACCGTGTAGCGGGTTGGATCCTTCTCGTCGGCGGAGATGCCGATGCCGATCGGGCTGGCATAGCCATGATCCGCCATCAGCAGTTCGAGCGCGCGGCGATCCTGCACCGCATCGATGCGTGCCAGATAGGGCTGGAGCGGCGCCGTGCCGCGTGCCTCGATCCCGGCTTCGTCCATATAGGCGTGGTAGAAGGTGGCGACCTGGCGAAGCACCGGATCGCTGGGCGAGGCCCCTGCATCCTCGATCAGCGTGCGGATCTCGACCTCGGTCTCGTCGGGCAGGTCGTAGTTATAGCCGATGCGCGACTTGTCCGGTGCGATCGGCGCGTCGCGCAGCCAACTGCCCAGGGCATAGGCGTAGAAATCGTTCCCCGGCTTCACGCCGCGATCCATGGTGGTGAGGTCGACGCCCCAGGGGCCGTATTTCGCCTGGCCGCTGGTGGTCTGGGCGAAGGCGGGAGAAACGAGCAGCGAAGTGCCGAGCAGCAGCGCTGCGAGACGCGGAAGACGCATGGAGGCAGAGTCCTTCTGGGTGATATAGGTGGCTAGCACGGTGGCTGGGCCCGCTCAATCGCTTCTCCTTACTCTCTCCGGTGGGGAGGGAGGGCCGGCGGCGAGCGCTCGACGCCGGAGGACAGCAAAAAGAAAAAGGCGCCCGGATCGCTCCGGACGCCCTTTCTGAAACCGATCCGGGTGGATCAGCTCGAATAGTACATGTCGTATTCGACCGGGCTCGGCGTCATTTCCCAACGGGCGACGTCGGCGCGCTTGATCTCGACATAAGCTGCGATCTGGTCGGCGGTGAACACATCGCCCTTCAGCAGATAGTCCTGATCGGCTTCCAGGCTGTCCAGCGCTTCGCGGAGCGACGCGCACACGGTCGGCACTTCGGCGAGTTCGGCCGGCGGCAGATCGTACAGGTTCTTGTCCATCGGGTCGCCCGGGTGGATCTTGTTCTGGATGCCGTCCAGGCCGGCCATCAGCAGCGCTGCATAGCAGAGATACGGGTTGGCCAGCGCGTCCGGGAAGCGGAATTCGACGCGCTTCGCCTTGGTGCCCGTGCCGTACGGAATGCGGCACGATGCCGAACGGTTGCGGCTCGAATAGGCGAGCAGCACCGGCGCTTCATAGCCCGGCACCAGGCGCTTGTAGCTGTTGGTGCTGGGGTTGGTGAAGGCGTTCAGCGACTTGGCATGCTTGATGACCCCGCCGATGAAGTACAGGCAGGTGTCGCTCAGGCCCGCATAGCCGTTGCCGGCGAACAGGGGCTGGCCCTTTTCCCAGATCGACATGTGGGTGTGCATGCCCGAGCCGTTATCTTCCTTGATCGGCTTCGGCATGAAGGTTGCGGTCTTGCCATAGGCCTGGGCGACCTGGTGCACGACATACTTGTAGATCTGCATGCGATCGGCGGTGGTCACCAGCGTGCCGAAGGTCAGGCCCAGCTCGTGCTGCGCGGCGGCGACTTCGTGGTGGTGCTTGTCGCAGGGCAGACCCATTTCGAGCATGGTCGAGACCATCTCGCCGCGGATGTCGACGGCGCTGTCGACCGGCGCGACCGGGAAATAGCCGCCCTTGGCGCGCGGGCGGTGGCCCAGGTTGCCGGCTTCATATTCGCGGCCGGTGTTGCCCGGCAGCTCGATGTCGTCGATCT
>Ga0307412_10002579_pt1 | contig 10067 bp, 3 predicted proteins | sample DK1Cmetagenome_3_FD_203823 | JGI IMG/M metagenome (GOLD analysis project Ga0307412, IMG submission 203823) | Maize rhizosphere microbial communities from greenhouse at UC Davis, California, United States - DK15-C-1 | ecosystem: Host-associated > Plants > Roots > Rhizosphere > Soil | place: USA...
CCATCGAAGTTGGGAATCAGGATGTATTTGAATTTACGGCTGCCAACGTTAAACACGAGTTTGCAATGTATGGAGGCGGAAATTATGATAAAGCAAAGCTGATTAATGACGTCAGCAAAATAATAGAGCAAGAAACTGCAATTTTTGGCGAAAACCCCAACAAGCGTTATGTTTTTATTGTCCACCACACAATGGCTGGCGGCGGCGGGCTGGAGCATCTTAATTCCACCGTTCTTGGTGCAAAACGCTTTGGCTATTCGGATGAGAGCTCTTATAAGAGCTTTTTAGGGCTTGTAGCCCATGAGTATTTTCACTTGTGGAATGTTAAACGCCTGCGGCCAAAAGCTTTAGGCCCTTTTAATTATGACACAGAAAACTACACTACGGATTTGTGGATTTCTGAAGGGTTTACAGCTTATTATGATAATCTCTTTTTAAGAAGGGCTGGAATTTATTCCCCTGAAAAATACTTCGAAATACTTAATACGGATATAAACACGGTTGAAAATCAGCCTGGAAACAGTATACAGCCGGTTAGCGAAGCGAGTTTCGATGCCTGGATCAAGTATTACCGCCCAACCGAAAACTCAAAAAATTCTACCATTTCGTACTATGATAAAGGTGCTTTATTAGCCATGATTATTGACCTCGAAATTTTGGGGGCAACTCAGGGCGCTAAAGGGCTGGATGACGTGATGAAGGCCATGTACGATGAATACTATAAAAAGAAAAAACGTGGTTTTACTGATGCTGAGTTTAAAGCAACCGCCGAACGCATCGCTGGAAAGCCTTTAGATGATATTTATTCAAGATATGTAAATGGCACGGAACCAATTAAGTATAACAGTTATTTAGGGCATGCAGGTGTGTATTTGCATAATGAAAATGCCGGCAAGCTCATCCCTTACCTGGGTATAAATACTGCTGTAAAAGATGGCAAACTGGTTATTACGAATGTGGCGAGAAAAAGCTCAGCATGGGATGATGGCTTAAATGTTAATGATGAAATTATTGCCATTGATAATTTCCGTATAACTGGTGCCATTGACGCGACTACCAAAAATAGCGACTTAGAGAGAAGTATTAATTCGCGCAAAGTTGGCGACTCGCTTGAATTCCTGGTTTCCAGAGATGGCGTCCTTCAAAGATTAAAGGTTACATTAAAGGCTAATCCTTCCGGGAAATTTAAACTCGAGCTGGATAAAGATGCTACAGCGGAGCAGCTAACCATACGAAAAAGATGGCTGGCTTTGTGAAGTAGGAGGAGGTTAGAGATTGGAGACAAGAATCAAGAGATTAGAGATGAGAATCAAGAGACGAGAGACGAGAGACAAGAGATAAGAATCAGGAGACGAGAGACAAGAGATAAAAATTAGGAGACAAGAATCAAGGCGGAAAGTTTTTCCGCCTTTTTTTATGCCGTTGCCTTGAGAGCAAATTTCTCATTGTACACATATTGGGGCATTGCCAAACCATTTTTATTAATCATTGGTTAATAAAATTCATATTCCTAAAATCATCTCCTTCTTAAACCTCCTTCCTATGAGCAAACATCTACCTCTTTTTATTTCTCTATTTATCAGCGCATTAGTTAGCGCCCAAACTCCAGAACGTATTACTATTTCATCAATTACCCCTAGCGAATATACTGGGCAAGATTATTCCCCATGGTTAAATGATGACCTCAACAGCCTGGTACAGTTTACCTGGGGCAACAATGACCCTAATAAGAAATACGTTGATGTGAGCCTTCGCCTGGCAAAAAAAGTCAGGCTGTCAAAAGTCTCTTTATATGACCATCAGGGCGTTTTCCCGGCAGGACAATACACCTATATTTTTGCTGTAAACGGAACAGACACAACTTCCATCGGCACGTTCAATGGGTCTTCCTACATGGCCTTTATCGATTATCCAACTGACACCTCCGTTATCGCCGAATCTATCGTTATCAGAAAATATGCCAACGATATCCCTCAAAAGGTAAGGGTTTACGGCTATCCCGTTCCAGACATAGAGGAGCGCATCGGTGTTACATCAATTACACCAAGCGAGCCTGGAATTCAGGATTTTACTCCTTGGATTACGGATGATCTAAACAGTTTTGTCCAGCCTACCTGGGGCAACAACGACCCTTATAATAAATACATCGATGTTAATTTGAAACTGGCGAAGCATATTGAGCTTTCAAGAGTCTCCTTATATGACTATCAGGGAACTATCCCCGCCAATCAAATAACTTACATCTACGCACTAAACGGGAACGATACAACTGCTTTAGGCACTTTTAATGGCTCTTCGTACATGGCCTTCGTTAATTTAAAGCCTAATTCTACCACATACGCGGATGCTATTGTGGTACGAAAATTCAGGAATGACATGCCGCATAAAGTTTGGATATATGGTTTCCCCACCGGTGTCACAACAGCTAAGCAGGCATCCGTTATAACGTTTAACCCTATTCCCAATAAAACAACGGCAGATGCTCCATTTACGCTTCAGGCCAACAGCACAAACACGCAAACGTCGATAACTTTTCAATCATCAAATCCTTCGATTATATCAGTGTCCAATGCTTCAGGTATCTGGAAAGCCAGCATTTTAAGCGAGGGGACAGTCACGATTACCGCAAGCCAAGCCGGCAATGGAAGCTATCTTGATGCCGTAAATGTGTCTCGACAAGTTGTGATACATAAAGCTTCGGGTGTAATAACAAGCCCGAAAATACCGCTGGATTGGAAACGCTGGTATCATGTAAATAGCAATAACATCCATTTCGATATGCTTACAGATGGAATAGCAAGCAATGAAATAAGTACGATTCGTGAAGGAAAAATTTTGCAGGTTTACGATTCATATTATCCATTGCGCCAGGGTGAAAGCATGTCGATTGATGCCATACGGTTTTACGACGGCTTTGGAATGGATACGAACCATCCTTTTAAATTATCGGTAATTACAGACACCTGGCAGAGGATTCAGATTGCAACATTTACTGGTGAGCATTATTTAAGCTGGGTGGGCCCTTATCCTGGCAGGACAAATGAATTTCTTTTAGACACGGTAATTAGCAACGCAAGGTACCTGGTAATTACAGCCGATGGGCTCTTTCCTACAGAGATGGAGCTTTATGGCAATTACATGGCTGGCACAATCCCTTCCCAAGCAGTAAAAAAGCCTGTAAAACTTCGCGATATGTTTGCTGTGAACGCTTTTGAATGGGATTTTGAAAACCTCGCCATCGAAATCGACACAGCTAAACTGAAAGCCGCCAAAAGCTTTACCGGGATTAGGCATTATATGGATTGGGAGAAGCTTGAGAGCGAAGAAGGCAAGTACACCTTCAATCCAACCCGCAGCGGCGGTTGGGATTACGACAGCATGTACGAAACCTGCAAAGCAGAAGGAATTGAGGTGCTGGCCTGCATAAAAACAATACCAGCGTGGCTTCAGGCAAGTTACCCAGCCGAAATCCGAGATGCCGAAAATGTTCCGGCAAGGCATGGCTCAGATTTGCTAAATCCCGCCTCGTACATAGAGCAGGCAAAATGCGCATTTCAATTCGCCGCAAGATATGGAAGTAACAAGAATATAAGTCCGACTTTGTTGAGCGTAAATTCTACTCCCCGCTGGAATTTCGACCCTCTAAATGTGGTAAAAGTGGGCTTAAACCTTGTTAAATATTTTGAGTGCGATAATGAACGGGATAAATCCTGGAAAGGGCGCCAGGGTTACCAAACCGGCCGTGAGTATGCGGCTAATCTTTCAGCATTTTACGATGGCCATAAAAACACTATGGGGCCTGGTGTGGGGGTAAAAAACGCCGATCCTAACATGAAAGTAGTAATGTGCGGAATTGCCTCGGTTCAAACTGATTACGTAGAAGCCATGGTTGACTGGTGCCGCGAGTTCAGGGGCTACAATCCAGATGGCACGGTAAACATTTGCTGGGATGTAGTGAATTACCATGCGTATTCGAACGATGCTCAATCCTCTCAAGATGGAAGAAATACAAGAGGGGCTGCGCCAGAAGTTGGAGGCCTGGCTAAAGTGGCTGATGAGTTTGTGCAGATGTCGCACGAGATTTCAAACAATGTAGAAGTTTGGGTTACCGAAACCGGATACGACATTAATCAGGGAAGCACATTGAAGGCAATTCCTATCGGCAATAAATCGGCAGAAGAGGTACAGGCAGAATGGATATTGCGGACTTCATTGCTTTACTCAAGGCATGGCGTAACCCGCTGTTTCTTCTACCAAATGTATGATGGGAATGTAAATTATGACATAGTATTCCAATCGTCGGGATTGATAAGAGGGCACGACTTATCCCGCAAGCCCGCCGCGGATTATCTCTATCAAACCAATAAACTTTTTGGAGAATATGTTTATAAAGAAACTTTAAATATCGACCCGATAGTTGCCCGCTATGAATTAAATGGCAAATCCATGTATTCGCTTTTTGTACCCGATGAAAAAGGAAGAACAGCAAATTACACCTTGAGCCTCGGCTCTGCCGATTCTGCCTATATCTACAAACCACAAATTGGCAGCGATAATATGAGTCTTGAAAAAGTGAAATTAACAAGCGGACAGCTTCCCTTACTGGTAACTGAAATGCCAGTGTTTGTGATGGGAATAACCACCAGGCAAAACAATTCATATACCTGGACAGGTACAATGAGTACCGAAACCGATAAACCGGGCAACTGGGCCAACACAATTACAGGTTCGACAACTGAGGTTCCAGATGAAAAAAGCACAATATTAATTCCCGGAGGGCTAAGCCGGTATCCAATTCTATCCTCGGTGTTCTCTGCCAAAAACATTACCATTGCAGCCGGAGCCAGCCTAAACTTAAATGGCTACGAACTAACAATTTCAGGTAATCTAACAAACAAAGGCAGCCTGCTTTCTGCCAGCAAAGCTACTTCAACCCTAATTTTTAACCGTACTGATTCTATTCAGATATTTCGGGGAAACACCCTGAATAGTAGCAGCACAGGCCGGTTAATTTTAAATAACCCCAATGGGATGTTACTGCAAGATGGGCAGCTGGAGGTTTATGATTACCTGAAAATTTATAAAGGCAGCTTAAATGCAAATGGATATCTCACTCTAAAAGCAACGGCAGAAAGTTTTGCAAGTATTGCAAGCCTGCCGATTGGCTCTTCGGTTTTGGGGGATGTGACAGTAGAAGCTTACCTCAGTGGTGGTAGTATCGAAAGCCGAAGCCTCCGGATGATTTCTTCACCGATAAATGACAACCTCATTACGGGAGCAAAAAGCCTCGAGCAACTAAAAAAGTATACCATTATTACCGGACCCGGAGGTGCCGCTAATGGCTTTGATACAGGTAGCAGCTCTCAGCCATATCTTCCAACTTTAACCCGTTATTATGAGCCAGCAAGCCCTGTAGCACCGCAATTCAGCAATGTAAACGCTATTAATGAGGCATTTACACCAGGCAGCGGTATGCTCCTGTTTTATCGCGGCGATAGATCTGGTTATACGCCAGAAACTGCAGCAACGTCTTTGAAACTCAATCCACCCTATGCCGTCCCGGAAAATACAATTGTAAAATATACTGGCCCGATTAATCAGGGCAATGTCAGTGCTAACCTCTCTTATACCTACCATGAAGGAGATCCGAAAAACGGCTACAATCTTTTGGGCAATCCCTACCCTTGCGCAATCTCCTGGAAAAAAATCACCAAAAATGAGGTAGCCGACCAATATATGATTCTCAAACCCGATGGCAGCTATGCAACGTACTCACAGGGAGTAACCAGTAACGCGGGGCAAATTGATATGCGTTTTATTCAACCCGGACAAGGATTCTACATACAGGCATACAGTAGCCCTAACCGTTCTTTAACCTTTACCGAAGCCTGCAAAGTTATCGGCAAAGTTTTTACGGGCAGGCTAGCCAGCACTAATCAAGCTGAATTAACGGGCTTTGAACCGGTAGACAGGAGTTCCGTTCAAGTTGATAAAAAATCCTTAGTACGGGTTCTTTTGACGGATGAGAAACTTTCTGAGGAAACCGTTATTGCCTTTGAAACCGGCAAACAAGCCACCTTTAGCACGCAAGATGGCGATGCATGCTACTTTGGGAATGGCGCCCTTAGCCTGAGCTCCTTAACTGAAGAAGGGGATAATGCAACTATCAACTTTATGCCCCAAATAGACTCTGTCAAATCCGTTAGGTTAAATATCAATTCATCACGGCCGGTAAGCCCAGTTCTTCGCTTCACGGAAGTTTCCAACCTGGAAAATAGTACGCTCTGGTTAAGAGATAAGCTGTTAAATAAAAACACTTTGATCACAAAAGGCACTGAATACAGGTTTTCGATCGATAAATCTAACCCAGCCACTTACGGGCCCAACCGTTTTGTGATTTTATCAAGCTCTATTACCGAAAACTGGCCAGGCACTGGGTTCTCTGGCAATGTAAAAATCTATCCTAACCCAGCTGAAAGCAGTTTATATATTGAGCTGGATGAACGTTTTAAGGCAGCCTCAATTTCGATTTATGATACCTCGGGCAGGCTTGTTAAATCCCAAATAGCTAATTCTACGCTTACATTGATTGATATAAAGGATATGCCGTCCAATACTTATATCGTTTTAGCAAGGAATATTAATACCAAGGAACTTATCAGCAAAACGAAGTTTATTAAGAGATAAGAAGCAAATGGAGGCCTTACCTCTGGATTGTAAGTTGTTAAGTGTCCGTTAAGTGTCTGACACCTTTGAGGTGTCTGACACTTATGCGTCAGCCTTTTCACCAAGATATTCGGTGTTAATAAATCAGTTGTATTTTTTCATCCGAAATTGCTGCATATGAGTCGTTATAGAATGTTGCGAGATCTAGAGAAATCATCTGACGGGCCAGCTCTTTATTGCAAATGGTGCCATTCCTTAAATTCATATAATCCCTAAAGGATGAAAAGGGCCAATCTTCCATTCTTTTAACAAGCCCTGCCTTCAATGGATTCTGATGGATGTAATGAAATGCAATCATTAACTGAAGCTCGCTATTCAGATCAATTTCTTTCGCTTTAGTTTTTTGTTGAAAAAGGCTTCCACTTTGATTATTTTGCTTATTTATTGCTTTTGTATAAGAACTTAATAAGCCCTTAATTCCTTCAGAAAACTGTTGTACCGCAATCCCATTTCGAGTTGCTGTCTTGACAGAATTTTCATTAGCATAGATTAATAGATGAAAATGATTAGGCATTAGAGTCCAACTAATAATTTCGGCTACGGGAGAAATGAAGTGTCGAATTTTTCTGAGAAAGAAAACATAATTATCGTCAGAGAAAAAGATAGGCTGCCTATTATTTCCTCTATTATAAACGTGATAGCATTTGCCGACGGTTAGGTTCATCTTTAAAAATAAAAAGAGATATTGTTTTTGCAAAGCCTGACACAATCTTCACCTCAAAAGTGTCTGACATCTTTGAGATGTCTGACACTTATAGGCGCCATAGCTATGTGTTTTAGCGTCATTAAAACAAGTCCCTATCAAAACAATGTTTTACGGGGAACATTCTTAAATGCTATCATATTTATCCTAAAAAAGCGTTAAAACCATCAACCTTTAGCGCTTTTTTCCACATAACCAACGCCATGCGTTTAAAAATCGATAAATTCGCCCTATGACAAAATTTGCCGAAGATTTTCTGGAAGCCTCTGAAACAAAAGCATTTGATTTAGGGCACCGGCGTATCATCAATTTCAATATGGGCAGATATCACACTGCCGTTGAACGTGGCTTGTCAAAACTTGCAAATCTTGAAGCCTCAAAAAAGAAAGCCCACACCATTAAGTGGAGGGTGATGGAGAACCTGGATAAATTTCTACCCGAGTTTGAAGCTAACTTCCAAAAAAGAGGCGGAAAGGTAATCTGGGCAAACGATGCAGAAGAAGCCCAACGCGAGATATTGAATATCCTGAGGAAAGCAAAAGCAAAGAGTGTCATTAAGTCAAAGTCAATGTCTACCGAGGAAATTCACCTTAATGAATTTCTTGAAGAACATCATATTGAAACACTTGAAAGCGATCTGGGCGAGTACATAGTACAGCTACTCGGTCAAAAACCGTATCACATTGTAACCCCGGCAATGCACCTCAGCAAAGAGGATATTGCCAAGCTATTTCATGAAAAATTTGGCACTCCGCCAGATGCTACCCCCGACCAGCTAACAGCCAAAGCCCGTGAAATTCTCAGAGAAAAATATACAACAGCAGATGTTGGTATTACCGGCGCGAATTTTTTAATAGCCGACACCGGGAGCATCGCACTAACAGAAAATGAAGGCAACGCCAGGCTGTCAACAACCTTTCCTAAAATTCATATCACCATTGCGGGAATCGAAAAAATCATTCCTTCTATGAATGACCTGGATTTATTTTGGCCGTTGCTTGCAACACATGGAACCGGGCAAAACCTTACCGTTTATAACAGCATTTTAAGTGGCCCCCGCCAAGAGTGGGAGACTGATGGGCCGGAAGAAATGTATGTTATTTTACTGGACAATGGGCGGACCAACCTGCTGGCGCAAAAAGAACAACGCCAGGGCCTTTATTGCATTCGTTGCGGAGCTTGCTTAAACGCCTGCCCTATTTATAAAAATATCGGGGGGCACACCTATGAAACTACTTACAGCGGCCCAATTGGATCTGTAATTACACCGCATATGAAAGGCATGGAAGATTTTAAACATCTTAGCTATGCTTCCAGCTTATGCGGAAAATGCTCTGAAGTATGCCCTGCAAAAATAGATATTCATAAAATGCTTCTTCTAAACCGGCGCGATGCCGTAAAGGATGGTATTGTAACAAAATCTGAAAAGCTAGGCTGGAAGGCCTGGAAAAAAGGAATGCTGAAACGTAAATGGATGGATTTTTTTGGAGGACAGTGGAAGAACTTCTTCATGAAAAAATTCTTCAGGAAAGCATGGGGCAAACATCGTGACTTGCCAGAGATGTCTCCAAAGTCGTTTAGTAAACAATGGCAAGAAAACCATAAAGAATAAAAAGAGCTGGGGAGTTCCCTGGCTCTTTTTATTTAAGAAAATGTGATTATTGGCAATTAGCCTCTGGTTGGGCGACTCCTTCTGGAATCTCCCTGGCTACTGCCACTTCCTCCCTGAGGCCTTTGTCCTGAATTATCTGAAGATCCGCTGCCTCTTTGCGGCCGGTCATATGATCCTCTTTCAGATTGCGTTCTTTCACTTGAAGCTCCACCTTGTGTTCCCGTAGAAGGTTGTCCGGTATTCTGCCTCTGTGTAGCTCTTCTATCCCACTGCCGGTTATTCGGCGCCTCATTCCCGCGGTTATCACTTTCAGGCCTCTGCGGACTGGCTTTCTGTTCGGGCTGCTGTCCCTGTTGCTCTCTACCCCAACGTTCTCCACGGCTTTCGCTTCCAGCATCCGTCCTGCCATATTGCGAATTTGGTTCGCGTTGAGTATCGCTCGGTGTTTGGTTATCCCGCCCTTGCCCCCTATTGTTATTATCATAGGTTGGACGATTGCGATATTCACTATTTATCCTGTTATCAGAGTTTCGATTATTTCTATCCGAAAATTCCGGCCTGTAAATTCGTAATGAACCGTTATTGTCTACTGCACGAGCAGGCCTATCACCATTATCAATTCTATGTACAACTATATTAGATCTTGTAGCCCTTTGAATTTCATCTCTATGGGGGCCTGAAACATAACGGCGATTGTTATTTACATAAACATTATTGATTATTGTGGTATGCCGATAAACATTTACCACCCTTTGCCTTGGCAGGCAATAATCATAAACCCGATGGTGGGTGATATATCTTTTGGGCACGAATATCCATCTAAATACCGGAATGTTAATGTTGACATTAATATCAACGCCAGGGCTTAAAGGTGCCCACCCGTAGTAATCATTGTCCGAGCGCCAGCTAACCCAAGCCGGGCCCCATTCATGGCCTGGAATCCAAATCCAACCATAATAGTCATCAAAAGTCCAACGCCCATAATGAAAGGGAGCCCATCCCCAATCATAATCCGAAACCCAGGTA
>Ga0307412_10002584_pt1 | contig 10061 bp, 11 predicted proteins | sample DK1Cmetagenome_3_FD_203823 | JGI IMG/M metagenome (GOLD analysis project Ga0307412, IMG submission 203823) | Maize rhizosphere microbial communities from greenhouse at UC Davis, California, United States - DK15-C-1 | ecosystem: Host-associated > Plants > Roots > Rhizosphere > Soil | place: USA...
CTACCGGGCGGAACCATGAACCTTCTGTCCCGGAAGCTGCATGGCAACGCCGAACCCGAAGCCATTGTCGAGCGCGCGTTCGGCCCCGCAGCGCGCCGCGCCACGCTCCCGCTGGCGGAAGGGTGCGGCGTACGATCACTGGTCGGGATCGTCGCGGGCCCCACCGCTGCCTGGGGCGAGGTGCGGGAGGATATGCGCCAGCGCGATCTTGGCGGCCTGGTCGAGTCCGTACCCGACGCGCTGCAGGAGACGCTGCAGGGCGAACCCGTCACGGTGGACGGCGTGGAGGGCGCGTTTCAGGCGATCTTCATCGACCCGCAGGAAGACGCTTTGGCGGCGAATGCCTTCAATGCCGCCACCGCCGCCGAACTGCTGCAGCACGGCTGGGCATGGTTGCGCGGCGATTTCCGGGAAGGTCCGCAGACTCCCCTGTTATGTGCCCGCACGCTGACACTGCGCCGCGATGGCGACATCGACCTTCTCGTCGATGGCGAACAGGCGCGCGTGGCGAGTCCCTGCCGGTTCACGCTGGGGCGATCCGGCCTGACGTCCATCGCGACGGGTGGAGAATGACGGGTTTTGGTGTGGGAGGACGTTATCCTCCCCGTGCGGGGGAGGAGCCGATGGCCCCCTGAATCAGTCACGCATAACACAGGGCGTCTAACTCCCCGTCACCGCCCCTGGTTGCGCCAGCGGTTGACCGTGCGTTCCAGTATCTCCGCCTCGCCGCCCGTCTGCTGCCACAATTGGGTAAAGACCGGATCGCTCGATGCCGGACGCTTTTCCTCGGCAAGGTTGTCGAGCGACACGCGAATGGGGATGGCCACACCTTCCCCGCAGATGATGCATTCGCGGTTGCGCAGCGCCGGGATGCTGTCCAGGAAGCCGCGCGCGCCTTCCGGCATGGCCGCCTTCACGAATTGCTGGTCGCGGTCGTTGTTTAGGCGCATGGCGATGATCGTGCCGCATTGCGACAGCACGCCTTCGGCAAGATCGGACGGCCGCTGCGTGATGAGGCCCAGCGACACGCCATATTTACGGCCTTCCTTCGCGATCCGTTCCAAGATCTTGCGAACCGCCTGACCGCCGCCGATCGTGCTGCTGGGAATGTAGCGGTGTGCTTCCTCGCAGACCAGCAGGATCGGGCGCTGGGGCTCGTTGCGCGACCAGATGGCGTAATCGAACACCATGCGGGACAGGACCGCCACCACCACCGAAGTAATGTCGGACGGCATGGCCGACACGTCGATGATCGAAATCGGCTTCCCTTCGCTCGGCAGGCGGAAAATCTTGGCCAGAAAGCTGGTCATGGTGTCGCCGACCAGCATGCCGGAGAACATGAAATTATAGCGCGGGTCTGCTTTCAGTTCCTCGATCTTGGACTTCAGCCGCATATAGGGCGTCGAGGTGGTGCCCTTGTCGAGCTTGCCCATTTCATTCTGCAGGATGTTGGTCAGATCGGAGAGCAGGTAGGGAATGGGCGAATCCACGGTAATGCGCCCCATGCCTTCGGCCAGCCGGTTCTTGGATCGCGCCATCAGCAGGCATTTGGCAAGGATGTCACAGTCCATGGTGCGCTCGGCGCCCTCGGACGTCACCAGCACCTCGCAATGCTCCTCGAAGTTCATCAGCCAATAGGGCAGGGCTAGGTTGCCGACATCGTAGAGCGCGCCATTGCCCTTGAAGGCGGCGCTATATTCGCCATGGGGATCGATCATGACGATATGTCCCTGCGGCGCGAGGTCGCAAATCTTGTGCAGGATCAGTGCGGCGGACGTGGATTTACCCGTACCCGTCGATCCCAGCAGCGCGAAATGCTTGCCCAGCATGGCATCGACGTACAGAGCGCCACGCGTGTCCTTGGTCGGATAGACCGTGCCGATTTCCACGTTCGCGCGTTCGTCGGCGGCGTAAATCTGCCGCATGTCGGCGCTGGATACCGGATAGATTTCCGTGCCCGGCGTCGGATAGCGCGTGACGCCGCGCCGGAACTTGTAAATGCGGCCCGTCAGCCTTTCCTCATCGCCCTCGCCCAGAAAATCGATGTCGGCGACGATCAGATTGTCCACCCGGCGGTCAAGGACAAGCGAGCGGACATTGGCCACCAGCCAGGTGGAGCCGACGCGCATCTTGACCTGGCTGCCGACCTGCCCGGCCATAGCGATGCAGGCATCCGGGTCGCTGGCGAATTGCGCCAATGCGCTCGCCTCGACCAGCACCTTGGAGCTTGATCCGGCGATCTGGAACACCGTCCCCATCGCCAGGCCGTTGAACCGGGATCCGAGGTTGGTGGGCACCATGGAAGCCGGCGCGGGCGTTCCATGCTCGAACTGTTCAGCATTACTCAAGTCGCTCATTGTCGGCCTCACTGGGAACCTCCGGAGCGTGCAGACTATGCGCAATGGGTAAAGATTGAATTGACCGGCATTTTGCAGGAAAACGGAGCAGGGTTTGATGATGACCGGTTTGGGGTGGGTTGTTGCCGTTCAGCGCCAACTGAATTTCGTCGTCCCTGCGAAGGCAGGGACCCCGCTTCTTTTTGACAAGGTTGAAGAAAAGCGGGACCCCTGCCTTCGCAGGGGTGACGGTTATCTCTTCTCAGCAATCACTCCGCGTCCACCGCACGCCCCTTGAAGCCCTGCGCGATCACATACCATTCGCTGCTGCCCTTGCGGCTCGCTGGCGGCTTGGCGTGCTTTACCGTCGTAAAATGCTTCTTCAGCACCACCAGCAGGTCATGGTCCGTGCCCCCTGCAAAGACCTTCGACACAAAGGCCCCACCCTTTTGCAGATTTTCAACGGCGAACCAGACCGCAGCCTCCACCAGTCCCATGGTGCGCAGATGATCGGTCTGAGGATGACCGACAGTGTTGGCGGCCATGTCCGACAGCACCAGATCCGGCTCCGCGCCCAGCGCTTCCCGCAGCAGCGCGGGCGCCTTGTCGTCCATGAAATCCATCTGGAACAGCGTGACGTCGGGAATGGCGTCCGTGGGCAGCAGGTCGATGCCCACCACCGTCGCCTTGGGGCTGAGCTTTTTCACCACCTGCGCCCAGCCCCCCGGCGCGACGCCAAGATCGACAACATGGCGCGCCTGGCGGATCAGCTTGAATTTTTCATCCAGTTCGATGAGCTTATAGGCCGCCCGGCTTCGATAGCCCTCCGCCTTGGCCTTTTTTACATAGGGATCGTTGAGTTGCCGCGCCAGCCAGCGGGTGGACTGCGCCGTCCGCCCCTTGGCCGTCTTCACCCGCACACGGCCCGCGCCGCCGCCCCTAGCCATCGGGAGCGGTCCGGATACCGTCCCGGTCCATCAATCCGCGCAATATGCCTTCCCTTATCCCCCGGTCGGCCACGCCCAGCCGTTCGGCCGGCCAGATGTCGAGGATGCATTCCAGGATCGCGCAACCCGCCACGACCAGGTCCGCGCGTTCCTGCCCGATGCAGGGCAATTCACGCCGTTCGGTCAGCGACATGGCGGACAGACGCATGGATATGTCCCGCATGGAGGCGGACGGCACGATCAGCCCATCTATCGCCTGCCGGTCATAGCGGGGCAGTTCAAGGTGCAGGCTGGCAAGCGTCGTCACCGTGCCGCTGGTGCCTAATAGGCGCACGGCTTCCGGCCGCCGGGGCAACCGTTCGGCAAAGGGCCGGAAACTTTCCGTCACCCGCTCGCGCATGCGCGCATAGCCCTTGATCCGCGCTTCGGGATCGGCGGGATCGAAGGCTTCGCTCTCGGTCAGCGACACGACGCCCCAGGGCGCGCTTTGCCAGTCCAGGATGCGCGGCGCGGGGCCTTCCGTCTCGACCAGCACCAGCTCGGTCGAACCCCCGCCAATGTCGAAAATCAGCGCCGGCCCCTCGCCCGGCTCCAGCAGGATATGGCAGCCCAGCACTGCCAGCCGCGCTTCCTCTTCCGCTGAAATAATGTCGAGCGCGATGCCCGTCTCGCGATACACCCGCTCGATGAATGCCGCGCCGTTGCTCGCCCGCCGGCATGCCTCGGTCGCCACCGACCGCGCCAGTGTCACATGGCGGCGGCGCAACTTGTCGGCGCACACCGACAGCGCGGCAATCGCCCGGTCAATGGCGGCATCGCTCAGACGCCCGCTCGTCGCCAGCCCTTCGCCCAGGCGCACGATGCGCGAAAAGGCGTCAACGACGATGAAACCATCGGAAGAAGGCTTTGCGATCAGGAGACGGCAATTATTGGTGCCAAGGTCGATAGCCGCATAGGCACGGCGATGAGGCCATCGTCCATCCGGACGGGGCAGTTGCGCCGCCATGGCCCGGCCCCTTTTGATATCCGCGGCGCCGGAACTTCGCGGCAATGGCGAACCAAACTGTGCCATAGCCGTAACTCACTTATGCTCTCCGGAACAGGCTATCCTGCCGGTACTTGAGCACAAGTTAGGCGGAAGCAGCGCCGACTGCAAGAGAGGGGGCAGGAAAGGATGTTGGGGCAGGCCCATGCCGATCGAAGCGTGTCACCCCGGCCAAAGCCGGGATGACACGCGTCGAAAAAAGAGTGAAAGTCAGCTCTTCGCGCCGGTCATGATCTCGATGGACGGCTTGTTCACGGCGTCGATGGACCCTTCGGCCATCATCTTCTTCCCCATGGCCAGCGCTTCGTCCATGACCGCCTTGTCTTCGCTGGTCTGGCTGAGCCCGATCAGCGCAGAAAGCAGCAGGTTCTTGTTGAGCGGATCGGCGGGCGCTTCGGTTACCGATTTACGGGCAAGATCGGTGGCTTCCCGGTAATAAGCGCCAGCCCCGGCCTTGTCCTTTGCGGTCAGCGCCTTGTTGCCGAGCTGCACCAGCATGCCGGCCAATATGTTGCGGCTGTTGGCATCGGCGGGGTTGGCGGCGGCCAGGTCGCGCCACAAGGGCACGGCTTCCTGATACAGGTTCAGCGCCGCATCGAAATTCTGCGTCGCGGCCTGGGCTGCCGCCGTGGCATAGAGCGCATTGGCGAGGAAACTCGCATAATCGGCATTGTCCGGCTGAGCCCCTACAGCTGCGCGCACTGCTGGAAGCGCGGCTTCATATTTGGCGACCGCACCGGCATTGTTGCCGGACTGCTGCAACTGTTGGGCGGCGGTAAAATCAGCCACTGCCTGATTGAAGGCGGCGATCTGTTCAGGCGTCATCTGCGCTGCGGGCGCAGCCTGTGCCGGTTCGGAAGCAGCATCGGCGGGCGCGGCTGGTTGCGTTTCCTGCGCCAGGGCGGGAACGGCCATGGCCGCCAGGCCAACGGTCAACATGGCGGCAAAAGCGGGTTTCTTCACGATCAATCTCTCCAATACAATATGCGCGACCGCCAAGGGGGAGCGGCCAATTTCTAACAGTGCATTGAAAGGCTGACGCCGCCGGGCGCTATTCCCGGGCCAATATGCAGAATGTGACGCAATCGTCATATTCCGCCCGCTTTTGTGCGCGATTCTGCGCCGCAAGCGCATCCTCACCCCACATTTCGATCTGCCACAACTCATCGAGTTGAGCGGCATCCCACACCGATCCGGCATCCGCCGCGCCTTCAAGCAGGGCCAAGCCTGCCACCAGCGACCCGGTGAGTGAAACAATCGGAGACAGACCGGCCAAAATGAACGACGAATGGACTGCCACCGCCGCGCGCAGCCGTTCCAGCGTCGCTTCGGGTTGCGCCACATGCATTACGCCGGTGACCAGCGTGAAATGCACATCATAGCGCCTGGCCGCCCAATCGAGCAGCGGATCCCACCGCTCGGCCTGCCGCGCCACCAGCGGCGCCGGCCCGCTGGCGCGATAGCAGAACAGGTCGCTTTCCCCATAAACGGCGATCCCGGCGGCAAAGGCGGCGGGATCGGGCGCGACTCGGTCGATCGCTGCATTGGCAAGGCCGGTGAAACGCATCGCGCGGGGATCGATCTCCTCCCCCTGCTCCGCCCATTCCCGCGCAATCCGTTCCGCCAGCGTCAGCGTCGGCACAACAAGCGGCGCGCGCCCAGGGGTGCGCACGGGCCGTCTGTCCAGGCGGATACCGTAACCGGCATCTTCAGCGGCGGTTGTGACATCCTTGTAGAAGCGCTTCATAATCCGTCGTTCCCGCGGAGGCCGGAACCCATCTCCCGACCCATCCACCTGACGCAAGGCCGGGAGATGGATCCCCGCCTGCGCGGGGATGACGATAAACAACGGAAAGACATCATCCTTCCGGCGGTGTCCGCCATGCCCGCGCCAGGATGCGGGGCACGATGATGGTCTGGAACATCCCCACGGTCGCGATGATCGCGCCCATGACCTTCGCCCTGTCGCCCGAAACGAAGGCGAACTTCTGCAGCATGATCAGGAAGCCGAACATGAGAATGAAAACGCCGGACAGGCGGAACAGGCCAATGGCGAAGAACCGCTGCCTGGCTGCGGCTTCGCGCGCCGCTTGTTCATCGATATCAGTCATGCCCGCCTATATGGCGATAGAGCTCGTCGGCGTCCACCGCCACGCTCAGCGCCCCCGCCGCGATCAGATCCTCGGGCGGATGATAGCCCCAGCCAACGCCCAGCGCCCGCGTCCGCGCATGGACCGCCATTTCCATGTCAAAGCTGGTATCGCCGATCATCGCCGTCGTTTCGGGCACTGCCCCGGCATCCGCCATCGCCTGCTCGATCATCGAGGGATGGGGCTTGGACGGGTGCCGGTCGGCGGTCTGAAGCGTCACGAACTTGCCGGTAAGGCCATGGTGGGTCAGGCACAGATTGAGGCCCCGGTCGGACTTTCCCGTCGCCACGCCCAGCAGCCAGCCCTCCTTGTCCAGCCGCTCGACCAGTTCGGCGATGCCGTCGAACAGCGGCTCATGGACAATGCCCTGCCCACGCATCGCCTGGAACATCAGCTTATACTGCTCGGCCACGTGCGCATGAAAATCCGCCTCAGCCTCTGGCAACAGCACGGCCATGGCTTCAGGCAGGCTGAGCCCCACGACCGCCAGAGTCCGGTGCCGCGCCGGCGGCGCAAGCTTCACCGCCTCGAACGCGCGGTCCATGGCGGTGCAGATATTATGCTGGCTATCGACCAGCGTGCCATCGCAATCGAACAGGGCGAGGCGGTTGGTCATTTCTCGAACCGGCCCATCAAATCTGCCATGTCTTTCCGCCCGATAGCTTCCAATTGCCGCACAACGGCTGCACGTGCTGCGGCTGGCTTGTTTTGCCCCAACTTGGCCGTGCCTCGCATTGCCGTCACGCACATTTCGAAGCCGACGATGCCTTCCAGCATTCGATCGAACATGCCGTCAGTCATCTTGGCCCGCGACCAAGCCGGTTTGGGTTGCAACTGGCTTTCCTGTTCCATCGAAAGCGCATCAACCTGAGCGACCAGTTCGTCCCGCTCCATCCGCCGAATAGGTCCTTGCAGCTCGACAGCAAGGTAATTCCAGGTTGGCACCTGATCTGCCACCTCATACCAGTCCGGGCTTATGTAACGATCAGGTCCGTTGACGACCAACAGACCTTCAGCGCCCTCAAGATGCGGCGCAATGGCATTGCCGCGAGCGACATGAAAGCCGACCAGCTCGGCATCGAGCCAAATGAACGGCACATGGGCGATACGCGGTCCATCTGGCGTGGAGGAGAACAGCGTCCCAAATCCCGTCTTGCGAACGAACTCCCGCATGGCGGGTTCGTCCTTCCATCGAAAAGCGGAATTGGGGTGCATTATTTCGCCCCCCGCGTCCGCCGTTCGCCCCGCCGTTCCTTGCGCACCTGCTTGGCATGCTGCTTTGCATACTGTTTCAGCTGCTCGCGGGTCGGCTCGGGCTTGCCGTCATCCAGCGGCAAGTCGCCCAACGACAGGTCGAAACCCAGATCCTCCAGGCTTTCGGCGAAATGCTTCGGCATTTCCGCCTTCACGTCGATCTGTCCGCCATCGGGATGGTCGATGCGGATGCGCCGGGCGTGCAAATGCATCTTGCGGCTGATCGTGCCGGACAGGAAGGCGTCCTTGCCGCCATATTTGCCGTCGCCAACAATTGGATGCCCGATCGCCGCCATATGCACGCGCAGCTGGTGCGTGCGACCGGTAAAGGGTTGCAGTTCGACCCAGGCGGCGCGGTTCCCCGCCCGCTCAATGACGCGATAGCGGGTGCGCGCAGGCAGCCCCTCCGCCTCATCGACATGCATTTTCTCGCCGCCGGTTCCGGGCTGCTTGGCGATGGGCAGCTCGATCATGCCATCGTCGATGGATGGCACGCCGATCACCAGCGCCCAATAGACCTTGCGCGCCGTGCGGCTGGAGAAGCTCTTCGCCATCGCGGCGGCCGCGCGGGCGGTGCGCGCCAGCACCAGCGCGCCCGACGTGTCCTTGTCCAGCCGGTGAACGAGCTTCGGCCGCCCCTCGGCATCGAAAATCAGCGCGTCGAGCAGGCCATCAAGATGTTCGGTCGTCTTCGTCCCGCCTTGGGTCGCAAGGCCCGGCGGTTTATTGACGACAATCGCCTGGGTGTCACGATGGATCACCATGTCCTGCGCAAAAGCGATCTGATCTTCACTAAGATCGATCACCCGCATTTTCTTGACCGGCGCGGCGGCTGCGACCTTCGCCTCTTCGGGCGGCACGCGAATGACCTGCCCCTCCGCGATCCGGTCGCCCGGCGTCGCGCGCGCGCCATCGACGCGCAACTGCCCCGTCCGCGCCCAGCGCGACACGATCCCGAAGCTGATGTCGGGCAGATGCCGCTTGAACCAGCGGTCGAGACGAATGCCGTCATCGTCGGACTGCACCCTGAACTGGCGCACATCCTGAACCACAGCGCCTTTGACCGGTGCGGCGACAGCTTTTTTGGGCGCGGGCTTGGGCGCGGCTTTTCGAGCGGCGGCAGCCTTGGGCGCGCTTCTTACCCGTGCGGTGTCCTTGGGCGGCCCCTTGCGCAGTTCCTTCGGCGGCGCCTTGGAAGGCCCCTTGCCGCCAGGCTTGGGCGCGCCTGTTTTGCCCAAGCCCTTGCCTGCCGGTTTCTTGCCCGCCTTGGGCTTTGCTCCTCGCGGCGTCTTCATGCCACGGCCCTCACTAGCCAGAGCCCCAGCGCCAGCATGCCGACCGCTCCGATGACCGATGCCAGGACATAGACCAGCCCCGCCGCCATCTGCCCGCGCTCCAGCATCAGCACGACTTCCAGGCTGAAGGCCGAAAAAGTCGTAAAACCGCCCAGAAGTCCCACCGCGACAAACAGCCTCAACGCCTCGCCCCCATCAACAAAGCGCGCCAGTATTCCCACCAGCAGCCCCATCGCAAGCCCGCCCAGCAGATTGGCCGCCAGCGTGCCCCAGGGATAGCCGGGACCCATAATATGGGTCATCAGCCGTCCAAGCTGATAGCGGCAGGCCGCGCCAATCGCGCCGCCCGCCATGACAAGAAATGTGTTCTGCATGGGAAAAGCCCCTACCGGCTTTTGAGACGCAAGGAAACGGCTTGTTTCCAGTCATTCCCCTCCCGCGTGCGGGAGGTCAGGGGTGGGCATGTCACCGCCATGTCCCTAACAAGCCCTCCCCCTACGCCTCTCCCTCACAGGAAATATTTCATCCTCACAACCGCAATCGGCGTCCCTTCACCGAACGCGAACTCCACCGAGCGAAAACTGGGCGGGCCGAAGGAAATGCGCGGGTTCCGGGAAAAGCCGACGCCTTCCTTCGGTATGCCTAGGAAGGTATCCAGCCGGGCATTGGCATTTTCATCATGAATGATCGACAGCGCATAGCGCCCAGCGGGAACCGCCGGGAACAGGATGTTTTCGGCCGCCGCCTCCACAGTCAGGTGCCGCCGCTCCGGGTCCTTACCACAGTCCGGGAAAAAAGCCGGATCGCGGGTCAGGCAGAGCTGCAGCAGGCCCTTGGCCGAGCGAAGGCCCTCGACCGACACGGCCAGATCATGCGGCGCGGGCGCACCCGCTGAAAGCCCGAGCAACAGCAACCCCGCCGCCCATCCCTTGATCCAACGCATCAGGCCAGCCTTTCGCCGGGCAGGCGTCCCAGCCCCCGGTCCGTTCCGCACAGCCTATCCCAGAAACGGAAATAGAGCCCATAATTGCAGC
>Ga0307412_10002585_pt1 | contig 10061 bp, 8 predicted proteins | sample DK1Cmetagenome_3_FD_203823 | JGI IMG/M metagenome (GOLD analysis project Ga0307412, IMG submission 203823) | Maize rhizosphere microbial communities from greenhouse at UC Davis, California, United States - DK15-C-1 | ecosystem: Host-associated > Plants > Roots > Rhizosphere > Soil | place: USA...
GGGAGCATCGTCACGACGACATCGGCGTCGCGCGCCGCCTCCGCGGCCGATCCGGCGAGCGCGCAGCCCGCCTCCTTCGCGCGCGCCATCGCCGCTTCGGCGAGATCGAAGGCGCGGACCTCATGGCCTTTCTTCGCGAGGTTCGCGGCCATGCCGCCGCCCATATTGCCGAGTCCGATGAAACCGATGCGCGCCATGTCCGCCTGTCCTAAACCGTTCGTGTTGAGCGAAGTCGAGACACCTGTCGCCCGGTCAACGTCCCTCGACTTCGCTAGGGACAAACCGGCCTGATCGGATTACCGACCCTTCCACTCGCCTTTCCGCTTTTCGACGAAGGCCGCCATGCCTTCCTTCTTGTCCTCGGTGGCGGTGAGGATCTGGAACAGGCGCCGTTCGGTCAGCAGGCCCTGGCCCAGGCCCGTTTCGAAGGCGAGGTTGACCATCTCCTTGTTGATCATCGCGGCCATCGGCGGCATCGCCGCGATCGTCGCGGCCGTCTTGAGCGCGTCCTCGAGCAACTCGGCGGCGGGCACGACGCGGGCGACCAGCCCGCCGCGCTCGGCCTCGGCCGCGTCCATCATCCGGCCGGTGAGGCACATCTCCATCGCCTTGGCCTTGCCGACCGCGCGGGTGAGCCGCTGCGAGCCGCCCATGCCGGGAGCGACGCCAAGCTTGATCTCGGGCTGGCCGAACTTTGCCGTGTCCGCCGCGATGATGAAATCCGCCATCATCGCCAGCTCGCAGCCGCCGCCGAGCGCGAAGCCGGCCACGGCCGCGATCCACGGCTTGCGGGTGGCGGTAACCCGCGTCGTCCACTCGGCGAAGAAATCCTCGAGGAAGAAATCGGCGGCGGGCTTGTCCGCCATTTCCTTGATGTCCGCGCCGGCGGCGAACGCCTTTTCGCTGCCGGTCAGCACGGCGCAGCGCTGCGACGGATCGGCGTCATAGGCGGCGAAGGCCGCGATCAGATCGGCGAGCACCTGGGTGTTGAGCGCGTTCAGCGCCTGGGGTCGGTTGAGCGTGATCAGCGTGACGGCGTCGCGCTGCTCGACAAGGAGGGTTTCGTAGGTGGCCATGTCCAGTCTCCAAAGGTTCAGCGCAGGGGCGTCCATTCCTCGCCCGCGGGCAGCGGCGCGAAAAACGATTCCACGAGTTCGTCGGTCACGCCTTCCGGCGTGGCGGGATTCCATTTTGGCGCATTGTCCTTGTCCACGATCAACGCGCGCACGCCTTCGACGAAATCGGGGCGGCGGATGATGTGGCAGGCGAGACGATATTCCATGCGCATTACGTCGGCGAAGTCGGTCATCTCGCGACCGAGCACGATCTGGCGGAGCGCCACCTTGCAGGTCTGTGGCGATTTGGTGGCGAGCGCGGCGATTTCCTTGCCCGCCCATTGCGATCCATCGGCCTTAAGCGCGGCGATGATCTCCTCGAGCCGATCGCTGGCGAAGAGACGGTCGATCTTATCCCGATTGCCGTCGATGCGGGCGGGCGGAGGCACATCCTGATGCGCATCGAGGATCGCGCCGATCGCGTCCGGATCGGCGATGATCGCGGCCTTGATCGCGTCAAGCTTCTCGCTCGCCGCATAGTGGGTGGAGATGCCGAGGCTCTTGCATTCCGCGCCGTCGAGCCGCGCGCCGGTAACGGCGAGGAACTCGCCGACCCGGCCGGGTAGCCGCGACAGATACCAGCTCGCGCCGACATCGGGAAACAGGCCGATGCCGGTTTCCGGCATGGCGTACAAAGTCCGCTCGGTCGCGATCCGGTAGCGACAGGGCAACGAGATGCCGACGCCGCCGCCCATCGTGACCCCGTCCTGAAAAGCCACGATCGGCTTGCGGTAGGTGAACAGCAGATGGTTCATCCGATATTCTTCGCTGAAAAACGCCCGCGCCGCCTTGCCGTCGCCGCTCGCGCTTTCGGCGAGCATGCGGATGTCGCCGCCCGCGCAAAAGCCGCGCCCTTCGGCATGATCGATGATCACCGCCTTGATCGCCGGATCGCGCTCCCAGCCTGTCAGCGCCTCGACGACGCCGCTGCACATCGCATGCGTCAGCGCATGGATCGCCTTCGGGCGGTTGAGGCGGATGCGGCCGACACCGCCCTCGGTGGTGACGATCAGCTCTTCGGTCACTGTCTCAGCATCTCCCGCGCGATGATGACGCGCATGATTTCGTTGGTGCCTTCAAGAATCCGGTGGACCCGCAGATCGCGGAAAAACCGTTCAATCGGATAATCCTGAAGATAGCCATAGCCGCCATGAAGCTGCAACGCGCGATCGACCACGGCCGAGCCGGTGTCGGTGGCGAAGCGCTTGGCCATGGCCGCGAACTTGGTCTTGTCGGCGGCGCCTTCGGTCACCTTTACCGCGGCGGCATAGAGCAGGGTGCGCGCCGCCTGGAGCTCGGTCTCCATGTCGGCGAGGGTGAACTGGGTCGCCTGGAGATCGGCGATCGCCTGCCCGAACTGCTTGCGCTCCTTCGTGTAGCTTATCGCCTCATCGAGACAGCGCTGCGCCCCGCCCAGCGAGCAGGCTCCGATGTTGAGCCGGCCGCCGTCGAGCCCGGCCATGGCGATGCGGAAGCCCTCGCCCTCCGCGCCCACACGGTTTTCGACCGGCACGCGGACGCCGTCGAAATTGACCTGCGCGGTCGGCTGCGAACGCCAGCCAAGCTTCTTTTCCTGGGCGCCGAAGCTGACGCCCGGCATGTCCTTTTCGATCACCAGGCAGGAAATGCCCTTGGGGCCATCCTCGCCGGTGCGGACCATGGTGACGTAGAGCTCATTTTCGCCGCCGCCCGAGATGAACGCCTTGGAACCGGTGACGACATAATGATCGCCATCGCGCACCGCCTTCGTACGTAGGCTCGCCGCGTCGGATCCCGCGCTGGGCTCGGTCAGGCAATAGCTGCCCACCTGCTCGCACGGGATCAGCGAGGGCAGATATTTGGCCTTAAGCTCCGCCGATCCGAAGCGGTCGATCATCCAGGCCGCCATGTTGTGGATCGAGATGAAGGCCGATGTGGAGGGGCAGCCATAGGCCATCGCCTCCATGATGATCGCGGCTTCGAGCCGGCCGAGGCCGATCCCGCCCGAAGCCTCGGACACATAGATTCCGCCAAAGCCGAGCTCGGCGGCCGCCTTGACCACATCGCGCGGGAAATGATGCTCCTCGTCCCAGCGCGCGGCATGGGGCGTGATCGCGTCCGCGGTGAACTTGCGCGCCATCTCCTGAATCGCGCGCTGGTCCTCGGTGAGGTCGAACTGGCTCATGGCGTGTCCCTCGAAGATCCTCCCCGGAACGGGGAGGGGGACCACCCGAAGGGTGGTGGAGGGGCGGCGGTGCAGCCGCCGCTGCGCGGCGGGCCCCTCCACCGTGCTCCGCACGGTCCCCCTCCCCAAGCATAGCTCGGGGAGGATCGGTTGATTACCCCATTGTCGGGATGACGAAGGCGTTACTGCCGTCGGGCGATCCGTCGGGCCAGCGGCCGGTGACGGTCTTGATCCGGGTCCAGAACTTCACGCCTTCCATGCCGTGCTGGTTGGTGTCGCCGAAGGCCGAACGCTTCCAGCCGCCGAATGTGTGATAGGCCACGGGGACCGGGATCGGCACGTTGACGCCGACCATGCCGACGTTGACGCGGCTGGCGAACTCGCGCGCGGCGTGGCCATTCCGGGTGAAGATCGCGACGCCATTGCCATATTGGTGCTTGGAAGGCAGCGCCAGCGCCTCTTCGAAATCATGCGCGCGGACGATCTGGAGAACCGGACCGAAAATCTCCTCCTGATAGGTGCGCATCCCCGGCTTCACATGATCGAACAGGGTCGGGCCGACGAAGAAACCTTCCTCATGCCCCTGCAGCTTGAAGCCGCGGCCGTCGATGACCAGCTCCGCGCCTTCATCGACGCCCATCTGGATATAGTTCTCGATCTTCGCCTTGTGCGCGGCGGTGACCACCGGCCCATAATGCGCCTCGGGATCGGTGGAGACACCGACGCGCAGCGCCTCGATCGCCGGGATCAGCTTCTGGCGGAGCTTGTCGGCGGTATCCTCGCCGACCGGAACCACGACCGGCAGCGCCATGCAGCGCTCGCCCGCCGAACCGAAGGCCGCGCCGGCCAGATCGTTCACGACCTGGTCGAGATCGGCGTCCGGCATGACGATGCCGTGGTTCTTGGCGCCGCCCATCGCCTGCACGCGCTTACCGGCGGCGACGCCGCGCTGATAGACATAATGGGCGATGTCCGACGAGCCGACAAAGCTCACCGCCGCGATATCCGGATGGTCGAGGATCGCGTCGACCATCTCCTTGTCGCCCTGCACGACATTGAGCACGCCGTCCGGCAGGCCCGCTTCCTTGAACAGCTCCGCGAGCCGCACCGGCACCGACGGATCGCGTTCCGAAGGCTTGAGGATGAATGCGTTTCCGACCGCGATCGCCACGCCCGACATCCACAGGGGAATCATGCCGGGGAAGTTGAAGGGGGTGATGCCCGCGCCGATTCCGAGCGGCTGACGCATTGACCAGACATCGATCCCCGGCCCTGCGCCCTGGGTGAATTCGCCCTTGAGGACATGGGGGATGCCGCAGCAGAACTCGATTACCTCGAGCCCGCGCTGGATGTCACCCTTGGCGTCGGCGATGACCTTGCCATGCTCGGACGACAGCAGATGGGCGAGTTCGTCCATATGCTTTTCGACGAGCGCCTTGAAATTGAACATCACGCGCGCCCGGCGCTGCGGGTTGGTCGCCGCCCAGCCGGGCTGCGCCTTCTTCGCCGCTTCGACGGCGCGATCGAGTTCGGCCTTCCCGCCGAGCGCGACCTTCGCCTGCACCTGGCCGCTGTTCGGATCGAACACGTCGCTTTGGCGGCTGCCGCCGGCGGCCGACGCGCCGGCTATGAAATTCTCGATGATACGCATGGATGCGATCCTCTCGCTTGCTTGTGGCGCTTCCCTGATCCATTGGGGATTTGCATGCAAGGGCGCATGATTGCAGGATGGGCGGGCGTTTTTGCAGCATGTTCGACTGGGATGACCTGCGCATTTTCCTGGCCGTCGCCCGAGCGCGCCGTGTCGCCACGGCGGCGCGCTCGCTGACCGTCGACCCGACCACCATCGGCCGGCGGCTGGCGCGGCTGTCCGAGCAACTTAACGCAACGCTATTCGAGACGGTGCGCGGCGAGCGGCTGCTGACCGAGCGTGGGCAGACGCTGTTCGCCCATGCCGAGGCGATCGAGAGCGCGGCGCTGGCCGCGTTGGGCGAAGTCACCGGCGATTCGCAAAGCCTTTCGGGCCATGTGCGCCTGAGCGTCGCCGAAGGCTTCGCGACCTGGGTACTCACGCCCGAGCTTCCGGCTTTCCACCGCGCCAATCCCGAGATCCAGCTCGATCTGATCACCGCTTCGGGCTTCCTCAATCCCTCCAAGCGCGAAGCTGACATGGCGGTGATGCTCGCCCGTCCGCGCAAGGGGCCGCTCGTGGCGGCGAAGCTCGGCGATTATCGGCTGCGGCTCTATGCCGCGGCGAGCTATCTCGACGGCAAGGCCGAACCGCGCGCGGTCGACGAACTGCGCGACCACAGCCTGATCGGATATGTGCCCGAATTTATCTATTCGCCCGAGCTCGATTATCTGAGCGAGATCGGCGCCGGGCTGGAGCCCAGCATCCGCAGCACGAGCATCAATGTGCAGCACCGGCTCGTGGCGAGCGGGACGGGCATCGGAGTGCTGCCCCGCTTCATCGGGGACCGTGACCCGGCATTGCGATCCGTGCTTGCCGACACGATCGAAATCCGCCGCAGTTTCTGGCTGGTGACGCACAGCGACACGCGGCGGCTGGCGCGGATCGAAGCCGTGGGAAAATGGCTGAAGCAATGCGCAGGGCGGCTGGTGTAGATCGATGATCCTGTCGCCCCTGACTTGGCTCGACCTCTGCAAAGGCGCTCCCCTGGGCCCTCTCCCGCACGCGGGAGAGGGTTGGGTGAGGGTCTTCTTCTTTTTTCCTATCGTTCTTTCAAGTCGGCAGCATGAAAGAAGAAGAAAGAAGACCCTCATCCAAACCTTCTCCCGCAAGCGGGAGAAGGCTTACGCAAAGATCTCGCATTGGTTGGGAACGGTAAAGGGGGAAGCAAGGGAATGATCGCATTGGATGCCGCGCCGGCCGCACCACCGCGCCGCCTTCCCCTTTATCGCCAGCTCTATGTGCAGGTGCTGATTGCGATCACGCTCGGCGCGCTGCTCGGCCATTTCGATCCGGAGCTCGGGGCCGCGCTGAAACCGCTCGGCGATGCCTTCATCAAGCTGGTCAAGATGATCATCGCCCCGGTGATCTTCCTCACCGTCGTCACCGGCATCGCCGGGATGCGCGAGCTGGGCGCGGTCGGCCGGGTCGCGGCAAAGGCCTTTGCCTATTTCCTGTTCTTCTCGACGCTGGCGCTCATCGTCGGCCTGATGGTCGCCAATGTCGTGCAGCCGGGCGCCGGGATGCATATCAGCCCGGCCTCGCTCGATGCCGGGGCGGTCACCGACTATACGGCCAAGGCGCACGACCAGAGCATCACCGGATTCCTGCTCGACATCATCCCGACCACGGTGGCGAGCGCGCTCACCGAGGGCCAGATCCTGCAGGTGTTGCTGGTCGCGATCCTGTTCGGCATCTCGCTGTCGCTGGTCGGGCCAAGCGCCGCGCCGCTGATGGCGGTGCTGGAATCGGCGGCGCTCGTGGTGTTCCGCCTTGTCGGCATATTGATGCGCGCCGCTCCCATCGGCGCATTCGGGGCGATCGCCTTCACCATCGGCAAATATGGCATCGGCTCGCTCGTCAATCTGGCCAGCCTGGTCGCGACTTTTTACCTGACTTCGCTGCTGTTCGTGCTGCTGGTGCTCGGCGCGGTCGCGCGGCTCAACGGCTTTTCGATCCTGCGGCTGATCCGCTATCTCAAGGCCGAGCTGCTGCTCGTCCTCGGCACATCATCCTCGGAAGCCGCTCTGCCGAGTTTGATCGAGAAGATGGAGCGCGCCGGCTGTGAGAAATCGGTTGTCGGGCTGGTGGTGCCGACCGGCTATTCGTTCAACCTCGACGGCACCAACATCTATATGACGCTCGCCGCCCTGTTCATCGCGCAGGCGACGGACGTCCAGCTCAGCTGGGGCGAGCAGGCGACGCTGCTGGCGGTGGCGATGCTGAGCTCGAAAGGCGCGGCGGGGGTGACCGGAGCGGGATTCATCACGCTTGCCGCTACGCTTTCGATCGTTCCGTCCGTTCCGGTGGCGGGGATGGCCCTGATCCTCGGCGTCGACCGCTTCATGAGCGAATGCCGGTCGCTCACCAACTTCATCGGCAACGCCGTCGCCACGATCGTCATCGCGGGCTGGGACGGCGAGCTGGACCGCGATCGCCTCAAGGCCGCCTTGGCGGGCGAGCCATTGCCTTCGCCCGGGGGCCTGCCCGAATAGGCGATTCGCACCCTTGCGCTTCGCTCCGGAGAGGAACAGGCTGACAAACGCGGCAGATCGCCCTCACGATACCGCGGCGACGGCCGTATGGCAGGAGGATGCGGCATGGCAGGAACCAGCAACGGCACCAGAGTGATCGCGCTCGTCGGCCCGGCGGGCGCGGGTAAGACCAGCCTCACGGAGGCTCTGCTCTTCGCTTCAGGCGCGATCGATCGACAGGGCTCGGTCGACAATGGCAGCAGCATCGGCGATTCGAGCCCCGAGGCCCGCGCCCGGCGCGGCTCGACCGAGCTTAACCTGATGCGCTTCGAATATCTTGGCGATCGCTTCGCCTTGATCGACACCCCCGGATCGCCCGGCTTCGTGGCCGATGGCGCGCGCGCGATCGCCGCGGCCGATCTTGCGATCGTGGTGGTCGATCCCGATCCCGCGCGAGTCGCCTTCGTCGAGCCGGTACTGCGCCGGCTGGAGCGGCAAGGCATGCCGCACGCGATCTTCGTCAACAAGATCGATCAGGCGCGCGGCTCGATCAACGAACTTCTGGAAGCGCTCGCACCGATGAGCTCCACGCCGCTGCTCGCGCGCCAGATTCCCATCACCAAGGGCGAACAGATCACGGGTTTCGTCGATCTCGCACTCGAGCGCGCCTATCACTACCGGCCGGGCAAGGCGTCCCTGTCCATCGACCTGCCGCCCGAGCTTGCGGAAATCGAGGCGCATGACCGCTTCCACATGCTCGAGCAACTGGCCGACCACGACGATGATCTGCTCGAACAATTGCTCAACGATGTCGTGCCCAGCGCCGATACGATCTTCGCCGATCTCACCCGCGAGACGCGCGAGAATCTGGTGGTGCCGGTGCTGTTCGGGTCGGCGCTCAACGATTTCGGTATCCGCCGCCTGCTCAAGATGCTGCGCCACGAAACCCCGCAGCCGGCCTTCGCCGCGAAGCGGATCGGGGCGGAAGGATCGAGCGTCTATACGTTCAAGATTTCCCAGGGCGGCGCGGTCGGCCGGCTCGCGCTGGCACGCCTCTTCGGCGAACCGCTGAAGGAAGGCGCGGAACTCACCGCCGCCAATGGCAGGGCGATCCGCACCGGCGCGCTGTTCGCGGTGCAGGGCGGCGGCACGACCAAGATCGCCGCCGCCGCGCCAGGCGACGTGATCGCGCTCGCCAAGGCCGAGGGCGTCATGGCGGGCGAACTGCTTTCGGCCGACGGCAAGCGGCCGGCGCAGGCGCCCATGGCCGACATCCCCGTCGCCAACTGCGCCGTCGCCATTTCGACCCATGATCACAAGGACGACGTCCGCCTCACCGCCGCGCTCAACAAGATGGCGGAGGAGGATCCCGCGCTGCGCTGGGATCAGGACGAAGCGCTGCACGAGATGCTGCTGCATGGCGTCAATGACGAACACCTCGCCGTCGCGCTCGATCGGCTGAAGCGGCGATACGGCGTCACCGTCGACACAAGGCGTCCGAGCGTCGCCTACAAGGAATCGATCCGCAAGAGCGCCATCAAGCGCGGCCGCCACAAGAAACAGTCGGGCGGGCACGGCCAGTTCGGCGATGTCGTGATCGAGGTGCGGCCGCTGGATCGCGGCGAAGGCTTCCGCTTTTCCGAACGGATCACCGGCGGCGCCGTGCCCAAGCAGTGGATTCCCGCGGTGGAGCAGGGAGTGCGCGATGTGCTCGCCAAGGGCCCGCTCGGCTTCCCGATCGTCGATGTCGAGGTGGTGCTGGTCGACGGCTCCTATCACAGCGTCGACAGTTCCGAGCTCGCCTTCCGCATGGCCGCGCGGATCGCGATGAACGAGGCGCTGGCCGATTGCGCGCCCTATCTGCTCGAGCCGATCTGCCATGTCACGATTCTGGTGCCCGGCGGCGCGACTTCGCGGCTGAGTTCGGCGATCGCCTCGCGGCGCGGCCAGATCCTCGGAATCGGCCCGCGCGAGGGCTGGTCGCGCTGGGACCAGGTCGAGGCGCATCTGCCCGAGGCGGAGCTGCACGGCCTCGATGCCGAGCTGCGTTCGATCAGCCAGGGGCTCGCCAGCTATGAGGCGCATTTCGACCACCTCACCGAGGTCAACGGCAAGCTCGCGAGCGAGATAACGCAACGGGCGAGGGAGGCGGCGTAAGCGGCAGCGGACCCATAAGGCCCCTCGCGGGTTGCCCCTTCGGATAGGACGAGAGGAGGAGAGCGCGATGACCAGCAGCAATGTCTACAAGGTGGTCGAGCTTGTCGGCAGTTCGCCGGAAAGCATCGACGGCGCGGTTCGCAACGCGATCGAGCGGGCGAGCAGCACGATCCGCCACATTGGCTGGTTCGAGGTTCTGGAGACCAGGGGGCATGTCGAGAATGGCCGCATCGCCCATTATCAGGTGACGCTGAAGGTGGGCTTCACGCTGGACGGCTGAGCCGATGGCGACCGGCGGCAACAGCGCGGTCGCCTGGGCGGCGCTGCGCGAGGAGGCGGCCGGCTGCACGCGCTGCCACCTCTTTCGCCACGCCACCCGGACCGTGTTCGGCGAGGGGCCGGTCGATGCGCGGCTGTTGCTGGTCGGCGAGCAACCGGGGGATCAGGAGGACCTCGTCGGT